>FWWL01007231.1_pt1 | contig 15332 bp, 18 predicted proteins | sample 2228331 | NCBI WGS metagenome assembly FWWL01 (sample SAMEA103939775, study PRJEB20133) | metagenome
GTGCCCGCGGGCCGCCTTCGCTCGTTCGGCGGTCCAGGTCGTTCGCCTTGCGAACGGAATTTGCGCGGTCAGAACGCCGGAGAGCACTAAGGACACCCGGCAGAATTGCCGATAGAACCTACGGGCCGGATCCCGCGTGGAGCGGCCCGCGGGTTCACGGAGCGGACCCGGCAACGCGGAAGGAGTCGCGGAAGGGAAGACCTGCCGTGGAACTCATCGACAGCCTGTTCGGACCGCACCTCGATCGCCTGCAGAGGGCGATGGACAAAGCCACGCACCGCCAGGCGCTGCTCACCGAGAACCTCGCGAACGTGAACACGCCGGGCTACAAGCGCAAGGACCTGGACTTCAACCTGGTTCTGGACGAGGCCCTGTCGGGTTCCGCGGCAGGCGCCTTCCCCTCCGCCGACGAGACCGAGACCGGCCACGGGGAGGTGCGCGTGGACGGGAGCTCCGTGGACCTGGAGCGGGAGGTGATGGCGCTCGCCGAGACAGAGCTCCGCTACCAGGCGCTCACCGAGCTCACCGGGCGCTACTTCGCCGGCCTCAAGAACGTGATCCGAGGTGGACGCTGATGGCTGGACTCAACCACTCGATGCGCATCAGCGCCTCCGGCATGGTCGCCGAGCGCTTCCGCATGGACGTGATCTCCACGAACATCGCGAACGCGAACTCGATGAAGGTCGGCAACCAGATGCCGTATCAGAGGCGCATCGTGCAGCTGACCTCCGGACCCGACGGCGTGCGGATCACGGGGGTGATCCAGGACCCGCGCGAGTTCCGCGTCGAGTTCGATCCGGGCAACCCCAACGCCGACGCGCAGGGTCGCGTCCTCTACAGCAACGTTCGGCCGATCGAGGAGATGGTCGACATGATCGGCGCCAGCCGCGCCTACGAGGCCAACATCGCCGCGTTCAACGCGGCGCGCGGCATGATCCGCAGCGCGCTGAACATCGGCAAGGTGTGAGCGGAGGGATCTCGTGAACGCCAAGATCGGGGCCCTGGCGAACTTCAGCAACCCGGCGGTTCAGGCCCCGGTGGCCAAGCCGCAACCGACCAAGGACGGCGGTGACTTCGCCCAGATGTTGATGGACGTCCTGAAGGAGGTCAACGGCACGCAGCAGCAGGCTCGCGCGCTCGAGACCGCCTTCCTGACGGGTCAACCGGTCGAGTATCACGACTTGATGATCGCCCTGGAGAAGGCGAGCACCGCCATGCAGCTCACTCTGGAGGTCCGCAACAAGCTGTTGGAGGCCTACCAGGAGATCAGCCGCCTGCAGGTGTGACGAGAACCTCCTCCTGAGCGATCGCCGGGCCGTCGATGCTCCCCGGGGTTCGGGATGAACTCATGGGAAGCCTGATGTTGCGCCTGCGCACCTGGTGGGAGACCGCCGACCGAACGCAGAAGGTGGTCACGCTCTTCGGCGGAGCGTTCCTGATCGTGCTGCTGGTGGGCACGTTCTACTTCGCCTCGAAGCCCAAGATGCAGCCCGCTTTCGTGGGCCTGACGATGACGGAGCTCGGCACGGTCACGGAGGAGATCCGCAAGATGGGCGTGCCGATGGAGTTCGACGAGCAGGGCAACGTGCTCGTTCCCGCCGACAAGGTGGCGTTCGTCAAGGCGCAGCTCGCGGTCTCCGGGAAGCTTCCGTCCGGCAACGCCAAGGGCGCCGCGGATCTGGACAAGATCACCATGGTCACCACGCCGGCCGTCGAGCGCGAGCGGCTGAAGGCGATGCTCGAGAGCCAGGTGGCCGAGAGCGTCCAGTTCATCGAGGGAGTGGCGTCGGCCCGCGTGCACATCACGCTCGGGGACGACTCCCCGTTCGTCGACGATCGCCGGCCAGCCACGGCCAGCGTGACCATCGCCGAGCGCACCGAGGGCTCGCTGGGATCGGAGCAGGCGCGGGCGATCGCCCGGCTGGTGGCGTTCGCCGTTCCGGGTCTGGACACCAGGCACGTGACCATCGTGAACCAGGCCGGACGGCTGCTCTTCGACGGCAACGACCAGGCGGGCGCCACGGGGATCGCAGACCGCAAGCTGCAGGCCGAGATCGCCGAGTCGAAGCGCCGCGAGCGGGAGCTGCAGGGGATGCTCGACGCGGCGTTCGGTCCCGGCACCACCATCGCCAAAGTCACCCTCGAGCTGGACTTCGACGAGAAGGAGATGACCAGCGTCGAGCGCAGACCGTCGGAGAACCCGACCACCGTGGTGGTGGCGCAGGAGGACATGAGCGGCACCGAGTCTCCGGCGGCCGGCGGCCTGGCCGGAGCAGCCTCGAACCTGCCGGCCGCTCCGGTGGCCGCGCCGACGTCCTCCGCCCAAGGCTCCTCGTACAAGGGCACCAAAGAGCAGAAGGTTTACACGGAGGATGAGATCCGCACCCGCACGGTGCCGGCCACCGGATCGCTGAAGTCGATGGCGGTGACGGTGCTGGCGGACAGCAAGAAGTTCCAGGACGACACCGAGCTGCAGAGGATCGTCGAGGGGTTCATCGGCCCCAAGGCCGCCGACACCGAGAACTTCAAGTCGACGGTGAGCTTGGTGGAGTTCGACACTTCGGTCAAGGAGGCGGCCGAGAAGGCGAAGGCGAGTTCGGCGATGGCCCAGCGCATCCAGCAGGCGCTGTCGCTCCTGCCGATCCTAGCGATGCTCGTGGTGGCGTTCATGGTGGTGAAGGCGATCGGCAAGGCGGCCCGCGACCAGCGCAACGTGCTGGTGGCGGCCACCCCGGACGGCACGCTCGCTCCGATCGCCGCGCTAGAGGACGGAGGCCACGACGGCACCGAGCACGACGGGCACCACGGAACTCGGGACGGGCAGACGGGAGGGTCCGCGGCCGAGGATCTCCAGCCGTCCCTCCCTCAGCCGGAGATCGAGGCGATCCCGGAACACTTGAACGTGCCGATGGAGCAGGTTCGCAAGATGGCCGAGGAGCGGCCCCAGGCGGTGGCCATGCTGGTGAAGAGCTGGCTGTTGGAGGATAAGCGGTGAGGAAGCAGAGGGACGAGCTGACCAATCGCCAGAAGGCCGCGATCCTTCTGATGATCCTGGGTCCGGAGCTTTCGGGCCAGGTGCTGAAGCACCTCGAGGAGCGGCACGTGGAGGAGTTGTCGCTGGAGGTGGCTCGCCTGGACAAGGTGACCGCGGACCACCGCGAGCAGGTGATCAAGGAGTTCCACGAGGTCGCCTTGGCGCAGGACTACATCTCGGAGGGCGGCCTGGAGCACGCCCGACGAGTTCTGGAGGCGGCGTTCGGGCCGGAGAAGGCGAAGGAGATCCTCGAGAGGATCCAGGCCGCGATGCAGGTCGTGCCGTTCGAGTTCCTGAAGAGGGCCGACCCGAGCCAGCTGCTCAGCTTCATCCAAGACGAGCACCCCCAGACCATCGCGCTCATCCTCGCCTACATGCCGCTCAACAGCGCGGCGATGGTGCTGGGCAAGCTGGCCCCGGAGCTGCGCGCCGACGTTGCGGCGCGCATCGCGATGATGGAGCAGACCCCGCCGGAGGTCATCCGCCGCGTGGAGCAGGTGCTCGAGAAGAAGGTCTCCAGCCTGCTGAACCAAGAGATGAGCCAGGCGGGAGGGCCGAAGGCACTGGTGGACCTGCTGAACCGCGTGGACCGCTCCACCGAGCGGATGATCATGGAGTCGCTCTCCGAGTCCAACCCCGAGCTGGCGGAGCAGGTCAAGAACATGATGTTCGTGTTCGAGGACATCGTTCAGCTGGACGACCGCGCCGTGCAGCAGGTGCTCCGCGAAGTGGACATGAAGGACCTCGCCACGGCGCTCAAGTCGGTCAAGGAGGACGTCCAGCAGAAGGTGTTCAAGAACCTCTCCGAGCGCGCCGCCGCGATGCTCAAGGAGGACATGGAGTTCATGGGCCCGGTTCGACTGAAGGTGGTGGAGGAGGCCCAGCAGAAGATCGTGGCTGTGATCCGCCGGCTCGAGGCGGCAGGCGAGATCACCATCGGCAGAGAGGGAGAGGAGGACGTCCTTGTCTAGGCCGACCATCCTTCCCGGGAACGCGGCTCCCGCGGCGAAGCCGTTCGTCTCGGTGCTGACCGACCCGCTGAGCGCCGCGTCGCGCTCGACTGGCAGCCGACTGAACCAGCAACTCGAGGAGCTCAAGGAGCGGGCGCGGGCCGAAGGCTTTGAGGAGGGGAGGGCCCGTGGCTTCGAGCAAGGACGGGAGGAAGGCTACCGGGCTGGCTTCGAACAGGCCACCGCCGAGGTGGAGCTCCGCACGAGGGCCGGGCTGGAAGAGCTGGCGGAGACTCTGAGGCGGGTGGACGAGTGCTTCGGTCCCCTCATGGATCGGTTCTTCGCGAACTGTGAGGAGGCGCTGGCGCCGTTGGCCATGGCGATCGCCGCGCGGCTGGTGGCGCGCGAGCTGGCCACCGATCCCTCCGCGGCGATCGGCCTGGCCCGCGAGGCGCTCGCCGAGGTGACGCACGCCGAATCCGCGCGGATCCGCGTGAACCCCTTCCACGGCGCGGCGCTCCGCGACCGGATGCCCGAGCTGCTCGCGGCCTCGGAGAGCCTCAAGCGGATCGAGGTGGTCGACGACCCGACCATCGGACAGGGAGTGATCGTGGACAGCGCGGGCGGCGTGATCGACGCCACCTTGGCGACCCGCGTCCGGAACCTGGTGCGGCAGACGCTGGGCGAGCAGTTCCTGCCCAACACGGAGGCCAACGATGAGGCTCTCGCCGCCTAAGCCCGACTTCGCCGCACGCTACCGCACCCTCGACCAGTGCCGCCTGTTGGAGGTGAAGGGCCGCGTGACCCAGGTGGTGGGTTTGGTCGTGGAGGCGAACGGACCGAACTCGAGGATCGGAGACCTCTGCTGGATCGAATCGGCCGCGGACCAGCCGATCGCCGCCGAGGTGGTCGGATTCCGCGGCGACCGGGTGCTGCTGATGCCGCTGGGAGAGCTGTCGGGAGTGCGGGCCGGGAGCCTGGTTCGAGGCACGGGCCGATGCCTGCAGGTGCCGGTCGGCGAGGGGCTGCTGGGCCGCGTGCTGGACGGCCTCGGTCGGCCGCTGGACGGACTCGGGCCGCTCCGCTGCGAAGAGACGTACCCGATCGACTCCACGCCCCCGCAGGCCATGCGCAGGCCGGTCATCAGCAAGGCGCTGGCCACGGGCGTGCGGGCCATCGACGGCCTGCTGACCTTGGGAGAGGGCCAACGCATGGGCATCTTCGCGGGCAGCGGGGTCGGCAAGAGCACGCTGCTGGGAATGATCGCCCGGTACTGCTCCGCCGATGTGAACGTGATCGCCCTGGTAGGCGAGCGCGGGCGCGAGGTGCGGGAGTTTCTGGAGAACGACTTGGGCGAAGAGGGTCTTCGGCGCAGCGTCGTGGTCTGCGCGACCTCCGAGCAGCCCGCCCTTGTGAGGATCAAGGCGGCGATGACCGCCACGGCCATGGCCGAGTGGTTCCGCGACAGGGGCAAGAGCGTGCTGCTGATGATGGACTCGGTCACCCGCTTCGCGATGGCGCAGCGGGAGGTCGGTTTGGCGGTCGGTGAGCCGCCGAGCACGAAGGGCTACACCCCCAGTGTGTTCGCGCTGCTCCCGAGACTGATGGAGCGGGCGGGCACGAGCGAGTCCGGCTCGATCACCGCGCTCTATACGGTGTTGGTCGAAGGCGACGACACCAACGAGCCGATTTCGGACGCCGCGCGCTCGATCCTCGACGGGCACATCGTGCTCAGCCGGAGGCTCACCAGCCGGGGGCATTACCCCCCGATCGACACCCTGCAGAGCCTCAGCCGGACGATGCCGCTGGTCGTGGGCGCAGACCAGATCCAGATGGCGCGGCGCCTTCGGGAGTGGATCGCGGCCTACGACGACGTCGAGGATCTGGTGAGCATCGGCGCCTACAAGGCGGGTTCGAGGCCGGTCGCGGACCAAGCGCTCGCGCGGTGGGACGACATCAACGGCTTCCTGCGCCAAGACAAGGCCGAAGGAACGCCCTTCGGGGAGACGCTGGAGCGGCTGAGGAGGCTGACGGATGCGTAGGTTCCGGTTTCGCCTGGAGCGGGTTTTGGAGCACCGGGAGCGGCTCGAGGAGGAGGCGAAGACGGCGTTCCTGAACGCTCGCGCACAGCGTTTGGAAGCCGAACGGATGCTGGAGGGCATCGCCGCGACGCGGCGAGAGGTGCTCGGCAAGCCGGTGCCGGACTTGGGGACCCGTTTGGCGCTCGAACGGTTTCTGGAGGCTCTGGCCGATCGCGAGAGACAGCAGCAGATCGTCGTCCGCACCTTGGAGGACGAGGAGGAATCGTTGCGGCGGGCGTGGATCGATGCGCGGCGAGACGCCGAGGCGCTGAGGAAGCTCAAGGAGGCGGCTCGCGCCGAGTGGCAGGCCGAGGTTGATCGGAGGGAGCAGGCCGACCTGGACGAGTGGGCCGTTTTGAGGAGGGCCTCGTGAACATCGAGCTGTTGGGACCTGAAGGCGTGCGGCAGAGGATGGCGGAGATCCAAGCCCGCCTGCAGCGTCTGTCTCCTCCCGCCCCGAACAACGGCTTCCATGCCAGTCTGCAGTCGGCTGGCCTGTCCGGGCCGATCGGCGGCGGGGTCGAGCCGTTCCCTGTCGGAGCACCGGGCGTGGGTGTCGCGCCGGATCCCGCTCTAAGGGCCGCTGCGCGCAGGGCGGCCGAGCAAGCGGGCGTCGACCCGGACCTGTTCGATGCGCTGGTGGAGGCGGAGAGCGGCTACAACCCCTTGGCGCGGTCGCGGGCCGGAGCGCTCGGACTGAGCCAGCTGATGCCGGACACCGCCCGCGAGCTCGGTGTCGCCAATCCTATGGACCCGATCGCGAACCTGCAGGGCGGAGCCACCTACTTGGCGAGGCTCCTTCGCCAGTTCGGCGACGTGCGGCTGGCGTTGGCGGCGTACAACGCGGGCCCCAACGCGGTGCTGAAGGCCGGCGGACTGCCGCCCTATGACGAGACCCGCCGGTACGTGGACCGCGTGATGAGCCTGTACGAGAACCGGAGGCCACGGTGAAGATCGTTCTGATATTGGTGGCGCTCGTGGTGGTGGGCGGCGGGGTGTTCTTCGCCGGGCGGAAGGGTCTGGTCCGGATTCCGGGAATCACTCCCGCGCAGAAGGCTGCCGCCGCGCAGGCGCTCTACGGCGAGCAGGCGCCGTCCGAGGCGGAAGCGAAGGTGGACAAGAAGGCGGAGAGGAAGGCGCCGCCGCCCAAGCCGGCCGCGACCAAGCCCAAGAAGCCGGAGCCACCGAAGGCGGACCTGTCCAAGGGTAGGCGCAAGCTCGCCAAGCTGTGGGAGCAGCTGGAGTCGAAGCGCCTCGCCGACGTGCTCGCCGATTGGAGGGACGACGAGGCTGCCGCGGTGCTCGCGCTGATGGACAACGCCAAGGTCGCGGGTCTCCTCGGCCAGCTCGATCCCAAGCGGGCCTCGAAGCTCTCGCGCGAGATTCAGAAGGCGGCCTCGTTGCCGGACCAGAAGCCCTCCTCACCCTGAGTTCGCCGCAACCATCCACCGAAAAACGTGAAGGAGCCTATGAACTTTGCGATCGCGTCGGAGGGCCTCGTCGTTCGTTATCGGGGCCGTCGTGGAGAGCTCATCGAGGCGGTTCGCGGCCTCACGTTCCATGTGCAGCCGGGAGAGGTCGTCGGCTTCCTCGGTCCGAACGGGGCCGGCAAGAGCTCGACCCTGAAGGCGATCATGGGCTTCGTGCAGCCCGCGGCGGGCCGTCTGGAGGTGTTCGGTCTGCCCGCAGGCTCCCTCGAAGCGAAGCGCCGCATCGGTTACCTGCCCGAGGTCGCGCTGTACTATCCGTACCTCACGCCACGCGAGACGCTGCTCCTGTACGGAGAGTTGCAGGGCCTGCGGGGGGCGACCCTCAGAAAGGAGACCGATGCGTTGCTGGAGAGGCTCGGCTTGGATCTTTTGGCCGACAAGCAGAACCGGAACCTCAGCAAGGGACAGCTGCAGCGCGTGGGCATCGCGCAGGCCCTGTTGGGCAGCCCCAGCCTGCTGGTTCTGGACGAGGTGACCAGCGGCCTGGACCCCGTCGGGCGGAGGGAGCTGCGCGAGCTGCTGCAGGAGCGCAACCGCTCCGGAGCCACGCTGTTCTTCAGCAGCCACGAGCTGAGCGAGGTGGAGAACATCTGCGACCGCATCCTGATCGTTCACCGCGGCCGATTGGTGGAGGAGCGTGGGTTGAGCGACCTCAAGGAGTCGCTCAGGACGTTCCGCCTCGCGTACCAGGGGCCGCCCGTGCCGCTGCCGGGAGCCTCGTGCTGGGAGACGGACGACGAGGGGGTGACGCACGCCCGGTTCGCGGACAAGGCCTCGCTGGTGCAGGCCCTGGAGGCGGTGGTGCGCACCGGAGGCCGCCTCGTGGACCTCGTGGCCGAGGAGGGCTCGTTGGAGGAGCATTTCGTGGAAGCCATCGGGAGGGCGGCATGAACGCGAGGGCCTGGTGGGTGCTGGCCAAGGGCGTGGTGCTGGAGGCCCTGAGGCGCAAAGATTTGTGGGTCGTGGGCATCCTCGGGGCGCTGATCGTCGGTGCGGCCGGTCTGCTCGGGCTGTTCGGCATCACCGGCCTGGAGGCGTTCGCCAAGGACCTCGCGGTCGGCGTGCTCGGATTGTTCTCGACGGTGATGGCGGTGCTCTCTACGGCGCGGCTGATGCCGGAGGAGATCGGTCGCCGCACGCTGTACCCACTGCTCGCCCGGCCGATCTCGCGGCTGGACCTCTTAATCGGGAAGCTCCTTGGGGCGGTGGTGGTCTCGTGGGTGGCGTTCCTGTTGCTGTGCCTGCTGACAGGAGCGGTGCTGGCCGCCTTCCGCATCCCGTTCGAGCTTCTGATGCTTCAGTACGTGCTGGCCAAGATGATGGGCCTGGTGCTGCTGTGCGGCGTCACGCTGGCGCTGAGCTGTTGGATGACTCCACAAGCCGCCGCCACCATGAGTCTGTTGCTCGCATTCGGCTCGTCGATGGTGGTGCGGGCTTTGGTGATGGCCCACGACTCCGCAGGAGAGGCGATGCGCCTTCTGTTCCGGGTTCTGAACGCGCTGCTGCCGCAGTACAGCCTGTTCGACCTGGGCGGAAGGGTCGCGAACTTCGGCTGGCCGACGGTCCCGGCTTGGGTGATGGTCTGGCTGGCCTGCTACGCTGCCGTCTACACCCTGGCCATGCTGGCCCTGGCTTGGGCTCGGTTCCAGCGTCAGGCGGTGTGACATGAAGACCTGGCTTCTCGGTGTGGGGCTCGTCGGGGCGGTGCTGGGAGCCGGTTGGCGCCTTCCCGAGCTGCGCCCCATCGTCAGTCCTCCCCAGAGTTCCTCCTCGCTCGACGCGCACGAGACGTCGGCCGCGGCGAGCCTGGTGGGCCAGTTCCGGACGAGCCTGTCATCGTGGCTGTGGCTCCGCACCGACCTGTACCTTCACAACGGCGTGCAGATGCGGCGGATGAGCGAGGAGGAGCAGAGGTCGGGTCGGCAGGCGGAGGACCCGCACCACGAGGGCGAGCACGACGCCATCGCCGCGCGCGAGTCGGGCGTGGTCACGGTCATCCCGCCCAAGGAGAGGGACTTCCGCGGGGTGTTCGGCGATGTGGAGCGCGCCGTGAGCGCCTACAAGAACATGAAGGGCCACACGCACAACGACCCGCGCAAGGCACTGCCGCTGTTCCGGCTGATGGCTTGGCTCGAGCCGGACTTCGTGGCTGCCTGGACGACAGGAGCCTACGTGTACAGCTTGGACCGTACGCCGGAGGCCTACCGACGGGCCATCGCTTTCCTCTACGAGGGCCTAGAGGCCAACCCGAACAGCATCGAGCTGCACCAGCAGCTGGGTCAGGCTCACCTCGTGTGGCGGCCGGATCCCCACAGGGCCCGGCGGCACCTAGAATCCGCGATCGCTTTGGCTCAAGGGGCTCCCGCGGGCTGGGGCGAGGAGACGCAGGAGGCCGTGCTCTCCGCGTACCGGTGGCTTGCCCTTCTGCTGCGGGATATGGGGGAGCGCAGCGAGATGCGGCGCGTGGCGTGGGAGGGCCTTCGAGCGTTTCCCGACGATGGCGTGCTGGCCCGCCTGGCCGTCGATCCGCCGACGATCTTCACCGACGAGGCGGTTCGGGCCATGATCCAACGTGCGCACGAGGCGGCCCGAAGGCGCTGACCGAGCCCGTCAGGGGTGGGGCTTGGCGAGCTTCTGCTCGAACACCCCCAGAGCGTACGCGTAGTCGTCCGGGTAGTCCACGTCGAACGCCAGCTCCGGCGGGGCGTCCGGCACCGCGACAGCCTTGCAGTGAAGGACCTCGCCAACCTTTCGCTCCACGTCGGCGACGCTCAGCGAGCCCACGAGCCACTTGTACACGAAGCGGGCTCCCAGCAGGCTGGCCATGCCGATCTTGCTCTTTCTGCGGGCGAAAGCCTCCTCGATGTACGGCTTGCACCTTACACAGGTCTTCGCTTTGACCACGTAGGCGCATCCGAGCGTCACCGGACCCTCCCGCAGCTTCACGAACAGCGCGTCGCTCATCGGAAACTGGTCCTCGAAAGCTTCCTTGGTGATCAGCGGAGCGGCGATGTCCACGCCGGGAGGCACCTTGGCGAGGAAGTCCTCGATGCCTTGTGGCGTGAGGAAGGGCAGATCGGCGGTGACGATCAGAATCCTCTCGGGCTCCTGCAGAGACTGCTGGTACCACCGGATCGCACGGTGGATGTTGTCCGGCCCGCTGGTGCCCTCGGGCAAAACGGCGTCCGCCAACCCTGCCGGGATGGCCTTCGAGACCTCCTCGGAGCCGATCACCACCACACGGCCCACGGACGGGGCCGCCCGAAGAGCCTCGAGCACCCGCTGCACCAGGGGCTTGTCCTCGAAACGGATGAGCGCCTTCCGATCGACGCCGACGACCTTGGCGAAATCCTCCCTCAGCCTGCCTCCTGCAGGCACGATCGCATCCAACACGGGCATGTCGCTAGACTAGCTCCATCGAGCCCGCGGACTCTAGGGGGGCGCGCATTTTCCTCAGCGCGTTCTGCTCGATCTGCCGGATTCGCTCCCTCGTCACGCCGAAGCAGGCCGCCACCTCGTCCAAGGTGCGGAAAACCCCGTCGTCCATCCCGTACCGCAGACGGACGATCTCCCGCTCCCTGTCGCTCAGGCAGGCCATCGCGTCTTCGAGCTGCTCTCGGGCGATCGCTCTCGCGGCTTCGGCCAACGGGTCTGCCTGGAGGCTCTCCAGAAAGTCCTCGCGGGGCGCCTCCGACGCGCCGATCTTCGCCTCGAGGGACACCGGATCCATCAGCACCCGACGGAGCGTGGGCACCTTGGAGAGCTCGCAACCGACCCGCTCGGCGATCTCGGCGTCCGTCGGAGGACGGCCCAGGGCCTGCTCCAGGAAGGTCGCCGCCTTCAGCGCCCTCGTGGCGATCTCCTGCGTGTGGTTCGGCACCCGAATCGGTCGACCCGTGTCTCCGACGGCCTTCAGGATCGCTTGGCGGATCCACCAGATCGCGTAGGTGCTGAACCTGCATCCCTTGCGGTCGTCGAACTTTTCCACGGCCCGAAGAAGGCCCAGGTTGCCCTCCTGAATCAGGTCTTGGAAGCTCAATCCCCTGCCGCGGTACTTCTTCGCGACCATCACCACCAGTCGCAGGTTCGCCTCGATGAGGGCGCGCTTGGAAACGGCGCAGCCTTGGCGCGCCATCCGCGAGAGCTCCACCTCCTGCTCGATCGTGAGCAAGGGGACCCTGCCGATCCGGCGCAGCCACAGTCTCACCGAGTCGTCGACTTCGGGGTCGGAATCCTCGAGGCTCTCCTCGACGGGCACCTGCCACTGGGACGCCTCTCGGTACGGCCCGATGGGCACGTCGGGACCGCTCGGCTCCTCTCGCCAAGCTGATTCGTCGTCCCACTCGACGGACTCCAGGAACTCCCGGTGATCGTGACGCAACATCGCTCGACCTCGGACCCGTTCGCGTTGACGTATTGTATCAGACGGTTGGGGAGTCGCCCCGTTGCTGGACGCGTTTGAGCCGTTCGGCCAGCTCGCGGAGCTTCTCGTCATCGAGCTCTTGGCTCTTGAGCTGCTGGATCTGCCTCTTCTGCCGGGCCAGGTTCAGCCTTCGGAGGGCGTCCAGGAAGAAATCCTCGGGAATCGTTTCTGGAATCTGGCCTGCGGCGGCCTTTGTCTGGTGTTCCAGAACGAGGTCGGCGAACGCCCTGCGCTGCTCCTCCGGCTCCACGAGGGCCATCCAAGCGGCCGGGTTTCCCTCGGGCGGACCAGACTGGAAGGAGGCCGCCAGGGCGCGCGCCAGGGTCGCCCCCGCTTCCGTCTCCATCAGATCGGCGTCCCGCAGAGCCTCGAGCGCCGCGGCTCGCAGCCCTGGCTCTAGAAGGGCCAGGAACACCGTCCTCTCGGAGGCGGTCATCTTGGGACCGGAAGGCGCCACCGTCTTCGGAGGGGGGTCGCCACGCCGCCTCTGCGCTCGTCCGAGGCGCTGGAGCTGCGAGCGGATCGCGCGCTGCGCCGCGGCGGGGTCGCGCAAGCCGGGATAGATGCCCGCCAAGAACGCGATCTGCCTTTCGACTTCCAGCTCGTTGTCGGCGGATGCCAGGATTCCGAACGCCTCCTCCCAAAACGCCTCGTCGGTGGGAGTTCTGCGCGCCGTCAGCCGCCGGATCCGGTACTCCACCGGCGGCAGGGCCTCGCGGACCGCCTGCTCGACGGCCGCGGGACCCTTCGTGCGGAGCAGGGTGTCCGGGTCCTCGCCGGCGGGCATCAGCGCGAACCGGGCCTTGAGGCCTGCCGCCCGAAGCACCTCGTAGGCGCGGTCCGCGGCCTTCTGTCCCGCCTCGTCGGCGTCGTACAGAACCACCACCTCGTCGCACCAGCGTTTCAGGAGGGCGCAGTGCTCGTCCGTGAGGGCCGTGCCGAGCGACGCGACCGCCTCCCGCACGCCGGCTCGGTGGCATGCGATCACATCCAGGTAGCCCTCGACCAACACGGCTCGGCGCGATTCCTGAATGGCCGGTCTGGCGTGGTGGAATCCATACAGCACGCGGCTTTTCCGGAAGAGCGGGGTGTCACCGCTGTTGATGTACTTCGGGTGCCCGTCGCCCAGCAGGCGGCCGCCGAATGCCACCAGCTCGTTTCGATCGTTGCGGATGGCGAACATGAGGCGCCCGCGGAACTTGTCGAAGAACCCTCCGGACGCGTCGCGGTCGACCAAAAACAGCGGGGCGCACTCCGCCAGGGAGAATCCCTCGCGCTGCAGGCGCACCGCGAGCGCCGAGCCCACGTCGGGGGCGTAGCCGATCTCCCATCGGCGCAGGGTCTCCTCGTCCAGGCCGCGCCTTTCGCAGTAGGCCCTCGCCTGAGGGGATCGCTGCAGCTCCTCGCGGAAGAACGCCAACGCCGCCGCCATCGCGAGCGATTGCCGCTGCCGTTCGGAGCGCTCTTCAGGCCGCTTCTGACGTTGGAGGGAGACTCCGGCGATGCCCGCCAGGATCTCCAGAGCCTCGGGGAAGTCCACGTTCTGGGTCTGCATGACCCACGTGAACGCGTCGCCGGACGCCCCGCAGGCGAAGCAACGGTAGCGTCCGATGGAGGGGCTGACATAGAAGGAAGGGTTTCTGTCCTCGTGGAACGGACAGAGACCCTTCCAGTTCTTTCCGACCCTTTTCAGGGCCACCCGTTGGCCGACGAGCGCGGCGAGATCGATGCGGGATCGAACCTCGTTGACTTCGTCGGACAAGGCCGCCTTACGACTTGCCGGCCGCGACCACGATGCCGGTCACCTGGTGCGGCTTGTCGACCCCCAGCCGGTTGAGCCGGAACGCCACCTTCTGCTTCACCAGGTACCGCATCACGATCGTGTTGCCGCCGATCTCGTACGCGTCGGGCGCGCCGTACTTGCGGATGATGTCCGCGAACGTCGCCCCGAAGGTCACGCCGCGCTTGGTTCGAACGGCGGGGTTCGACAGGCCGATCGCCTCGATCTGCACGATCCGGTTGAACTTGTCGATGATGAAGCCCAGGCGGATGCCGTTCCTCTTGTACACCCAGCGGGTGTTCACGACGCGGGTCGTAGCCTGGTTGCCGAAGTTGGCGCCGCCGCCACCCGTCGGCCCGCCCATAGGGCCCATCGGTCCGCCGAACGGTCCCATCGGGCCGATGCCGCCCATGCCGGGGGGGCCCATCATGCCGGGACCGGCGCTCGGCCCTCCCGCGGCGCCGGGGCCCTTGTTGCCGGCACCCGCCGGACCGATCGAGGGCATCCCGCCGGGGCCGCCCGGTCCGAACGAGGGTCCGCCCTGGTAGCCGGGAGGCATCCCACCGGGCGGCATGCCTCCGCCCTGCCGACCGCCGGCGCCCATCTGGCGCGCGTTCAGCGTGTCACCCAGCCAATCGCCGATCTGGAAGTCCGGCTCGTTCAGAGGGCTGGCTCCCGCTCCGCCGCTCGGGGGCGACATCATGCCGGGTCCGGCCTGCGGGCCGCCCATGCCCGGAGGGCCCATCATCGGTCCGCCCATGGGACCCATCGGACCCACGCCTCCACGGCCGCCCATCCCGCCGGCCGGGCCGACCGCGGCGCCGCCGACGCTCAGCGGCTCGATGTCGTCCGGAGAACCGAACTTCTGGATGAGCTTCATCGCGGAGTCGTACAGGTTCACCCCGTACAGCCCGTTCTCCGCTCCCGTGACCGCCTTGGCGGCGGGCTTCTTCGGGGCGGCCTTGCGGGACTGCGCCGGAGCCCACGGGGCCACCGCGAGGGCTGCGACGACGGCCAGTGCGATGCAAATCGTTCTGTTGTTCAAGTGGTTCGACCCCTCCTGACAATGGCCCCTTGCTGGGCCTTCATCCATAGGACGCACCCTTCCAGCCGTGAGGTCACTCTGTCCATTGGGCAGGCCCGATCGGAGCGGCTCTGGGGTATACCCCGGCAACGTTCCGACGGGACAAGGAGTACGAATCAACCATGGCATCCAATCTCGCTGTCAGTTCCGCCGAGTTCCAATCGAAGGTGATCGACTCGCCGATCCCGGTTCTCGTCGATTTCTGGGCCGAGTGGTGCGGTCCGTGCCGCATGATCGCCCCGGCCATCGAGGAGCTCGCCAAGGAGTACGAGGGCAGGGTCGCCGTGTACAAGCTGGACGTGGACCAGAACCAGGACATCGCCATGCAGTACCGGGTGATGAGCATCCCGACGCTGCTCGTGTTCAAGGGCGGGAAGGTGGTCGATCAGCACGTGGGCGCGGCCCCGAAGCAGGCTCTGGCGGCGCTCATCGAGCGCAACCTGTGACGACCCGGCTCGTTGTCGGTGGGAAGGGGCGCCGGCCGCGGGGC
>FWWL01007232.1_pt1 | contig 15331 bp, 17 predicted proteins | sample 2228331 | NCBI WGS metagenome assembly FWWL01 (sample SAMEA103939775, study PRJEB20133) | metagenome
CCGCTTCCTCGTGCGCCTCCGCCTTGGCTACCCGAGCGAGGGAGACGAAGACGCAATGCTCGAGCGCTTCGAGGCCGGCAATCCCCTCGCAGATATCTCCCCGGTCGTGGGGGCCGAAGAGCTGCTGCGTCTCGGCCAGCGCCTGCAATACCTCTTTGTCGCGCCTCCGGTCCGGCGGTACGTCGTCCAGCTCGTCCGCGCGACGCGAGCGGAACCAGCGTTCGAGCTTGGGGCCAGCCCGCGCGCCACCCTCGCACTGTTCCGGGCTGCCCGCGCCCGCGCAGCGCTCCTTGGCCGGGACTACGTGCTCCCGGACGACGTCAAGGCGCTCGTGCCGCACGTCCTCGGCCACCGGCTCATCCTTTCGACCCAGGCTCGCCTGCGCGGGCGCGATGTGGAGGCGCTCCTGGCCGAGGTCGTCGAGCGTGTGCCCGTTCCCCTGGAGGGATAGCCATGCCGTTCCGCGATGGGTGGCCCATCATCGGCGGGCTGCTCTTCGTCGCCGGGTTTGGTGCGGGCCAGCCGCTCCTGGCTATCGTTGGCCTGGCCGTCATGGCCCTCGGTGTTGGCGCGCGGTGGTGGTCGAACAACCTCTTTCGCCGGCTCGCCTTCCAGTGGCGAATGTCCGAGCGCCGCGTGTTCATCGACGAGACTGTCACGCTGGAGGTGGATCTGGAGAACCGAAAGCCCCTGCCCCTGCCGTGGTTCGAGTGGCGGCTCGCACTTGGCGAGCACCTCAGCGTCGAAGGCCACCGGCTCGCTGCGGCGGCTGTTCCGGGCCTGCACTACCTGGTCCGACGGGGCGCCCTTGGCTGGTACGCTCGCGAGCGCTGGACCTTCCGCGTACGCTCGGGCAGGCGCGGCTTCCACCCGCTCGGGCCGGCAACCCTTCGCTCGTCCGATATCCTCGGCGCGTGGCCCGCCGGTGCCGAATTCCCGAGCGTCGAGCACCTCGTGGTCTATCCCCGCGTCTACCGCCTGCCCGAGCTGGGGTTACCAGCGGAGCGCCCGTTCGGGGATGTCCGCGGCGGTGAGCGCATCTTCGAAGACCCGCTCAGGATCGCCGGCCTGCGGGAGTACCGCCCGGGCGACCCACTCCGCCGGATCGATTGGAAGGCCACCGCACGATCAGGGGACCTCCGTTCGCGCGTGTACGAGCCGTCCGCGACACGTCAGCTCTATCTCCTCCTCAACATCGACACCCTCGAGCACGCCTGGGAGGGGTTCCTCTCCGACGAGCTCGAGCGTTTGGTTTCAGTCGCTGCCTCGGTGGCCACGTGGGCTGCCGGTGCCCGATACGCCGTCGGCCTCCTGGCCAACGGTGCCTATCCCGACGCCGACCGCCCGATTCGATTGCCTCCATCGCGGGCGCCCGACCAGCTCGTCCGGGTGCTCGAAGCGCTGGCCGTGATCCAGCCGCTCACGATGGGCGACCTCGCCGGCGCAATCCGCCGCGAAACAGGTCGGATGGCCGCCGGCGCGACCCTCGTCGCCGTCGCCGCCCTCGTCCCAGGCCCGCTGCAGGATGCTCTCGGCCGCCTGGCAGCCGATGGGCACACGGTGTGCCTCCTCGCGACGACGGACCGCGCCGCGGCGGTCGCCATTCCCGGCATTCGCATCGTGCGCGCCGCGGGGGCGTTCCGTCCCGCGGAGATGTTGGCGTGATCGCGGCCGGGGCCATCGGCGCGGCACTCCTGGCCGAGGCGCTTGCGTGGTCCATCGCCGCCGCGGTGGTCGCCCTCGCCTTCGATGAAGGTCCCGGGCCCGTCGGCCCACTTTCCTTCGTGCTCGTCGTCATGGCGGGCTATGTGCTCCCCGGGCTCGTGGCAGCCCGGGCCGCCGGGCCACGCGCAACCGGCGCGGTGACGGCGACCGCACTCATGCTCATCGTTGCGCTGGCGAGCCTCGAGACGACCGGCGGCCTGGACGCTTTCACCTTCACCTGGCTTACCGGCTTCTATCGCGCTCCTGAGTCCACGTTGCGGAACGGCGCGCCAGCTATCGCGGCCGTGCTCCTCCTCGCCGGCGCCTGGGCCACCGGTGCCGCGCGCGCCGCCCGCGATGGCGACCTCGAAACCCATGCCCGCTCGCTTCTCTTCCCGTTCGGCATGGTCATTTCCCTGGCAGTCGTTGCATCCGGGTCTGCCAGCGCGGGCCGGTTCGCGCCGCTGGTGGCGGCGTTCTTTGCAGCAGCGGTGGTGTCGCTCGCGTGGGCCCAGCTCTCGCTGAGCGAGACCGACGCCGAACGGCTTCGCCGGGGAGGCATCACGGCAGTGCTCGTGGTCGGCACGGCCCTCGTGGCCAGCCTCGGCTTCTTTTTGTTCGGCCTCGGCTGGCGCCTGTTCGGCCCGGTCATCGCCCCCGCGGTGGCTGCCGTTGTCGAAGCCGTGCTGGTCGTCATCCTCACACCCATCGCCTGGCTCCTCACCTTCGTTGTCGAGCGCCTCGCCGGCGGCGACCCGTTCGCGGGCCTGGAACGCCTGGCCGAGACCGCGCGGACCGACCGACCTACCGGGGATGGTGAAGCCCCATCGGCCGCCGAGCGAGTCGGCATCTTCGGGCTGCGGACACTCGCGCTCATCGCGTTCACCAGCCTCGTGGCCGGGATCGTGGTGCTCTGGACCCGCGTGCGTCAGCGCTACCGGGGCAGCCGAGAGGCGACCGCGTCGCCACGCTCGGCGGGCGGCCTGCTCGACGATCTTCGAGCCCTCCTGCGAGCCGCCACGCCCGGCGCACGCCGCCCTCCTTCGCACCTGGGCGCGTCGCATGCTGCCCGGCTCTACCTCGACGTTCTGCGTGATGCCGAGCGGCGCGGGCACCCGCGGGCCCCATCTCAGACTCCGCACGAGTTCGCGCCTGTGCTGCACGAGACCTACGCCACGCCCGTCACCGATGACATCACCGCGGCCTTCGAGGATGCCCGCTACGGCGGACGCGAGCCGGATCCCGCCCGGCTGGCCGAGCTGGAGCGGCACTGGCGCAGCCACCGGCGTTAGGCCGGTTCCAGCCTCGCCCAGCCGGGACCCCAGCCGGTGACCAACGGCACGACGGGCAGGCTGTCCACCGCCGCGGCAGCCCTGACGTCGGCGCCCAGCCCCAGGCGCCGGAGCTCTTCGGCGTGCTCGGATTCGGCAAGCAGGGTGAGTGCGTCCTCGACGGCAAGGCCCAGGCGTGTGCCATCGCCAACGTGGACGGGCGGCCCCGCCGCGGCGAGCGCGCGAGCCAGCAAGGCTGCCACCGCGAAGTCCTCGAGGGCGAACGCCGAACCCTGCCGCTCGCCGGCGCAGACGATGGCCACCCGAGTGGCCGACCGGAGAAACGCCGCACAGGCCGCCAGGTTTACCGCGGCAGCGGCGATCACCCTGCCGCCGGTCGCAGCCGCCGCGCACAGCGCCCGTGTCCCGTTGGTGGTGAACAGCACCACGTCGCGGCCGCGAACCGGGTGTTCGGCGGCCGCAGCCGGGCTGTTCCCAAGGTCGAACCCCGCCGGCGGGAGGCCGCCAACCTCGCCCGCGAGCAACGCCTCCTGGCGACGGGCACGGTGGCGTGCCTCCTCCTCGCTCACCACGGCGGTGACCGAGCGGGCCCCATGCGCGAGCAGCGCGGCGATCGTCGTCGTTGCGCGCAGGGCGTCGACGATGGCCAGTACGTCCGCATGGGGCCAGGCCCCGGTTGGTGGCAGCAACAGGACATCAAGCGATTCAGGCACGTTCGTACTTTCGCCCGTGCCTTCGACACGGGCCACTCACGATGCCGTGGTATCCTCGGGCTGTGGACTCCCGCCCCGTGGGTATGTTCGATTCCGGCGTCGGCGGGCTCGCCGTGGCACGCTCCCTCCTGGCCATGGCGCCCGAGGAGCGCATTCTCTACTTCGCTGATACGGCATGGTTTCCGTACGGCCCTCGCCCGCAGGCGGAAGTGCGGAAACGCGCCTTCGCCATCACCCACCGATTGCTCCAGGGTGGCGCGAAGATTGTCGTCGTCGCCTGTAACACTGCCTCTGCGGCCGCCCTCCACGACCTGCGCGAAGCCTTCCCCGGGGTCCCGTTCGTCGGCATGGTGCCCGGCCTGAAGCCGGCGGCCACCCGCTCCCGGACCCGGCATGTGGTGGTCCTCGCAACCGCGGGCACCCTCGACGGCGACCTGCTCGAGCGCGTCGCGGCGGAATTCGGACGCGGCACGCGGCTGACCCGCGTCGTCGGCACGGGCCTCGCGGAGGCAGTCGAGCGCGGAGAGACCGATACACCCGCAGTCATCGCCCGTCTGCACGAGCTGCTCGAGCCTGCACTACGAGATGGCGCAGACACGGTGGTCCTCGGCTGCACGCACTACAGCTTCCTCGCATCGACCCTCGAACGGGAATTCCCCGGTCTCCAGGTCATTGATACGGCCGAGCCCGTCGCCCGGCGAGCGCTCGACATCCTCCGGGATCGGGATGCGCTCGCTCCCGGCCCGGGTGGGCTCGGTCTCATCGTGAGCCACGACCCCCCATCCTTCCGAGCCACAATCGACCGCCTCGGTATCCTCCCGGCGGCCGGCGCGAGGGTGCAGGTATGAACTTCTTCGAGCAGCTGGCCAACCGCTCCCGCGCCATCGACTCGCTCCTCTGCATTGGCCTCGACCCCGATTTCTCGCGCCACCGCGTTGAGGAGGTCGCGCCCTACCTCATCGACATCATCGCCGCGACGCAGGAGTTCGCTGCCTGTTACAAGCCCAACCTCGCCTTCTATGAGCAGTGGGGAATCCCTGGCCTCCGCGCCCTCGAGCGAGTCCTCGAAGCGATTCCACCGGGCATCCCCACCATCGGCGATGCCAAGCGTGGCGACATCGGCACAACGGCCGCCGCCTACGCCAGGGCACTCTTCGAGGCCTGGGGTTTCGGAGCGGTCACGCTCAACCCATACCTCGGCCGGGATGCCATCGACCCATTCCTGGTCTACCGGGAGCGCGGCGTTTACGTGCTCAGCCGAAACTCAAATCCCTCCGCTCGCGAGTTCCAGGAGCGCCCAATGGCTGACGGCCGTCTCCTCTACGAGCACGTCGCGATGACCGCCTCGGGGTGGTCCCCCTCCGTCGGGCTGGTCGTCGGTGCCACGGCCCCAGCGGAGCTGCGGCGCATCTGCGAGCTCGCGCCAGCGGCGCCGCTCCTGGTCCCGGGGGTGGGTGCCCAGGGTGGCTCCGCGGCCGAGGTCGTCCAGGTCGCGGGGTACCGTCCAGGCCTCGTGGTGGTCAGCGTCTCCCGGGGTGTCCTCTACGCCGGCGAAGGCCCGGCAGCTCCCTCGGCAGCCGCGGTGGCGGCCAAATCGTTCCGCGACGAGATGCGGAGGGCGCGCGATGTTGTCGGAGCTCCATGAAGGCGACGTCGTGGAGATGCGCCGCACCCACCCGTGCGGTGGGCGTTTGTGGCAGGTCGAACGGGTGGGTGCCGACGTCGGTATGCAGTGCCGCACCTGTGGCCGGCGCGTCCTGATGGACCGCGCCCAGTTTGAACGCCGCGCCCGGCGCGTCCTCGAACGTGACCGCTGACGCGCTCGGCGCCGGCCGCCTCCCCCTCTCGCAGCAGCGCCAGTTCCGCATGCTCAGCTACACCCGGTTTTTCTCCCGGGTGGCCCAGAACGCACTCAACTTCGGCCTCGTGCTGCTCATCACGGAGGAGACCGGGCGGGCCGTGTTCACCTCGCTCCTCGTCCTCGCCCTGGTCATCCCGTCAACGGTCGCGGGGATCGTGGCGGGGACGGCGGCCGATGTCTTTCCCAAGCGACTCATCGTGTTTGCCGGCGACCTCGGGCGGGCAGCCGTCTGCGTGGCCTTCCTCGGAGCTGGGGGGAGCGCCGGGAGCTACTACCTGGTGGCGGTGCTGCTCGCGACGCTGTCGCAGTTCGCCAGCTCCGCCGAGGGTGCCATCCTCCCGGCTGTCGTCCGTCGTGAGGACCTTGCCCGGGCCAACGCGCTCAGCCAGGCGGTCGGTGGCCTGGCCCAGGCCATCGGACTCGGCGTGCTCACACCGGTCGTGCTCCGCCTGATCGATTCCCCCGATGCACTCTTTGCCATTTGCGCCGGCCTATTCGCCCTCGCGGCGGTGCAGGCCGTGCTGATCGGCTCAACCGCTTCGGCAGAACGGAAGGAGGTCGGCGGAGAGCCGGATGGGCCCTGGTGGGCTGTCGGCTGGCGGGCGATGCGCAGCGACCGGGCTGTGCTCCACGCGGCTGTCGAGCTGACTCTCATCTCCGCCACGGTCATCATCCTCAGCGGCCTTATTCCGAGCTACATCACCGACGTGCTCGGGGTTCGCATCGATTTCGGTGCGCTTGTCCTCCTGCCTGCCGTGCTGGGTGTTGCCTTCGGGCTTCGCATCGCCGGGTTCCTGGCGCGGCGCGTGCCCCACTCGCTCCTGAGCACCGCCGGGTTCGTCGTGTTCATTGCCTGCCTTGCGCAGCTCGCGATTGTGAACCAGCTTGCCGCGTTCCTCGGTGGGTTTGGTGTCCTGTCCTGGCTGAACGAGGTCCGCATCGGCCGTTTCGATGGCGGCGGCGTCATCGCCATGGCGGTCATGTTCCCGCTCGGGTTCTCCTACGCGCTCGTCTCCGTCGCGGCACAAACCGTGATCGATGACCGGGTGCCCCTCTACCTCCGCGGTCGCGTTGGCGCTACGCAGGCCGCGATGGCCGCGCTTGCATCGTCGGTGCCGGTGCTCGTTGCCGGTGCTCTTGGCGACTGGATCGGGGTTGCCCCGGTGTTCGCACTCGTAGCTGCCGCGACTGGCGTGGTCGCGGTTGCGAATCTGCGCGGCGGCCGCGGCGTTGACCGAGCCCCCCGCATCGTCCACGTTGCACATCGTTGACTCGCCGATCCGGCCGAACCTATCATCGAACCTGTGGAGGCGTGTCCCGCGGCCTCCCGGGAGGGCTCGACGTGAGAGAGTTGAGCATCGAAAGCATTCGCCTCAGCCTGATGAACTACCAGCGTGTCGTCATCCTGCGCGAGAAGGATTCCGACCGTTATCTCCCCATCTGGATCGGGCCGGCGGAAGCGGACGCCATCGCGGTCCGCCTCCAGGATGTGGCCGTCGCTCGGCCGCTGACGCATGACCTGCTGCGTAACATGATCGAGACGCTTGGTGCCCGGGTCGCCTACATCGTCGTCAACGACCTCGAGAACGATACTTTCTACGCCCGCATCGTCCTCGACGTGAACGGGCGCACACTGGAAGTCGATAGCCGGCCCTCGGACGCCATCGCGCTCGCTGTCCGGGTCGAGGCCCCCATCTTCGCCGAGGAGTCCGTCCTGGACCGCGCCGGGGTCATCCTCGAAGACGGCGAGGGCGGCGAAGAGGCGCAGGCGACCACCCGCCCGATCGAAGAAACGAAGCCCGTCGACCCCGAGGAACTGGAAAAGCTGGGCGTGTTCAAGGAGTTCATCGAGGGGCTCGACCTCGATGACTTCGACAAGCGGTAGCTGGCAGGCCCGTCCCCACGGCGGGCCGTTTTCTTCCCCCGTCCGCTTGCGCATTGCTTCACAATCGTCCTATGATGCCCGGGGTCTGGAGGTCCGGTCCCCGGGGGTGGGGCCATGAGCAAGTGGCTGGTTCCCGCGGCCAGTTTGCTCGGCGCCGGGTGGTTCTTCGCCACCGCCGTCATCCTTGGGGTTGTCCTTGGCCGTTGGGCCGATGACAGCACCGGACTGGAGCCCACATTCACGCTCGTCGGGATTGTCATGGGGTTAGCCGTTGCACTGTACGGCGGCTACCGTATGCTCCAGCCCCTGATGAGCAGGCTCGGCGACGAGCCACCGGAGTGAAGTCGGCTTGAAAGTAGCGCTCATTGCCATCGCAGTCCTGGCGGCAGTCGTCGGGGGATTCATTTTCGTGCGGGGCCCCGAGCCGCATATCGTCATCCCCGGCGAAATCCTCTGGCAGTTCGGCTTCTTCCCCATCACCTCCACCCTCATGGCCGCCTGGCTCGCCATGGCGGTGCTCATCGTGGGCACCTTCCTGATGACGCGCAGCATGCAGCTCATCCCCTCCGGCGCCCAGAACTTCATCGAGTCCGTCATCGAGTTCCTCTACAGCCAGGTCGAAGAGATCGCCGGCGAGGAGAACGCCCGGCGCTTCTTCCCGGTCGTTGGCACCTTCTTCCTCTTCATCCTCGTCGCAAACTGGCTGGCACTGACGCCCATTTTCAAGTCGATCGGCGTCACAAAGGACTACGGCCACGAAATCTTCCACGAAATGCAGGAGAAGGCCGCGAAGGGGAAGGCCTTCGATAAAGACAAGCACTTCCTTGCCTGGCAGATGCAGGATGCAGGAGGCATCGGCATCGCGCCAACCGGGGCCGCCACGTTCAAGTTCGAAATCCATGCCGGCGAGGACCCCGCCGATGCACTCGACCGCTACATCATCGCCCTCGCGGAGTTCTTCACGGATTTCGAGCCCCAGCATGATGTGGCGCACGGCGAAGGGCACGCCGACCCCGCCGACGTCGCGGCTGCCTTCGCGGCGCTGGAAGCCGACCCGAAGGCGCCCAAGTTCATCGCCGGCGACGCCCATGCGGACGGTCACGCGGAAGCGGACAAAGAGGTGCACGGCGTCACCAGTCATGCGCTCGGTACCACCTTCACAGCGCTGGAGTTCCCGGGAGACAAGGTCGCGCTTGTCTACCCGTTCTTCCGGGCCGCGTTCAGCGAACTCAACAACACGCTCGGCCTCGCGCTCTTCGCCTTCTTCGTCATCGAATTCTGGGGCTTCCAGGCACTCGGCTTCGGGTACCTTGGCAAGTTCTTCATCAGCCCCCTCAAGAACCCGATCCTCACCTTCGTCGGGTTCCTCGAGCTCCTGTCGGAGTTCATCCGCATCATCAGCTTCGCGTTCCGTCTTTTCGGCAACATCTTCGCCGGCGGCGTCCTGCTGCTGATTCTCACCTTCCTCGCACCGTTCCTCGCTCCGATCGGCATCTACGGTCTGGAGCTGTTTGTCGGTCTCATCCAGGCCATCGTCTTTTCGCTCCTCCTGCTCGTCTTCGCGGTCGGTGCGGTTTCGCACCACGGCGATGAGCATGACGAGGAGCACCATGGCGACGGCCATCACGGCGACGGTCATCACCCGGCCGTCGCGCACGAAACGGGGGCAGTCCAGGCGCACTAGCGCCTGTTCGCGGCAATCCACACTAGCGCACCACGGAAGGGTGCAACGGAGGCTCGTACAGTCATGGATCTTCTCAGCTACCTGCCGTTCCTCGTGATCCTGGAGAATGACGGCGCCAAGGCCATGGCCGCGGCTCTTGCGATGGCAATCGGCGGCATTGCACCCGCGCTTGCAATCGGCATTCTCGTGGGCAAGGCGATGGAGGCGCTCGGGCGCAACCCTGAGGCGCGCGCCGCCATCCAGACGAACATGATCCTTGGCGTCGCATTCGCCGAGGCCATCGGCATCTACGCCCTCCTGTCGGCGCTCATCATCGCCTTCGTCATCTAGTCGGCTTCGGGCCCGCGAGGCTCGCGCCTCCGGTCCTGGGGAAGCGCAAGGAAAGGGGTTTCGCCATGGGCGACGCGTTCTCCGCGCTTGGGATTAGCGTCCCGCTCCTGGTCGCACAGATCGTCAACTTTGCCGTGCTGCTCTTCATCCTGCGGCTCACGCTGTACAAGCCGGTGCTCCGCATGCTCGATGAGCGGCGGCAGCGCATCGCCGAAGGACTGAACGCCGCCGAGATCGCCCGCCAGGAGGCCGCATCGGCCCAGGCGAACATCCAGGCGCAGCTCGACGCCGCCCGCAAGGAGAGCCAGGAGATCGTGGCCAACGCCCAGGCTATCGCCACCCGGATCGAGGCCGAGTCACGCGAGCAGGCAGCCCGCGAACGCGAGGCCGCCCTCGAGCGTGCCCGGAACGAAATCCAGCTCGAGCGCGACCGCGCCATCGCGGAGCTCCGGCGGGAGTTCGCGGCCATCACCGTGGCGGCAGCGGAGAAGGTGATCAACCAGTCGCTCGACCCACAGGCGCACCAGCGCATCATCGACGAGACGCTGGCCGAATCGCGGTTTAGCGGGAACTAGCAATGGCGAATGTTGCAGCCGCCCGGCGCTACGCCCAGGCAGCCTTCGAAATCGCGCGCGACCGCGGCGAAATCGGGCGCTGGCGGGAAGAACTCCGAGACGTTGCGACGGTTCTCGCAGAGTCGCAGCTTGCGCCGCTCCTCGCCGACCCGAAGGTGCCGCTCGACCAGAAGTTCCGGGCCCTCGAGCGGGTGCTCGACGTCTCACCGCTGGTCATGAACCTGGCGAAGCTGCTCGTCCAGAAAGGCCGTTCGCAGGAGGCCCGGGCCGTTGCCGAGGCGTTCACCCGGCTCGCTGATGCCTACGAGGGAATTGCCCATGCTGAGGTGACCACAGCCGTCGAGCTCACGCCGGAGCGGCTGAATGTCATCGAGCAACAGCTCGGGCAGCAGTTCGGGAAGAAGGTGGTCGCCACGAACCGTGTCGACCCCACGATCATCGGCGGCGCCGTAATCAGGGTGGGCGATCGCCTCATCGATGGAAGCGTTCGGACGCGGCTTCGCCTGCTGCGTCGCGAGTTGGAGGGTGCCCGGTGAGGGTGCCACGAACCTGGAAGAGGTAATGCCGCATGGCAGTTCGCGCTGAAGAGATCGCGTCCATTCTTCGGGAGCAGATTGAGCACTTCGGCAGCAAGGTAACCGCTGTCGATGTCGGCACCGTCATCGAGGCCGGCGACGGTGTCGCACGGATCCATGGCCTCTCCGGCGCGATGTACTCCGAGCTCCTCGAGTTCGCCAACGGGACGATGGGCATCGCGCTCAACCTCGAAGAGGAGTCGGTTAGCGCCGTCATCCTCGGCGACTACCTTGGCATCAAGGAAGGCGACGAAGTCCGGGCAACCGGCCGTGTCATCGAGGTCCCGGTAGGCGACGCGCTCATCGGCCGCGTGGTCGACCCCCTCGGCAACCCTATCGATGGCAAGGGGCCAATTAACACCACGAAGACCCGCCCCGTGGAGCGGATCGCGCCCGGTGTGACGCTTCGGAAGAGCGTCTCGGTACCGGTCCAGACCGGCATCAAGGCGATTGACGCGATGTTCCCCATCGGCCGCGGCCAGCGCGAGCTCATCATCGGCGACCGCTCCACCGGGAAGACTGCCATCGCGCTCGACACCATCATCAACCAGAAGGGCGGCGACCTCATCTGCATCTATGTCGCCATCGGGCAGAAGGCGGCGAAGGTTGCCCAGGTCGTGGGCATGCTGGAGGAGTACGGCGCGATGGAGCACACCATCGTTGTTGCCGCCAACGCCTCGGAATCTGCCGCCCTCCAGTACCTCGCCCCGTACGCCGGCTGCGCGATGGGTGAGGAGTTCATGGAGTCGGGCCGCGACGCGCTCATCGTGTATGACGACCTCAGCAAGCACGCCTGGGCCTACCGCCAGATGTCGCTTCTGCTTCGCCGGCCCCCCGGTCGCGAGGCGTACCCCGGCGACGTCTTCTATCTGCACAGCCGCCTCCTCGAGCGCGCCGCACGCCTCGAAAAGGGCGGTTCCCTGAGCGCCCTTCCGATCATCGAGACGCAGGCGAACGACGTCTCGGCCTACATTCCCACGAACGTCATCTCCATCACCGACGGCCAGATTTACCTCGAGACCGACCTCTTCAACGCGGGCATCCGCCCGGCCATCAACACCGGTCTCTCGGTCTCCCGGGTGGGCTCCGCAGCCCAGACCAAAGCAATGAAGGCGGTGTCGGCGGGCCTGAAGGCCGAGATGTCGCAGTACCGCGAGCTCGCAGCCTTCGCCCAGTTTGGTACCAGCGACCTCGACGCTGCCACGCGACGTCAGCTCGAGCGCGGCCAGCGCGCCACCGAAATCCTGAAGCAGGACCAGTTCCAGCCGCTGAGCCTCGCCGAGGAGGTTGTGGTCATCTACGCACTGACCAGCGGCATGCTCGATGACGTTCCGGTCGCGAAAGTCCGTTCCTTCGAAAACGAGCTGCGAAAGTACCTCGCGAGCAATGAGAAGCCGCTGATGGACGAGATCCAGGCCAACCCGGTGATGACGCCTGAGCTCCAGGAGCGCATCACCAACGTCATCCGCACGTTCAAGGAGACGGTGCCGTACTAGGCACGGCCACCAGCACGCGGCGCGGCCGCGCCACCAGGACCGAGATCTGAGGAAACATGGCGACGATTCGGCAGCTTCGGCGACGCATCCAGAGCGTGAAAAACACGGCGAAAATCACCAACGCGCTGCAGCTCGTTGCCGCGTCGAAGATGCGCCGCGCGCAGGACCGCGCCCTGCAGGCCAAGCCCTACTCGGAGAAGCTGCGCGCCGTCATTGCCGGTCTCGCCGCAGCCACCATCAACCCCGACCGCCCCGCCCACCCGCTCCTTGTGACCCGGGAGGTGAAGACCATCGGCCTCCTGCACATCACACCGGACCGTGGTCTCTGCGGCGGCCTTAATTCCAACCTCAACCGCAGCGCCGGCACCTTCGTTGCGACGCAGCGCGAGCCGGTCGAGGTCGTCGCGGTGGGGAAGAAGGGGCGCGATTTCTTCATCCGGGCTCGGGTCAACGTCGTTGCCGAGTTCACCGACCTCGGTGACTACCCCGGACAGAACCAGGTCGCTCCCATCGCCCGCCTCGTCATCGACGATTACCTGGCAGGCATTTTCGACCGGGTGTATATCAGCTACCCCGAGTTTATCTCGACCGCTACCCAGCGGCCGGTCATTCGGCAGCTGCTCCCCATCGAACCGCCCGCTCTCGAAGAGGGCGTGGAGGCCGGGGCGATGGTCCAGGACTACATCTTCGAGCCATCACCCGAAGAGGTGCTCGCCGAGCTCCTCCCGCGCTACGTGGAAACCCAAATTTATGAGGCCGTCCTGCAGAACGCAGCGAGCTTCCAGAGCGCCCAGATGGTGGCCATGAAGAACGCCACGGACAACGCGAACGAGATCACGCGCGAGCTGACGCTCACCTACAACAAAGCGCGCCAGGAACAAATCACGAAGGAGCTCCTCGACATCGTCGGCGGAGCTGCCGCGCTGGAGGGCTGACGCTGGCCGGGTTCGCTGCGGTCATCTTCGATATGGATGGCGTGCTCGTCGATGGCGAGCCACTGCACTTCCGCGCCGTCAACCGGCTGCTCGGTGAGGAGGGCCTCTCCATTACGCTCGAGCAGTACAAGCCGTACATGGGGACCAAGACAGGCTGGCAGGACATGGCCCGCGACCTCGGCCTTCGCCGCCCGCTCGACGAATTCGCGTCCCGCTATCGCGAGCTGATCCTGGGCCTGTACCGCGCCGAGGCCGAGCCCCTGCCCGGGGCCGTCGAGACCGTGACCGCACTCCGCGAGGCGGGCATCCCACTGGCGCTCGCGTCCTCGTCCATCCGCCCCTGGGTTGATGCCTGCCTCGAGCGGATTGGGCTCGCTGGCGCCTTCGATGTGCTCGTCACCGGCAGCGATGTCGTCGAGGGCAAGCCACACCCCGAGATCTACCACAGGACGTCCGCAGCGCTCGGCGTGGAGCCGCCGCGGTGCCTCGTGTTCGAGGATGCGCCAGCCGGGATCCTCGCCGCAAAGGCGGCCGGTATGACCGTCTGGGCGGTCCGCACGGCGTACACTGCCGGGCTGGAGCTCCCCGGGCCGCACCGGGAGCTCGATTCGCTCGTTGGCATAGCACATGAACTGCTCGCGGGGGTCGCCGCATGATGCGCGTGGTCCCCGTATCGCTGGTTCCGAAATCCCCGGAGGTCTTGCTATGGTCATGACAGCCACCGAAGGTCGGGTCGTGCAGGTCATTGGCACGGTCATCGACGTCGAGTTCCCACCGGATCAGCTCCCGGCCCTGTACAACGCGGTGAACATCATCCGCGAAGATGGCTCGGTGCTCGTGACCGAGGTGCAGCAGCACCTCGGCAACAACTGGGTCCGCTGCCTTGCGATGGACTCGACCGACGGCCTCCGCCGTGGTGTCCGCGCGGTCGATACCGGGGCGCCCATCTCCGTCCCGGTCGGTCCGAAAGCGCTCGGGCGCATGTTCAACGTGCTCGGCCAGCCGATCGACGACCTGCCCCCGCCGGACGATGCCCCCCGCTGGGCGATCCACCGCGAGCCCCCCACCTTCGAGGAGCAGGAGACGGCCCCGTCGGTGCTCGAAACGGGAATTAAGGTCATCGACCTCATCGCTCCGCTCGTGCGTGGCGGGAAGGTCGGCCTCTACGGGGGCGCCGGCGTCGGCAAGACGGTCGTCATCCAGGAGCTCATCTCCAACATCGCCCGCGAGCACGGCGGGTACTCCGTGTTCGCCGGCGTGGGCGAGCGCTCGCGCGAAGGCAACGACCTCTGGCACGAGATGAAGGAATCCGGGGTCCTCCCGAAGATGGCCATGGTCTTCGGCCAGATGAACGAACCGCCCGGTGTGCGCCTCCGCGTCGCCCTCACCGGTCTGACCATGGCCGAGTACTTCCGCGACGAAGAGGGGCGCGATGTGCTCTTCTTCGTCGACAACATCTACCGCTACACCCTCGCGGGTATGGAAGTCTCCGCGCTTCTTGGTCGCATGCCGTCCGCGGTTGGCTACCAGCCCACGCTGGCAACCGAGATGGGCGAGCTGGAGGAGCGGATCACCTCGACCAAGAAGGGCTCGATCACGTCCTTCCAGGCGATTTACGTGCCCGCGGACGACTACACGGACCCGGGCGTGGCGACCACCTTCGGTCACCTCGATGCCGTCGTCGCCCTCGAGCGCTCGCTCGCCGAGCAGGCGCTCTTCCCCGCGATGGACCCGCTGGCGTCGTTCTCTCGCGCGCTCGAACCCCGCGTCGTCGGGCAGGAGCATTACGAAGTGGCGCGCGGCGTCCAGCGCGTGCTGCAGCGCTACAAGGACCTGCAGGACATCATCGCCATCCTCGGCATCGACGAGCTCTCCGACGAGGACAAGCTCACGGTCGCCCGGGCGCGCAAGATCCAGCGGTTCCTCACGCAGCCATTCTTCGTCGCCGAGCAGTTCACCGGGAACCCTGGCCAGTACGTGCCCGTCCGGGAGACCGTCCGCGGCTTCAAGGAAATCCTCGAAGGCAAGCACGATGGCCTGCCCGAGCAGGCGTTCTACATGGTCGGCAACATCGACAGCGCCGTCGAAAAGGCCCGCCGCCTGGCGCAGGAGTAACACCAGATGCCGCTCACGGTCGAAGTTATCACGGCCGAGCGTGTCGTCCGCGTTGAGCAGGGTGTCGATGCCCTCATCGTGCCGGGCGCAGAAGGGCAGCTCGCCATCTACCCGAAGCACGCTGCCCTTATGACCACCCTCGAGCCGGGCGAGATGATCATCCGTC
>FWWL01007228.1_pt1 | contig 15328 bp, 19 predicted proteins | sample 2228331 | NCBI WGS metagenome assembly FWWL01 (sample SAMEA103939775, study PRJEB20133) | metagenome
GTGCCCCAATGGAGGGGCTGAGAGCTGGGTCCTTCCCAGCAACCCTTGGAACCTGATCCGGGTAATGCCGGCGGAGGGAAGCCTATGCGGGAGACCCTAACCCCCCACAACCCAATCCTTCCCCTAGGCCCTTCGGCCGGCCTAGGGGGTGAAGAGTGCTAGGCAGGCTCTACCTGGTGGTGACCCCAAGGCCGGGCTGGACGGAGGCCTACACCCTGGACCGCACCGAGAGGGCCCTGGCCGGAGGGGTGGAGGTTTTGCAGCTTCGGGCCAAGGACTGGGAGGCAAGGCCCGTCCTAAGCCTCGGGGAGAGGATGAAGGCCCTGGCCGCGCAGTATGGGGTCCCCTTCATCCTGAACGACCGGCCGGACCTCGCGGCCCTCCTGGGGGCGGATGGGGTCCACCTGGGCCAGGGGGACCTTACCCCCATGGAGGCCCGCCGCTTCTTCGGAGGGCTCATCGGCCGCTCCACCCATGCCCCAGGCCAGGCCCTGAAGGCCCTCGAGGAGGGGGCGGACTACCTCTCCGTGGGCCCCGTCTGGGAGACCCCCACCAAGCCGGGGCGGAAGGCCGCGGGGCTAGAGTATGTGCGCTGGGCGGCCCAGAACCTTGGGGCAAAGCCCTGGTTTGCCATTGGGGGGATTGACCTAGAGAGCCTGGACCAGGTCCTCGGGGCCGGGGCCAGGCGGGTGGTGGTGGTCCGGGCCATCCTGGACGCCCCCGACCCCGAGGGGGCGGCCCGGGCCTTTCGGAGGAGGCTGGATGCTCTGGGTTAACGGCGAGGAACGCCCCTGGGCGGGCTGGACCCTGGGGGAGGTCTTGCGGGAGCTCGGCCTGGACCCCAAGGGGGTGGCGGTCCTGATCGGGGAGGAGGCCTTCCCCGCGGAGGCGGTTTTGGACCGGGTCCTGGAGGAAGGGGAGAGGGTGGAGCTCGTCACCCTGATGCAAGGAGGGTAGATGGAGACCTGGCGGGTGGGCAGCAAGGAGTTGAGGAGCCGGCTCCTCATGGGGAGCGGCAAGTTCAAGGACCTTGGCCTCATGCGCGAGGCCATCCAGGCCGCGGGGGCCGAGGTGGTCACGGTCTCGGTGCGGCGGGTGGAGACCAAGGCCCCGGGGCACGTGGGGCTTTTGGAGGCCCTGGAGGGCCTCGGGGTCACGCTTCTCCCCAACACCGCGGGGGCCCGGACCGCGGAGGAGGCGGTGCGGCTGGCCCGGCTGGGCCGGATTCTCACGGGGGAGGGCTGGGTCAAGCTCGAGGTCATCCCCGACCCCACCTACCTCCTCCCGGATCCCTTGGAGACCTTAAGGGCGGCGGAGAGGCTTTTGGAGGAGGGCTTTACCGTCCTCCCCTACATCGGCCCCGACCTGGTCCTGGCCAAGCGGCTTGCCGCCCTCGGCACGGCCACGGTCATGCCCCTGGCCGCCCCCATCGGCTCGGGCTGGGGGGTGAGGACGAGGGCTCTCCTGGAACTCTTCGCCCGGGAGAGGGCCAGCCTCCCCCCGGTGGTGGTGGACGCGGGGCTTGGCCTCCCCTCCCACGCCGCCGAGGTCCTGGAGATGGGCCTGGACGCGGTCCTGGTGAACACGGCCATCGCCGAGGCCCAAGACCCCGTGGGGATGGCCTGGGCCTTTGCCCGGGCGGTGGAGGCAGGGAGGCGGGCCTACCTTTCGGGCCCCATGCGGCCCAAGGAGGCGGGAAGCCCTTCTAGCCCCGTGGAGGGGGTACCTGGAAGGCATCCATGAGAGCCGAGGCCATCGTCATAGGCGCGGGGGTCATCGGGAGCCTCGTGGCCTATGAGCTCCGCAAGCAGGGCCTCGAGGTCCTCCTCCTGGATGCGGGCTTCCCGGGCCGGGCCACGGACGCGAGCGCCGGGATGCTCGCCCCCCACCCCGAGGGGCTAAGGGGGGAGGCTTTGCAGGCCGCGCTTTGGTCCATAGAGGCCTACCCTGCCCTCCTGGAGGAGCTTAAGCCCTTTGGCCCGGTGGAGGCGGGGTTTTCTGGGGTCTATGTGGCGGCCCTTTCCCCAGGCGAGGTGGAGCTCTGGGAGGCCCGTGAGCCCCTCCCCTACCCGGTCCGGGGCGGGCAGGGGGGGAGGCGGTTTCCCGGCGGGTACGTGAACCCAAGGGCCCTTAGGGAGGCCCTCCTCAGGGCCCTGGCCGCCCAGGGGGTTCCCCTTCTTGAAGCCCGGGTGGAGGAGATAGGGGAGGGCTGGGCGCGCTGGGCGGGGGGGGAGGCCTGGGGACGCTGGGTCGTCCTCGCCCTCGGGGCCTGGGGGGGGCGGTTCGGCCTCCCGGTCCGGCCCCTCAAGGGGGAGGCTCTTCTCCTGGAGGGCCCTCCACCCCCGGGGCCCCTTTTCGCGGGCGGGGGGTATATCCTCCCCCGGGGGGAAGGGGTTTACCTAGGGGCCACGGAGCGGGAGGGTTGGGGCGAGGGGGTGGACCTCTTTGGCCTTCGGTGGCTATCGGATTACGCCCACGAGCGGTTTCCCCTTTTGGAGGGGGCGAGGTTCCTCGGGGTCCTCTGGGGGTATAGGCCCGCGGGGGAGCCCTTTGTGCGGGCCTTGGGTCAAGGGGTGGTGGCCGCAGGGGGGCACGGGCGGAACGGGGTCCTCCTGGCCCCCTGGACGGCGCGGCAGGTCTTAAGGCTCATGGGGGTGGAAGGATGACGCAGCTGGAAGCGGCAAGGAAGGGCATCGTCACTGAGGAGATGGCCTATGTGGCCGAGCAGGAAGGTATCCCCGTGGAGGAACTCCGGGAGAAGGTGGCCCAGGGCCGGGTGGTCATTCCCAGGAACCCGAACCACCGGGCGCTAAGGGACTTCAAGGGGATTGGGGAGGGCCTCAGCGTCAAGGTCAACGCCAACCTGGGGACCTCCTACGACTACGTGAACCCTGAGGAAGAGGTGGAGAAGGCCCGGGTGGCCATCCGCTACGGGGCGGACACCATCATGGACCTCTCCACAGGAGGAGACCTCCGGGCCATCCGCCAGAGAATCCTGGAGGTGGCCACCGTCCCTTTAGGCACCGTCCCCATCTACGAGGCCGAGTTCCGGGCGGCCCGGCGCAAGAACTTCTTCGACATGTCCGCGGATGAGCTCCTAGAGGTCATCGAGGAGCACGGGCGGCAGGGGGTGGACTACATCACCGTCCACGTGGGGGTGACCCTGAGGAACCTCGAGGTCTACCGCCATAGCCACCGCACCACGGGGATTGTGAGCCGGGGCGGGGGGCTTCTTGCTGCCTGGATGCTCCACCGGGGGGAGGAGAACCCCCTTTACGCCCGGTTTGACGACCTCCTGGAGATCGCCCGCACCTACGACATGACCCTCTCCTTAGGGGACGGGCTTAGGCCCGGGTCCCTTGCCGACAGCACCGACCGGGCCCAGATTGCCGAGCTCCTCACCATTGGGGAGCTCGCCGAAAGAGCCCGCCGGGCCGGGGTCCAGGTCATGATCGAAGGCCCCGGGCATATCCCCCTAAACGAGATCGCCACCAATATCCAGGTCCAGAAAAAGCTTACGGGCCACGCCCCCTTCTACATCCTCGGGATGCTCCCCGTGGACACCGCCGCGGGGTTTGACCATATCGCCGGGGCCATTGGCGGGGCCATGGCCGGTTGGCTGGGGGCGGATATGCTCTGCTACCTGACCCCGGCGGAGCACCTGGGCCTCCCCACCGTGGAGCACGTCAAGGAGGGGGTCATCGCCTTTAAAATCGCCGCCCACGCCGCGGACGTGGCCCGGGGGAACCCGAGGGCTTTGGAGCGGAACCGGCGGATGTCTGAGGCCCGGTACCGCCTGGACTGGGAGACGCAGTTCAGCCTCTCTCTCTACCCCGAGGAGGCGCGGCGCATCTACGAGGAGCGGGGCTCCAAGACCAAGGCCTGCAGCATGTGCGGTCCCTTCTGCCCCATGAACCTGGTGGAGGCGGTCCTGAGGGGCCGGGCCCGGATGGAGCTCCCGGTGGTCTAGGGGCTGAGATGCTTCTCCAGGATACGGGCCTTGGCCTTTACGTCCAGCCGGCACTGGGCCACCTCCAGGACCAGGTCAAAGGCTTCTTCGTTAGTAAGACGGAGACGGTACCCTTCGGTCCGGAGAAAGACCTCAGCCGCAGCAAAGGCGGCACGCTTGTTGCCGTCCAGGAAGGGATGGCCCTTGGCGATCCCCGCCAGGTAGGCGGCGGCTTTCTGGGCTGGGGTGGGGTAAAGTTCCATTCCCCCAAACCCAGCCCAGGGCCGCTCCAGGACGGCCAGAAGGCGGTTCAAGTCCAGGATGCCTGGGGTACCGCCGTAAGCCCGGATCAAATCCTCGTGGAGGGCCAGGATGTCTGCAAGCTCCAGCCTAGGCATCGGCCAGGCGCCGGTAAAGCTCGTCCCGGTCCTTGAGGGTGAGGAGGTAGGCCATGATAAAGCGGAGCCTTTCGGGGTCTACGCCCTTAGGGATTAAGGCCACCTCCACTTCTTGCCCCTCCTCGAGGCCGGACGGAGCCTCCTCGAGGAGGAGGGCCCACCTCCCTTCTAGGCGGGTCACCTTAGCCCTCATGCGCTCAGTATAGGCGATATGACAGGGATAAGAGTAGCCCTTACCATCGCCGGCTCCGACTCCGGAGGGGGGGCCGGGGTCCAGGCCGACCTCAAGACCTTCCACCGCTTTGGGGTTTATGGGGCCTCGGCCCTTACCCTCATCACCGCCCAGAACACCCTGGGGGTCCAGGCGGTCCACCTCCTCCCCCCAGAGCTCGTCTACCGGCAGATCCAGAGCGTGGCCCAGGACCTTCCCGTCCACGCCGCCAAGACCGGGGCCTTGGGGGATGCCCCCATCGTCCGGGCCGTGGCCCAGGCGGTCCGGGCGTTTGGGATTGGGCCTTTGGTGGTGGACCCGGTCATGGTGGCCAAGGGGGGGGATAGGCTCCTTGTGGGGGAGGCCGCCAAGGCCTTGGTGGAGGAGCTTTTCCCCTTAGCGAGCCTCATCACCCCAAACCGCCTCGAGGCCGAGGCCCTCCTAAATAGGCCCATCCGGAACCTGGAGGAGGCCCGGGAGGCGGCCCTAGACCTCCTTCGGCTTGGCCCCAAGGCCGTCCTCCTCAAGGGGGGGCACCTCGAGGGGCCGGAGGCCGTGGACCTCCTCGCCACCCCGGAAGGGGTGGAGGCCTTTTCCGCCCCCCGGATCCCCACCCGGAACACCCACGGCACGGGCTGCACCCTCTCCGCGGCCATCGCCGCCCTTTTGGCCCAGGGGAGGGGGCTCGCCGATGCGGTCAGGCAGGGCAAGCGCTTTGTCACCCAGGCCATCCAGAGCGCCCCCGGCCTCGGACAGGGCAGTGGGCCTCTCAACCACTGGGCAGGGGGAAGCCCCCCCTAGCTGCTTCGGCCTGTAGAAGCCCAACTACCCGGGCCAGAACGACCTCAGCAACCTCCTGCTTGCGCATCAGGGGTAAAGGCTCAACCACCCCGCCGGGCAAAAGCAGGGTGACCCGGTTGGTGTCCACGGCAAAACCGGCGTCGGGAGCGCTGATGTCGTTGGCGACGATCATGGAGAGCCGCTTGCGCTCGAGCTTTTCCTGGGCGTTCTTCAGCAAGTCCTCGCTCTCGGCGGCGAAACCCACCACCACCGCCGGGCGGCCCACCCGCCGGCGCTGCTCGGCCACGGCCAGCAGGATGTCCTGGGTGTGCTCGAGTTCGATGCGGGGCAAAGCGCCCTTCTTGATCTTGTGGGCCTGGACCTGGCGGGGACGAAAATCGGCCACCGCGGCGGCCATGATCAGCACATCGGCCACGCGGGAGAGCTCCAGGACGGCCTCGGCCATCTGGGCGGCGGTTTCCACGTCGGTGCGCTCGGCCCCGGTGGGGGTGCTCAGGGCCGCCGCGGTGGCCCCGACCACCAGGCTGACCCTGGCCCCCAGGTCCAGCGCGGCCTGGGCCAGGGCGAAGCCCTGCTTGCCCGAGGAGCGGTTGCTGAGGTAGCGCACGGGGTCGAGGGGTTCCTGGGTGCCCCCCGCGCTCACCACCAGGTGCTTGCCCGCCAGGGGGCCGTTTCGGCTCAGGGCCAGGCGGGCGTGCCCCAGGATTTCGGCGGGCTCGAGCATCCGCCCCAGCCCCACCAGGCCCGAGGCCATGCGGCCCTGGGCCGGGCCCAGGATCTGCACACCTCGCTGGCGTAGGGTCTGGAGGTTGGCCTGGGTGGCAGGGTGCTCGAACATGCCCCCGTCCATGGCCGGGGCCACCAGCACGGGGCAGCGCGCGGCCAGGGCGGTCAGGGTGAGCAGGTTATCGGCCTGGCCCGCGGCCAGCTTGGCCAGGGTGTTGGCGCTGCAGGGAGCGATCAAGAGTAGGTCGGCCCCCTCGCCCAGGCCGACGTGAGCCACGTGGGCGTCGCCCTCCCACAGGCTGGTGTGGGCCTTGCGCCCGGTGAGGGAGGCGAAGGTGAGCGCCGTGACGAAGCGCTCGGCCCCCTCGCTCAAAACCACGTCCACCAGGGCCCCGGCCTGGGTGAGCTTGCTGGCCAGGTCGGCGGCTTTGTAGGCGGCGACGGAGCCGCTGACGCCCAGCACGATACGCTTGCCCTGCAGGGGGTTCACCGGTTCATCTCCCAGATGATGCGCAGGCCGTCGAGGGTCAACCAGGGGGCGATGATCTCGATGATGGGGGTCTCCCGCGCGATGAGCTCGGCCAGGCCTCCGGTGGCAATGACCTTCATCTGGGGCCCTAGCTCGGCGCGGAAGCGGGCCACCATGCCCTCGACCAAGCCCACGTAGCCGAACAAAAGCCCCGACTGCATCGAGTGCACGGTGTTGCGCCCGATGGCCGCGGGGGGCCGTTGCAGCTCGACCTTGGGCAGTTTGGCCGCCCGCTGGAACAAGGCCTCGGCGGCAATCCCGATCCCCGGTGCGATGGCACCCCCCAGGTAATCCCCCTCGGCGGTGATGGCGTCGAAGGTGGTGGCGGTGCCGAAGTCCACCACGCAGGCCGGGCCGCCGTAGAGCTTGTGCACCGCGGCGGCGTCGACGATGCGGTCGGCGCCCACCTGCGAGGGGTCGTCGTAGCGCACCCGCACCCCGGTCTGGACGCTCGAGTCCACCACCAAAGGCTTCCTCCCCAGGTAAGCCTGCACGGCCTGGACCAGCGTCCCCGTCAGGGGCGGCACCACCGAGGCCATAACCACCGCATCCACCTGGGCGGGCGAGTGGCCGCTGAAGGCCAGCAGGTTGAGCAGGCTGATGCCGTACTCGTCGGGCATGCGCTGGGGATCGGTGGCGATGCGCCAGCGCGGCCCCAGCTTCTCACCCTGGTACAGGCCCAAGGTGATGTTGGTGTTGCCGATGTCAATCGCGAGCAGCATAAAAAAGCCCCTCACACCTTCTTTCCCAGATTGTACACACCCCCAGCCACCGGCCATGCCGCTTCTTCCTGGCCCTAAAGCCCCATAGACTCGGTATACTTTTGGGCATGACGGCGGAAGAAGCGCTGGCCTTGTTGCAAAAGGGTGCCGTGGAGGTTATCCCCGAGGAGGATTTGCTCAACAAGTTGCGCTCGGGAAAGAGGCTGGTAGTCAAGCTGGGGCTCGACCCTACCCGGCCCGACATCCACATTGGGCATGCGGTGGTGCTGCGCAAGATGCGCCAGTTTCAGGAACTAGGCCACAAGGTGGTGCTGATCATCGGCGACTTCACCGCTATGATTGGCGACCCCTCAGGCCGCAGTAAGACCCGTCCCCCGCTGACCTTGGAGGAGACCCGGGCCAATGCCCAAAGCTATGTGGCGCAGGTCGGGAAAATCCTCATCACCGACGACCCCTCTCGCTTCGAGCTGCGCTACAACTCGGAGTGGCTGGAGAACCTGGGCTTCAAGGAGGTCATCCGGCTAGCCTCGCAGCTCACGGTGGCCCAGATGCTCGAGCGGGAGGACTTCAAGAAGCGCTACACCGAAGGGGTGCCCATCTCACTGCACGAGTTCCTCTACCCTTTAGCCCAGGGCTACGACTCGGTGGCCATCGCCTGCGACGTGGAAATGGGTGGCACCGACCAGAAGTTCAACCTGCTGGTAGGACGCGAGCTACAGGCTGCGTATGGCCAAAATCGCCAGGTAGCCTTCATCATGCCCCTTCTGGTAGGCGGCGACGGACAGAAGATGTCGAAAAGCTTCGACAATTACATCGGTATTACCGAGGAACCCAGCGAAATCTTCCGCAAGCTGATGAAGGTGGAAGACGCCTACCTACCGACCTACCTCGAGCTGTGCACCGACCTTGCCCCAGAGGAAATCCAAATGCTTTTGCAACAGGAAGACCCGGTAGGAGCCCACCGGGTACTGGCCCGGTTGCTTACCGGGGCCTATGCCATGGAGCGGATTCCCGCCCGGCTGGATCGGGCTTTGTACGAGTCGTTTGGCTACCGGCTGGAGGCCCACGGGCAGGACCAGACCGGCCATAACCCCATCATTCAGCAGGCCGAGGCCCGCTACGACGAGATTGCCCAAGGAGGCATCCCCCAGGAGATGCCCGAGGCCACCATACCTATGGCTGAGTTGCGCGAGGGCCGAATTCCGGTGGTGCGGCTTTTCACCCTGGCTGGCCTGACGGCTTCCAATGGGGAAGCTCGGCGGCTAATTGAACAGAAAGGCCTCCGGCTGGATGGCACCTTGCTTCTCGACCCCCGGCTCGAGGTGAGCCTAGAGGAACCCCGTGTGCTCCAACGGGGCAAGGACCGCTTCGTGCGGGTGCGGTTGGGGGCCTAGCCTGTTTCCAGGGGACGGAAGGGCGTCTCGTAGCCGGTGGCATACAAAACGCCTCCCTCCTCCTCCAAGCGCAGCCGGGGCAGGGGGAAGCGAGGCGGGCCATACACGGCCTTCCCCCCCTGCAAGGGCTCAAAGGCCCCGAAGTGGCAGGGGCAGCCCAAAAACGGGTGGTCGGTGCGATAGTTGTAGGCAATGGAGCCCAGTTCGGGGTTATCTACGTAGTTGACCAGGCAGCCGTGGTGGGTGCAGATGCGGGAAAGGGCCAAAAAGTGGGCCTCGCCCCGGGAAAGCCCACCCACCACCGGTTCTGGCAGGCGGAAGACCACCGCCTTGAGGGGGCTTCCTTGGTAAAGGTAGTCGAAGTACTTGAAGCGCCAAGGGGCCTCGAGTTCGGCCAGGCGAGCCGCCTGCACCCGGGGGCCATCGCGCCAGAGGGGTTCGGTTACCCTGGCCTTGGCGAAGTGAATGGTGTAGGTGCGCCAGGCCAGCCAGCCGAAAAACCCCGCGGTAACGGCGCTAGGCACCATCCACAGGAGGTCCCGGCGGTCTAGCTTCATAGCCCCCCCAGATACTCCAGCAGCACCCCCAACTCCTCTGCGCTGAGGGGTATGGCCGGCATCTGACCCCGGCCCCTAAGCACAATCTCCCGCACCGCCTCCGGCACCTTGCTGACCGGGTTGCCCCGCAGGCGGGGGCCGCTACCCCCCTGGGCCTGGGCCCCGTGGCAGGCCGCGCAGCGGCTTAGGTATACCTGCTCCCCCTTGGAGGCCGCGCTGAGCTGGCCTTTAGCGGTTTCTATAAGACCTTGCACCCGCTCCCGCGCCTCTCCCCCGGCCTTGAGGTAGCCCTCCCAGGCTTGGATGGCTCGAGCGGGCTGGCCCATCTGGAAGTACGCGTTGCCTAAAAACAGCCAGCCCTCCGGCACCCCCGGCTCTGCCTGCACCGCTAGCTCGAGGGCCTGGGCTGCTTCGGCAGGCCTCCCGCTCATGAACAAAAGGATGCCAATCCGCCGCACCGCAACGGGGTTGCGTGGCTCCAGCTCCACCACCTTCAGATACCCCTGCACCGCCCGCTCGAAGTCCTGGAGTTCGAAGGCCTGGTTGGCGTAGGCCAGCCAGTCGGCGGCCTGCCCGCTCTGTTCGGCCCGGCGCTCTAGGCGGCCCAGCTCGCGGGCCTCGTTACGGCTGGTGATGATGGTCTCCCCCGGCAGCCTGGGCACCGTGTAGGCCCATAGCCCCACCCCTAGAACCAGCAGGCTCAGGCTCACCGCGCCCAGTGTCCAGGGGCTCAGGCGGCGCGGGGTAGGGGCCTCGTGGCCTAGCTCGGCCAGATGACGTTCAAGACGCACCACCTGGGCCAGCAGCCGTTTACGCTCCTCCCCTTGGGCCTCCTTGGCCTGAGCTTTGAGCAGTTCTAGCTCGGCCCTGAGCTCCTCGGGGCGAGGGCTCGCGGGAAAGGGCTGGGGCGAGGCCGCCAGCAGGGGGCGCAGGGCATAGGCCAGGGCCCCCACCAATAGCAAGGCAAGCAACAGGTAAACCAGCATCTAATCTCCCTCGGCAGGCCGCTTAAGCTCGGCCTCGAGGCGGGCGATTTCCTCCTCGGGCACCTCAGCAGCCAAGCGCTGGGCCTGGGCCCGAACACGGGCCTGGTAGCGCCACAAGCCATAGCCTAGCAAGCCTAGGCCCAACAGGGGGGAAAGCCAGACCCACAGGGTGAGGCCCCGGGCGGGCGGCTCGTAGAGAATCCAGTCGCCGTAACGCTCCACAAAGAAGCGGCGAATCTCTGCCTCGCTTTTGCCCTGGGCCAGCTGCTCGGCGATAATCCGGCGCATCTCCACCGCAATGCCTGCGTTGGACTCTGCCGCCGACTCCCCCTGGCAGACCGGGCAACGCAAGGTTTTGGCGATCTCGAAAACCTGGGGGGAAAGGTCGGGCGGTGGGGTGTTGGGGGTGGGCTGGGCCAGAGCAAAAAAGAGCAGCCCTACCAGGAAAAATAGGCCTCTCATGGCAGCACCTGCCTTAGGTAGGCCTCGAGCTGAGCCTGGTTCAGCTCCCCCGCATGCCGGGCCCGCACGATGCCCGAGCGGTCGATCACGAAGGTCTCGGGTACCCCGTAGTAGCCGTACTCGATACCAATGCGCCCCCGACCGTCGTAAACGCTAGGGAAGCTAAGCCCGTACTGGCGAACAAAGCGCAGGGCCTCTTCCTCCCGATCCTGTACGTTGACCCCCAGGAAGAGCACCTGGTCTTTGTACTGCTGGTAGTAGCGCTCCAACAGAGGGGCCTCGGTGCGGCAGGGAATGCACCAACTGGCCCAGATGTTGAGCAGCACCGGCTTATCCAGACCTGGGCTTATCCCCATTTCCTCGCCGAAGGCTGGGCGGTAGGGCTCCAGCAAAGGCAGGCTGAAGCTGGGGGCTGGCTTCCCCACCAGCACCGACGTTAGCTCGTTGGGGTTGGGGCGCTGCATGCCCCAGAAAAATAACCCGCCCAAAAGCAACACCCAGATCGGCCAGAACCTAATCACCGCTCACCTCAGTCACCCGCCACCGGAGCGGCCTTGGAACCGGCCACCCGCACCCCGCTGGGCCACAGGATATATAGGGTACCCAGCACAATGACGAACCCCGCCACCCACAACCACCAGACCATAGGGGTCACGATGAGCTTGAGGGTAGCCCACTGGCCTTTTTCCTGGTCGAATTGCATCAGGACGAAGTAGTAGTCGTTGTAAGGCGTATAGCGCACCACCGGGGTGGCGATGGGCGAGGCCATCTGGGGGTAAAAGTTGAGCCGGGTCTGGTAACGCCCGTCCGCCCCCCAACCCTCGCGGCCGGTCGAGCGCACCTCAATTGGGGCCAGCACCGCAAAGCGGTTGGCCTCCTCCCGGGCCTGGATGGAAAGCAGGCGAACCTCGAGGCCCCGGGTCTGCCAGGTCTCCCCTAGACTCAGGGTCTTCTGCTCGGTTACCCGGTAGGTCTGGCTAAAAGCGATAGCCAAGGCGGCCAGGGCCACTCCAAAATGCACGATGTGCGAACCAAAGCGGCGCTTGTGGCTAGCCGCCAGCTCCAGCAAAGCCTGGCTCGAGGAAATCCCCAACGAACGGGCCCGCTCCCGTACCCCCTGGGCCACCATCAGCCAGATGGCGGTCAGATTGTAGGCGAAAAGCCCAATGGCCAGGGAAACCCCCAGGGTGAGGCCCAGCCCCAGGCCAATCAGCACACCCACCCCCAAGGCCAGCAGCATGGCCAGAAGGTTGCGCCGTACCTGGGCCTGGGTGTGGCGCCAGGGTAGCACCGGGCCTATCCCCATCAAGAGCAGCATGAAAACGCCCAGCGGGGCGGAGACCTGGTTGAAGAAGGGGGCCCCAATGGAAACCTTGGCCCCGCTCACCGCTTCCACCAGCAAGGGCCAGAGGGTCCCCAGCACCACTACAAAGGCAAAGGTGCCAAAGAAGAGGGCCCCTGCCAGCAAAGCCCCCTCGCGGCTGGCCCAGCGCACCTCGCCCGCCTCGCGAATCTCAGCAGAGGAACGGGCCAAAAGACCCAGCCCCCCGGCCAACACCCCTAGCAAAAACAACAGAAACCAAGCCCCTACCGGCCCACTGGCAAAAGCGTGCACCGACTGGATAACTCCCGAGCGGGTCAGGAAGGTGCCAAAGACCGTAGCGGCAAAGGCCAGGGTGATGAAGGCAAAGTTCCAACCCTTGAACAGCCCCTTGCGCTCTTGCACCTGGGCGGTATGCAAGAAGGCTGTGGCCAGAAGCCAAGGGATGATCGAGGCGTTTTCCACCGGGTCCCAGGCCCAGTAGCCCCCCCAACCCAGAATCTCGTAGCTCCACCACTTACCAGTGAAGATAGCCGCGGTGAGGAAACCCCAAGCGACCAAGGTCCACCAGCGGGTCTCGGCAATCCAACTCTGGTAGCGCCGGGCCACCATAGCGGCCACCGCGTAGGCAAAGGGCACCGAAAGTCCCACAAACCCCAGGTACATCAGTACCGGGTGCACCGCCATCATCCAGTGATTTTGCAAAAGAGGGTTAGTGCCGCGGCCATCCGGAGGTGGATTGGGAACCGCATCGAAGGGATGGGCCACAAAGACCATCACCGCAAAGAAAAATACCTGTACCGCAAACAGCGTGCCCAAAGCCGCCGGGGCTCGCCAAAAATCTAGACTCTTCCCCACCCGCAAACCCACCAGCCAGGTGTAGGCGGCCTGGAGCATGGCCCAAAGGAGGATAGAACCTTCTAGGGCAGCCCAGGGGGTCACCAGCTTGACCCACAAGGGGTTGCTGGCGGAGCTGTGGTTGGCTACGTAGGAGACGCTAAAGTCGTTGGTTAGAATCGCCCACTCGAGCGCCCCAAAACTGAGCAATGCGGCCATCAAGGTAAGCGCGGATAGGCGCCGGCCGGCCTCGAGGTAGCGCCCATCCCGCAAGAGCTGGGCCAGCACCGCCAGAGCTAGCCCTAGCAGGGAAAAGATCAGTGCCGCCAACAAGGAGAGGCCACCTAGCAAACCAGGGGTCATGCCCACCTCCTCATTGGGTGCCCTCAATCAGCTTGCGCACCTCTTCAGGGGTCCAGCCTTCCTTGGGGGCCTGGTAGGTCTCGGAGTGCTTTACCAGGAGGTTCTGGCTTACGAAGGCCTCGCCCTGGAACCTGCCCTCCACTACCACCCCCCGGTTCTCGCCGAACAGCGCCGGCGGGGTCGCCCCCGAAGAGCGCACCGGGACTTCCTTGACCCCATCAGTGACCACGAAGCGCAGCTCCAGGGTCTGGGGATTGTACTCCAGGGTGCCCGGCTTGACCAGTCCTCCCAGGCGCACCGGGCGGTTCTGGTAGCGTTCGACCTGCTGGTAGTACTCACTGGGGGTGATAAAGTAGACCAGGTTCTGCCCCAGTCCGCCGAAGACCAGGTAGGCCAAGGCCCCCGCCACCACCGCCAGGGCAATCAGGTATTTGGGTTTCATCCACACCTCACTTGCTCTTCTGGTAACGCCAGATCAGGTAACCCAGGTAGCCAAACACTGCGGCATAGACCACCGCGTAGGTCCAGACCACGAAGGGGTTGGCCGGGTTCCAAAGTGGGTTGTCGGACATCTCAGGCCTCCTCCCGGACAGCCTCGCGGGCCGCTATCAAAGCGCGCAGGCGTATAAGCCCAATAAACACTAGGGTAAAGGCCGCCAGGTTGATCAGCATAGGGATCAGGATGGCGGCATCCACATTGATCTTGCCGGTGGTCAGGTCGATGGACTGGGTCTGGTGCAGGCTGCGCCACCACTTCACCGACATGTAGCTGATGGGCACGTTAATAGCCCCCAGAATGGCCACCCCTGCGGCCGCCTTGGCCCGTAGTTCAGGGTCTTCGATGGCCCCCCGCGCCACCATATACCCTATATAGATGGCAAACAGGATGGCGGTGGTGGTCAGCCGGGGCTCCCAGTCCCAGTACACCCCCCAGGTAGGCCGGGCCCAGAGCATCCCGGTCAGGAGAGTCAGGGCCATAAAGATGAGCCCTACCTCCACGGTGGCTGCGGCCAGGCGGTCGTGGTGGGTTTTGCGCCGCACCAGGTAGGCCACCGAGTAGCCCAGGGCCACAAAACTAGCGGCGTAGGCCATCCAGGCCATGGGTACGTGCAGGTGGAAGATGCGGGCCACGTAGCCCTGGCTCTGGTCGGGTGGGGACGACATGGCCGCAAAGAAGCCCCACACCACCCCTATAATCCCCAGGCCTAGGATGCCCAGGGTCAGGTAGTCTAGGCGATTGGTTGGGCTCGAGCGTGCGAGTTGCATTTGGCATTTCCTCCCTTGCTTTTACGCTACCGCGTTTTTGGTTAAGTTAGGGTAAACCACTATACCCCTTGGTTTTTACCACTATAAAGTTACGCCCTGGGGGTAAGTGTGGGTATGAACGCATATAACTTTGTGCCAACTGCCTTCTAGCCTTCCAGCACATAGGGGAAGACCACGGCGCAAAGCGTTATATACACCACATCAAACACCAGCAATAACCGCAGCCAGTCGGCCAGCTCGAGGATGGGAAGCCCCTCGGCCAGGCCCTGGGTGAGGCGCACCGCCGCTAGCACCACCGGGACCACCAAGGGGAACAACAAAAGCGGCAGCAAGACCTCGCGCCCCCGCAGCCGGGCCAGCATACCGGCATAAAAGGTGGAAATAGACGCATACCCCAGCGAACCCAGCACCAGGGTTATTGTGTACCAATACCAATTCTGCATGGGTAGGTAGAAAAGTCCCGCCGTTAGAAGCAACAAAGCCAGACCCACTACCAGCAGCAGAGCAAACTGAAATAGGAGTTTGCCAAAGTAAATCCACTCCCGGCTGCCCGGAGTGAGAAGCAGCTCGTCCAGGGTGCCGTCCTCGACCTCGAGGCCAAAGGCTCGTCCGGCCAGCAAACTACCCGCAAAAGCCAGTGCGACCCAGAGCACCCCCGGTGCTGCTTTTTGCAAATCTTGCTGATTAGGGCCAAAGGCCATGGCCAGGATAAATAGCATCACAGCCAGAAAAAACACCGCCGACAAAATGCCGGTACGCCCACGGAACTCCAGAACCAGATCGCGCCAGGCCAGCCAAAGGATTCG
>FWWL01007234.1_pt1 | contig 15325 bp, 13 predicted proteins | sample 2228331 | NCBI WGS metagenome assembly FWWL01 (sample SAMEA103939775, study PRJEB20133) | metagenome
TTAGGGGTTATCCGCCGCCTGGTCCGGCAAGCCCTAGAGCGCTTCCGAAGCCTGGTCCTGGGAAGTGTCTGAAGTACGGCGTGAAGGTCAGTACCGGCCCTGGGAGCCCAAGAGGGTTTTGCGGTAGCCTAGAGCTCGCATGTCGCCCTGGGCTGTCCTCCTCGCTGCCATGACTGCAGGAACCGCCGTATCCCTCCTTGGACAGGCCTACCCCACCCTGGCCCCCTATATCCGCGCCGATCTGGGGCTTTCCCTGGCGGCGGTGGGTCTGCTCAATACCTACATCTACCTGGGTACCATGCTGGGGGCCTTGCCCTCGGGCTGGCTTACCGACCGGCTGGGTAGCCGCACCGTGATGATTGCCGGCACCCTTTGGGGGGCGGCCTTAGCCGTGGCCATTGCCCTGCTGGCCCGTAGCGCCTGGGTGTTTATTCCCTTCCTTTTTTTGCTGGGCCTGGTGGTGGCTTCGGCTACCCCGGCTGGCTCGCAGGCGGTAGCCCAGTCGTTTCCCCCTGAGCGGCGCGGCTTGGTGATTGGCTTGCGGCAGATGTCGGTTCCTCTAGGGGGAGCGTTAGCGGCCATAGTTTTGCCCGCGGTGGCCTATATGGCCGGTTGGCGCTGGGCCTCGCTGGCCGCCGCCTTGCTGGCGGTGCTGGCGGCTTGGATAGCCGCTCGGCTCTACTACGAAAGCCTGCTGTCTCGTGCCCAGCCCCATAGCCCTGCCCAGCACCCCACCCTGCGACAGGTGCTGCGCGAGCGGAACATCCTGTTGGCGGCGGTGGCGGGGGTAACCCTACCTACAGGCCAGTTTGTGATGATCACCTACCTCATCCTCTACCTCAAGGAGCGCTATGGGGTTCCCGAGCTGACCGGGGCAGCCTTTCTGACCCTGGCCCAGTTGGCTGGGGCCTTTAGCCGGGTGTTCTGGTCGTGGCTTTCCGACCGGCTGGGGGGCGCGCGCAAACCGCTACTGGTGATGATGGTGGGCCTAGCTAGCCTCAGTGCGCTGCTGCTGGCCTGGTTGCCTTTGGGTACCCCCTTGTGGCTCAAGGGCCTGGTCGTGGTGCTCTACGGGGCCACCGCGCTAGGTTGGCAGGGCCTGCACTTTTCCTTGCTGACCGAGCTTTCACCCCCAGGCTGGGAGGGTCGGGTAGTGGGGTTTGGCCTGGTTTTTACCTCCATCGGCATCGCCTTGGCCCCGCCCCTGTTTGGCCTGTTGGTGGATCTGAGCCAAAATTACGCCCTGGGCTGGATTGCCCAGGCGGGGGTTTTTGGCTTGGGGGCTTGGCTGCTCTCAAACGTGGTGGAGCGGGGCCGGAATAGCCTTAGGGTACCTTGAGCAACCGGGCTAGCTCGCCATATAAGCGCTCTTCCTCCGGGCTGGGATGGGTAGGGATGGTGATGCGAACCTCGGCGTACTGGTCGCCCCGGCGGCCATCCCTGCGGGGCCAGCCCTTGCCCGCCAGGCGCAGCTTACGGCCGGCCTGGGTGCCTTTGGGAATGGTGAGCTCTACTGGGCCGTCGAGGGTCTGTACCCGCACCTTGCCCCCCAGTACGGCAATAGGGGCCGGCACCTCTACCACCGAGTAGAGGTCGTCGCCCTCGAGGCGCATCTGAGGATGGGGCTGTAGCTGAACCTTCAGGTACAAATCCCCCCCGTTCCGCCCCTTGCCCACTAGGCGGATCTTCTGCCCTTCCCGCACCCCGGGGGGAATCCGCACGGTAAGGCGTTCTGCGCCTACCGAGAGGGTTTTTTCGCCCCCGCGATAGGCCTCTTCTAGGCTCAAGGGTAGCTCGGCCTCGAGGTCGCGGGCCACCCGGCGTGAACCTGGACGTACAGTTTCCTCGAATAGGTCGCCAAACCCGCCCCTTCCCGCAAAGGGGCCAAAGAGCTGCTGGAAGAAATCGGAGAAATCCCCCACATTGCCGCTGAAACCGCCAAACCCTCCCTGGCCTGGGGGGGGGCCTTGCCACTGCCCGCTCCCTACCGACGTGCCGTAGGTGTCGTAGAATCGGCGCTTTTCTGGATCGGAAAGAACCGTGTAGGCCTCGTTGATCTCCTTGAACTTCTCCTCGGCCCCCGGCTCTTTGTTCACGTCGGGGTGGTACTTGCGGGCCAGCCGTCGGAAGGCCTTTTTGATCTCCTCTTCCGAGGCGTTTTTGGCTACCCCTAGAATTTTGTAGTAGTCCTTGTAGGCCATATGGGTTTGGGGCTTGGCTTAGCTAAGCGCTAGATTCGCTGTTTTGGCTTGGGGTTTCCTCGTTCTGGGCTTTCCCGCTGCCCACCACCACCCGGGCTGGGCGTACCAGCAGATCGCCGTATTTGAAACCCTGCTGGTATACGTGCACCACCTTGCCCTCCTCGCCTTCCACCGCTCCGATGGCCTCGTGGTAGCGCGGGTCGAACTCGGCTCCTGCACCCGGTACGCTTTCCACGCCCAGGCTCTTGAGGTTGCGCACGAAGTTTTCCAGCACGGACTTGACCCCTGGGATCAGATCCTCGGGCTTGACGCTGGCGAAGCCCAGGGCCCGCTCGAGGTCGTCCATGGTGCTAAGGAGGGCCCGTATCGCCTCGAATTTTCCATTGCGCTGGGCGGCTTCCAGTTCGTGCACCATGCGCTTTTTATAGTTTTCAAAATCAGCGTACAGGCGCAGAAACTTGTCTTTGGAAGCCTCGAGCTCGGCCTTGAGGAACTCCACCTCACCCCTCAAGCGATCTACTTCCGCGGGCTCACCTGAGGGCTCGGTGGGGATGGGTTCGGGGGCTAGGTTCTCTTTTTCCATACAGGCTAACCTCAGGGTTGGCGACCCACGGTGGGGTCTGCCGGCCCACCGTGGGACTGGGAGGGGGTTTAGTCGGCGGGCTTGTAGTCGGCGTCAATTACGTCGTCAGAGCGGGGGCTGCTGGACGAGGCCTGCCCTGTCCGGGCCGCGGCCCCTTGCTCATAGGCCTGCAAGGCCGCCAGCAATTCCTCGGTGGCGCTGCGCAACTCGGCGTCGGCAGCATCGTTTTCCACAAGGTTCTTGGCCCGGCCAATGGCCGCCTCCAGCCGGCTCTTGGCCTCGGGGGTGCTTTCCTTCTCGCCCATCACCCGCTCGGCCTGGATGCGGGCGGTGTCGAGGTTGTTCCGGAGGTCGGCGTGCTCCTTGCGCCGGCGGTCGGCCTCGGCGTTGGCCTCGGCTTCCTTGATCATGCGTTGGATTTCCTGCTCGGAGAGGGTGGTGGTGTTCTGGATGGTGATGGAGGCCTCCTTGCCGGTGGACTTCTCCTTGGCCGTCACGTGCAGGATACCGTTGGCGTCGATGTCGAAGGTTACCTCGATCTGGGGTACCCCGGCCGGCATGGGCGGGATGCCATCCAAGCGGAAGCGGCCCAGACTCTTGTTGTCTGCGGCCATGGGACGCTCCCCTTGTAGCACATGAATCTCCACCGAGGGCTGGTTGTGTTCCGCGGTGGTGAAGATCTCCGACTTGCGGGTAGGCACGGTGGTGTTGCGCGGAATCAGAACCGTGCAGACCCCACCTTTGGTCTCCACCCCCAGCGAGAGCGGGGTCACGTCCAGGAGCACCACGTCCTCTACATGCCCGGTGAGCACCCCAGCCTGCACCGCAGCCCCCAGGGCCACCACCTCGTCGGGGTTCACGCTGCGGTTGGGCTCCTTGCCCAGCATCTCCTTCACGATCTGTTGCACGGCGGGCACCCGGGTGGAACCGCCGACCAGCAGCACCTCGTCAATCTGGGCGGGGCTCAGCCCGGCGTCGCGCAAGGCTTGTTCTACCGGGCCACGAATCCGCTTCAAAAGCGGCTGGATGAGCTCCTCGAACTTGGCCCGGGTTAGCTTGCGCTCGAGGTGCAGCGGGGTCTTGGAGACCGGGTCCAGGCCGATGAAGGGCAGGCTGATGGTGGTCTCAGTGACGTTGGAAAGCTCGATCTTGGCCTTCTCTGCTGCCTCAATCAGACGCTGCAGGGCCTGGCGGTCGGCCTTGAGGTCAACCCCACCGGACTCCTTCTTGAACTCCTCGACCAGCCAGTTCACGATGGCGTGGTCAAAGTCGGAGCCGCCCAGGTGGGTATCCCCTGCGGTGGCCTTGACCTCGAAGACGCCCTCGCCGATCTCCAGCACCGTCACATCGAAGGTACCCCCGCCCAGGTCGAAGACCAGCACGGTCTCGTGGCCTTTCTTGTCCAGCCCATAGGCCAGTGCGGCGGCGGTGGGCTCGTTGACGATGCGCAAGACCTCGAGGCCAGCGATCCGGCCCGCGTTGGCGGTGGCCTCGCGCTGGGCGTTGTTGAAGTAGGCGGGAACGGTAATCACCGCCTTGGTAATCTTTTCGCCCAGCTTCTTCGAGGCGTCCTCCACCAGCTTGCGCAGAATCATGGCCGAGATTTCCTCGGGGGTATAGAGCTTGCCCTGGATGTCCACCCGCACCCCGCCATCGGGGCCAGGCACCACCTTGTAGGGCATACGCTTGGCCTCTTCCTGTACCTCCTCCCAGCGACGTCCGATGAAGCGCTTGATCTCGAACACAGTGCCCTCGGGGTTCAGCACCGCCTGCCGCCGGGCCACCCGGCCTACGAGCTGGTCGCTTCCCTTATAGGCCACCACGCTGGGGGTGGTGCGCTCACCTTCGGCGTTTTCCAATACTACGGGCGCCCCGCCTTCCATAATGGCGATGACGCTGTTGGTGGTTCCCAGGTCGATTCCTACGGCTTTGGCCATATCTCCTCCAATGACCGCACTAAGCGCGGTTCACTAGCCTAAATGGTAGCTATTTCTACTCATTTTGTCAATGGAGTTGAGTCTACTATTGTCAAGTTTGATCCAGCGTGCGATCAAAAGGAGGACTCGAGAAGGGTACTGCCCTGCCGCGCACGGTTGTTTCCGCTACCTTTGCCCGGGCAATTGGGTGTACCCTAAAAGAACGATGAACCGCTTGCCGTTCAACCTCTGGTTTGTCCTGCTGGTGGCCATTCTGATTGCCTGGGCGTTCAGCCTAACCTCGGGTCAGCAGCCGGTCAGTCAGGTGGCCTACACCAACTTCCTCAACGAGGTGGAAGCAGGCCGGGTGGCCAAAATTCTGGTGGATGGACGGCAGCTCAACGTAACCCCTAAGGACGGCGGCGAACCGTACCTGACCTTTGCTCCAGGGCCCATCGACACCACCACCATCCGCGAGTGGGGCGAGAAGAAAATCGTGGTGGAGATCGCCCCGCCCAGAAGGGAAAACCCCATGCTGGGCTTTCTGATTCCCTTGCTGCTGGTGGGGCTTTTAATAGGGATTTTCTTCTTCTTCTCGCGCAATCGCAGCCCCTCGGGGGATAGCGCCTTCAGCTTTACCAAAAGCCGGGCCAGGGTTCTGACCGAGGCCCCCAAGACCAGCTTCAAGGATGTGGCAGGATGCGAGGAGGCCAAGGAAGAGCTCAAGGAGATTGTGGAGTTCCTCAAGTCGCCTGCCCGCTTTCACGAGATGGGCGCCCGCATTCCCAAGGGGGTCTTGTTGGTGGGGCCGCCCGGTTCGGGCAAGACCCACATCGCCCGGGCGGTGGCCGGCGAGGCCAAGGTGCCCTTCATCGCTGCTTCCGGCTCAGACTTTGTGGAGATGTTCGTGGGGGTGGGGGCAGCCCGGGTGCGCGATCTGTTCGAGACCGCCAAGCGCCACGCTCCTTGCATCATTTTCATCGACGAAATTGACGCGGTAGGCCGTCGCCGTGGCGGTGGGGTGGGCGGGGGCAACGACGAGCGGGAGCAGACCCTCAACCAGCTCTTGGTGGAACTGGACGGCTTCGAGAAGGAGTCCAGCATTATCGTCATGGCGGCGACCAACCGCCCCGATGTGCTTGACCCAGCCCTGTTGCGTCCGGGCCGCTTCGACCGCCAGGTGGCCATTGACGCCCCCGATGTGCGGGGGCGGGAGCAGATTCTGAGAATCCACGCTAAGGGTAAGCCTTTGGCCGAGGACGTGGACCTGGCTTTGCTGGCCAAGCGTACCCCGGGGTTTGTGGGGGCGGACCTGGAGAACCTGCTCAACGAGGCCGCTTTGTTGGCGGCCCGGGATGGGCGCAAGAAAATCACCATGAAGGACCTCGAGGAAGCCGCCGACCGGGTCATCATGGGGCCGGCTAAGAAGAGCCTGGTGCTGAGCCAGAAAGACCGCGAGGTGACCGCCTACCACGAGGCCGGACATGCCCTGGCAGCGCATTTCCTGGAGCATGCCGACAAGGTGCACAAGGTCACTATTGTGCCGCGCGGGCGGGCCATGGGCTTTATGATGCCCAGCCGCCAGGACACCCTGCACTGGAGCAAAAAGCGCCTGACCGACCAGATCGCGGTAGCCCTGGCTGGGCGGGTGGCTGAGGAGCTCATCTTCGATGACGTGACCACTGGGGCAGAAAACGATTTCCGCCAGGCTACCGATCTGGCCCGGCGGATGATCACCGAGTGGGGCATGCACCCCGAGTTTGGCATGGTGGCCTACCAGGTGCGCGAGGATACCTATCTGGGGGGCTACGATACCCGGCAGTACTCCGAGGATACGGCCCGGCGCATAGACGAGGCGGTGCAGAAGCTTTTGCAGGAGCAGCACGACAAGGTACTGCAGCTGCTCTCGGAGAAAAAAGAGGTGCTCGAGCGGGTGGCGCGAACCCTTCTGGAGCGGGAGACGCTCAATGCCGAGGAGTTTGTACGGGTGGTCGAGGGCGAGCCCCTGGAGAGCGAGCCCGCCGCTGAACCGCCTAAGGAAGAAAAAGAGCCGCCCCGGGTGGTGCCCAAAGTCAAGCCCAACCTGGGGGGTGCCTGAGGCGAAGCTGGCTTTGTAAGCCGGGTTTCCCAAATCCCGACTAAATTACTATATTTTCTGGGGAACGGGGTTTATACTCTTATTGCGAGCGATTCGCAGTAAGAGCCCTGTAGTCAAAGCCTAGCCTAGAAGAGGGAAAAGCATGGTCAACCAACTGGAAATCCGCAACCTGCACGCCAAGATTGCCGACAGCGGTGAGGTCATCCTGAAAGGGGTCAACCTGGTAGTACCCAAGGGCCAGATTCATGCGGTAATGGGCCCTAACGGGGCGGGTAAGAGCACCCTGGGCAAGATTATCGCGGGTGACCCCAGCTACGAGGTGACCGCTGGGGACATCCTGGTGGATGGGGAGAGCATCCTGGGGCTCGAGCCCGACGAGCGCGCCCGCAAGGGGCTTTTCCTGGCCTTCCAGTACCCCGTGGAGGTGCCGGGGGTCTCCAATGCCAACTTCCTGCGCCTGGCCCTGCAGGCCAAGAAGGGTGAGGAAGTGAGCATGATGGAGTTCTACGACCGGCTGCAGAAGGCTTTGAAAACCCTGGACTGGGACGAGAGCATCCTCACCCGCTACCTCAATGACGGCTTTAGCGGGGGGGAGAAGAAGCGCAACGAGATCATGCACATGATGGTGCTCGAGCCCACCTATGCCATCCTGGACGAGACCGACTCCGGCCTAGATATCGACGCGTTGAAGGTGGTCTCCAAGGGGGTTAACGCCATGCGCGGCCCCAACTTTGGAGCCCTGCTGATTACCCACTACCAGCGCATCCTGAACTACATCGTGCCCGACGCGGTGCACGTGATGTTGGATGGCCGCATCGTCACCTCAGGTGGCCCTGAGCTGGCCCTTCAGCTCGAGGAGCGGGGCTACGAGTGGGTCAAAGAACTGGCCGTGGCGGGCAGCTAAGGCGAGGTCAATATGTCCGACACCCTGGAAATCGAACAGATAGGCAGCGAGTACAAGTACGGCTTCGTGGACGAGGTGAAGCCGGTATGGAAGGCGGAAAAGGGGCTGAGCCGCCGGGTGGTGGAGGCCATCAGCTACCACAAGGACGAACCCGCCTGGATGCTCGAGTTCCGCCTCAAGGCCCTGGAAATCTACCAGTCCAAGCCGGTGCCCACCTGGGGCCCCGACCTTTCGGGGCTCAACATGGACGAGATTTACTTTTACGCCAAGCCCACCGAGAAGCGCGACGCCACAAGCTGGGAGGAGGTGCCCGAGGAGATTCGTAAAACCTACGAGCGGCTGGGCATCCCCGAGGCCGAGCGCAAGGTGCTGGCTGGGGTGGGGGCGCAGTACGACTCGGAGATGGTCTACCACCAGGTGCGGGAGGAGCTAAAGCGTTTGGGGGTGATCTTCGTCTCCATCGAGGAGGGCCTCAAGCATTACGAGGATCTGTTCCGTGAGTACTTCGCCACCGTGGTGCCGCCGGAGGACAACAAGTACGCCGCGCTCAACTCGGCGGTCTGGTCGGGCGGCTCGTTTGTGTATGTGCCCAAGGGGGTTAAGGTGGAACTCCCCTTGCAGGCCTACTTCCGGGTTAACACCGCCGAGCTGGGCCAGTTCGAGCGGACCATCATTGTGGTAGACGAGGGAGCCGAGGTTCACTACATCGAGGGTTGCACCGCCCCGGTCTACACCACCGACTCCTTCCACTCTGGGGTCATCGAGATCGTGGTGAACGAGGGGGCCAGGAGCCGCTACACCACCATCCAGAACTGGCCGCACAACATGTACAACCTGGTGACCCAGCGGGCCTTGGTCAAGAAAGACGCCTACCACATGTGGCTGGATGGCAACCTGGGCTCTAAGGTGACCATGAAGTACCCCTCCTCCTACCTGGTGGAGGAAGGGGCCCGTTCGGACATTCTCTCCATTGCCTTTGCGAGCAGCGGCCAGCACCAAGACGCCGGGGGCAAACTCATTTTTGCTGCGCCCCATACGGGTGGCTCGATCGTGTCCAAGAGCATCTCCAAAGGCTCGGGCCGTAGCAGTTACCGCGGCTTGATCCGGGTCTATGAGGGGGCCAAGCATGTCAAGGTGAACGTGGAATGCGACGCTTTGCTCATCAACGAGGAGTCGCGCACCGATACCTACCCCTACATGGAGATCGAGGACGATACCGCCACCGTAGGCCACGAGGCTACGGTGAGCCGCCTCAACGACGAGCAGATCTTCTATCTGCAAAGCCGGGGCCTGCCCGAGGACGAGGCGGCGGCCCTGATTGTGCGGGGCTTCATCGAGCCGGTGGCCAAGGAGTTGCCGCTGGAGTACGCTGTGGAGCTGAACAAGCTGATTGAACTGGAAATGGAAGGGTCGGTGGGGTAGATGGAACGCACAGCAGCCCTTTCCCGCGACCAGGTGCTCGAGGTCTCGGCCAGGCTGGGCGAGCCCGAGTGGCTTTTGCAAAAGCGCTTGGCGGCCTGGGAGACCTTCGCCAAGCTGCCTTACCCTACCCCCCGCACCGAGGAGTGGAAGTACACCGACATCACCGAGGTGCCCTTCGAGGAACTGCCCCTCGAGCTGCCGACAGGTAAGCCCAAGGCCATTCCTCAAGCGGTGCTGGATCGGCTGGCCCAGGCCCAGCTTGCGGGCTATGCGGTCTTTGTGGGGGCTGAGCGGGTGCACCTCGAGCTGCCCGAGGAGCTACGGCAGCAAGGGGTCATCCTCACCAGCCTGCACCAGGCCATCGCCCAGCACCCCGAGCTGGTCGAGCCCCACCTCTTTAAGGCGGTGAACTGGGCCGATTTGGTGGGCCCCCAGCAAAACCGCCCGGAGAACGCCAAGATTCCCGCTCTCAATGCCGCGTTTTTCACCCATGGGGTCTTTCTGTACGTTCCCAAAAACGTGGCCTTCAGCAAGCCGCTGGGGGTGTTTAAGTACCTGGAAGGGGGCCAGCTCTCGGGCTCGCGTACCCTGATCGTGGCCGAGGCCCACAGCCAGGCGGTGTACATCGAAGAGTACCTCTCGCCCAGCCAGGTGCCCCCTTCGGTGAACACCTCGGCTACCGAGATCGTGTTGGCCGATGGGGCCAAGGTGCGCCACGCCCACATCCAGCTTTTGGGCCGGGGCTTCTACCACTTCCACCGCCAGCGGGCCCTCCTCCAGCGGGATGCCACCCTCAACGACCTGGTGGTGAACATGGGCTCGAGCCTAAGCCGGGCCGAGGTGCAGTCGGAGATGCTGGGGCCAGGGTCTTTCTCGGAGATGCTGGGCCTGTACTTTACCTCGGGCACCGAACATGTGGACCACTACACCCTGCAGCACCACGTGGCCGACCACGCCCACTCCGACGTGCTCTACAAAGGCGCGGCCAAGGACCAGAGCCGCACGGTCTACGCCGGGTTAATCAAGGTCGAGCAGGGGGCTCAGAAGACCGATGCCTACCAGACCAACCGCAACCTGCTGCTCTCGGCGGAGGCCCGGGCCGACAGTGTGCCCCAGCTCGAGATCGGGGCCAACGACGTGCGCTGCTCCCACGGTTCCTCCACCGCACCGGTAGCCCCCGAGGAGCTTTTCTACCTGATGAGCCGGGGCTTGCCGCGCCACATGGCCCAGCAGATTCTGGTCAAGGGCCACATGACCGATGTGCTGACCCGCATTCCCATCGAACCTTTGCGCCAGTACATCGAGAGCATCATCGAGGAAAAGGTAAGGATATAGGTTTGGCGGATAGCTCTTGGAAGCCCCGGGGGTCGCGGCCTCCGGGGTTCTGGCAGGTGAGATATGTGGATTCCAGTGGCTAAGCTCGAGGAATTCCAGAATGGCCGCCTAGTGGTGCGGGTGGAGGGGGAGAAAACCCCGGTGTTGCTGATCTATACCGGGGAGGAGGTTTTCGCCATTTCCGACCTCTGCACCCACGACAAAAACCCCCTCTCCGACGGGCCGGTCGAGGGGGAGACCATCCGCTGTACGCGCCATGGGGCCCGCTTCAACCTGCGCACCGGCAAGGCCACCCTACCTGCGCCTCGTCCGGTCAAGGCCTATAAGACCCGAATAGAGCAGGGTCAGGTTTGGCTGGAAGTTTGAGCCCTCGAGCGCCTCGCAGGGCCTGCTTTGCCGATAGACGCTTTAGAAAGCAGGCTTTAAACTGAGTACAAATGCACCCCCTCGAGGCGGTACGGGCGTTTGTGCAGGAGCGGGTATTCCCGCTCGAGGCGCAGTTTTTGCGGGAAGGGTTTGCTGCGGTGGAGCCCGAGCTACTGGCCCTGCGCCAGGAGGTCCGGGCGCGGGGCTGGTGGCTACCTCCATTGCCACCCCCCTGGGGCCTGGGCCTGGGCCTGGGCGAGTTTGCCCGCTGGAGCGAGGTGCTGGGCCAGAGCCCCCTGGGGCACTACGTCTTCAACACCCAGGCCCCGGACATCGGCAATATGGAGGTGCTGCTCAGGCACGGCAGCCCGGAGCAGCAGACCCGCTATCTGAAGCCCCTGGCCGAAGGGCGTATTCGCAGTGCCTTCGCCATGACCGAGCCGGAGCGCCCCGGCTCTAATCCAGCCTGGATGGAGACCCGGGCGGTTTTGCAGGGGGATGAGTGGGTGATCCACGGACACAAGTGGTACACCACTGGCCTCGAGGGGGCGGCCTTCGTGATTGTGATGGCCATTACCGACCCCGAGGCCCCCAGCCCCTACGCCCGGGCCAGCCAGATTATCGTGCCTACCGATACCCCAGGGCTGGTGCCGGTGCGCAAGATTCCGGTGATGGGGGAGGAGGGCCAGGGCTGGATGAGCCATTCCGAGCTGCGCTTGGAGGGGGTGCGGGTGCCGGCGGAAAACCTGCTGGGCCCCAGGGGCAAGGGCTTTGCCATCGCCCAGGAGCGGCTGGGGCCTGGGCGGATACACCACTGTATGCGCTGGGTGGGCATCGCCCAGCGCTGCTTGGAGATGATGTGCGCCTATGCGGCCCGGCGCGAGCTAGCCCCGGGCCAGCCCCTGGGCTCCAAGCAGGCCATCCAGCACCTCATTGCCGAGACCAAGGCCGAGGTGCACGCGGCCCGGCTGATGGTGCTGGATGCCGCCCACAGGGTGGAGGCCGAGGGGGCCGAGCGGGCCCGGGTGGAAATCTCGCTCATCAAGTTTTTCGTGGCGGGGGTCTTGCAGCGGGCGGTGGATCGGGCCATTCAGGTACATGGGGGCCTGGGCCTTTCCGACGATCTTTTGCTGGCCTTCTTCTACCGCCACGAGCGGGCCGCCCGCATCTACGACGGGGCCGATGAGGTGCACAAGACCGTGGTGGCCCGGGCCGAGCTGAAGAAGTACGGCCTCGAGGTGGCCTTGTGAGGGTGCCATGATCGACCAGCCCAGCCCCATCCGGCCTGGCGAGGAACTGGACACCGCCCGCTTAGAGGCCTACTTGCGAGAAAACCTGCCAGGGGCCTGGGGAAACCTCGAGGTGTGGCAGTTTCCCAAAGGCTACTCCAACCTGACCTATCTTGTGCGCCTGGGCCAGCAGGAACTGGTGCTGCGCCGCCCGCCCTTTGGGGCCCAGATCAAAAGCGCCCACGATATGGGCCGGGAGTACCGCATCCTCTCGGCCCTGTACCCCCATTACCCCAAGGTGCCCCGGCCCGTGCTGTACTGCCCCGACGAAGGGGTAATCGGGGCGCCTTTTTACCTGATGGAGCGGCTTCAGGGGGTTATCCTACGCAATAAGCCCTTAGAAAGCCTGACCTCTCCGCGCATGCGACAGCTTTCTCTGGCTGCGCTGGAGGCTTTGGTGGAGCTGCACGCCCTCGACTACCGCCAGGCTGGCCTGGCCGACCTGGGCAGGCCCGAAGGGTACGTGCGCCGGCAGGTGGAAGGTTGGAGCCAGCGCTACCAGAACGCCCGCACCGAGGACATTCCCGGCATGGAGCGGGCCATAGCCTGGCTGGCCGAACACCTGCAGCCCGAGTCGGGGGCGGCCCTGATCCACAACGACTTCAAGTACGACAACCTGATCTTCGACCCCGCGCTGGAATGGGTGGTGGCCGTGCTGGACTGGGAGATGGCCACCATTGGCGACCCCCTGATGGACCTGGGCACCACCCTGGCCTACTGGGCCGAAGAGGGTGACCCGCCGGGGCTAAAAAGCTTCGGCCTGACCCACCTGCCCGGCAACCTGACTCGAGCCGAGCTGGTGCAGCACTACGCCGAAAGAACCGGGCGCGACCTTTCGGGCGTGGTGTTCTACTACGTGTTTGGCCTTTTTAAGGTGGGGGTCATCATGCAGCAGATCTACGCCCGCTATGTGAAGGGCCTGACCAAAGATGCCCGCTTCGGGCTGCTGATCCAGCTCATCCGCGAGGTGGGGCAGATGCTGGACAGGGCTATGGATAAAGGGGAGGTCTGACCCAAGCAAGGACGACCCATGCGCCACACCGAGTTGCCCTTCACCGGCCCGGCTACCTTCCTCAAAGCTCCGTATCGCCCCCTCTCCGAGCCCTGGATCGCTGACGTGGGCTTTTTGGGCCTGCCCTACGACTTTGCCGTGGGCTACCGCCCCGGCGCCCGCTTCGCTCCAGGGGCCCTACGTGAGGCCAGCGGGCGTTATGCCCCCGGCCCCGAGGGCTACTTCGACCTAGAGACCGAGACCTACTGCCTGCAGGGTGTGAGCCTGGTGGACGCAGGCGACGTAGACCCGGCCCAGCTGGAGTACCAGGAAACTTTCCACCGCATCACCGAGGCCGCTCGAGCGCTACGGCAGCGGGTTCGGCTGCCGGTGTTCGTGGGGGGCGACCACTCGGTAACGTACCCCGTGTTGCGGGCCTACGACGACCTCGAGGCACTCCACGTGGTTCAGCTCGATGCCCACCTGGACTTCTCAGATAGTCGCAACGCCACCCGCTACGCCAACTCTTCTCCCTTCCGCCGCGCCGTCGAAGACGTACCGGGCCTGAACATCACCGTAATCGGCCTGCGGGGCCTGCGTACCAGCTCCGAGGCCTACCGGGCCGCCAGGGAGCGCGGGCACACCCTGGTCACGGCGGCCAAGGTGCGGGCGAACCTACCCTGGGTGCTCGAGCGGCTCCCCAGGGGCCAGAAGGTCTACGTTAGCTTCGACGCCGACGCGCCCGACCCCTCCATACTGCCCGGCACCAGCAGCCCCGAGGCGGAGGGCCTGACCTATGGCGAGGCCATCGCGGTGGTGCGGCAGACGATAGAACAAAACGAACTGCTGGGCCTCGACCTGGTGGAACTCGCGCCAAATCTGGATCCAAGCGGGCTCAGTTCACTGGTTGGGGCGCGGCTGCTGGCCGAGGTGCTGGCGGTGTGGGGTTCTACCACAGCCTTATGAACGGGGGCTACGAACGCCTTTTCCGCCCCGGCCCAGCACATGGGTATAGATCATAGTGCTGGATTTACGCGCTAACAACTAAGCTGCTTCCAGAGGGCTCAAATCCAGGGTCAGCTTTCCCGCCATCAGTTTCCGTCGGCACTGATAGAAACTCAACTTCAGCCGCTCTCGTTGTAGCTCAACCAACCCATAGGCCACCATGCCCAAAGCCAGATGCGCCAGCAAGCGCACCCGCGTGCGGTGTCGGTGCCCCACCCAGCCCAGCTCCTGCTGCAACCCGCGGAAGATCTCTTCGATGGCCTGCCGCAACCGGTACACCTGCACCACCCGCCGCCCTTCCCAGGCCACCTGATCGGTCGCATAGAACTTGCGCCACCGCCGCACCACCTGCACCGGAAAGGTAAGCCCCCGCAAACGGCCCACCTTCACCCAGTAAGCCCCTCCATGCCGTCGCAACGGGATGCTCCCCAGCAATCGGTTAGCCCTGAGTCTCGTCACGAAAGACCAGCCCTGGGCATGGAGCCAGGCCAGCACCTCCCCCGATGCGTACCAGGCATCAAACAATGAACCCCTCCGCGGCAGCCCAGGCCAGCAGGGATAGGGCCAGGTCTAACCGGCTGGCCTCCTCACCCTCGAAGTAAGGCAGGAAGGCCAGGGGCAGCCGGGTTTGTCCATCCGTCCAGGCCAGCACCACCAGGGAGAAACCATAGGTGTAGGCCCCGCTGCTCAAATCCTTGAAGCGCTGGAGCTTCAGATGGCCTGCCGAGTAACGCGGTATGAGGACGTCGTCCAGGATGAGGTAACCCCGTTGCGGCCCCCCTTTTTGGTAGCAGAGTTCCAGGGCCAGGGTGAAGTAAAGGGCCAGGGGTTGCTGCGAGGCTCGGTAGAGGCTGTCATGGGCAAAATCCCTGCCCTCGGCCATCGCCAGGGCCGAGGCGTTGATGGGGCTGGGAGCTAAACTTTCCAGAGCGCGGCGGATGGGGCGTGGTATCCTATTCATTGGGCTTCCTACGTGACTGGAAGCCCATTCTAATGCGTGTACGGTACACCGCGTAATTCCAGTCTTACATTGGCTTCTGATTGCGCTGGGTTTATTGGAATTCTCCGAGCATTTTGTGATTCCTTCGTGTGCTACCTGAAGTCTACAGCTCCACCCCCGCCATCTTGAGAAGCACCCGGCTCCGGATGAGGTTGTGGGCCAGGATGATGAGGTTCACCCGGGCCACCAAACCCCCGTAGCCCCGGGCCTCGATG
>FWWL01007238.1_pt1 | contig 15316 bp, 10 predicted proteins | sample 2228331 | NCBI WGS metagenome assembly FWWL01 (sample SAMEA103939775, study PRJEB20133) | metagenome
TTGAAAGTCGTGTAGACCGCGTCTTTTATTCCACCTTTACCAAATGTTTTGTTGTAATTCTTAAGTGCAGGTGGAAGTATAGCGTTAAAGATTATTCTACCAACTGTTGTTTTAACTATCTTATCTTGTATCTTTACTAATATTGGTTCGTGTAGAGTGATTATCTTTAATGCGTAAGCAAGTTCGGCTTCAAAATCTGATGAGAATTTCCATTTTATATTCTCAACTGGTATTGAATCAAAGTTTTTGTCCGTCATTGTTAAGTAGTAGACACCAGCAACGATATCTTTACCAGGCATTGAGATCGGTTTACCGTGCGCTGGTGAAATTATATTATACCTCGATAGCATCAAAAGCCTTGCTTCTGCTTGAGCAGCGACTGACAGAGGTACGTGAACAGCCATCTGGTCACCGTCAAAATCTGCGTTGAACGGTGGACAGACGAGTGGGTGAAGCTGTATTGCGTTTCCTTCAACAAGTTTTGGTTCAAATGCTTGAATTGACATTCTGTGAAGCGTTGGTGCTCTGTTCAAAAGAACAACTTTACCTTGAATAACCTTTTCAAGTTTTTCCCAAGCTTCTGGTTCTTCTTGTTGGATTTCTTTTTTGTGTTTCTTCAAAGTTTTTTGTTGAATCAAACCTTCTGAGGTCTCTTCTTTTGAAAGTTCGTGCAAAACAAATGGATAGAAGAGCTCAAGCGCCATCTTTTTTGGTATACCACATTCATGGATCTTTAGATGCGGACCAACGACGATAACTGCACGACCCGAATAGTCAACACGTTTACCAAGAAGATTTCTTCTGAATCTTCCTTTTTTACCTTTAATAAGGTCGGTGAGTGATTTCAAAGGTCTTCCGTTTCTATCAGTGTACGGTTTTGCAACCCTACCGTTGTATATCAGGTTGTCAACAGCTTCTTGAAGCATTCGTTTTTCAGTTCTAATAATAATCTCTGGTGAGTTTGCTTCCAAGAATTTTTTGAGCCTGTTATTTCTCATTATCACTCTTCTGTAAAGGTCGTTCAAATCTGTTGTAGCGAATCTACCACCATCAATTTGAATCATAGGTCTTATCTCAGGTGGTACGACCGGGAGAACATCAAGAATCATCCATTCAGGTTTCGTATTACTCTTTATCAAAGACTTGACTATTTTAAGTCTTTTCAATAGTTTTTTAGCTTTAACACTACTCTTTTGGACTTTTGAAAGTTCATCTTCAATCTGTGCTTTTAATGTATCAAGATCAATTTGTTGCAAAAGTTTCTTAACCGCACTTGCACCAGTACTCGCTTCTATCTTTGCTGGATAGAGCTCATTGTATACGTAATAATCGTTTGATGTTATTATCTGACCGACAGTAACACCTGTTTCTTCTGAAACTTCAGGACCAATGTTAGTGACAACCATTATAGGTTTATCATTTTCCATAAATTCTTCGATGATGAACTTACCATGATAGCACTTTTCAAAAACTTTATACTCTTCTACTGAGATAATTTCATCTTCGTACATAAATGTGTCAGCTAGGACGTCCCCAGCTGAAACTTCTTGACCATTTCCAACCATTATTTGGACATTTTCAAAAACAGGATAGCTCTTAATTTGGTTCACTTTTTCTATGTAAAGAGTACCAAAAGAGATGACCTCGTATTTTCCATTTTCCTTTGGTCTAACGTTCAGATCTTTACCGAACTTAATTTTTCCATCAAGAGGTGATAGAACTTCCGGTAATACAGTTTCACTGCATATTTGTTGCCCTTTCTTTATTTTCTCCTTGTTTTTTACTAAAACTCTTGCACCATAAGGTACAGTCAAAGTAATAGGTGTTTCTTTGCTTGTTGTAAGTGGCTTAAGTGTTATCGTTCCTGAAATTTCGTCAACTTCCACGTGTCCATCAAATGGAGAATGAATGGCTGAAATTTCTTTTGAAGCAACTAAAATATCCGAAGTTTTAACTTCAGTGTTTTCAGCCACTTCAAGAATCATTCCAGGATACACTCTAACTTCGGCTTTTAGAACATTTCTGACATCTATCCATATTATGTTTCTATCTGTATCAGTCTTTTCTTTTCTAATACTTACTTCTCCGTTTACATCGGTTGTAAGCGGTGTTTTGGGTTCCTTGACAATATAAGCTGGGGAGACTACAAATTCCCATTTCTTGGAGTATATTTCGTATTCACTCTGGTTAAGTATAGAACCCTTTGGAAGAGGGGTATCTTTTGGATCAACAACGACAACATTTTTCTCGTTAACTCTTAAACTTCCAAAATATATTATCTTTTCAAGGTCTTTAACTGCCATATCTAAGAGTGTTGCAAGGGTACTTGGCGAATTTTTTAAGTACCATACATGTACAACTGGTGCTGCAAGTTCAATATGTCCAAATCTGCGCCTTCTTGCTTCTTTTGATTCAACACGGACACCACATTTTTCACAAACTGTACCGTCGTACTTTTTACCTTTGTACTTTCCACAAGCACATTCATAATCTTTAACTGGTCCGAATATTCTTTCACAGAAAAGTCCTTCTCTTTCCGGTTTATAAGAACGGTAGTTTATCGTTTCGCCCTTCTTTACCTCTCCACTTGACCAGGCTCTTATGGTCTCAGAAGAAGCTACGCCTACCGAAACCGATGCAATCTTTCTTTTAAAAGAGGAACTCATAATATACCTCCTTATATGGGAAAAGTTTTTATTTACATTGTTTCAACATCAATTTCTCTACCGTCTTGGTCAAATATCCTAACGTCAAGTGCAAGACCTTTAAGTTCTCTGATCAAGACTTTGAAACTTTCAGGTAGTCCAGGTTCTGGTAAGTTTTTACCTTTCATTATAGCTTTATAAACGTCCGTTCTACCACGTATATCGTCACTCTTTACGGTGAGTATCTCATTTAAGGTATGAGCTGCTCCGTAAGCTTCAAGTGCCCAAACTTCCATTTCCCCGAATCTTTGACCACCGTGTTGAGCCTTACCACCAAGCGGTTGTTGGTGAATAAGTGAGTATGGACCTGTTGAACGAGCGTGAATCTTGTCTCTTGCTATGTGAACAAGTCTCATAACGTACATATATCCAACCAAAACTGGTGAATCGAAAGCTTCTCCGGTTCTTCCATCTCTCAATGTAACTTTTCCTGATGGATTTTCTGGATTATCACCCGCTTCAAGTCCGTGTTCTTTTCTGGCCTTATAAAGTTCTGGTAAGAATTCGTCTTCTTTACCACCGTCAAAAACAGGTGTAGCAAAGTGTCTTCCTGTGAGTTTTGCAAGCCAACCTAAAGATGTTTCAAGAACTTGACCGATATTCATACGTGATGGAACACCGAGTGGACTTAGGACCATTTGGATTGGTGTACCATCTGGTAAGAACGGCATATCTTCTTTTCTCAATATCATCGATACGACACCTTTGTTACCGTGTCTACCTGCAAACTTGTCCCCAACTTCAAGAGGTTTCTTAGTTGCAACATAAACTCTAACAAGTGTATTTACACCAGGATCGAGTGTTCCTTCATCTTTGTTAAAGACGTGAACTGCGATAACTCTACCTTCGACGCCGTGTGGAACTCTCAATGAAGTATCTTTAACGTCCTTACCTTTTTCACCGAAGACAGATCTCATAATCTTTTCTTCAGGTGTCATATCGCTTTCACCTTTTGGTGTAACCTTACCAACTAATATATCTTGTGGACCAACGTAAGCTCCTATTCTTATGATACCGTTCTCATCAAGGTTTCTAAGTTTCTCTTTCTTAACATTTGGAATCTCAGAAGTTATTTCTTCAGGACCAACCCTTGTTTCTCTTGCTTTCGTTTCATAAACTTCTATATGAATAGATGAAAACGCTTCTTTTTCCAATAACTCTTCGCTGACCAAGATAGCATCTTCAAAGTTGTAACCTTCCCAAGGCAAAAATGCGACCAAAATATTTTTACCGAGTGCAAGTTCGCCCATTTCAGTTGCTGGACCGTCAACGATAGGTTCACCTTTCTTTACAACGTCTCCAATACTAACGATCGGTTTTTGTGTCAGACAAGTGTCTTGGTTTGAACGCACAAATTTGATAAGCTCGTAAGTGTCCACAATAGGATTCCCATCGCTATTGTACATTTTGTTTCCATTTTCATCGATCCTTTGTACAACAATTTTTCGAGCCTCGGATCTCAAGACAATACCGTCATGTTTTGCGTACAAGACATATCCAGAGTATTGAGCAGCCGCAGATTCCATTCCTGTACCAACGAATGGAGCTTCTGCGTTCATAAGTGGAACTGCCTGACGTTGCATATTGGAACCCATCAAAGCTCTGTTAGCGTCGTCGTGTTCAAGGAATGGAATCAGAGACGTTGTAACACTAACAATTTGCTTTGGAGATACATCTATAAGTTCAACCTCTTCTCTGTTAACAAAGAGGATCTTTTCCATATATCTAACAGTAACCTTATCAACGGTGATTTGACCGTTTCTGTCAACAGGAATTGTTGATGGTGCTATTCTATAATTCTCTTCTTCGTCAGCTGTCAAATAGACTACTTCCTCTGTAACAATACCATCTTTCACTACTCTGTAAGGTGTTGTAAGGAACCCGAAATCGTTAAGTTCTGCAAATACTGAGAGAGAAGTGATGAGACCTATGTTTCCACCTTCAGGTGTTTCGATGGGACACATTCTACCATAATGTGAGTGGTGAACGTCACGAACCTCAAACCTTGCCCTTTCTCTTTTCAAACCACCGGGACCAACCGCAGTTAACCTTCTTTTGTGTGTTAGTTCAGCGAGTGGGTTAACCTGGTCCATAAATTGTGACAGTGGATTAGTTGCAAAGAAAGAATTGAGAGCAGCTATTACGTTTCTCAAATTCACTAAACTTGGTATTGATATTCTATCAAGAGATGAATACGTAGCAAGTTTTTCTTGAATTTGATTAACGGTTTTTGCGAAAGCTCTTTCAAATTCATAAGCTATAAGTTCACCAGGTGTTTTAACCCTTTTGTTTGATAAATGGTCTTTAGTATCAAGAGTCTCAGGGTGTTTTTCAATTCTTAAAAGCAATCTTACTGCCAAAATAATGTCGAGTTTGGTTAAAGCGTTATCTGACTCGTCGTAAGTGGTTTTTTGAACGCTCTTAGGTTGAGCACCTTCTATCTCAACTAAATATCTCTTATATTCTTCTTCAAGTTTCTTATTCATCTTGTATCTTCCAACTTCTGAAAGTTCAAACCTGTCCTTTGAGAAATAAAGACTGTTCCAGAACTGTTTTGCTGCTGTGTATCTGAAAACTTCACCAGGCCTAAGTTCTTTGTAGATTTCTGTGAAAGCACGTACTTCTGTAAGATCTTCTTCAAGTGGAGCTTTCAATCTGTCCTTAAGCCTTTCCCAAGTATTTTGAATATATTTGTTTGCAACTACTATTTTTGTTGCTTTTGATTCCCGGAGTTCTTCTATATTGATTTTGTTAAGGATACTTCCTTTCTTAAAAATAACATTATTAGAATCAACAACGTCTTTAACCAGTATCCGACCATCAGCGTGAGCTGCAGCATAATCATCTTCAATATCAATTTCTTCTGGGAATAAGCTTAAAATATCTATATCTTTTTCAAATCCAAGTGTTTTGAGAACTAAGAAAAGATTTAGTCTTCTTCTTCTGTCGATTCGAGCATAGAGAGTATCATCATTTAAGTTAAGCATTATTTCAAGCCAGACACCTCTAACAGGCAAGAAATGAGCAACGTATATAGGTTTTGCACCTATGTTTTTCGTAGGTTCTTCAACAAAATAGATGCCAGGACTTCTAACGAGCTGGCTTACAACGGTTCTTTCCACGCCATTTATAACAAATGTTTGATTATCGGTCATTATTGGAAATTCACCAAGCGAAACTTCTTCTTCTCTTATTTCACCAGTAGCTAAATCTGTTATTCTAACCGTTGAATAAATCGGTGCAACGTATGTAAGAAGCTTTGATTTGCACTCTTCAATGTTATTAGGTGGTTGTCCAACTCTTACATTTACAAATTCTAAAGCAAATCCCTTGTCTTTCTTTACTTCACCTTTAACTGAAGTTATAGGACTGAATTTCTTCAGAATTTTCAAAACGCCACTGTCTAAAAACTCTTTGAATGATTCACTTTGAAGCTCAATTAGGTTGGGAACATCAATAATTTCTTTTACTCGCCCGAAAGAGTACCTTACTCGTTTGCCACTCTGAATAGCTTTCATCAAATCACCTCGGCTGGAAGAATTTTTAGAGGAAGGGAAAAACTACACCAATTATATATTAAAACATATCAATCCCGTACTTTCAATAGAAAGCACGGGATTGATACATAATTTTTTCTAAAAAGAAATCTTCGTAACGTTTATTTCAATTCTACTTCTGCTCCAACTTCTGTGAGTTTCTTTTTGATGTCTTCTGCTTCTTCTTTCTTTGCACCTTGTTTGACTATTGCGTCTGGTGAACCTGCTTTTTCTACTAAGTCTTTTGCTTCTTTCAAACCGAGTCCGGTGATTTCTCTAACAACTTTGATAACTTCAATCTTCTTTGCACCTGCGTTTTTGAGAACAACGTCAAATGAATCTTTTTCTTCTACTTGTGCGGCTGCTGGAGCTGCAGCTGCTGCAACTGGCATTGCTGCCATTACTGGAGCTGATGCGCTAACACCAAATCTGTCTTCCAACATCTTAACGAATTCTGCAAGTTCTGCAACTGTCAAGGACTCAATAGCTTTTAAAAGTTCTTCTAATGTCATACCTAAACACCTCCATATAGAATAGTTAGATGATAATTATTGTTGTTCCTTTTTTTCCTTAATAGCATTAAGAGCGTAAAGAACACTCTTAAGCACACCAGAAAGAGATGTGACAAGTCCGCGGACGGGAGCTTGAATACCACCGACAACCATTGCACGGAGCTGATCTTTCGATGGAAGTTTTGAAAGCTCTTCGAGCTGTTCAGCTGGATAATACCTCTTGTCAAGGAAAAGCCCTTTACAAACTGGTATCCCTTTAAACTCTTTGTTGATATTAACAAATACTCTTAAAGCTTCAATAGGATCTCCTTCAGTTACATAGAGAACCGCAGTTGGTCCAAACAAAGCTTTTTCTTCTGAAAGTTCGTATCCCGATTGTTCAAGTGCTCTTCTAATAAGTGTGTTCTTAGCAACTGTTAGATGGGCTCCGTCACCAAATTTCTCACGGAGAGCTTTTCTAATCTTTGTTATCTGTGCAACACTCAATCTCGAAAAATCCGAAAAGAGCACTAATGATGAATTTGAAAAAATTTCCGTAAGTTCATTCGCAAGTTGTTCTTTTTCCGGTCTTCTTAACACAGCTTCACCTCCAAACTTTTCGATTCTAAAAATAAAAGCCTCGTTTAACGAGGCAAGCAAAAAAGTATCTGCAACTAGCAGCCACTTTTTTGAGCCTCCTGTAGGCAACCACGATAGGTTTTTATTTCAACCTACATTCTCAGGCACGGATTATTTTACCACAAGAGTATCTTTGTATGTGAAGTTGATGTTACAATAAAGTTATTTTTCGTGTTTGGGAAGGTTATTAAGGTTTGATTTACCAAGAGTAACTGTCAAGCTTGTCGCTTCGCTTTCAGGTTCGGGGAACTGAGAGATAACGTACAAGCCTTCCCCTTTTATGTCTAAGACAAACTTATTTTTGAGTTCTTCCAACATACTTATATTCCATCCAATCACGTTTGGAACAATATTTTCGTTTTGAGAATTAGATTCCTTTTCGATCAACAAATTTACAACTTCACGAAAAACGGGTGCGGCGACAAGACTACTTAATTTGTTAGATTTTGGAGTATCCACCCAAACTAATATTGTATAAGGAGTTTCTAATTCTATTTGTCCGGCAAATAAAGCTGTTACATCTTTTCGTTGGTTTTTTTGTGCAGTACCTGTTTTACCATATATTTTAAAACCTTCAATCTTTGCAAGTTTTCCAGTGCCTCTTTCTACAACATCGAATAACATTGACTTAACAAGATTTGCTGTCTTCGGTGATATAATAACTTTTTCAACGACTTTGTTATCTTCTATTAATGTTGGAGATACGTATTTACCTTCATTTACTGTAACATTGAAAGCGGAGATTATTTGTATAGGGCTAGCACCTATAGACTGCCCAATTGAAAGATACGCCCACTCTGATTTGTACCATTTATCCGGGCTTCTTAAGATTCCGGAAATCTCTCCTGGTAGTTCAATACCCGTAGGTTCTCCAAAACCAAAAGATCTGAGGATTGAGTAAAAAACATCATTTCCATAAGTATCAACTATTTTTTTAGTTATCGTTACTGCAGCAACGTTACAAGAATGCACAATTGCATCGTATAAATTAATCTCTCCGTGTTTTTCCAAGTCTTCAATTGTTATTCCAAGATCGTCCAGTTTTATGGTACCTGTACAGTTAAAAAGATCATTTTCCTTAAAGGGTCCCATTTCAAGAGCTGAGGAGAATATAATAGGTTTTATAACGGACCCAGGCTCGAAATAACCAAGATAATAGGTAGGCCAAGAAGCGGTAGTCAGCATTGCACGTATTTTTCCCGTTTTACTTTCCATAACAATTATACCAATTTCATCTGCACCATACTTTTCTAAAAAAACTAATAATTGTTCATAAATTTTTTTTTGAAGTTGTGAATCTATACTAAGGATAACATTCTTTCCATTTGTTGGCTGCTTTAAAGATTCTTCAATTTTGGTACCAAACCAACCAGCTGTAATAACTTCATAGTATCCGTCCTTTACGGGTCTAAGTATCTTATCAAGAGTTTTTTCAACACCAGCGGTTCCAATCCTGCCATCGGTTTTTCCAACTATAAAGTTCAATCCGGCATCTGTGATGCTAATTCTTCTTTCTTCCGGTTCTATATTGATAAATTTCAGATAATTTCCAGGTACTTGTTTTAAAATTGCTTCTTTAGATTTAAATTCACCGAGTCTAATAATCTTCTTGTTATCCAAATCATTTGGTAAAAATCCAAACTTAGAGACAAAGTTTATAAAGATAGGATCTTTTTTGTACGAATCCTTTAGTGATTTTTTCAGAAAATCAACATCCAAGTAACCAACAAATACAATTTCACTTGTAGCAAGTATCCTACCTTTGTAATCGTATATTTCTCCTCTCAAAGCAGGAATCCTCTCCCTTTGGAAGATACCTGGAGAGAAAAAATACAAAGTTATTTTGCCTACAAAAGTTATTAAGACAAATGAGAGTAAGACTAATACACTATTAACCCTTTTCAATTAACTACATCACGTCCTATCAAAAGTTTGTTTATTTCGGCTTCTAAAGCAACTAAATACTGTTTCTTTTCCAAAATTCCTTTGGTCAAGTGCTGACCTTGTGCTTCTAACTTATTCAACTGGATATTCAGAAAAACTGCTCCGCTAAAAAACAATGATATAAGTATAACCGGTGCTAATAGCTTCCAAAATATGGAAAGTGAAGAACTTTCCACTTGGAACTCTTCTCTCACACTCTGCTTCGCTTTTACAACAGTCATCTTCGCTCCCCCTTGATTTTAAGTGTTACTTAAGTTTTACACCCTCTCCGCTATACGCAACTTTGCACTCCGTGAACTTGAATTACTTTCAATTTCTGCCTTTGTAGGCATGATAAGATCAAATAATTTAAAGTTTTTGTTGTTTTTTAGGGCGTGTTTAACCAATCTATCTTCTAAAGAATGGAAAGTAATGATTACCAACCGTCCGCCCGGATTAAGGAGTTCCGGTGCAAACTCTAAGAACTTTTTTATGTTATCAAGTTCTTTATTGACTTCAATCCTTATAGCTTGAAAAGTTTTTGTGGCAAAATGCCTCTTTCGAGAGAAACGTTCTTTAGGTGGGATTACCCTCTTAATAATTTCAACCAACTGACCAGTAGTCTTAACAGGCCTATTCTCTACTATCAACTTCGCTATCTTTCTTGCGCGCCTTTCTTCACCGTAAAGGTAAATTATCTCGGAAAGTTTTTCCTCGGAGTAAGTATTAACCACATCGGCGGCAGTTATTCCGCCTTCAAAATCCATTCGCATATCTAAGGGTTCGTCAACGTTAAACGAAAAGCCTCTTCCTTTGGCTTTAAGTTGATAAGTTGATACACCTAAATCAACAACAAACCCATCCACTTTGTGGATGTTCATTTCTTTAAGAACCATTGGAACGTCGACGTAGGAGGATTTTACTAACCGGACATTTTGAAAAGGCGTGAGCTTTTTGGAGGCAATTTCCAATACTTCACTGTCAACATCAAGACCAACGACAAGTCCTCTTTCACTTATCCGCTCCGCTATCTTTTCTGTATGTCCGCCTTCCCCAACTGTGCAATCCACGTACACCCCGTCGACCTTCCATACCAGGTTGTCAACAACTTGATTCAACATTACCGGTATGTGACGTTCGACGTACTCTCTATTCATTTCTCCGCTCCGCTACACTAGGATGTAATAAAGCATTTTAAATATACTACTTGTTGCAAATAAAATCAAAATTTTTGTAATTTTTTCTATACTCAATAAGTGTAGTATTTATAAGGCTTTTAGAACGAATGTTAAAATATACAAAAATATACTCAAATTTAATCGTAAAAAATTTCGAATTTTTTGAGTAGATATTGTGATTATTAGGAATGTGGTATAATTGAATTGAAAATCAACTTATAGTTACTAAAATTACTGTTAGGAGGTGTTTGTATGCCAAGAGATTACATTGCCGAGTACAGAAAATGGCTAAACGACCCTGCAATTGACGAGGTTACAAAGGAAGAACTTAAAAAATTGGAAGATAACGACGAAGAACTTAAAGAACGTTTCCTTTTCGATTTAGAATTCGGAACAGCTGGTTTAAGGGGAAAGATCGGAGTTGGAACGAACAGAATGAACGTATACACGGTTTCCAAGGCAACACAAGGACTTGCAGAATTCATACTTGACAGCGGAGAGGAATATATAAAGCGTGGAGTTGTTATTGCGTATGACGTCAGAAGAATGTCGAAAGAATTTGCAAGAACAACCGCTCAAGTTTTGGCAGGCAATGGAATTAAAGTCTATCTATTTGATGATATTAGACCAACGCCCGTTTTGTCTTTCGCAGTAAGACATCTCAAAGCTGCTACTGGAATAGTTATAACCGCAAGTCATAACCCACCCGATTACAATGGATACAAAGTTTACTGGGAGAAAGGTTCCCAGATAACTGATGACATCGCAAAACCTGTGGAAGAAAACATAAAGAAAATTGAAAACTTTGAGCAGATCAAGAAAATCGATTTTGATGATGGAATTCAAAAAGGACTTATCGAAGTGGTTGGTAAAGAAGTTGATGAAGAATACTTCAAAAAAGTTCGTTCAGTAAGTTTGTGCGATGATGTCGATAAAGATATTAAAATTGTTTATACTCCGCTTCATGGCACTGGAGGTAGGTTTGTAAAAAGAATACTAACTGAAATGAATTTAACAAATCTGCACATCGTTAAAGAGCAGGAAGAACCAAATGGTGAATTTCCAACTGTCGACTATCCAAATCCTGAAGATCTTAGAGTTTTCAAGATGGCATTGGAATTGGCAAAAGAAATTGACGCTGATGTTGTACTTGCTACAGATCCGGATGCTGACAGATTAGCGGTTTATGTTAAAGACGATAAAGATTATTATCCTCTCAACGGTAATCAAACAGGAACTCTTGTTATCAATTATATGCTCTCCGTTCTTTCAAAGCAGAGTAGAGTTCCAAAAAATGGGATGATTATTAAATCTATTGTCACAGGAGATTTGGGGAGAGAAATAGCGAAGAGATACGGTGTTCATACCTTTGAAACTTTAACAGGTTTTAAGAATATCTGTGGGCTTGAAAACGATCTTGAAGACAGATACACATTCTTATTTGGATACGAAGAAAGTATTGGATATGTTACGGGTAACTTCGTTAGAGATAAAGATGGTGTTATGATGTCGATGTTTATCTCTGAAATGGTAGCATATTACAAAAAGCAGAATAAAACCCTAATTGATGTTCTTGAAAACATATACAAAGATTATGGATATTATTTAGAAGATAACTTTTCTCTCGTCTTTGAAGGACTCAAAGGTATGGAAAAGATTAGACGAATTATGGAAAAATTTAGAAATAAATTCCCAAAGAATATTGGTTATTTGGATTTAGAAGAATACATAGATTATCTTGATAGAAAGGTTTACGATTTAAATGGTAATTATCTAAGAGATGTTGAGGAACATATTCCACAATCGAATGTTCTAAAGTTTATAATGAGTGACGGCTCTTGGTATGCAGTTAGACCTTCTGGAACTGAGCCAAAATTGAAAGTATACATATACTCTGTCGATAAAACAAAAGAAGGAGCGGTTGAAAAATTAAGACTTATCAGAAGTAAGATTGATGAAATTGTAGCGGAGGCATAGTATGAATAACAAACAACTAATTCTACTTTCAGTATTATTAGGACTTATATTTATAATCGGAATAACAATATTTTCTTACACTCTTTATATCTCAAGACTTCCGCAAAGAACATTAACTGTTACTGGCTCTGCAAGGGAAAAGGTTGACTCTGATGTAGCACGCTGGGTTGCTAATTTCTCAGTTAGGACAACTGAAGATCAGTTAAAAGAAGCATTTTCAGTGCTTAAAGATTCAGAATCAAAGGTAATATCAGTTTACGAAAAGTACGGATTTAAAAAAGAGAATCTTAAAATCTTGCCTGTTGTTACAGAAGAGATGTATACTCAAGAGTTTGGACAACCAAGAAGTTATGTTTTAAGACAAAATATAATACTTGAATCATCTGATGTACAGAAAATTGCTGAAGTTTCAAAGAGCATAACTCAAGAGCTTTTAGATATGGGAATTGTCTTCCAAACATATGGGGTTGAGTATTATTATTCTAAACTTGCTGAAAAAAGAGTTGAACTACTTTCAAAAGCTATGGAAGATGCTTATAGAAGGGCTAACGAGATAGCTCGTTCTGGCGGATTAAAGATTGAAAAGATAATAACAGCAAGAAGTGGTGTTGTTCAAGTTATTCAACCAAACACGGTTGATATTTCAGATTATGGAACTTATGATACTTCAACTATTGAAAAAGAAATTATGGTTACCGTTAACGTTGTTTACGGAGTGAGATAATCGTATGCTTGTTAACATCGTTGGAGTGGGAAAAGTATCAAAAGCTGTTGCAAAAAGTTTGAAAGGAAAAGTTGATTTTGGATACATCGTTTCAAGAGATTTTGAGAAAGCTAAGACTTTTTCAGAGGAAGTTGGTGGAATTCCTAAAATTTACGATGAAGAATTCAAATTAGAAGGTATTGTCCTTTTTGGACTAAATGACGATACTTTAATTAAATCCGAAGAATTAGTTAGTGATAAAGTTGGTAAGATATTGGCTGTTCATTTCAGTGGGGTTCACTCTTCTAAAGTTTTTCCTGAATATTGGGATGGATGCTCAATCCATCCCAATATTTCTATTTCAGATGAGAATATTGATTTCACCGGGGTTATATTTGGTATAGAAGGAAATCTTGAGATCGCTAAGCAGTTAGTAAAACTCCTAGGCGGACGCTTTGTAGAAATAAAAACTGAAGATAAAATAAAGTATCATCTTTCCGCTGTTCTAACAAGTAACTTTCCATACGCTCTTGCCAAACTTTCGGATATTATCTATGAATCTTGTGGTATGGAAGAGAACATTCGCAGAACGTTAATCTCTCAGCTTTTAGAAAGTGTATCTAAAAATCTAAAAACAAAAGATTTCAAAGATGCTTTAACTGGACCTGTCAAAAGAAATGACTTAGAAACTGTAAGAAGAGAAAAAGAGGAATTTTTAAGACTATTCAAAGACAAATCTATTACATCTATTTATGATTCTTTCGTTAAAATTCTCTCAGAATTTATTCTTGGAAAAAAAGTTGAGCTTTAAGTTCTTTCAAATGTTCTCTTGAGACTGGAACTTTATCTCCGTTTGTCATTAGAAGTGTCCAACTAAAGTTCGTCCTCTCAAGCTTTTTAACTTTATTAGGGTTGATAATGTAGCTTCTGTGAACTTTTTTAAATCCTTGTTTTTCAAATAGGTTAGAAACTTCTTTAAAAGATTTGTTTATATCAATTTTATCGTTCAGTGTAGCCACTAAAGAGTTTTTCCCAAAAGCTTCAACATAAATGATTTCTTCTAAACCAAATTCGATAATTTCTTTTGACACATTTATTTTTATTTTTTTAGCACTGTAAGAAGAACACTTTTCAAGAGCTTTTTTTAACCTTTCCTTTGAAATTGGTTTTAAAACAAAGTCCAAAATTTTTAGCTCTGTGTTTTTTTCAAATGCATCAACAGCGTAATTTTGATAAGCGGTTGTAACAATGACAAAAGGTTTGTATTCCAATTTTTCTAATATGTCAAATCCACTGTGTTTACCAAGTTCAATATCCAATAGAACGATGTCAGGTTTGAAACGTTCTATATCTTCCAAAACATCTAACATTTTGAAACCGCTACCAACGACAATATGTCCCAATTCTTGTACAATTAACTTAACGTACTCAGCCGAGATAATTTCATCTTCAATTATATAAATTCTCATCTTAATCACCACTCTTTAAAACTATAGTTACCTCAAACCCTTCTTTCATTCCTTTAAAATAATCGTCAATTTTTTCCGGATTTTTAATCTTTCTCATCTGGAGAGTATAATTATTTCCAAAGAATTCTCTTAGTTTAGATTCAGCTAATTTTGACCCGGATGTTTCTTTAATTATAGATTGTTCAACTTCCATATCCTCAATTTCTTTTCCGTCAATAACATTAATTGTAATGACATTTTCTGTTTTAGCTACCTTAATCTTTATCTTACCGTTTGTATCATTTTTTGCTATATTGTGAGTTATAGCATTTTCAACAAAAGTATGTACAACTAAAGACGGGATTTGAATTTCTTTCAGTGATGACAGATTTGATTGTATTTCAAATTCCAATCTGCTACCAAATCTAAATTTCATAATTCTAAGGTAATCTTCGCACAATTCTAATTCGTCTTGTAAACTCCAAATTTTTGAAGCATCAAATATTCTTCTATAAAAGCTTGAAAGTATTAAAACCAGTTCTGCTGCAGAGTCTTGATTTATTCTAATCAATCCTACGAGAACGTTTAGTGTATTATATAAAAAGTGTGGTTTTATCTGGTTTTGCATCGTTTCAAGTTTTCTTTCTAAATAAGCTCTTTTCAGCTCTTCATTTTTAATTATCTGGTCTTCTAATTCTTTTTTTACGATTAGATAC
>FWWL01007242.1_pt1 | contig 15312 bp, 11 predicted proteins | sample 2228331 | NCBI WGS metagenome assembly FWWL01 (sample SAMEA103939775, study PRJEB20133) | metagenome
CTGAAGATGTTGGGTTTGGATAATAAAGAGCCAATAAAAGTGAAAGATGTGTGGGTAGCTCCACGGGATGTTGTGGCAGCTTGTCTGCCAGACCCTGCCCACTTGGGAGATAAAATGTTTGGGAAAACCTGTGCCGGCACATGGGTTAAAGGCATAAAAGATGGGAAACCACGCCAGGTTTATATCTATCAGGTGGCAGATAATGAGGAATGTATGCGTCGTCTGGGTTGTCAAGCGGTTGTTGCCCAAACCGCGTTTAACCCCGTGATCGGCTGGGAGCTTTTAGAACACGGAATCTGGAAAGGTGTCGGCGTTTTAGGTCCGGAGGCATTTGACCCACTTCCGTTCATGGAGCGAATGGAGAGTTATGGATTTCCGTATAAGATCAAGGAATACTAAGCACATGAGAACGTTTTGGGAGTTGAGAAGGAGTGAGGAATGAACGGTGATTATGAATATGCAGGAATTGTAATCGGGGGAATTGTTATCATTCTCATTATCCGGATGATTATCGGATATTGGGCATCAAAAAAGGTTGAAACAAATGTCGATTATGTACTGGCGGGGAGAAGATTGCCGGTTTGGATGGCTGCCCCGTCCATCATGGCAACCTGGTTTGCGGCTGAAACCCTGATGGGATCGAGTTCCTTTGCTTATCAATATGGCTTTCAAGGGGTCGTCTTTGATCCTTTTGGGGCAACAATGTGTCTTGTCATCGCTGGTTTTTTGATTGTGCGCATTGCCCGCCGCGCTCAATATATCACGATCATGGATTTCTTTCAGCATCGTTATGGTACAGCGATGTCGGTGATCGGAACGGTTACCCAAATTATCACTTATTTTGGATGGACTGCTGCTCAGATTGTGGCAGGAGGAGCAATCCTGGCGGCCTTGCTGGGATGGCCACTTTCTGCGGGTATGATCATGGTAGCAGTGGTGGTTACATTCTACACACTCCTCGGTGGGCTGTGGGCTGATACCGCGTTGGATTTTATGCAGATGTTCCTGACATCCTTTGGGCTTGTGATGATTACGATCGGGATTATTACCCACGTGGGAGGCATCCGGGAATTTTTTGGTCTGGCTGGGGCTCAATATGTTTCTGAACCTTTTGCAATCTGGCCTATCAAAGACGAAGGTTATCTCGGTTACACTGGTGGACTGGGAGCTTTGTATTATGTGGCAGCCTGGATTGCGCTTGGGTTAGGAGCGATTCCAGCTCAGGACTACTTGCAGCGCACCTGTGCTGCGAAAAACGAGAAAGTGGCAGTTCAATCCACTTATTTGGCTGCTGCGCTTTATTTGGGTTTTGGAATCTTGTCGCCCCTCATTGGAATGGCTGCTTATGGAGCCATTGGAGCGGACATTGGCGCTGAGGAGTCTGAATTTATTTTAGTTACGATGGCAATGAAGTTCTTACCACCCGTGCTGGCAGCCGCATTTATTGCAGCACTTGCTTCAGCTCTGATGAGCACTTCGGATAGTTCGTTGTTAGCTGGGGCTACAATGTTTACCCAGAATATCATCAAAGTCTTCAAGCCTGATCTCAGTGATAAAACCGAATTGCTTTTGACACGCCTGTCCTTACTGGTCAGTGGCTTGTTGAGTCTCCTCATCGCATTATTTGCTTCAACGATCTACCGTCTGGCCGTTTTGAGCAATACAAGCATCCTGGTAGGAATGGCAGCCCCATATATTATCGGAATGCATTGGAAGAAAGCCAATCACACTGGTGCTTTGGCATCATTCTTCAGTGGGGTTATTTCTTGGATCGCTTTGACTTTCTATTACTACCCACAAACCCTTGAAGTTTGTGAACTGGATGTTGAATGTGCTACCTGGGATGCTATCTATATCGCCTCAACCCCGGCCTTTATCCTGTCTGTGGTATTTTTCATTGTTGTATCCCTGATGACCCAAAAGATTGATCCACCCAAACCGCTAACGGATATCAATGGAAATCCAGTGGATATGACCAATGCGATTGGATTCAAGGGATTATCCGCAGAGGAATGAGGATGAAATTGCTAAAATACTGGTAATTCTTACGGAAAGCTAGAATACTTAGAAAGGAGTGAAAAATGCCGTACGGATATACTGGAAAAATCTTACACGTTGATTTAACGCATCATAAACTCGAAGTTGAAGAACCGCCGGAAGCGTTTTATCGAAAGTACATGGGTGGTTCAGCAATGGGCATGGTATATATTCTAAAGGATGTGCCTCCAAAGGCGGATCCACTTGGTCCTGATAATGTTTTGACCATTATGTTAAGTGTGACGACTGGGGCTGCGATTTCAGGGCAGAGTCGGGTGAATATCAACGCAAAATCACCCATGAGCGGAGCTATTGGGGACAGCCAGGGAGGTGGTTTCTTCCCAGCAGAATTAAAATTTGCCGGTTTTGATGGAATTGTCGTGCGTGGCAAATCAGAAAAGCCGGTTTATCTTTCGATTTTGAATGGAAAAGCCGAAATCCACGATGCCTCTCATTTGGTGGGCAAATTAACTGGCGAGGCTGAAGCTATCATTCGGCAAGAACTTGGAGAGCCAAAAGCGGAGGTACTTCAAGTCGGACCAGCAGCTGAGAAAGGGGTGCTCTTTTCCAGTGTGGTCAGCATGAGCAATCGCAACAATGGCCGCACAGGGATGGGCCTGGTAATGGCAAGCAAGAATTTACGAGCTATAGCGGTGCGCGGCAGCCAAAAACCAGCGATCTTTGACCCGAAAAAATTAGCCGAGATCAATAAACTGGGGCCTAAATGGATGCCGGAAAACCCCGATGTGGATGGTCTGGGGAAATACGGTACAGCCAGTGTCGTCATGCCTCAAAACGCCTGGGGAACTCTGCCAACGCGCAACTATAACGAAGGGCAATTTGAGTTGTGCGAGCAGATCAGCGGCGAGACCATGTATGATACGATTCTCAAAGAACGCGACACATGCTATGCCTGTGTGGTACGGTGCAAGCGAGTTGTCGAAGTAAAAGAAGGCCCTCTGACTGTTGATCCTCTGTATGGGGGTCCGGAGTACGAAACCCTCAGTACCTTCGGCTCTTATTGTGGGGTTGGTGATCTGGTTGCCATCAGCAAGGCAAATGAGATTTGCAATCAGTATGGAGTTGACACGATAACTTGTGGAGCGACCATTGCCTTTGCCATGGAGTGCTATGAAAAAGGCATCATTGGAAAAGAGCAAACCGGTGGGTTGGAATTGAAGTTTGGTAACGCTGAGGCGATGCTGGAGGTATTGCGCCAGATCGTTACCGTGAGCGGAGCATTAGGCCCCATCCTTTCACAAGGCTCAGCCCGGGCAGCCAAGATCTGGGGTCCCGCAGCCGAGGAATGTCTGATCACGGTGAAGAATGAGGAAGCCCCGGCCCACATGCCACAAGCTAAAAAGTCACTGGCAGTGATCTATGCAGTCAACCCCTTCGGAGCAGATCATCAATCCAGTGAACACGACCCGATGTATGAAGCTGGCACCAGTGAATTGTATTTGAAACGCCTGGCAGAATTGGACTTAAAGGATCCACCGCCAGAAGGTAGTTTAAACGCTGAAAAAGTGCGCTTTGCGGCCTATAGTCAAATCTTCTATAGCATTCTCGATACCCTGGAATTGTGCCAGTTTGTGTGGGGACCAGCCTGGACTCTTTACGGGCCTACCGAACTGGTAGAAATGGTGAAGGCGGTCACCGGTTGGGACGTGTCATTGTATGAATTGATGAAAGTCGGTGAGCGACGAATCAATCTGATGCGGGCATTTAACATGCGCGAAGGATTCAGTCGCAAGGATGATACCTTGCCAAAGAAGTTTTTCAAGCCACTGGTCGGTACAGGCCCAACGGCGGGTGTGGCGATCGACAAAGAGGAGTTCGAAAAAGCTCTGGACCTGTATTATCAGATCATGGGCTGGACAAACGATGGTTTACCCACGCGAGCTAACTTTGTCGATTTAGGTATCGAGTGGGTAGCAGATCAGGTTGGTTTATAACTTTCAAAGGAGATCTGAATGACCAGATATGAAGAAACCCTGAGCCATTTATCACCGGTATGGATGCCTTATACCCATATTGTTTCCGAGAAAGCGGAAGGATGTTGGGTGTATGATATTAGTGGGGAAAAATACCTCGATTTCACATGTGGAATAGGTGTTACCAACACGGGACATTGCCATCCAGCGGTTGTCAAGGCGATTCAAGAACAGGCAGCCAAGTTCATCCATGCTCAAATGAACCTGGTCAAGCACAAACCCATCATCGAGTTGGTTGATGAACTGCAAACGATTGTTCCCGAGCAAATTGACTGTTTTTTCTTCACAAACTCGGGCGCTGAAGCGATTGAGGGGGCGATTAAGTTCTCGCGTCGCTACGCTCGTGCCCATTTTGGCGAAGGTAAGACAACGATTGTTGCCTTCGACGGCAGTTTTCACGGGCGTACTATGGGGGCAGTTGCCATTACCGCTCGTGAAAAATACCGGGAGCCGTTTATGCCGGTGATGCCCGGTGTTCGCTTTGCCCGTTACAACGATCTAGACTCACTGGCAGCCGTGATGGGTGATGATGTCTGTGCCGTAGTGGTTGAGCCGGTGCAGGGCGAGGGTGGCCTGCGTGCCGCTGAACCGGCCTTTATGCAGGGAGTGCGCGAACTGTGCCAGCGCTATGGTGCACTGCTGGTCTTTGATGAAATTCAGGGTGGGGTCGGGCGTACCGGTACGCTCTGGGCGCACGAACAGCTCGGTGTTCAGCCAGACATCATGACGGTAGCCAAACCGTTAGCTGGAGGTCTGCCGATTGGTGCGGTGCTGATGGGTCAACACGTTGCTGATACCATTCATCCGGGTGACCATGGCACAACCTTTGGAGGTAATCCGCTGGCGACAGCGGTTGGCACCGTCGTGTTCCGCAAAATTAGCGATCCGGCCTTCCTGGCCCATGTCCAGCAGGAAAGTAATTATCTCGATGAGGCGTTGCAGGATTTCGCCAATGAACATGCCGATCAGGTGCTTGAATTGCGTGGACGCGGCCTGATGCGCGGTGTGCGCATTGCCGGTTCGGCGAGCGCTGTACGTGAAGCGGCTCATCGCCACGGTCTGTTAGTCGCTACGGCTGGTGAAGATGTCATTCGTCTGCTCCCGCCCTTGATCATTGAGCCGCAGCACGTGGATGAAGCATTGTCTGGTCTGCGCGCAGCGCTCCGCGCCTGATCAGAATGCTTGGTGATAACGTTACCAGAGAATGCCTGGCGGAGTCGAAGAGGAAACGAGCCGGTGATCAGAGCCTGACTCGTAGCAAAATCAATCTTTCAGGAGAGAGGCGATGCCTGTAGTTGCATTAATTGGCGCTCAATGGGGCGATGAGGGTAAAGGCCATCTGGTCGATCTGCTGGCTGCGCGGGCGCGGCTGGTTATTCGCTATGGTGGCGGCAATAATGCCGGACATACGGTTGTCAACCATCTTGGTACCTTTAAACTGCACCTGGTGCCTTCAGGCATCTTCGATCCGGGCATCGTCAATGTCATCGGCCCTGGCGTGGTGGTGAATCCGGAAGTACTCATCAAAGAGATTGAGGAGCTTGAAGCACGGGGTGTTTCCACGGCCAAATTGTTTGTCAGTGATCGTGCGCATGTGATCATGCCATATCACATTCAGCTCGATCAGTTGCAAGAGGAAGCACGCGGTGAAGGGCGGATTGGTACCACCGGTCGTGGTATTGGTCCGGCGTATGCCGACAAGATGAGCCGCTCCGGCATCCGAATGGGTGACTTGTTGCACGAAGAGACGCTGCTAAACCGGTTACGCACAGTACTGGAAGAGAAGAATCGACTGCTGACCAAACTCTACAATGCCCGTCCGCTCTCACTGCACGATACCTATTTGACCTATCTGGAGTATGGGCGACGGCTTGCCAATTATATCACCGATGTTCATCCGATCATCCACCGGGCATTAGAGAAGGATCTGCCAGTACTACTAGAAGGTGCGCAGGGTGCGTTGCTCGATATTGATCACGGCACATATCCATTCGTGACTTCCTCACCTCCAGGTGCTGCCGGTGCATGTCAGGGTAGTGGTATTGGTCCGACGCATATCAATTCGGTGATCGGGGTGGTAAAAGCCTACACAACCCGCGTCGGCGAAGGGCCGTTCCCCACAGAAGTTGATGGACCGGTGGCTGATGCGCTGCGTCAGATCGGCACACCATGGGCAGAAGTTGGCACCACAACCGGTCGGCTACGACGGGTAGGCTGGTTTGATGCGGTGATGGCGCGCTATGCAGCGCAGGTTAACGGTGTTGATACCCTGGCAATCACGAAACTTGATGTGCTCGATGGCCTGGAGACACTCAAGATTTGTACAGGCTATAAACTGCACGACGCCCTGTTGGAATATCCCCCTACCACGACAGCTCTGTTTGATCAGATCGAACCGGTTTATGAAGAGTTGCCGGGGTGGAGTGAACCGACGCGGCATGTGCGTCGCTTTGCCGATTTACCCGAAGCTGCTCAGGCGTATGTGGCGCGCATTTGCCAGTTGGTTGGTGCCCGCCTGGGCATTATCTCGGTTGGCCCAGGTCGTGACCAGACGATTATGGTGGCTGATGTGTTTTAAGGGTCAGAGGCTGTTGTACACGTTGCAGCTTGAGCAGTGAAGATATGCGACTGGCTTTCCTTAATTTTCACCATTGCGGCTCGCCGGGTCTGATCTGATCGTTCGGAGTATCTCCGTTCAGTTCTCGCGTTCGGTCCATACGGGCTGACAAGGAAGCGGATTACAACCCTGCCTCATGCCGTGACAGGCCGACAGGGCTGACCTGGCGGTGGGGGCGAGCGTGCTGATAGCTAGCCCCCACAGGGCTTGCAGGCCGTCAGGCAGGGCTTCAGTCCGCCTAATGCGGCTGTCTTATCGGTAGCTTATCAATCCCTCCTTGCAAAGTGTTGTGCCGCTTCCCAGCCCGCCGGCGTTCCAATATCGAGTGCTTTACCGTCGACAAAGGTAACGCCTTCAACACGTAACCCGCGGGCAATAGCCGCCTGGAAGACGGCACCAATGTGCAGTTCCGGGCGCGTCTGCCCCTGAGCACGGGCAGTTCGGTCATCGGCTACGACCTCGTGTAAAAGAGCGGTTATCGTCGGTGACCAGATAGCCGCCATCCACGTCCACCGTAAATCTGTTTGTGCAGGCTTGATCTCGATGGCTGAAACCCGACAACTGTCAGCCACCAGCGCAACCATGTCTGCTGATTGAGGGTGCGCGCAGGGAAAGAGACCGAGGGTGAGAGCCGATTGAGCCGTGCTGTGGTGATTCAGGAGTGCGGCATAGACATCGTCTGGTGCCAGAATGACATCGGGTAAACCAAGGACAACGGTACGATCCTGAATGAACGGGAGAGCGGCAGCCAGGGTGTAGGCTGCACCGTGCGGTTCGTGAACGGTCAGATAGGCGAGGCGCGGCCCAAAGGCACTCCCATCACCCAGATAGGCAGGGATGTCCCATTTGCCTGGTCTGACCACAATCAGCGCCTGGCCAATACCAGCCCGTTGCCACTGCGCGAGGAGATAGGTAATGACCGGTCGTGGACGCGGGCCGTCTGGGGTGTTGAAGGAACCAACCGGCAAGAGTTCTTTACTGCACGGTAACGGCCCCAGGCGGGTTGCCATCCCACCAGCCGGAATCAAGCCGATTACAGGTGTGTTCATCACATCAACCGGTAACTACCGAGTGCGACGTAGATCAGCACTCCCAGACACAAATAGGCACCGTAGGGCAGATATTCCGGGGTCTGGCGTCCGAAGCGGCGAGCGATCAGGATACCAGCCGCCACCAGACCCGCCATGAAAACCCCATAGATCAGTGCCGGGCCGAGGTGACGTAACCCAAGGGCGGCACCGATGAAGATGGCCAGGTAGACATCTCCCAGACCAAAAGGCGCCGATTTAGCCGGGAACAAGATCAGTGCCAGCAGGTACAGAAAGAAAAACCCAACCCCACCTATCAGTCCACCAAGCAACAATTCGCGCCAGCCGGCGCCAACCAGCGAACCCCAGATGAAGGCAATCACTGCTCCACCCAGGATGACAAATGTGTAGATCCAGCGGTAGAGCCAGTCAACCACACCGGTCACGATCAAGACCGCTCCAACAAAGGCCAGATACGCAAAGAGTGGCCCAAAGCCGTAAAGTTCGTAGAGGCGCCACAACCAGAGCGCACTGCCAATCTCCACCAATGGATAAATGACCGGCAGGGGACGACCATCGGCAGCACGACCACGCTGGAGTAACCAGCCGATCACCGGTAATAACTGCCACCAGCGTAAGGGCTGACCGGTGCGGATACAACGCGGCCAGCCAATGAGCCGTCGCTCGCGTGGCAGGCGAATGATCATCACATTTAGCAGACTGCCCAGCACCAGACCGATTACAACAACGATGAGATCCATCATGGCCCGTGCTCCACCCCAAAAGCGGCTTGCCACATAATTTCACGTGGCGCCGGACGGCCTGTCCAACGCTCAAAAGCCAGTGCGCCCTGCTCAACCAGCATCCCACGCCCATCGCGCACCCGGGCTCCACGAGCCGCCGCGGCGCGTAAGAGAGCTGTTTCTCGATAGACCATATCGTAGACCAGACAATGTGTCCCTACCGGCGGGTCAGGGATAGGGGTTTCGTCATCGTGCCATCCCAGGGCGGTGGCATTGATCAACAGGGTGCAACGTGCAACAACGTCTGTTACCGCCGGATCGCTCAGGGATAGGGCACGAATCCGCAGAGCCGGCTGATTAGCGGCTGCGGCTGCGGCCAGTTCAATGGCGCGCATCAGGCTCCGATTAACAATCGTGATTCCGTTCACTCCGGCATCAGCCAGTGCGAACGCGGCAGCACGCGCCGCCCCTGATGCACCCAGAATGACGACCTCTTGATCGACTGGTGCCCAACTGGCAGCGGCCAGGTCGGCCAGCAAACCGGGCGCATCCGTGTTCACACCCAGCAATCTGCCATCAGGCTGACGCACAATCGTATTCACTGCCCCAATCCGCGCTGCTGCTGGTTCAATCTCGTCGAGTAAGGGAATGACTGCCTGTTTGTGCGGCAACGTCACGTTCGCACCCAGGAAGTGAGGCTGACGCAGTGCGGCGAGACGATCCGCTAGCTCGGCAGCAGTAGTCTGTACTGCCCGATAGCGAGCCGCGATCCCTAATGCTGCCAGTGCCGCATTGTGCATCGCCGGTGAACGTGAATGTGCTACCGGGTCGCCGATCAATAAAATCTCTGCTGTGGTGGTTGATACTACTGACACGCCAGCCACTCCGCTTCATAGACACGAAATTCCTCGATGGTAGTGGCGAATTTATGTGAACCATCGCGCTCACAACTGGCGACGAAGAAAAGATATGGTGATGACTCGTCAGGTTGAGCAGCCGCTGTCAATGCAGCGAGACCAGGGGCTGCAATTGGCCCTGGGGGCAGGCCAGGTGTAACTCGTGTATTGTACGGACTTTGCACCGCCAGCTCGTCAACGGTCAATTCGCGTTGCCACCAGGTGCCTTCATTCGGATCGTAGCCCAGAGCGTATTGTACCGTTGCGTCAGCACCGAGCAGGCCCCCGCCAAAAATTGGAGCATATTGGGGTTTCAACCGATTCCAGAATACAGCACTGATCTGCGGCATTTCGCTTAGCAGAGCGGCCTCTCGCTGAATGATCGAAGCCATCGTAACGATTTGATGGACAGTGACACCAGGAACACGAACCGAGCGTTCGATGGTACTGTACTGCTCGACAAACCGGTCAAGCAGTTTGCGCACAATCGTTTCAGCATCTGCCGATGGCGCAAAACGGTAGGTGTCTGGGAAGAGGTACCCTTCGAGGGTCGCACCCGCCGGTAGGCTATTGAGTAAGAAGTAATCCGCACGGAAGCGTTCACCGTCGCGGGCAACCGCCAGAAATTCTTCTTCACTGACCAGACCGGCTGCGGCGATGATGGCTGCTATTTCTTCAAGCCGCAATCCTTCCGGAATTGTGATTTGAATGTCATTGACTACCTGACCACTCTGCAAAACCTTCAAAATATCGCTCATGGTCATCGTCGGGCTAAGGATGTAGCGTCCGGCCTGAATCTGCTGATCAAGGTTACGCCAGCGTACCAGCAAACGAAACAGCGCCGGTTGACGGATCAGACCGGCTTCGCCAAGGCGGGTTGCAATATCGTCAGCAGTTTCACCGGGCGCGACAATAAACTCAACCGGGTCGCCGGTAGTCGCCGGGGTTGCACGCAATTCACCGAGAAAGATATATCCCCCACACGAGACTACCAGAGCCAGCAATGAAAGGCCTAACAGAAGTGCGCGGACATGCCGCATTGACCAATCCTCCCTAGCATTGGCAATAGCTGCCAGTGCAGCATCTGTACATTTTCTGCAAGCGTGTGATTGTAGACCGTGTACAGTTTACAATCTCCATGGCAATTATAGCAGACCGCTTGTGTTGCCGAATGTTTTTCTGACGGCAACTCATCTCGTGCAGCAGAGAGATGCGGTGTTGTGCTGAACATACCGCACCTATCGATCACCAAAGCTCTCCCATCCTGAATTCACCATCATCATAATGCCTGTCCTTTGCCGGTGTGGTCGTGCCTGTGCATATGCAGCGACCTGTCTTTGCGCTTATAGTGGTGTGAGGTAAGGTGGTGCAGAGATATAGTTTCTGTATTCCATATGACGTGTCCCGTACACTGTCTGACAGAAAAAAGCAGCCTGCTGTGTAAATCCCGCTTATGTTCACGCTCTCCCCGCAGATAGTGTATGATAGACATTCGAGAAATATACTCCTCTGCACAGCAGCATTGCAGGTCGGAGAAGGTCATGAGTGAAGCGTCCCTCCCATCGTTCTGGCAACGGTTACAGGCCGGTTGGTGGTATCTGTACGGTTTGAGCCTGTGTCAGATCGGTCTAAGAACCGTTGATCGCGAAGTCTATCGACAGGCTGTCCGCGCCTTTGATCGATCACTGGCTGTGTGGCCAGACCTGGCGACTGTCCTCTACCAACGGGGTCTGATCCGGGGACGCGAGTTAGGCGAGTATCACGCCGCGATCCGTGATCTGGAAGCAGCAACCCGCATACGTCCCGACTGGCCTGATCCCTACCTGCAACGTGGTCTGTTTCATCGAGATCGGAATCATAGTCGGGCCGCTATTGCCGAATTGACAGAGTACGTGCGGCTGGCCCCACCCGGATTCTGGCGCACCGAGGCTGAACGGATTCTGGCTCAAATTCAGGCTGAACTGGAATAGGTTGCAGGAGCGAATGATATGTATCACGCATGGTTTGCTGCCCAGGATGATCCAAACGAACGTTACCCCCTGACCGAGGTTGTGTACTATAGCCGGTCAGGAGGCTTACTCGAAGTACAGCACGATATGGCAGCGTTGGCTCAACGTAGCCCGGAAGAATGGAAGCGTCTGTTTGATGAGCGCTGGATGCGGACAACCTGGCCCTATGGTAGTGGGGTATGGGGAAAGAAAGAGTGGGTCTGCCCGATTGTATCTGACGACAACGTAGTCAGTATGTTTGAGGGTGGAACCAATCTGTTTTGGGCCGAGCGTTTCGGGCGCGAAATCGGACTGGAAGACCTCTGGATTAAGATGTGCGGCAATTCCCACACCGGTTCGTTCAAAGATCTCGGCATGACGGTGCTGGTCAGTGTGGTCAAGCAGATGATCAGCGAGGGTAAGCCGATTCGGGCAATTGCCTGTGCTTCAACCGGCGATACATCTGCGGCATTGGCGGCCTATGGGGCAGCAGCCGGTATTCCTACCATTGTCTTCCTGCCGAAAGGTAAGGTAAGCATCGCACAACTGGTACAACCGGTGGCCCACGGTGCGCTGGTACTGGCGCTTGATACCGATTTTGATGGCTGTATGCGGATCGTGCGCGAGATTACTGCCAATCCCGACAACGGTATCTACCTCGCCAATTCGCTGAATTCACTGCGGGTTGAAGGGCAGAAGACCGTTGGGATCGAGATTGTACAGCAATTTGATTGGGAGGTCCCCGACTGGATCATCATTCCGGGTGGCAATCTCGGCAACACCTTTGCCCTGGGCAAGGGTTTGTTGATGATGCACGAACTGGGCCTGATTGATCGACTGCCACGGATCGTCACTGCGCAGGCCGCTAATGCCAATCCGCTCTACCGCTCGTACCTGACCGGTTTTCGTGAGTATGAGCCGATCAAAGCCCAACCCACTGCCGCCAGTGCAATTCAGATTGGCGATCCGGTAAGTATCAATCGTGCAATCAGCATTCTCAAACGCTTCAACGGCATTGTCGAACAGGCTACTGAACAGGAGCTGGCCGATGCTGCGGCTCGTGCTGATCGGACTGGTGCCTACGCCTGTCCACATACCGGAGTCGCGCTGGCAGCCCTGATCAAACTGGTGGAACGGGGGGAGATCAAGCGAAGTGATCGGGTTGTTGTCATCTCAACTGCTCATGGCCTCAAGTTCAGCCGTTTCAAAGTAGAGTATCATGAGGGTACGCTCCGCGATGTTGTCGGGCAGTACACCAATCCCCCAATAGAATTACCGCCTGATGTGGATGCGGTGCGCCGGGCAATTGCCCAGCGGTTTGGAGATTGAGGCTCGAACTAAAGAATGTCGGACAATCACCGACAATGAAAGCAACAGAGATGTGATACCGGTGCGATAGTCATCTGCCTTGCTCTTCATCGGTGCGGTGAGGTAAGATGATAATAATACTGGCTGGCCGGATTGCTTATCTATATGGGAAACGTAGCACGGGCTTCAGCCTATGCGTCCGCGAGACAAGAGCAGCCGCCAATGTTGGTGACGCTTCTGTACGGTGGGTCTGACCTCTGCCTGTGTGTCCAGATACATCCTGGAGTATGACGAGGAGGCTGTGTGAAAATCGATCAACGGCAACTGGCATTTATACTGATGAGCGGAATGGCCGGCTACACGCTGATCCGTGGGTTGATCAATCTCATTGTCGGCGATCTGCTGCTGAGGGTTATCCTGACTCTCACCGTCTCGGCGATTTTTGGTGTGGCAACCTGGCTTTACTGGCGCGGTTGGGAAGGCGCACGCGCCTTTGCCTCCACCGGGGTGGCGCTGGTGGTTGCCTTTGGATTACCGCTTAATCAAGAAATTATTGCCCTCTTCACTCCCCTGGCCTTTGCTGTCGCGATTACCAATACCCAGTGGGTAGCAGGTATTGGTCTAGCGATGATCGGTATCCTGTTAGGGCGCGATGTCTTAAGTGATGGACTATTCAATAGTGTCTACGCCGATATTAACGTGCTGGCAAACTATCTGGTACAGGTTGCTGCGGTTGCTGCTGCTCGATTTGCGCTTGACGGGGCACGGGTTGAGGCCGAACGAAATGCGGCCCAGGCCGAGGCTGCCAGACGTGAGATAGAAGAACGCGCCCGCGCAATTGAGCAGCAACGTGTGGAATTGCAAGAGCAAAACCAACGCCAGCAAGAGCTGCTCGAACTGGTGAGCCAGCTTGAAACGCCGGCTGTGCGAATTGCCGATGGTGTGCTGCTGGCGCCTCTGGTTGGTGGTATCGATAGCCGGCGGGCCGGGAAGATTACCAGCCGTCTACTGGAACTGGTCTATGAACGACGGGTTAACCTGGTAATTATCGATGTCGCCGGCGTGCCGGTCATCGATACCGCAGTTGCCAATGCGTTGACGCAGACGGTACGCGCCCTGCGATTGCTCGGTTGTCGAGTCACCCTCACCGGTATCTCATCACAGGTAGCGCTTACCCTCACCCATATCGGGATTGAACTGAGTGAACTTGAGGTGGCTGCTTCACCCCAAGAGGCATTGCAACGCTGGATGGAGACGCAGACATCGGTTATTCGTAACCAGCGTAATGGCTTCAATGAACGGTTGAATTGATTGAAAGGTGGATGAAAATATTGTGTTGCAGGTCAGGCTTTTGACCGATCCAACTGGCTGTGAGACATTTCAAACAGTAAAAGCCCGGTACTCTTTATGTCAGATAATGAGTGTCGAGGCATAACTTTCACACCTCAACTGATGCTACAGTTACATGGCTTGCAGTGTAGCATCCAGGCGTGGGGTATTTGTGAATGGTATAAATGAGACTCTTTACCAGCTCGACGCTGCAAGCGAATACAAGCTACGCTCATTGTATGCCACCGTTTACCGCTAAAACTCTCCGTAAAGCAATCGTTGATCGCGTTCTGGCCGGTCAACCTGTGACGCCGCTGTGCCCACATGCTCGTGAATGTGGTGGCTGTGCCTTTCAGGATCGCGTCTACGCGGATCAGGTCGCGGCAAAAACGACAATCCTGCGCACGCTGTACGCAGAAGGTGGGATTGACGCCTCGGCTTTAGACGTCGTTGCCTCACCTGACCCGTTTGCCTATCGTACCCGGATGGATTACGTTGCCACCAGGGGGCGCTTCGGGCTGCGTGCTCGCGGTAAGTTCAATTACATCATCGAATTGACAACGTGTCATCTGATCCCACCGACTGCCTTCGCTGCTGCCCAGGCAGTCTGGCGGCGTGCACTTGACCTGGGACTACCCGATTACGATGTTCGCACCCATACCGGTTTTTTGCGCTATGTCGTGGTACGGCGTAGTCCTGATGATGAGTTGTTGCTCGCTGCCGTCACGGCTGGGGGCGGTGAGGAGGCCGTAATGGCAGATATGGCTGCTACCGCCCTGGCTCAACCGGGAGTGGTCAGCTTTCACTGGCTGGTCAACGACTCGCTGACCGATGTCTCGTTTGGCGAAGTACGCCGGCACTGGGGAGCTGATCGGTTGGCGATGCGGGTTGGGCACTTTACCTGCTTTATTGGGCCAAATACCTTCTTTCAAAACAATATTCATCTGACCGAACGGCTGATCAACGACGCAGTTGCCGCAGCCGCCCCTGATGCTACGATGCGGGTCGCCGATCTCTACGGCGGTGTCGGTGTGATCGGGCTTCATCTGGCACGATCAGCAGCGCGAGTCGATTGTGTCGAGTCAGTAGCTGAAAGTGTGCAGCTTGCCCACCAGAATGCGCTGATGAATAAGGTGTCGAATGTACATCCGATCTGTGCGGATACGCTGACCTACTTGCGGGAACAACCAACCGGCAGCCTGCCGGTTGTGGTGGTCGATCCACCACGTACCGGGTTAGGACTGCCGGTTTGCCAGGAATTGATCAGAATCGCCCCGCAGCGGATTGTCTATGTTTCATGTAATCCATTGACGCAGGTCGGTGATCTTCAATACTTGCAGTCGGCGTACCGGATTGTCGGTTTGCGCGGCTA
>FWWL01004370.1_pt1 | contig 15307 bp, 9 predicted proteins | sample 2228331 | NCBI WGS metagenome assembly FWWL01 (sample SAMEA103939775, study PRJEB20133) | metagenome
CAAGCTCGGCATCGATCTTTGCCCATTGCCGCGCAGGCTCAGCAAGCAAGGCGGTCAATTCTTCCCGTGCGGCCAAAAGCGCATCGCGCTCAGCACGAAGGGCCATTTCCTCGAGCCGTCGCAATGCTCGAAGACGCATGTTGAGAATAGCTTCGGCCTGGGCCTCGCTCAGCGGCCCAACCGAATCGATGGGCGGGGGCTCATACGTCTCTTCGCTCTCTGCACGCCGATAGGGGCCATGCCAGCTCTCGCGCATGAGCGCGGCCTTTGGCTCGGGGTCATAGCGGATGATGTCGATCAGCCGATCGAGGTTTACAAAGGCAATGAGCAAGCCCTCAAGAACCTCGAGCCTGCGCTCGATATTGGCCAAACGGAATTTGCTGCGCCGGATCAGAACATCGCGGCGATGATCAAGAAACGCCTGCAACGCCTCGCGCAAGCCCACAACCCGCGGGATGCGGCCGTCGATCAACACGTTCATGTTGACGGGAAATCTGATCTCAAGCTCGCTTAGCCGAAACAGCGCTGCCATCAACGACTCGGGGCTAAGGGTGCGGTTTTTGGGTTCAAGCACGATGCGGATGTCGGCCGCCGATTCATCGCGCACATCAGCGAGCGCCGGGACCTTTTTCTGCTCGATCAGCTGAGCGAGCCGTTCGATCAATTTCGCCTTGGGCACTTGATAAGGAATTTCTGTGATCACAATCTGCCAGGCCCCGCGCGGCAAGTGTTCGACCTGCCAAGACGCACGCAAGCGGATGCTGCCGCGCCCGGTGCGGTAAATCTCGGCCAAGCTCTCGGGTGGCTCAACAATCACCCCGCCGGTCGGAAAATCGGGCCCGGGAACGAGCGCCATCAAAGCCGCATGCGGCAAATCCGGCTCCGCAATCAACGCGCGGGCCGCAGCGCAAAGCTCGTCAAGATTATGCGGGGGAATATTAGTAGCCATGCCCACCGCAATTCCCGAGGCGCCATTGGCCAGCAAGTTCGGAAAAGCCGCGGGTAAAACCACAGGCTCGCGCAAAGAGCCATCGTAATTGGCCCGAAAGGCAACCGCCTCTTCATCGATCCCTACCAGCAAGGCCTCTGCCGCAAGCGTCAGCCGCGCCTCGGTGTAGCGGGCGGCAGCCGGATTGTCGCCGTCGATCGAGCCGAAATTGCCCTGCCCATCGACCAGCGGATAACGCATCGCGAACGGCTGCGCGAGGCGAACCATCGCATCGTAGATCGCCGCATCGCCATGGGGGTGATAATTGCCCATCACGTCACCGGCGATTTTGGCCGATTTGCGAAAGGGGCCGTTGGCATTTAGCCGAAGCTCGCGCATGGCCCACAAGATGCGGCGGTGTACAGGTTTGAGGCCATCGCGCACATCTGGCAGCGCGCGCTGCGTAATCGTTGAGAGCGCATAGGCCAAATAGCGGCGGCCAAGCGCTTGGCCCAGAGGTTCTGGAGAGACCGAGGCGGCAAGCATGCGGACGCCGGCTGCCGCGGGCTCGGATGCTTGCTCCTGCCCTGGGTCAGGCTCGGCGTGATTGTTGGAGTTGGGGGGATCGGACTGTGTCATGCCCGCTCCATAGCGCAGCGCAGCGCAGTGCAAAACCACCCGTCGCGCAACGTTTTGAACAAAACCACTTTGGCCCGCACGGCAAACCATGGGTCAGGGCCTCGAAAGCATGTGCCGAAAGTGGCCCCCCACGCTTGCACAGCGTGCTTGCAGGGCAGTGCTTTCCCCGGCTATGTGAGGACCTGTCTCTTCCCCACCCTCTGCGGTTAGGCACCGACGGGGTAACTTGGCCAGATCTTTAGAAAGCCCAAGGCTTTGGTGCGAGAGGACGGCTTTACCGATTACATTCGCAAGGAGCGGCAATGACACCGGCCGTAGCTCAAAAGGCAACCGATCAGACCATGACGCATGCAACGCCTCCCCACCCTGCCCCCGAGACCCGGGTTGTCACGAGTCGCCGGATCTGCTGCGATGGGGGCGAAGGACAACTTGGTCATCCGCGGATTTGGCTTGTAATCCCTGACCAAGGCTGGATTGATTGCCCCTATTGCGACACGCGCTTTATTCTGGCCGAAGACGCCGAGGATGATCATTAAAGGTGAAAGGCCCGAGTCGACTGCCTTGTGTTGTCAGGGCCGCTTCTTGCGCGGGTCATCCGCGAGGATGCTGTTTTCTGAGAATGCGGTTTGAGGATCAGGGGGCTGTGGTGATCAGGGACATCATCGACAACGCGAGGCACAAATGTCCTTCGGCAACGGCAGCCATCTGCATCTGATCGACGGCTCTGGGTTTATCTTCCGCGCCTATCATGCGCTTCCGCCCTTGTCGCGCAGCGATGGTCTGCCTGTGGGCGCTGTCCACGGCTTTTGCACCATGCTGTTGCGCTATCTCGAAAACCGCAATGGCGTTACGCATGCGGCGGTGGTCTTTGACCATTCTGCCGAAACCTTCCGTACCACGCTTTACCCTGCCTATAAGGCCCAACGCCCTGCGTTGCCAGAGGACCTTGCCTTGCAGCTGCCACTGACCCGCAAGGCGGCCGAATCCTTTGGCCTTGCTTGTCTTGAAATCGAAGGGGTTGAGGCGGACGATGTCATCGCCACTCTTGCGCGCCAAGCGGTGGAGGCTGGCGGCACGGTGACCATCATCTCCTCAGACAAGGACCTTATGCAGCTTGTCCGGCCTGGGGTGCGCATTCTGCGGCCGGGGATGAAACAAAAGCCTGACGAGCTTGTCGGGCCTGAGGAGGTGCTCGCCTATTTCGGTGTGCCGCCCGAACGGGTTGTCGATGTGCAGGCGCTGGCCGGCGATTCGATTGATAACGTCCCGGGTGCGCCCGGAATCGGGCTCAAAACGGCCGCCCAGCTTATTCAAGAATACGGCGATCTTGACACTTTACTTGCCCGCGCGGGCGAGATTCGGCAACCCAAGCGGCGGGAAACGCTTCTGACCCATGCCGATCAAATCCGGCTCAGCCGCGCGCTTGTCGCGCTGCGTGACGATGTGCCTTTGCCGGTCAGTCTCGATCATCTTGCCATTCGTGACCCTGACCCAAAGGTCTTGCTTTCATTTCTAGCCGAGATGGAATTTCGGACCCTCGTCCGACGGGTGGCCGAGCGCTTTGGGCTTGAGCCCCCCCCTGTGGGGGCCCAGCCGGGTGAGGCGCCCGCGGCCGCACCAGGCTCTGCCCCTCCCAGCGCATCTCAGGAAGGGGCCGGAGCGAACCCAACCGCCGCGGCCGCTTCGCCTGAGGCGACCCCGGGAGCCGCTCAAACAGCCGAAACCACGGGCCATTCAGCCGCAAAGCCAGTGCCGGCCGCTGGTGTTCCGAAAACAGTCTTTTTGCCCTTCGATCGCGCCACTTACACGACGATCACCGAGGAAAGCACCCTGAAGGCCTGGATTGCCGAAGCCTTTGACCAGGGCTATGTGGCGATTGATCTTGAGACCAACGCGCTTGATGAGATGCGCGCTGAGATTGTGGGGGTGGCGCTGGCCTTGGCGCCGGGGCGGGCGGCCTATATGCCGCTTGCTCATCGTCAAGAGGGGCTTGGCGAGCCAGAACACCGCCCCCTGACCCCGGGCCAAATCGACCGGACGCGCGCGCTTGCGCTGATCAAGCCTCTGCTCGAGGACGACACGGTCCTGAAAATTGGCCAAAACATCAAATTCGACGCCAAGGTTCTTGCGCGCCACGGCATCGGACTTGGCCCGATCGATGACACGATGCTTTTGTCCTATGCACAGCACGCCGGCTTGCATGGCCACGGGATGGACGAGCTCTCCGAGCGCTACCTTGGCCATGTGCCGATCCCCATCAAACAGCTCATCGGTTCGGGCAAGCAGGCGCGGCGCTTCGACGAAGTGCCGATCAAAGAGGCCACGCCTTACGCGGCCGAAGACGCCGATGTTACGCTGCGCTTGTGGAAGCTTTTGAAGCCCGGGCTTGTCCGCGCGCGCGTCACAACCGTTTATGAGACACTCGAGCGCCCACTTGTTGCAGTGCTGCGGGATATGGAGCTTGCCGGAATCCGCGTTGATCCCGCCACACTACGCGCCCTTTCCTCGACTTTTCAGCAACAAATGGCCCGGCTTGAAGCCGAAATCCAAAAAATCGCCGGGCAGGACTTCAACCCCGGATCGCCCAAACAGCTTGGCGCGCTTTTGTTCGAAAAATTCGGCGTTCCGGGCGGAGAAAAGGGCAAATCGGGCGCTTGGGGAACCTCGGCTGAAGTCCTCGAAGACATCGCCACCATGACCGACACACACCCCAAAGCGGCAGAGCTCGCCGCGCGGGTGCTCGATTGGCGGCAGCTAGCCAAACTCAAATCAACCTATACCGACGCCCTGCCCACCTTTATTCACCCAGAGACCGGGCGGGTGCATACATCGTACGTTATCGCGGGGGCAACCACCGGTCGGCTGGCCTCAACCGATCCGAATTTGCAGAACATTCCCGTCCGAACCGAGGAAGGCCGGCGTATCCGCGAAGCTTTCATCGCCAAGCCCGGACATGTGCTTGTCAGCCTCGACTACAGTCAGATCGAGCTCAGAATCCTTGCCCATATCGCCGACATCCCCGCACTTAAACAGGCCTTCGCCGAGGGGCAGGATATTCACGCCACAACGGCAAGCCAAATGTTTGGCGTGGCGCTCGCGGAAATCACGCCAGAGCTCAGACGGCGTGCGAAGGCAATCAATTTCGGCGTCATCTACGGGATTTCGGGCTACGGCCTGGCGCGCAACCTAAGGATCCCGCAAGCCGAGGCGCAAGCCTTCATCGACGCCTATTTCGAGCGTTTCCCAGGCATTCGGACCTATATGGACAATACCATCGCCTTTGCCAAAGAGCATGGCTTTGTCACCACGCTGTTTGGGCGGCGGATTCATACGCCTGAAATCGCAAGCCGCGGCCCTCGGTCAGGCTTTGCGCGGCGCGCGGCGATCAACGCGCCCATTCAAGGCACCGCCGCCGACATCATCCGCCGTGCCATGATCCGCATGCCCGCGGCAATCGCCGATTTGCCCGCACGGATGCTCTTGCAAGTGCACGACGAGCTCTTGTTTGAGGTCAAAGAGGAGGCGGCCGACGCGCTCATCGAGCGCGCGCGCGCCGTAATGGAAGGCGCAGCTGAGCCCGCTGTTACGCTCTCGGTTCCGCTGGTGGTCGATGCAGGCAAGGGCCGCACTTGGGCCGAGGCGCATTGAACCGCCGCCTGTGCGCTGAGCGCGGGCAGCAAGAAAGCGCGATCAGGAGCGTCGCGCAGGAGGCAGCAATGCCCCTCGCGAAGAGTCGTGTCGATGACCGAGATCGAGCGCAGGGTCAGCTCCACAAGGAGCCCAAGGCGCAGGAACGGCCGGATGTGCACACCCACAGCTTGCGAGGGGTTGAAAAAACTCCGCGCGGTCGTGCTCTGAACGCACAAGAGGGTTCGCCGGCCAATCGATTAGGCCGCAGCGATCTTATTCAACCGTCACCGACTTGGCGAGATTGCGCGGTTGATCAACATCTGTGCCCCGTGCAAGCGCCACGTGATAGGCCAAAAGCTGTGCCGGCACCGCATAGACAAGCGGCGCAATCACCTCGGGGAGTTCTGGCATGGCAAGCTTGCGCCAGACAGGGCCGGCGTCTGCCAAGCCTTTTCGGTCTGAAATGAGCACAGCTTTGCCCCCACGCGCTTGCACCTCCTGCAGATTGGACACGATCTTGTCGAACAACGCATCGCGGGGCGCAAACACCACAACCGGCATTTGCCCATCGATGAGGGCAATCGGGCCGTGTTTCAATTCGCCGGCTGGATAGCCTTCCGCATGGAGATAGCTGATTTCTTTCATCTTGAGTGCGGCTTCTGAGGCCAAAGGCGCCATCGTTCCGCGCCCGAGGAACAACATGTGCCGAGCCTCCGCGAGCTCTTGTGCGAGAGCTTCGATTTCCCCCTCCCGATCAAGCGCCTGGCGCAGATACCCCGGAAGAGGCGCGATTTGCGCGCAGACCTCGGCAAGCGTGGCTTCTGACATGACCCCGCGCTCTTTGGCTGCCGCTAAGGCGAGTGTCAGCAAAACAAATAATTGCGCGGTGAAGGTCTTGGTTGCAGCAACGCTGATTTCAGGGCCAGCGTGAATAGGGAGAACAACATCAGCCTCGCGCGCAATCGACGAGGTCGGCACGTTCACCACGCCAATCGTGCGGGCAACCTGCCCCTTGACATGGCGCAGCGCGGCTAACGTGTCGGCGGTTTCCCCCGATTGGCTCACGACAATCACGATTTCGTTTCGCGACAAAACCGGTGCGCGATAGCGAAACTCACTTGCGATATCGGCCTGAACCGAAAGGCAGGCGTATCGCTCAAACCAATATTTGGCGACCTGACACGCGTAATGCGCGGTTCCACAGGCAACAAGCGTTACCCGATCGGCAGTGGCAAAATCTAACCGCTGCGGCAAGGCAAACGCTTTCGTCTCCGGATCAGAATAAAATCCAATAAGCGCGTTCAAAACCGACGGTTGCTCGGCAATTTCCTTGGCCATGAAATGCCGATACCCCCCCTTTTCGACGCGAGCTTGATCAAGAGAAAGTCGAACGATCGGGCGGTTGGCAAGGCGCCCATCTGCATCGCGAATAAGACCGCCTGCGCGCGTGAGCACCACCATGTCTCCTTCGTCAAGAAAGGTGACCCTGTTGGTGAAGGGGGCTAGCGCCAAGGCATCTGAGCCAAGATACATCTCCCCCGCGCCATAGCCCACGCACAAGGGCGACCCGCGCCGCGCTCCGATGATCAAATCATCGTAGCCCTCAAACAAAAAGGCGAGCGCAAAAGCACCCTCAAGCCTGGGCAGCACCGCCGCCACCGCCGCCTCAGGGGCAAGACCGCACGCGAGCTCCCGATGCACAAGATGCGCGACAATTTCGCTATCCGTCTCGGAGGCGGGCGCGATCCCATCGGCCACCAGTTCCTCGCGAAGCGCACGGAAATTTTCGATGATCCCGTTATGGACCACCGCAACCGCCCCGGCCCGGTGCGGATGGGCATTAAGCGTGGTCGGTGCGCCGTGGGTGGCCCAGCGCGTGTGGCCGATCCCGGTTTTACCGGTCAGCGGCTTGTGGACGAGCAGATCAGAGAGGTTGATCAGCTTTCCCACCGCTCGGCGCAGGTCGAGCCGGCCGTTGTCAACCGTCGCAATCCCTGCGCTGTCGTAGCCGCGGTACTCAAGGCGCTTGAGTGCCTCAAGAATGAGCGGAGCCACTTCGTGCCGGCCTAGAATGCCAACGATGCCGCACATCTCTGCTGCCTTTGCCCCCTTGTGCCCCCTCTGCTGAGCGCGCCCGCTCACCCTTCGCGCTCAGTGCTAGAGGCGGCTTTCGCTTGTTGCTTTTTTGCCATAAGTGCGCGTCCGCGACCCGGCTTGGTGACCTGCCGGGCCCGGCCAAGCGCGAGCGCCCCCGCGGGCACATCTTCGGTGATCACCGAACCCGAGCCCACTACCGCCTCAGCTCCCACTGTGACCGGGGCAACAAGCATCGTGTCCGAGCCAATAAACGCCTTCGGCCCAATCACGGTGCGATGTTTGGCCACCCCGTCATAGTTGCACGTCACGCTGCCCGCGCCAATATTTGCAAAGGCCCCGACCTCGGCATCGCCAATATAGCTCAGGTGATTGACCTTTGCCCCTTCGCCCAGGATCGCTTCCTTGATCTCGACAAAATTGCCAACCCGCGCATCTGGCCCAATCTCGGCGCCGGGACGCAAGCGCGCAAAGGGGCCGACCACAGCGCCTGCCGCAATATGACACCCCTCAAGGTGACAAAAGGCGCGGATCTCGGCCCCGGTTTCCACCGTGACCCCTGGGCCAAACACGACATAGGGCTCAATTAGCGCGTCGCGGCCGATTTCGGTATCAAGTGCAAAGAAAACCGTCTCGGGTGCAACAAGTGTCACTCCCCTGGCGAAGGCCTCTGCGCGGGCGCGCGCCTGAAAGGAGGCCTCGGCACGGGCCAGTTCAGCACGCGTGTTGATGCCAAGCGTTTCATCCTCGGCACAAGAGATCGCGCCAACCGACAATCCCTCCTCCCGGGCAAGGCGGACAACCTCGGTCAAATAATATTCCTGCGCAATGTTGGTCGGTTCAACTTTGGCAAGCAGGCGGAAAAGAACCTGCGCATCGGCGCACATCACCCCCGCATTGCAAAGGCGAAGAGCGCGTTCGGTTTCAGTGGCGTCGGCGGCCTCAACGATGCGTTCGACCGTCTCGCCAGAGAGGATGACGCGCCCGTAGCTCCCCGGATCGGCAGCCTCGAAGGCCAGGATCACCACCGCATGCTGCGCGCGGGCAGAGCGCATCGCCGCAATCGTTTCGGGCCGGATGAAGGGTGTGTCGCCATAAAGGACGACCACATCACCCGTGAAGTCCGAAAGCAAAGGGCCGGCCTGAGCCACAGCATGCGCAGTTCCAAGCCGTACGGATTGGTGGGCAAATTCCGCCCTTGGGCAAAACTCAGAAACCGCCTGCTTCACCGCCTCACCGCCCTCGCCAATCACAACGATGATCCGATCCGGATCAAGCGCCTCGGCCGTTTGCACGACATGCGCGATCAACGGCACCCCTGCCAGCCGATGCAAAACCTTTGGCCGGTCTGAGAGCATGCGGCTTCCCTGCCCCGCTGCCAAAATCACACATGCAAGCGCCATTGGGCGTTCTCCTGGATCAGGGCTCATCCGGTGAGGGCCGTGCCCTTCCGTGCGCTTTCCTTTAGCTTTGCCTTGAGCCAGGCGAAAGGCTCGCCCTGATCACAACGTCTAAACGGCCGAAAGATGAGCCGCTCGATCGAGCGTGCGCAAGCGCGAGCCCTTGCCTTAAGCGCCGCTCGAGGGCAAGTGTTGCCTCCAAACAGAGCCTAAACAGGTGCACCAGAGGCTCACCATGCCGTTGCAAGATGCCAAGCACGAAATCGATGCCGCCTTCACCCGCCGCGAGCTCAAGGGGCTCAATTACGAAAATGCTTTTGCCGGCGCGACAAGCCTCTTCCGCCGCCGCTACAGCAAAGACCCAAACGGGGCTGACCTTGCCATCCTGGGCGTGCCTTTCGACCAGGCGGTGACCAATCGGCCCGGGGCTCGTTTTGGGCCGCGGGCGATCCGCGAGGCCTCGACGCTTCAGCCCTATGACCCGCCCTATGGGTGGGGTTATGATCCGCTCTCAGAGCTTGCCATTGTCGATACCGGCGATCTCGCTTTTGATTACGCCCGCGTTGCCGATTTTCCAGCGGAGCTGCAAAAGCGCGTGGGCGAGCTTTTGGATGCGGGCGTTGGCGTCCTTGCGCTTGGCGGCGATCACTTCATAACGCTTCCGATTTTGCGCGCCTTTGCCGCACGCTTTGGGCCGCTTGCGCTTGTGCAATTTGATGCGCATTCCGATCTCTGGCCCGATGATGACCCCGAGCGCATCGACCACGGCACATTTTTGTACAAGGCGGTTAAGGAAAAGCTGATCGACCCGTCACAGTCGGTGCAAATTGGGATCCGAACGGTGACGGCAGATCATTTGGGGCTCATGGTCATTGACGCCCACGCCTGCCACGAGGAAGGCCCTGCCGTCGTTTCTGAACGCATCCGTGCCCGGGTCGGCAAGGCACCATGTTATGTGACCTTCGACATCGATGCCCTGGATCCGGCCTTTGCGCCCGGCACCGGTACGCCCGTGTGGGGGGGATTGGCAAGCTGGCAGGCCGCAGCGATTTTGCGCGGGATCCGCGGCCTTGATCTCAAAGGCGCCGATGTGGTTGAGGTCTGCCCGCCCTATGACCCAACGGGCGCCACTGCCATTGCCGCGGCGCATGTGGCCATGGAGCTTTTGGGCCTTTACGGGTGGACGCGACGCGAACGCTAAGCCCGCCCGCAAAGCGCCGCTGAAGAGGCGCGGCCGTCTCAGAACGGCAAAGACATCGATGCCTTTTTCGCTCTCTCGTGAGCTCCAAGCCCCTTTTGAGGGTGCGGTCGTTAGGTGCCGTTTGAACGCGTCACCACGGGCGCGCTGCCCGCTGCCGGGGGCAGAACGGGGCGGCAAGCAGGCCCGGCCTGCATCGACGCGTTCACGCCGCTCCCCGCCCAGTTTCAGACGCACACCCCCAAAGCCGACGTAGCGCCAAGAGCCCCAGGATTCGGTCGTGCCTTTAGGCAAGTGACGGTTTCGCTTGCACCCGAAGCCCGCGCCCCTTGGCGCAAAGTTGTCACCGGCAGAGCCGCCCATGCATGGAGCTTACAGGAGATTGAAGCGCTTTGGGACCCAATCGCACCGCGCTGCTGCCAAGGCATGCAGCTTACGCTTTTGTCACACACTTCTTCCAAGCCGGCCGGCCAGAGCGCAGAAGAATTGCCAGGCCACCCGGCCCGAGCGTGCGCCGCGTGTCTGCGCCCATTCGATGGCCTCAGCGCGCAAGGCATCCTCAGCAATTTCGATGCCGGCCGCAGCGCAATAGCGCCGCACCATCGCTAGATATTCATCTTGTGAGCAGGGATGAAACCCGAGCCAAAGGCCAAAGCGGTCCGACAGCGAGACCTTTTCTTCCACCGCTTCCGAAGGGTGGATCGCGGTTGCGCGTTCGTTCTCGATCATCTCGCGCGGCATCAAATGCCGGCGGTTTGAAGTGGCATAAAACAACACATTGGGCGGGCGCCCCTCGATCCCGCCGTCAAGCAAGCTTTTCAAAGATTTGTAGAGCTGATCGTCGCGCTCAAAGGAAAGATCGTCACAAAACACCAAAAACCGCCGTTCGGGTGCCGCCCGCAACAGCGCCAAAAGCCGCTCGACCGAAGGGAGATCATCGCGATGGATCTCAACCAAAAGAAGCGGTAGGCCTTGGGCGCGCACCTCAGCATGGACGGCTTTGACGAGGCTCGACTTACCCATGCCCCGCGCCCCCCAAAGCAGGGCGTTGTTCGCCCCATGCCCGCGTGCAAATTGCAGCGTGTTTGCAAGTAAGAGATCGCGGGCCTGGTCGATACCCACCAAGAGCGATAGCGGCACCCGCTGCACCGCCTTGACAGGCTCAAGCCGATCGGGCGCGGTGCGCCAGACAAAAGCCTCCGCCGCGTCAAAATCCGGCGGGCTTGGTGGCGGGGGAGAAAGGCGCTCGAGCGCAGCGACGATGCGCGCAAGAAGCGTGGGCGGAACAATTTCGTCGCGCATTTGTTTTGCCCTCGTCACGCTTCGTGGTCGTCAAGCAGGCCTTCTGCGCGCAACTCTGCCTTGCGCCGCCTTTCCACCAAAGCGACAAGCTGGATCGAGATTTCATAAAGCCCGTAGACCGCGGCGAACAAAATCAGTTGTGAGAGCACATCCGGCGGCGTGGCAATGGCCGCTAAGGTCAAAATGATCACGACTGCCCATTTGCGCCCGCTCTTCAGCCCTGCCGACGAGATCAAGCCTGCTCGGCCCATCAAGGTGAGCAACACCGGCAGCTGAAAGCAAAGGCCAAAGGCGATGATGAACTTTACGGAAAGCGAAAGATATTCCTTGACCGATCCTTGAAAAACGATCCCTGCGCGGGCAAGCAGATGCTCTGCCTCGCCATGCGCCGCGGGCGCCCCGGCGGCCGTGGGCGGTTGCGGCGCGGGGGCCTCGCCGGTCGGTGTCGCGGCGCTTGGGGGTGTTCCCCGACTTGCCGGGTCAGCGGCCGGCGGGAGCGGTCGGTTTTCGGCGGCGGTCGGTGTCCGACCACTTGCCGGGTCAGACGCATGATCAGGCGCCGCGGCTTCATGCCGTATGGTTGGTGAAGGCGCGCTTGGCGGAGCGGCAACCATGGCCGGCGGCGTGCCCAGTTGCTGGAAATTTAGGAAGAAATTAAAGGCAATGGGCGTGACCACGTAAAAGGCGAAGGCCGCGCCCAGTGCAAACATGACCGGCGAGGCAACAAGAAACGGCAGAAAGGCCCGCTTCTCTGACCGGTAAAGACCAGGGGCAACAAAGCGCCACAGCTGGTAAGAAATCACCGGAAAGGCGAGCACAAAGCCGCCCAGCATTGCGATTTGGACCGCAACAAAAAAGCCCTCCTGCAGCTGAATCAAGACCAAGTGGCAGGGCTGCCCACGCGCTTCGAGTGCTGCGCACAAAGGCCGGGTGAGGAAGTTGAAAATCGGGTTCCAGACCGCAAAGCAGGCCATCATCGCAACAACGAAGGCCAACAGCGACCAGATGATGCGCCTGCGCAACTCGGCCAGATGCTCGACAAGCGGCATCGGCGTGTCGTCGATGGTATCCTCGACTTTGTCCTTAGGGGCCATGGGCGCGAATGCTCGTTTTGAAGGAGCGTTTCGGAGCGTCTATGTCGACGTCGGGTTCGGATTTTCTGATGCGGGTGCGGCGCTCGCGGGGCCTTTGCCCACGGTGCCTGCAAAGCCGCCGGCTTGGCCTGTGGCTTGCGCGTTGGCTTGCGCCGCAGCAGCGCGGCGGGCGCGGATTTCGGACGCTTGCCGGCGGGCTTCGGCGGCGCGCTCGGCCCGCTTTAGCCGTTCAGCCTCGGTTGGGCTGAGCGCTGAGGAGACGGCTTGCGCCGAATCCGCAGGATTTGCCCCACGCGCTGCCGCGGAGGCCAGATCTGCCCCCCCGCCCCCTTGCGGCACCTGTAAGTCAGGCGCTGGCGCGGTTGCTCCTGGTGCTGAGCCTTCGGCTTTGTTCGTGCTTGCTGTGCTCGCGCTTGCGGCCGCCGCATTTTGCCCAGGGGAAGCGCCTGGCCCCAGCGCAGGGCGCACCGCTGGCCGGTTATGGCCGATGTCTCGGAACGAGCGCTCAATTTCGTCAAACCCCATTTCCTTGCCAAGGTTGGCGCTTGACGTCATTTGCCGCACAGTTTTTTGGGCATCCTTGAGCGTGCGCTGCAGATCCCGCATGCCGGCTTCGTCTGCCGCGTTTTCCATCGCGCGGGTAAATTCGCGCGCCATCGATCGCAGTTTGCCCGAGATTTGCCCGAGCGTGCGAAACATCTTTGGCAGGTCTTTTGGCCCAACCACGATCAAGGCGACAATTACAATGATCAACAGCTCTGACCAGCCGATGTCGAACATTGCGGCCTCCTTTCGCACGCCGCAGGGATCTATGCCCGGAAGTTGTGCTCAAGGCACGGTCACGTTCGCCCGGCGGCGTGACATCGCGCGCTTGATTGCCAGGCGGCGGGCTTGTGGCCTCCCTTTGATCGGTAAGTTCCTCAGCACCTTCTTTAATCCCCTTCTTGAAAGCGGTGATGCCCTTGCCCACCTCGCCCATAAGCGCGGCAATCTTGCCCCGCCCGAATAAGACAAGCACCACTATGGCAATCAAAAGCAGGCCCCAAGGCCCGATGTTGTTGATGAAAAACGGCTGGATGCTCTGGGCCAGCATGGTGAACTCCTGTTTTGTTCTGACCTGACCTTTGAGAGGGAAATACCGCGTCCGCGCCTCTTGGCAAAGACCGAAGGGGGCTCGCCGCGCATCTCTGCTGACAGTATTTTGTCAGTTTAGGCGGTCTCCGGCGCACGCGCCCCGGCAAAGGCCAAGGGGCAAGGTTGCCTTGGCGGGGCATGTCGCGAGAGCAGACCAGCGGCCCTTCGACACGCGGGGCGATAAGAACAAAAAGCGCGAGGTGGGAGATCAGTACGCTCATCGACCGTAAGCTTACGGCGAGAGCTTCCTTGCCCGTGCTGGAGCCAAGCAGCGCTTGCGCAAGAGTCGATGATGAGGCTTGAGAAGGGACAATGTCTCGCGATCAACGACTTGTTCAGCTGATCCAGATCCTGCGCGACGGGAGGCTGCACACGGCAGCCGAACTTGCGCAAAAGACCGGAGTTTCGGTGCGCACGATTTGGCGCGACATGGCGATGATGGCCGCAACGGGGCTACCCGTGGAGGGCGAGCGCGGCCTTGGCTATATTCTGCGCGCCCCGCTTGTGCTGCCGCCAACCGTTTTGACTCAAGAAGAGGCCGAGGCGCTTGCCGAAGGCTTGGCGCGTATCGCACTTGACCCAACGCATCCGCGCGCCCGCGCAGCGCGGGCGTTGTTGCAGCGAATCGCCACGCTGTTGCCGCAGGCCGGGATCACGCCGCCCTGATCGCTCGCAGAGGGATTGCGCCTCTGATTGGCGCGCGAGATGCAACAGCGATCATCGGGGCTTGAGGCGCGCAACCGGTGAGACGACCATTACTGACGCCGTCTGCGCCCGCGGCGCCTTCATGCGCGTTTTGTGAGTTCTACGTCGAGGGTTTGGGCTGCGCCCGCGGCATGTGCAAGCCAAGCGCGCCTCAAAGAAGCGCGCCCCGAAGCAAAACGGTGCGCGCGACGTGGCGCTGACCTCAGCCCAAAACATTTCGGCCAAAAGCTCGGCGCAAACCCGGTGAGATTCGTCAAAAGGAGCGGCTCTGCCCGCACACGCTTGGGCGGGGTGACTGGGATCTCGAGCGCGCGCGCCGTGCCGGCGCTCTGCCCGCACACGCTTGGGCGGACTTTTCTCGGAAAACGGCTCCCCGCAAATCCGCTGTTCGCGCAAGGCGGATCTGGCAAAGGTTTGACGGCCCTCTGTTCGCACCGTGAACGCAACGCCATCGCCTGGCGCCTCTGCGCGGGGCGTTTTCGCACCCGCACGCGTTTGCCGCGCGCCTTCTCAACAGCCCACCGGGCACCTATATTAGGGCCAAGCACTCTTAGCGCCGAGCACCAGGGTTGCCTCTTGCGCGATGGGCGCTTCTCAAGGGCGGCAACGTTTCCTCAGGCCAATGTCGTTACCCCCAGGCTTTCTTGATGAACTTCGGCGCCGCGTGTCGATTGCGCGGATCATCGGGCGCAAAGTTGCCTGGGATCGGAAGAAAACCAATACCGCCAAGGGCGATTATTGGGCCTGTTGCCCGTTTCATCATGAAAAAACGCCCTCGTTCCACGTTGATGATCACAAGGGGGTCTATTATTGCTTTGGCTGTCAGGCGAAGGGGGATGTGATCACATTCCTCTGCGAGACGGAAAATCTGGATTTCCGAGAAGCCGTTGAGCAGCTCGCCCGGGAAGCCGGCCTGCCGATACCGCCGCTTGAGCCGCGGCTTCAGGGTGAGATCAGCCGAAACGAGGCGCTCCTTGCGGTGAACGAGGCGGCGGCCCGGTTTTGGCGCGCGCAGCTCACGTCGGCCGCTGCGGGTCAAGCCGCGCGCGCCTATCTCGAGCGGCGGGGTGTTGGGGAAGAAGCGCGCGCGCGGTTTTCTTTGGGCTATGCCACGCCGGGACGACGGGTGTTATGGGAGCATCTCGTCAGCCTTGGCCATAAGCCCGAAACAATTCTCGAGGCC
>FWWL01007247.1_pt1 | contig 15304 bp, 17 predicted proteins | sample 2228331 | NCBI WGS metagenome assembly FWWL01 (sample SAMEA103939775, study PRJEB20133) | metagenome
GGCTGTGCAGGCTCAGCAGATTGTGTGGATTACTCCCTTAGAGGAAATAACCGAATCTCTTGCCGAGTCGAAAAGTGATTAAGTTATGGCAGTCGGTGGAAACGTATCACCCTCCTCCTTGCATCCTGATCTGCTTCGGCTCAAAAGCCATCTGGTCAACGCCGTCGCGCGAGAGTTGGAGGACAAAGACTATATTCAGGGGGAGCAGCGCCGGGAAGCGGTTCTCCAGGCGCTACAGCAGATTTATAACGGTTTGAGGATTAACCTGGCAACTCCGGTGCGTGAGCAACTCTTCCGAGATGTTCTGGATGAATTGCTTGGATTCGGGCCGCTACAACCCTTAATTGATGATCCTGAGATCAGTGAGATCATGGTCAATGGCCCGAAAAAGGTGTATATTGAGCGACAAGGTAAAATTATTAGGACCAATATCACTTTTGCCAATGACGAGCAGGTTATTCGTTTGATTGAAAAAATTGTATTGCCACTAGGCCGGCGCATTGATGCGGATAGCCCAACCGTAGATGCACGGTTGCCCGATGGTTCGCGAGTCAATGCGGTCATCCCGCCGGTAGCCATTGACGGTCCCACGATCACTATTCGTAAGTTTCAAAAGGATAAACTGACGGTGGACCAATTGATCGCCTTGGGTTCGCTGACACCGGGAATGGCCGAATTCATTCGCGCCTGCGTGGTTGCCCGTTTCAATATCATCATTTCTGGCGGGACGGGCTCCGGCAAAACCACCTTGCTCAACGTGCTTTCGTCCTTCATTCCTGCGGATGAGCGGATCATTACCATTGAGGATGCTGCCGAATTAAAACTGCAGCAAGAACATGTGGTGCGTTTGGAGACCAAGCCCCCCGATTCTGAGGGAAAGGGGGCCATTACCGTGCGCGATTTGGTGCGCAACGCTCTGCGCATGCGTCCCGACCGGATTGTGGTGGGTGAGGTGCGGGGAGGCGAGGCATTGGACATGCTGCAGGCGATGAATACCGGGCATGACGGTTCCCTGACGACGCTACATGCAAATTCTCCTCGCGACGCCATCTCACGCCTGGAAACGATGTGTTTAATGGCCGGAGTGGATTTGCCGATCCGAGTGATCCGTCAGCAAATTGCCTCGGCCATTGATTTGATCATCCACCAATCCCGGTTGAAGGATGGAAGCCGGAAAGTCACCTCAATTACCGAGGTGGTGGGGATGGAGGGTGACACGGTGGTGATGAACGAGATCTTTCGTTTTGAGCAAACCGGCATCAGTGCGGATGGGCGTGTGTTGGGAGAGATCAAACCCACCGGCATTCGCCCGATGTTCACGCCACGCCTGGAAGCGGCAGGTTTTAAATTGGGCCCTGAAGTATTTGGGGCAAACCTGAGTGAGATGCTCTCGAGTCGCAGGCGGTAGCAGATGAGGATGCGGTCCTGGAGGAGCCATGAATACGCTTTTTGAACAGAAAACACGTCTGCGTACAAAGAAATTGGGCTTGCTCTTAAAAGATGCCCGCTTGGCGCGGCATCGTTCAACGAGTTTGTGTGCCCAGGCAATGGGATGTTCGGTGGAAGAATATGAGGCCATGGAGGCTGGGCAACAGGCACCCTCGTTGCCCCAATTAGAAGCGCTGGCTTACTATCTGGATGTACCGTTGGAGCATTTCTGGGAAAGCCGAGCCCTTTCTGAAACAGAACCTCCGATGCCGCTTGAGAATGTGCAGACCCTTTTAGGGTTGCGCCAGCGCATGATCGGCACTCATCTGCGCTTGGCCCGCCAGCAGCGCAATTTAACCCAAAGCGAATTAGCGCGGCGGGTTGGGCTGGATGAGAGCACGCTTGAACAATATGAGACGGGGATGCGCCCGATTCCCTTGCCTGAGTTGGAATTGCTCGCCAATGCCCTGGATCTGCGATTGGAAGATCTCTTTGATCAGCGTGGGCCGGTAGGCGAGTGGCGCTTGCGTCATCAGGCGATACAGCAATTCCTGGAGTTGCCGGAAGAACTGCAGGCGTTTATTCGCAAGCCGGTTAATCGTCCTTACCTCGAACTGGCCATGCGCCTGAGCGAACTTTCGGCGGATAAATTACGGGCGGTGGCGGAGTCTTTGTTGGAAATCACCTATTGATTGAGAGGTGAACCGAGATGGCAGCAACAACCGATCCTGTGCGCTGGGAAAAAGAAGCCCAAACCGCCTATGCCCAGGGGGCGTATAAAGCCGCCGCTCAGGCATTTGAGAATGCGGCGTTGGCTTATGAGGAGAGCGGAGAGACGCTAAAGGCGGCTGAAATGCGTAACAACGCCAGTGTGGCCTGGTTACAGGCTGAACATCCTGAGGCGGCTTTGCGCTGCGTGGAAGGCACGCCGGAACTCTTTGCACGGGCCGGCGATGAGCGGCGGCAGGCGCTGGCGCTAGGAAACCAGGCTGCTGCGCTGGAGGCTTTGGGGCAGGCAGAGACGGCTTTGAATCTCTACCGTCAGGCTGCAGATGGTTTGAAAGCAGTGGGGGAGATGGAGAATTATGCGTTGGTCATGCGGCGGATCTCCGCATTGCAGGTACAAATTGGGCGGCGGTTTGAGGCACTGTTCAGCATGCAGACAGCGCTGGAACATCAGCCCCGTCTATCTCCACGGGAACGAGTGTTAAAATCGCTTATTGGTACGGTTCAGCGTCTTATGGGTATCAAGTAGATGAGCGGTCTAAACCCCGGTTCAGCCATGATCATTGAGCATCAACTCCGCCAGGCTATCCCAGAGGATTCGGCACGTTTGCGACAACTGCTTCGGGATGGAAAGTACGTCCACCGTCATCTGGATTGGCGTTCCCCTCTGGATTGGTTGGGGTACCAGCCGTTTTGGTTGTTGCTGAGCAGCGAGCGGGTGGAAGCCGCTCTGGCCTGTCCGCCTGATCCACCGGGAGTTGCCTGGGTGCGCCTCTTCGCTTGCTCAGAGCAAGAACGCCCAAGTGAGGCATGGCATGCGCTTTTCCCGCGTGTGTTGGATGGGCTGGGGCATACTGGCGTGGTAGCGGCGCTTGCCTTGCGACCCTGGTTCGCCAACCTGTTGGAGCGTGAGCATTTCACTCTGCATCAACGTGTTGTCACCCTGTGGCGCAGTCTAGATCTACCACCCGGTGAATTCCTGGCACCAGGCCGAGCAGGGGAATTGATCCGTCCGATGCGGTTGGATGATCTGGAGGCGGTGGAGCAGGTAGATGCCAGAGCATTTGGGTGGCTCTGGCACAATAGTAGAGGGGATATTCACCGTTCATGGCAACAAGCTGCCTACGCCAGTGTGGCGGTGGTTGGCGGTGAGATTGTGGGCTTTCAATTCAGCACGCTGAGCCCCACCAATGCTCATCTGGCCCGCCTGGCGGTTCACCCTTCCTGGCAACAGCGGGGCATTGGGTGGGCTTTGCTCAACGACGTTATTCGCTATTTCCGTGCTCATCGGGTTTCACAACTGACCGTCAATACCCAACACGATAATCATGCCTCACTTGCCCTTTACCAAAAGGCGGGCTTCCGATTGACTGGTGAGGACTATCTGGTTTACCTGTATTCCTATTAATATATTGTAGAAAAGGAGGTCTTGATGTCAACATCCCAGTATTCTTCAAACTCTCCAAAAAGCAAGAAAATTTCCTATCGTGAATTACAGCAGCAACGCCAGCGCCGCAAACGGATCACGGTGGCGGTCCTCATTGCTTTGGCGGCCGTTGCTGTGGTTGTCGTTCTGATCTTGAGCAACCGCCCAGTGGAGTTTACGCGCCCAGAGCCACTCCCTCGCTCATTGGTGAACGGCACTTCCGTGGGCGATCCCAATGCCCCTGTCAAAGTGGAAGAGTTTTCAGATTTTCGTTGTGTGCATTGTGCGGCTTTCTGGCGCGAGTCGGAGCCGCGCTTGATTCAAGATTACGTGGCTACCGGGAAGGTTTACTTTACATACACGCCCTTCTCGTTTATCAGTGATGAATCCTTCCTGGCGGCTGAGGCGGCTTACTGTGCAATGGATCAGGGCAAGTTCTGGGAGTTTCATGACTACATCTTTGCTAATTACGACTTACCCATCACCGAAAAATTACTGCGGGCCTTTGCTCAGGATTTGAAACTTGACCTGAATCAGTATGATAATTGTATGGCCAGCGGAAAATATCGGCAGAAAACCCAGGAAGATGGTCAGTATGCGCGTAGCAAAGGTGTGACGGGCACGCCAACTTTTGATGTTAACGGCACACTGGTAGGGCAAACAGATCTTTTCGCCACGATTGACAAGGCGCTGACTGGGAGCACACAGCCCTGAAGACTGGTTGATGAGCCACCTCAGTACAAACCGAAGCGGCTCATCAACCATACCAACGGAGGAGCGACAAACAGGGCGGGGAGCAGGTTACCTGCCCGGATGGGGCGAATCTCCAAAAGTGAGCTGATGGCGATTGCCATCAAAATGACCCCGCCAGTGGCGTTCATTTCGGTCATCATCGGAGCGCTGATGATCTGCTGTATTTGAGCAGCCAATAGCGTCAGACTGCCCTGGTAAACCAGAATCACCAGGGAGGAGAAAAGAACGCCCACACCCAGACTGGAAGCAAATGCCAGGGAGGCAAACCCATCCAGCACCGATTTAATGGCCAGGGTCTGATAATTGCCGCTCAAACCATCTTGAATTGAGCCCAAAATCGTCATAGGACCTACACAAAACACTAGCGAGGCCGTCAGAAAACCGCGCACAAAGCGCTGGCTTCCGGCGCGGCTTTCCCGACGTGCAAAACGGCTTTCCAGCCACCGACCCAGGCCTTGCAAGCCATCTTCTACTCGCCACCATTCTCCCAATAGGGCCCCAATTAAAACGCTCCCAAGCGCCACCAGGGAGTTTTGGGTGGTAAGGAACATTTTTAACGCGTAGGCCAGGGTAAATAATCCCAGGCCAGCCACAACGGTCTGGCGCAGGCGTTCAGGCAGCCGCCCACCCAGCCAAAGTCCGAGCGATCCGCCAATCAGTACAGTGGCCACATTGAGCAGTGTTCCGATACCTACCATAAATTTTCCCTCACAAGGTCTTACGGGGTTTTAGATAGTGTGGGTTTATCCAGCCCGCTTGCCTGATAGGCATATAATTCCAGAACGAAGCAGAGCGAAGAAAGGCGGTTGAGATAACGCAGTAGTGCGTCGTTTTCCAGAGCCTTTTGGTGAAACAAAGCGGCTACGCGTCGTTCGGCCCGACGGATGATCGTTCGGGCCAGGGATAGGGCGGCCCCGGCCGGCGTATCGCCGGGGAGGATGAACTCTCCGGGCAGAGTTATGTGCTGGCCGAATGCATCGGTTCGTGCCTCGAGCCAGGCGACCGAAGCCGAAGTAATCTGACGAAAACGAGCGGCGTTTTCAGGGGTGGCTGCCACTTCAGCCATGAGCAGATAAAGATCGCGCTGAATCTGTAAGATAGTTTGTTTGATATCCTCATTTTGAAGAAGACTACGGGCCAAACCCAAGGCGGCGGTGGCCTCGTCCAGCGTGCCCAAGGCTTCAATGCGGGCTTCCTCCTTGGGGACACGTCCCTCTCCAAGGAGACCGGTGAATCCATCGTCGCCGTTGCGGGTATAAAAAGTCATTGGGCGCTCCTCTGTTATTGTGTATTAGGGCAGAATGTAAAGGAACCAAAAGGTTTCTGGGGGAAAGGCCGTCTGGATCTCTGTCTCCCACAGGAATCCGTTCAAAGGGCGCGCTGAGCGCAGGCGCTGATCCAGCGCTGCCAGAGCCTCGGTGTAAGGGGTGGCATTTGCTGGTACCTCACTAAAGAGGAAGTGTAGGATGGCACGGTGGCGTACCTGGTAGGCCCAGGCGGATGGTGAAAGGTTAGCCGGGGTTTCCAGAATCTCCTCCACGGCATGTTTCCACAGGTTCAAGCGGGTTGGAATTTCCTGAGCAGCTTTCTTTTGCCAATTTGCCCGCCAGCGTTCGCGTACCTGTTGGATCTCCTGAGTGAGGTTGGATAAAGTGACCTGTTGGGCTTCTGGCCAGGGAAACGCCTTCAGGCGGGCATGGGTCAGGAGCAAATTACCCAATGTCAGGCGGGTAAGGTCTTCGGGAATGGGGTGGCCCGTACGCAGGTTAAGGGGCCAGAAAAGCACGGGGGATAGCAAATAATCTTCAAGTTCGGGGACAGCGGCTTGTAAAAAGACCCAATCTTTTTCCAAAGCGTTCACATTAACCTCACGAGAAAACATCCGTATTTACGACAACCCGTCGGGCGCGTAGGCCGACGGGTTGCCCATTTTACGAAGGGATACGAAAGTTAGGGTGCGGGAGGAGTTGGTGTGGCGTCGGTGCGTTGTGGGCGCGCGGTCAAAAGATGCCACTCCAGGATGGTGGCAAACCGGTCTGCGGTATCAAAGAGGGGGCCAATGCGCACACCCTGGATTTGCCGACTCACACCGTAATTATAAACTGGATAGAAAAGCGGTAGGGCGGGTAGTTCCTCGGCAAAGATGACCTGAAAGTTGCGATAGAGCCGCGTGCGCTCGGCAATATCTGGGGTAATGCGGGCTTTCTCCAGATATTCACTGGCCAGTTTGTGGTCCCATTGGGTGTAGTTCTGTCCACCCGTTGCCTGTACTTGGTCCCAGAACGGATAGGGGTCAGGATCGGGTGAGCGGGAGAGATTCAGGTCCACCAGGGCGGCCTGGTAGGCGCGGTCGGCCAAACGTTGTTGCACCAGGACATCGTACGGTACCGCTTCAATTTGAACGGCGATGTTGAGTTTTAACCAATCTGCCTGGATGGCTTCGGCCAGAGCGCGGTGTTGGGGGGTGTCGGGGTAAAGGAGCGTAAATCGCAACGCTAACCCGTCTTTATTGGTGCGGATGGGTTCCCCTTCGGCTGGTAAGGTGTACCCGGCTTCTCGGAGGAGGTTCTGAGCTTCATCCAGGTTGTAATCCATGTGGGGGGTCCCTTCGTAGTATGCCCAGGTGCCGGGAAAGATGGGACCATCTGCCAGGATGGCTTGGCCCTGGAGGAGGCGGTCCACCAGGTATTGACGATTGATCGCCGCATAAAGGGCACGACGGACAGTGGCGTCCTGGAAGAAGGGCACGTCCGGATTTTTGAGGTTGAATAAAATCAGGCTGAGTTCAGGACGGCGCGCTGTGTAGAGGGCCAAATTGGGTTCGGCCAGGGCCTCGAGCAACACATCCGCGGTGATCTGGCTGATGCCTTGCACCTGCCCATCCCGAAACGCCTGCAGAGCCGAACCTGAATCGGGGTAGTATCGGAAGACAATCTGCTCAATGTAGGGTGGGTGAATGTAGTAATCTGGGTTGGCGTTTAACACAACGCCCGTAATCTGCCCGTTTTCTACAATCAGGCGGTCAAAACGGTAAGGCCCGCTGCCCACAGGTTGTAGATTGAAATCGGCGTTTACTATCTCATCGAAAGTTTTACCTTCAAGGAGATGTTTGGGCACAACTCCAAATGTCAGATAATCCAGGAAGGGAGCGAAAGGTTCGGGTAAACGAAATTGGATGGCCGTATCGCTGAGCGCTTTAACCTCAATGGCTTTCCAAAATTCTTGTAAATCGGTTGGGATGGCGGAGCCCCCTTCGCGAAGTTTTTCAATAGTGAATACCACATCCGCGCTGGTCAATGGCTTCCCATCATGCCACTTGATGTTAGAGCGCAGTGTGAAATTGTAAACAGTGCCATCCTGTGAAATTCCCCAAGATTCGGCTAAATCGGCTTGGGGGAGGCCGCGCTCATCAAAGCGCAGCAGGGCACTATAAAGCAAACGATCCACATCGCGATCAGCCGGGTTGTAGAAATCCAGGAGGGGGTTGAGACGTTTGAACTGGCCGATGAGTGCCTCTGTGTAGGCCCCTCCCCGGCGTGGCTCGGGTGTCTGAAGGACCGAGGATGGAGTGGGACGTTCGCTCAGTAGCAGAATACCGACCACCAGGCCGGTGAGAAAGATAATGAGAAGTTGCCAGCGAAAATTTTTCATGGGCATACAAAAGCAAGTCGGGGCACTTCCCGTCTAGCGGGTGGTTTGCCCCCGAATTTTAAATCTGGGTTCTTTCCTTTGCGGGCACGGTAGCCAGATATTTACCGCAAAGCAATGGTCAGGATGGTAAGGATGAAAAAGATGACGCTCAGGGCAATGGTAATGTTGAAGAGCGTTTTTTCAAGGCCACGGCGCGCGCTGAAAACCTGCGTGCTGTCGGCCCCGGTCAGTCCACCCAGGCCCACCCCTTTGTTTTGCAATATAACGCTAGCCGTTAGTGCAAGCGAAATTATAATCAATGCGATGTCAAGGTAAGTGGTCACGTTTTCCTCCTTTTGGAAGCAACGCCAGGATTATAACGTCTAAATTCGGGAATCGTCAACCGCCATGGAAGAAGTGATTATAAATCTCCACATGCACACGCGTTATTCGGATGGAAGTGGGTTGCATCGGGATATTGTCGAGGCTGCGGCGCGATCCGGCCTGGACGGGGTCATAGTCACTGACCATAATGTGTGGGTACAAGGGCTGGAAGGATATTGGGAAGCCCATGGTCGGCGCATCTTATTACTGGTGGGCGAAGAGATTCACGATCGTACGCGCAATCCCCAGAAAAATCATCTGCTGGTGATTGGAGCTAATCGTGAACTGGCATCGTTGGCAGACTCTCCCCAGAAGGTGATTGATGTGGCGCGTCAGGTGGGTGCACTCACGTTTATCGCCCACCCGGTGGATCCCGCTTTGCCTCTGTTTGGTGAGGAGGATATCTCATGGGAAGATTGGGAGGTGTATGGGTTTACCGGATTGGAACTCTGGAATGGGTTTAGCGAACTAAAAAACGTCATTCATTCACGCCTGCAGGCTTTCTTCTTTGCATTCTTTCCCCAGTTTGTTGCTCACGCGCCGTTGCCAGCCGCCTTGCGACGGTGGGATGCCCTGCTCCGTGGGAGTGCCCCAGTGGTCGCTGTGGGGGGCTCCGATGCACATGCTCTGAATTTGCGCGCCGGTCCTCTTCACAGGACGGTTTTTCCCTATGAATTTCACTTTCGCGCCATTAATACCCACCTTTTGCTCCCTGATGGGTTGAGCGGGGAATTCATGGCCGACAGGCAGCAGGTACTGGCGGCGCTCCGCGCGGGTCACTGTTTTATCGGATACGATTTACCTGCTCCTACCCGGGGCTTTCGCTTTACTGCGCAGGGGCGTAATCGTACGGTCATCATGGGAGATTCTCTGGAGGTTAATGGCGGTGTGACGCTCCAGATTCGTTTGCCCCAACCTGCGGAATGTCGTCTGATTAAGGATGGGCAGGTGATCAAAATATGGAGGCGGCAGGAAGTCTGTGCCTGGATCACTCAAGAGCCGGGGGTCTATCGGGTAGAGTGCTATTTGCCATACCTGGGGCAGCGACGGGGGTGGATCTTCAGCAATCCGATTTATTTGAAAGCCGCACAGGGGTAAAAAGAATGGCCGCAACGAATAACGTGATTCGGTTGCTCAAATCTCGTAAGATCCCCTTTGAGGTGTATGAACTGCTTCCCCAGAAATTAGGGGCTTTAGAAACAGCACGTCGTTTAGGGGTTCCACCCGAGCGGGTTTTCAAAACCATTGTGGTCGTGCGAGAGCAAGGTGGCAAACCCATTCTGGCGGTTGTTCCAGGGACCTGTGCAGTGGATTTGAAAGCCCTGGCAACTTACCTGGGTGAGAAAAAACTACGCCTGCCCACACAACGCGAAGCAGAGCAGTTAACCGGCTTGCAGGCCGGTGGCATTTCTGCACTGGCGCTACTCAACCGAGGGCTTTCAGGTCGTTGTGGATGAAAGTGCTTTGCGTGAGCCCATGTTTCATGTTTCGGGAGGACAGCGCGGTCTTAATATTCGCTTGCCCGTGCAGGCTTTCCTAGCGCTTACGAATGCGCGTACGGCCGCCATTGGCAGACCCCTGGCTGAAGGTGAGGACACGGAAGCCGATCCTGACTTTTAGCCCTTGATCACCGCCACAGGGCGCAAGCGGGCTACTTTGCGCGCAATTCCGGCGCCAGCGACTATCTCTACCACCTCATCTACGTCCTTATATGCCTGGGGGGCTTCTTCGGCCAGGCCCGACATTGATCCTGCGCGCACGTGGATACCACGCCGTTCTAATTCATCCCGCAGTCGTTCGCCGCGAATTTCTTTTTTGGCCTTATGACGGCTGAGCACTCTTCCTGCCCCATGGCAGGTGGAACCCCATGAGCGTTGCATGCTGGTCTCAGTGCCGATGAGCACCCAGGAGGCTGTACCCATACTACCGGGAACCAGAACCGGCTGACCCAGGGGGCGGTACTCTTCCGGTAATTCGGTGAACCCGGGTCCAAAGGCGCGGGTGGCTCCTTTGCGATGTACGCAAACCTTGAGCGGTTTGCCGTTAACCAAGTGGGTCTCTATCTTCCCCATATTATGGGCGATGTCGTACACCTGGTGCAAGTGCCAGTTCCGCACCTTGCCGGCGAAGACCTCTTCGAATGCACGGCGGGCGGCATGGGCGAGAAGTTGGCGATTGCAGAATGCGTAGTTGGCGGCTGCACGCATGGCGGCAAGGTAGTTGCGTCCTTCGGGTGAGTCTATGGGCGCGCAGACCAACTCACGATCAGGGAGACGAATGCCGTATTTCTTAACTGCGCTTTGCAGGTCTTGGACGTAATCGGTGCAGATCTGATGCCCAAAACCACGGGAACCACAATGGATCAAAAGAGCCAGATTTCCTTCCTGTAAGCCCATCGCTTGTGCGGCTTCGGGATCAAATATCTGTTCGATGATATCCACCTCCAGGAAGTGGTTACCAGCCCCTAAGGTGCCCAGTTGGGTGCGCCCGCGTTCTTTGGCTTTGTGACTCACCCTGGTAGGATCTGCACCTTCCAGACATCCCCCTTCTTCTGTGCGGCGCAAATCTTCCTCACTGGCCAACCCGCGCTTGAGTGCCCAGCGTGCCCCCAACCGGCAGACCTGGTCCAATTCCTCATGACTCAAGCGATATTCACCCTCAGTGCCCACGCCGCTAGGACAATAACGATTTAACGCAGTCGCCAGGTCATCCAGGTAAGGTTCGGCCTGCTCATAAGGAATTTGCGAGGCCAGCAAACGTACCCCACAGTTAATGTCGTAGCCGATAGCCCCAGGCGAGACAACGCCATCCGAGATGCGTGTGGCTGCCACCCCACCGATTGGGAACCCGTACCCCTGATGCATGTCAGGCATGACCACCACGGGGTCCACCACGCCAGGCAGGGTGGCGGCATTGATCGCCTGCTCCAGGGAAAGGTCTTCCAGGGAGGCTTCCAGCAAGCGGCGGGTGACGAAGAGGCGTACTGAGGCGCGCATGTCCTCCCGGTACGTTGCGGGGATTTCCCACTCGTAATCATTAATCTTGCGAATATCCTGCAGGCGAATCATACGAATACCTCCATTAGTAGTCAATCACAGGGGTGACAATGGCTGCGAGGGCGAGAGAGGGGCTGAGAGGGTGGAACTCACAGCACCGGCAGAAGAAAATTGGGCAACGGGACGAAATTGCTGGTGGTTTTTAGCGTTGAAGCCTCGCTAGACATCGAACGTAAGTGTTGTCTCAAGGCCTTGCGAGGTGGTGCGAATGCTCAGATTGTGAAAAGTGACGGCTTTAATTGCTTTATTAAGGTGGTTAATGGGCCCTCCCTGTGCCTTGACGTCCAATGAATGATCCTTGATTACGCACTGGAAGGTGTCAAATGCCAGCCGCTCAGTCTCCTGCAGGTAAAGCAACTCATTTAAGAAAGCCACCAGCAGACTTTCTACATCCTCACCATTGACGCTGATCTGGCGCTCAACACGAGGCGTTGGGGCTATTTCTACGCCTTCGAGCCGGTACATTCCCTGGGCGGCCTGGGTAAAAAGGGTAGATAAATCAGGCGCCCATACACGCAGGGCCCAATCGGCTGTGTGACGTATCTCTTCAAACCCGGACAAAGATTTTTCATTCATGGGAGGTTGCTTCTGAAGGCTTCCCTATGGGCCAAACGTTGTGCCTTATAATATTATAACGTATGGGTTTTTGCCTTGAGAAACTGGAAAGCCGTTTGCGTGCCCTGGTCGAGGATTACCTGGGGCGTGTACCCTGGCGCGGGCGCGAAGAAGATTGGTCGCGACGTCTATACGTGGCTTTGCAAACTGCTTTGTTAAACCAACCTACCGGCCGACCTCTGCCAGATCTTTGTGTAATTGAGGTGTCTCCCTCGCTTTACGCGACTTGGCATCAGCAGAGGGATTGGCAGACGCCTTTGATACAGGCTCTGAGGGATGTGGCCAACGAGGCGGGGTTCACTTTCTTGGGAAATCCTCAAATTCTATTGCACGCCTGCGTAGACCTGGGTGAGGACGAAATCCGGATCCATTGGAAGTGGGGGGATGAGATAATGGGCGAAACCGCGGTGTTGGACTTCAACGAGCCGAGTCATGCCCACGCGCAGCCTCCAAGACGTGCTTTCCTCATTGTTCAGGGAAAAGATGTCTTTCCACTGGAACAAAGTGTGATCAGTATCGGGCGACACAGCGATAACATGCTGGTCCTGCCCGATCTCAGGGTCTCGCGCCACCATGCCCAGATTCGTTGTGTGGGCGAGCGGTATGTTCTTTTTGATCTTAATTCTACGGGTGGTACCTACGTCAATGGTGAGCGAGTAACGCGATGGGAGTTGCAACCGGGGGATGTCATCTCACTGGCTGGTGTTTCTCTCATCTATGGTGAGGAAAACCAACCGGATGCGGCTGCCGAAACCCGTCCAATGGACAGCGAATGATCACTGGAATTCTTGTTCTCATTTTGCGCATTCTCCTGGCCGTTGCCCTTTATGCCTTTCTAGGTTGGGCATTATGGGTTCTCTGGCGCGAGTTGAATTTGCATCTACAGCAGGTTTCTCGCGAGCAGGTGCCTCCGATTGTGTTGGAAGTGGTGTCTGAACAAGAAAGTGAAGAGCGACACTACCAGTTCAACGAACGGGAGGTTCTGCTCGGTAGGCACCCTTCGTGCCAGATTGTGCTGAATGATGAAACCGTCTCAACGCGACATGCTCGTTTACGTTACCGTGATCATCAGTGGTGGGTCGAAGATCTGCATTCAACAAACGGCACTTTCCTGAATGACGAGCGGGTGATGACCCCAACCGTTGTGGTCTCTGGAGATATAGTGCGCTGCGGTCAAGCCCTGCTGCGCATTCAAATCCAATCTCAGGAGTGAAGCATGAGCGAAAAACCCATTCTCGGTGTCATAGGTGGCTCGGGGTTGTATCGGTTTGGTGCCTTGAAGGACGTGGAAACCCTGGAGGTTGATACGCCTTTTGGCCCGCCCAGTTCACCGATTGTGTTGGGGACGTTGGAGGGAAAGCGGATCGCCTTCCTGGCGCGGCATGGTCTGGGACATTTCATCCTCCCCAGCGAAGTCAACTATCGGGCTAACATCTACGCGCTGAAACAGCTGGGAGTGGAATACGTCATTGGGGTGAGTGCGTGCGGTTCACTGCGCGATGACTACCGCCCAGGTCATTTCGTGGTTCCGGATCAACTTTTTGATTTCACCCGTTCCCGCCAGCGCTCGTTTTTCGGTGAGGGGTTAGTTGCCCACATTGGGGTTGCCGACCCGTTTTGTCCCAACCTCTCTGGCCTGCTTTATCGCGCTGCCACCAGTAGTGGGGCTACAGTCCACCATGGAGGGACGTTTATCACCATTGAAGGGCCGCGCTTTTCTACTCGGGCTGAATCCAACCTTTATCGAGCCTGGGGCATGTCCATCATCGGGATGACAACTTGCCCAGAGGCGTTTCTGGCGCGCGAAGCCGAATTATGCTATGCAGTGCTGGCCCATGTGACCGACTACGATGTCTGGCATACCAGTGAGGAGCCGGTCAGTGTAGAGATGGTCATTCGCACACTGAGCGAGAATGTTCAGGCAGCGCAGGAGGTCATTCGCCACCTGATAGGATTGCTGGATGGCGTGCGCACCTGTGAGTGCCCTCAGGCACTTTCCAAAGCCCTGATCACAGCGCCGGAGCGCATTCCTCCGGAGACACGACGCAAATTAAGCCTGTTGGTGGACAAGTATCTTCCTTCGTGAAGCGTTTTTTGGGTGCTCATTCCCTTCCCAATACTATCAAGGAAAGCCGCTTGCTATACCTGGCGGCGGCTTTCCTTTTCTTCTACGCGCTGATCCTGACTCTGGCACCAGCGGTGCGGGTGCATTCTTTCGAGACGACACTCAACTGGCAGCACTGGGTGGGGGTTGGGGTATGGGCTGTGGGGGTAGTGTGGGTGCGTCGCACCCTTCAGGTGTGGCTTGGGGAGCATGATCCCTATCTTTTGCCAGTAGCGGCGTTATTGAGCGGCTGGGGTTTGCTGACCATATGGCGGCTGGATTCGGTGTTGGGGTGGCGGCAGACGCTCTGGTTGGGGTTGGGATGGTTGATTCTGGGCCTGGGAGCACGTTGGCCAGAGGTGTTGTTGTGGCTGCGGCGCTATAAATACCTGTGGCTGGCACTGGGATTGTTGCTGGTGGCACTGACGCTCTTCTTTGGCACCTATCCAGGAGGTGAGGGACCGGGTTTGTGGTTAGGATGTTGTGGCCTTTACTTTCAACCCGCTGAACCGCTTAAGATCCTTTTACTGATCTACCTGGCCGCATACCTGGCCGAACGTATTCCCTTCTCGCTTAGCCTGGCATCCCTGATTGCACCCACTCTGGTTGTTGTCGGGGTGACGATTGCATTACTGGTGATTCAACGGGATTTGGGCACCGCTTCTTTACTCCTTGTGCTCTACGCTCTGGTGCTTTACCTGGCTACGGGGCGGCGCAGAGTGTTGCTTTTAACTGCGGGAGGTATACTGCTAGCGGCATGGATCGGGAATACTTCGTTCACCCTGATCCACCAGCGCCTTCTGGCCTGGTGGCAACCCTGGTCACAGGCGGGTGGGGTGGGGTATCAAATCATCCAATCCCTGATTGCCATTGCCGAAGGGGGCCTCTTTGGAACGGGGCCCGGCCTGGGTAGTCCGGGTTTGGTGCCGGTTGCCCACTCCGACTTCATTACCGTGGCGATTGCGGAAGAAACTGGCCTGGTGGGGCTAGGGGGGCTTCTGGGATTGGTTGGCGTGCTGTTTCTTCGCAGTATGGTTGTGGCGATACGCGCCCCTAATCTGTATCGGCGTCTGCTGGCTGACGGTTTGGGGCTTTATCTGGGCGGACAATCGGTGTTGATCATTGGAGGGAACTTGCGTTTGTTCCCATTAACCGGGGTAACACTGCCTTTTGTCTCTTACG
>FWWL01007252.1_pt1 | contig 15296 bp, 13 predicted proteins | sample 2228331 | NCBI WGS metagenome assembly FWWL01 (sample SAMEA103939775, study PRJEB20133) | metagenome
GCCCCCGGCGCCGCGGCCCTCAAGGGGGCCATCGAGGCGGCGGGAGGGGCGGCGGCCGCGGGAGTGGGCGTGGCGGCCGCGGCGGGTGCGGGGCCCGTGGCTGCGGCGGCGGCCGGCGCGGCGGCGCGCACGGTGGGCAGCTACGCGGCCGAGCAGGTCGTCGGGGACCCCGATGACGACCGGGACGAGCGGCTCAGGCCTTTGCAGCCCTCTCGCGGCGCCTCGGGACAGGTGCGCGTGCGCGTGTGGAAGCGGGGATTCCAGGATTACACCGGAGTCACGGGAGTCTATCTGCTCAGCTCCATACGGATGGAGGAGGACAGGCACGCGCCGCTCGCCCTCACCGATACCGTCCTGCTTGCGCCCGCAGGCTCCGGGCTGGCCTCCTCGGCCCCGGTGCGCTTCGGGTGGTTCCGGCGTGTGGAGGCCGACCCGGCCGTCGCTCCGGGAGGGTCCCGAGTCCGGCTGACGGCGGAGATAAGCCTTCCTGCGGAAGCGGGCGGGAAGGGAGTCTGGATGGTGGCCCGCAACCTCACCACGCGCCGGGACTACGTGCTCTCGCGCGCCGGAGGGGACGTCTGGCAGACCGACCTGGACATCCCGGAGAGGGGGCCGTTCCGCAACCACGAGATCGCCATCGTGGTCTACCGCTCACCTCTGGACGACGGCGGAAGGGACAGGGGCGCGGAAGGGCGTCTGGAGCGGCAGGGCGCCTTCGACCCGCGGAAGCCGTTCCCCGTGGACCCGGCTCTGCTGCTGTGCCGGAACCGCGGCTACACCGTCATCACGGTGACCCGTCCGGAGAGGCGGCGCTGAGACCGAGCCCTGCTCAGGGCCGCTCCATCCGGCGCCGCTCCTCCTTCAGGGATGCCACGTTGCCGGCGAACTGCTCCCGGTAGCGCTGCTCCAGCCGGCTCCGGAGAGACCGGTCGGCCGTTGCCACGATGAACCGGCTCAGGTAGACCTCCCCCGGCTCCAGCAGCAGACTTCCGTCCCGGATGCTCCAGTTCACGTCCGATACTCCGTCGAAAGTCACCTCGAAGACGTCGGCGGGCTCCAGCCAGGACGGAAGCTTCACCCGGATGCGGGCGTCCTTCACCGCGTGCACCACGGTGCCCACCCGGTCACTGGCGGCGTTGTCGTTCACCGTCACGACGGCCAGCGTGTCCGTCCCGGCAAGCAGCGTCCGCACCCACAGGAAGCGGGATGCGCTCGTTTCCAGGGGGGCGGGGCAGGATGTCGTGATGAGAGGGCCCGCGGTGCGCACTTCGGCCCCCAGAAGCCCGATCTCGTTCCAGAGCGCCTTCGCCTCTGGAGTCCCGGTGGAGAGGCCGCGGCAGAACCGGTCGTATGCGAACCACCAGTACGACAGGCCCTTCGCCCCCTCCCCGACGGCGTAGTAGACCTCCATCCGCTTCTCCTCCGGGGTGGGGAAGCGGCCCAGGTATCCGTCCGGATGCTCGTACTGCGTGGAGCAGAGGATGACGTGCAGCGGCTTCGGCTGGCCGGACGAATGGGAGATCGCGGTCACCGCCTGGATGTATGTCGGCCGCACGTGCGCGGGCAGATGATAGGGATGGCGGGCATACGCGTGGTCCAGCTGCTCGGGGTGGTAGGGGTCCACGCACGGGATGTCGGCCAGCTGGTGGTACATGTACCAGTTCTCGGGCTTGTACGTGTTGTCGATGTTCAGCAGGACGGGACTGTTGGGGCCGGATCTCCTCAGGATGTGCGACCATCCCACCAGGAACTGCCCCAGCGCGCCGAGCCGCTCCTTCTCCGGCACCTCCCGGAAGGCGGCATCATGCGCGTCCGGCTCGTCCATCGCGAACAGGAACAGTGCGTCGTTGCCGGGGCGAGGCCAGTGGACCATCCGCCGGACGCCCTGCTCATCGCACCAGCGCCAACCTTCCGGCGAGTTGAAGTAGTCCCTGGACTGCCCCACCACGTAGGGCATCACGGCGTTGATGTTGTGCCGGCGGTACTCCGCGATGAACTGCTTCGTCGCCGTCTCCGGGTCCAGACCCTCTCCCGAGGGGGAACTCCACATCCCGTAGACCATCTCGTGGCCCCAGGCGCGGATGCCGGCCATCGCGGCCGACCCGTCGGGATACTCCGCGCGGAACACGTGCCAGGACATCCACGGAAGCGGCTCGTCCAGGCGCAGGGTCATCGGGCTGAAGGAGAGGGCTGGATCGGAGGCGATGCGCGTCTGCGCGGTCACGTCGGGCCCGTCCATCAGAAGCCGCACCGGCGCCGTCCCCGGGGTGGGATGGAACGCGTACAGGTGCACGGTCTTCAGGTCCGGGGTGAAGGCGATGGTCCCGAACCGCGGAGACTCCTTCCGGACGTTGACCACGGTCCGGCCGGCCATCTGTTCCCCGGCGAACAGCTGGACGTCCAGCCTGTCGGGGACGGGCGCGCGCTTCATCCGGATGACCAGCTCGCCGTGTCCGCCGGGCGGCACCGTCTCCGGGTCGGCTTTCCACCACGCGGGCCAGCCGCACTGTCTGGCTTTCCCGATGTCCGCTTCCGGCAGCTTCGAAAGCAGCAGACTGCTGTAGAAGCGGTCCTCCGCCCTGGCCGGACGGTCGGACGGCTCCAGTATTTGAGTCAGACGCAGTCCCTGGACCGTGGCGTCGGAGACCGTCAGCGGCTGCGCGCCCGTGTTGCGGAAGTACACGAAGAGATATCCGCCGAGCGGCATATCCGGACGGGCGTAGATGAGCGGCTCGCCGTCCTCGTCCCTGAAGGACCATCCCTCCTGCCAGAGGTGCATGAAATGCGGGAAGGGGATGTCCGCGAAGTAGGCGGACCCCGTGACCTCGAGCGGAGTCGCCGCGCCTCCCGCGCGCGGGATCAAGAGAGCGGCGGCGAATACCGCCGCGACGGCTGAGCACTGCTTCATGGCGGCCTCCCCGGGTGTCGTGTGCCCCGGCCTGTCGGATGATGGGATGTTCTCTTCCCGCCCCCGCCTTCCCTTCCGGACCTTCCCCGCAAGATTGCTGGAACATCCTGAGCGGTCGGACAGTCAATGAAATGCCCGTACCGGGCCGGAAGGCTGCCGGTGCGGAGCGGGAGAAAAGAGGGGCATTCTCCTTGACAGCGTGCTTGCCCGTATGGTACGATTTCCGAAGGGAGTCCGTGAAGGACGCCGTGCCCCGCAGTCCCCGCGTCCCGCGTCAGGCTAGCTACCCGGGCCGTCCGTTTGCCGCGCTGTTTGACGTCTGCAGGCGCGAAGGATGCGGTGCGCCGGTGGCCGCCGCATTCCGGCTGCCGGTGGGGCGTGGCTCCGGCGGCTCCCAGGAGTCCCGTTGATGCTCCGGGCAAGGGAAGGGAAGTCTCAGGCTTCCTGCAGACCCGCCGGAGTTCGACCGATTATTGGCTAATCCTTTACAAGAAGGGCAGGAGAGATCCGCAATGAAGCAGCGTGGTTTCACTCTCATCGAGCTCCTCGTGGTGATCGCGATCATCGCCATCCTGGCGGCGATTCTGTTCCCGGTCTTCGCGAGGGCCCGGCAGGCGGCGCTGGCGTCCAGCTGTCAGAGCAATCTGAAGCAGATCGGCACCGCGGTCAACATGTACACGCAGGACTACGAAGAGACCTATCCCACCAACCGCGTCAACCCCACCTCCGCTATCGCAGAGCAGACGTTCCTGACGCCTCCCGGCGCGGCGAACCAGCTTCAGCTGACCTTCGTCGAGGGACTGGACAAGTATATCCAGAAGGCGGCTCAGGGCGGTGACGCGGCCAGCGTCTGGAAGTGCCCGGCCGTCAAGGCCTTCTTCCCCACCACCGACGGAAAGATCCCCGGCTACGGCGACAGCCGCGTTACCTACGGGATGAACTTCAACCTGTTCGAGGAGACGGAAGGCACCGCCAAGTTCCCCGCGCAGACCATGCTGTTCCGCGAGCTCGGCATCATCGGTCAGTCCTATGCCGTCGCCCGGCCGCCCAGCGCGGGAGCCAAGCCGACCAAGATCTTCCTGGCGGACGCTGATACGTGGGGCCTGACCCGCGCGCAGAGGAACATCCACGGGAACTCCAGCCACATCCTCTTCCTGGACGGACACGTGGAGAAGGTCCAGCACGACCTGGCCCGCACCCAGAACGTGCGCAACGACTGCCCGGCGCGTCCGGGAGCATGGGCCGCTTGCGAGAACAACGATCCCGCCCGGCCCAGGATCTGGATCACTCCGTAACTGAAGTTCGCGAAGCTTGCCCCGGGCCGGTCTGAAGATGCCGGCCCGGGACGTTCGATACAGATTCATCCGCCCGCAGCCGCGAGGACGGCGGATGAGAGCACAAACTGAATATCGGGCATCGCCGCTCCCCGCAGCCGGAAACGGACGGGGGACACGGGCGGTCGGGTGACAGGGGCTGTTGCTGATCGCGGCCCCGCCTGCGAGCAATCATCATTCGATCATACTCTGAACCGCTCGAGACGCCCCGCCTCCCGGAGCCGCCGTCAGGAAGCCGGCGCGAGGACACATCCCATCGCAAAGGGGTCATCGAAAGACATGCTGAGCATCTCAAGGAAAAGGACGGGGTTCACACTCATCGAGCTCCTCGTCGTCATCGCGATCATCGCCATTCTGGCGGCCATCCTGTTCCCGGTGTTCGCCCGCGCCCGTGAGGCCGCGCGCAAGTCGGGATGCCAGAACAACCTGAAGCAGCTGGTGCTGTCGCTCAAGATGTATATGGACGACCACAACCAGACGCTTCCGTCCTCCCGCATCCGCGTCGCCAACATCGGCACCGGGTCCGACGCCACCTTCTGCACCACGCTGGGCGACCTGAACGCCACGAACCTGGCCCCGACCGCCCAGACCATCGCCACCGTGCTGAAGAACTATGTCAAGACCCGCGAGATGTGGGGCTGCCCGTCGGACAGCGTGGACGTCAGCAACCAGGCCTACACCGGTGAGATGTCCTACTACTATCGCCGGTGCATCGACCAGGGCGCGAACAACGGGTTCTCCAGCGAGTCCGTGTTCGAGTATCCGGCCACCCAGGGCATCTTCGTGGAGCGCCTGGGCTACCACGGCGGCGAGTCCGGAAAGGGCTGGACCACGGGCGTCAAGCTGAACATGGCCTTCCTGGACGGGCATGTGCAGTACTGCGCGGCGAACGGCGGCGCTTCCACCGCCACCACGCCCAACCACACCGCCACCGGCTGGCCGATGTTCTACAACTGGGACGGGCAGAACAACGTGCTCGTCAACAACAGCAACCAGTTCGACCCCACCCGCTATCGCGACGAGGTCCGCTGAGCCGGTCCCGCACCGCAGCCGCTTACGGCTGAGCGTGTGGAACCCGGAGAAGACTGGAGCCCCGGGGACGCCGTTCCCCGGGGCTCTCTGCGTGTGCCTCCCGTTGCGCGTGCGCCGGGCGGGAGGCGCGTGTGACGGAGGCGGGGTTGCGGTGATATACTGGTCGCACCCGGGGACCTGCCCGGCGTCCGTGTGTGGAGGGAATGGAAGAGCAAATGGCGCCACCGTTGCGAGTGCTTGTGGTGGACGACGACCGCAGCCTGCTGCAGGTGCTCCTGACTCTGCTCGAGATCGAGAACTGCCACGTCGAAGCGGCGGACTCGCCGTTCGTGGCGATGGGGATGGTGCGGCAGCAGCCTTTCGACCTCATCCTTGCCGACCTGCGCATGCCCCGTATGGACGGGCTTCAGTTCCTGCGGGCCGCGAGGCTGTTCTCCCCCGATGCTGAAGTGGTGCTGATGACGGCGTATCCCACCGAGGAGACCGAGAAGGCGGCGGAGGAGCAGGGGGTGGACACCTACCTTTACAAGCCGTTCAAGCTGGACGAGCTGAAAGCCATCCTGCGGCGCGCCTCCGCGCGCGCGTCCGGCTCTCCCTCCTAGCCCGCCTCGTAAGTCCCTCGTCGCTGGCAGCCTCACGGGCAGGCCTGCTGCGGCCGCGGCCTGCGTCAGGGCGCGGAAGCGTCAGGGAAGGCCCGTCGCTCTTCTGTCCGGCGTGTGACGGCCGGGAACGTAGCGATTTTCTGCTTTTTTACCTGCGCCCCCTTGTCCGGAAAGCTGCCGGTATGTTATATTAGATTGCGGGTATACGCCGGAGACACGGTGAACAGGCCCGAGGTCGGGAATGTCATTCTTCCCTCCGGTCGTTTCCCCGAATCATCCCATTTACGCGAGCGCTTCGGTCTGAAGTGCGGGAGGGTGCGTCGGGCTTCGCGCGTCCTGCTGCAGGCCAGGCCGGGCAGCGCAGAAAGGAGAAGGACATGAAGCGCATCCTGTCGCTCATCCTGTGTGCTGCGGTGGTGCTTTCCGCGGCGGCCGTTGCGGATGCGGCACGGGTCCGGTTCGAGTTCGACCCGAACGACCTGCTGGACCTCTACGGCTCGGACTTCCAGACCGCCGACAAGAAGACGCAGGACAACCCGCGTCTGCTCATAGCGCCGGACGGGACGTGGAGCCGCACGTGGTACTACAAGGAAGGAGCGCACGACACCAGCGGTGGCGGCGCCAACCAGCCGGCTGAGGGTCAGGCCTACGAGGCGTGGCTCGACAAGCTGGACCAGCCCGGCGAGGGCCTGGCGTCGTTCAACATCTGGCTGCTGGACAAGGCGGCCGCTCCCACCTGGGGCGAGATCCTGGTCCAGAACCCGGACAATGCCGACCTCGCGGCTGGCAGCTCGCACAGCAGCTGGCAGTGGAGGATTGTGGACATCACTCCCTATAACTGGGGCATGAACGGCTACATCATCGAGTGGAAGACCGAGGACCCCAGCCTCTACCTCCGGCCGACCTCGAAGGGCGGATACGACTTTGGGAACTTCTGGTTCGAGGCCGATCTTTACGAGGACCTGAACAAGAACGGCTATGATGCTTCGGATTCCGGGGCGGTCATCGGCAAGCAGTATCGCATCTGGTTCGGTTCGGGAGAGGCGTTCAACTACAACAGCCCGCCGCCCGCCATCCAGAACCGGTGGGAGGGAGTCCTCACCCTGACGGCCGCGCCGCCCATCCCTGAGCCCGTCTTCTTCCAGATGGGCGCTCTCATGGGACTCAGCGGACTCGGTCTGTTGAGGCTCCGCAGGAAGGCCTGAAGCCCCCGCCGCGACAGCGGCCGGTCCGGTCTCAGATGACCACAGGACGGCCCCGGCCCGCAAGGGTCGGGGCCGCACTGCTTCAGGGGCTTCCGGACTTTCCTCGATGACCGTGGACTTCTTCGCAGTCGGGGACCGGGCGAGCAATTCCTATTGACAGGCCTCTGCGCCGTGCGCATAATAAAGCCGAGCCGTGCAGAACGCCCATGCGGGTGTGCCGAAAGGTCGGCTGGCGCGTGATGGGTCCCAGGATCGCGCGGCGGTCGTTTGCATGGCTACGCGGGCAGGCTTTCCATTCTCCTTTCCCTGCCCGCCGTTTCTTTATCCGGGCAGCCGGGAGGCGCCCTCTGGCGGACCCGGTGCGGCCTGCGCGGGCTCTGGTTCCGGCCCCGCAGACCCCTCGGGGCTGACCGCCGGGGGAAGGGCGGCCCCTCCTCCCCGGGACTGAAGGATGGCCGTGAAGCCCGCCCCGCCCAGCAGAAGCACCGCTCCGGCAAGGCCCGCCGCGCTCAGACGTTCTCCCAGGAACATCCAGCCGAACAGCCCGCTGTAGCCCACGGTGGACATCGAGATGAGCGACCCCTCCGCCGCCGGGGTGTAGCGCAGCCCGTAGGTGATGAGCAGCTGGCCGCCCGTGCTGGCCGCGCCCGCCCCCAGGATCCATCCCCACTCCCGCGCGTCCGGCCACACGAAGCTCCACAGGCAGCTCACGGCTCCCATCGCCGTCCCGAACACGCAGAGATACCAGAACACCGTGAAGGCGGATTCTGTGCGGCGCAGCTCCCGGATGATGACGATGGCCAGCCCCGCCACCGCTCCGGACAGCACGCCGTACAGGTCCCCCTTCGCCACGCTGGAGAAATCCGGGTCCACCACCAGCCAGACTCCGGCTGCGGACACCAGGAAGGCCGCCACCGTGGCCGCTTGGAGCCGCTCCCGCAGCAGCATCGCCCCGAACAGCGCCGCATAGACCGGGTAAGAGTTGCTCAGAAGGGACGCCTTCACCAGCGTCGTGTGCTGGATGCTGGCGAAGTACAGCACGATGGCGAGCGCTCCCACGAACCCCCGTGCCAGGAGCAGCGCCGGGCGGTTATGCCGCACGCGCGCCAGCCCCGCCCTCTGCATCACATGCACCATCAGCAGCCCGAACAGGAACCGGAACATCACCAGCTCGCCGGAAGGTATCCTCCGGGCCGCGAACTTCACGCAGATGGCCATCGCCGCGAACAGCACCGCGCCCAGCATCAGCGCGGCGGGGCCTCTCCAGTGACGGGGGAGAAGGGAGCGCCCCGCGGCGGCCCGCCGGATGACGGCCGCGGTCCGCGGGCAGCCCGGGGTCATTGTCCGCCGTCCCGCGAGCCGTTCCCGTCCGGAATCCGCTCCACCCGGACGATGGCGCGGCGGCGGAACACGGAACGGAAGATGCCCAGCTGGTTCTCCACGCCCCACAGCTCCAGCTGACAGTCTGCGGGACTCTGCACCGTGATGCGCACCGCGCCCGGTCCGTCCTCCTCCACCCTCAGGTCCTTCACCAGCGAGAGGTGGCTGCGGTCCAGCCCCTCGGCCAGACGCAAAATGGCGGAGAGCTGCTCCACCAGGCTGCGCGCCTCCGGGTCCAGCGCCGCGAAGTTGGGGTGCTTCTTGCGGGGAGGGGCCTTGCGGTGGTAGAGGGCCAGGTTGGCCAGGATGGCCTGCTCCTGGTCGTTGAAGCCCAGCAGCTCGCTGTTCCGGATGATGTAGTACGCGTGCTGATGGTGGTCGGTGTGCGACAGGAAGAACCCGGTGTCGTGCAGGTAGGCCGCGTATTCCAGGAGTTCCCGCGCGTCCCCGTCCATCGAGTGAAGCCCGAGAGCGCGCATCTGGTCGAACAGCCGGACGCAGAGCCAGCGGACCTGCTCGCAGTGCTCGGCCTCGTAGCCGCAGGCCCTTGCCAGCCTCAGCACGCTCCTCCGGCGGGGCGGCGTGTGAAGATAGACCTCCCGCGCTCCCTCCTCGCGCAGCAGCCGGTCGATGACCAGCCCGTCGCGCAGTCCCTGCTCCGATATCTGCAGCGCGTCCGCGCCCGTCTCCTGCATCAGGGTCTCGATGACGGCGATTCCGGCGATGATGATGTCGGCCCGCTCGGGCTTGATGCCCGGCGTCCGTCTGCGCTCCTCGAGCGGAAGGCGGCACAGCAGCTCCCGGACCCGCTGGACCTCCCGGAGGGAGACGGTGTAGTGCCGCATGGTGGCCGGCCGCTCCCCTCGCGCCGCGGCCGCCATCTCGCCCAGGTTCACGGCGGTCCCGGAGCTGCCCACCAGCAGGTCGAACCCTTCCGCCCCCACCTTCCGGACCGCGTGCACCGCCACAGCCCGGACATACTCCTGCAGCGCGGCGTACTTCTTGCGGCTCACGGGCTTGCTGCCGTCTCCGAGGAAGCGGTTCGTCAGACGGATGGTCCCCAGCTTCAGGCTCTCGAGGAGGAAGTGCCTCTGGCGGTCCCCGACGGCCAACTCGGTGGAGCCGCCTCCCACGTCCATGAACAGCGCCTTCCTGCCCTCCAGAGGCAGCCCCGACACCACCCCCAGATAGACCAGCCGCGCCTCCTCCAGGCCGGAGATGACCCTCACCTCCAGCCCGCTTTCGCGCCGCACCCTGTCCAGGAAGACGTCCCGGTTCTCGGCCTCCCGCACCGCCGAGGTGGCCACCGCCAGGATCTCCTCGGCCCCGAATCCCCTGGCCACCTCCGCGAATCGCGAGATGACCGTGGCGGCGCGGTCCATCGCCTCCGGGGTCATCAGGTTCCGGGCGTATTCCCCTTCGCCCAGACGCACCACCTCCTTGCGGTCGCTGATGACGGAGAAGGAGTGGTCGTCGTTGCGCACCGACACCACCAGCAGCCGGATGGAGTTGGTCCCGACATCCAGCGCGGCCAGACAGCGCCTCCCGCGCTCGTCCCGCCGTCCGGCTGCGAGCGTCTCCGGATGCGCGGAGGCTCCCTCCGGCTCATCCCAGGAGGGGCCTGACAGGGATGTGAGTGCCTGGGGGCGTCCCCGGAGTGTCATTCAGGAGTGCGTCTCGTCCTCTTTTCCGTTGCTGTCTTCAGTGTGGCTCCGGGGCGGTGCGGATGTCCAGTGCGGCGCCGAAGACCCTCTGGAAAAGGTCGGCCTTGCGCAGCGCCCCCCATATCTCCATCTCCGCGCCGCCGGGAGCGTCCAGCAGCAGGGTCACCTTCCCGGGCTCCAGGAGCGCCGATAAGCTGCGGACGGCGTCGCGGTGGCCGCGGTCCAGTCCATCCGCCACGCGCAGGATGGCCGACAGCGCACGCACCGTCTCACGCTCGGGCGGACTCAGCCGCGCGAACGGGCCGTGGTCCAGCGACGGCCCCTTCTTCCGGTGATATCTGGCGATGAGCGCCACCATCTGTGCTTCTTCGGCGGTCAACTCCTCCGGAGGCCGCTCCGTGATGATGTCGTAGGCCGACTTGTGATGCCCTTTTGCCCCCCGGCACCATCCGATGTCGTGGAGGAGGGCCGCGCACAGAAGGAGCCTCCGGGCAGAGGGGGGGAGCCGGTGCAGGGGCGCCAGCTGGTCGAACAGCCGGAGAGCCAGCCGCGTCACCTGCAGGGTGTGGCCGCGCTCGAAGTCGCACTCCCCGGCCAGACGAAGCACGCCGGGCGGCGCCTCGCGGACGTCAAACTCCATCCCATTCTCCCCTTGCCAGCCTGATGGCCGCCCCGAACCGGGCCCCCCGTGTGCTGACGGTGAAAGAGTCGAGCCCGAGAGCCTCGAGGAGCGCCTGGAATATCAGCGCCCCCGCGATGATGACGTCCGCCCGCTTCGGCTCCAGCCCCGGAGTGCGGCGTCTCTGCTCGAGCGGCACGGCCGCCAGCCGCTGCAGCATCTCCGACAGGGCTGCGGAACTGATGACGCGGCCGTGGACCTCCTCGAGCGGCGCGTCCGGACTGCTCATCCTGCCCAGGTTCACCGCGGTGCCGCCCACTCCCGCCAGCGAGCGGCATTCGCCGTCTGACGCAGCCTCCTTCAGCGCCTCGGACGCCTGGCTCAGCGCCGCCTGCATCCGGGAGGGGTGGGGCGGGTCGGAGAGCAGGAATCGCTCCGTCAGCCGGACCGCTCCCACGTCCACACTCACCGCCGACCGCAGAGCGCCCTCCGCCGTCCCCAGGATGAGTTCCGTGCTGCCGCCTCCCACATCGGCCACCGCGGCCGGGTGCCGGATCTGGAGGCTCTCGTCGCAGGCCACCGACAGCCAGGCAAGCTCCGCCTCCTCGCGCCCGGAAAGGATGCGCACCGGGACTCCCAGGATGGCGCGGGCGCGCTCCAGAAAGGAGGAACGGTCTCTGGCATCCCGCAGGACGCTGGTGCCGATGGCCACCATCTTCCCGGCTCCGGCCTGGCGCGCCTGCATAGCGAATCCACGCAGCGCCTCCAGCGTCCGTTCCACGGCGTCCGGGTCCAGTCTGCCGGTCCGGTCCACGCCTCGGCCCAGCCGGGTGATCTCGGAGCGGTCCAGTACGGGGCGGAGGGACCCGTCAGGGGCGGCCTCGGCCACCAGCAGGAGCACGGAGTTCGTCCCGATGTCGATGGCCGCGATGACAGGCATCGGCGCTGGCTCCGGATGACGCGTCAAATGACCTTCAAAATCTCTTTCTTCAGGTCCTCGAAGACGGCCTGGATCGAGCGGGAGGCATCCACCGTGACGAACCCGTATTCCTCCGCCATCTGGTCCAGTTCGCGGATGATGCGTCTCTGGTAGATGCAGAAGCTGTCGTACAGGTTGTCCGCAAGCCCGAGGTCCATCCCGGACTCCCAGTAGTCGAACCCTCCGCCCGAGATGACCCGCGGGACAAGGTCCTCCACCTCCACGCGCAGATACAGCACCAGGTCGGGCACCAGCGCAAAGCCGTACACCTGCCTCAGCCATTCCGGGTCGATGCCCCGCACCCGGTCCCGGGCGAAGATGCTGTACATGTAGCGGTCGCTCAGGACATAGAATCCCGCTCTGAGCGCAGGGATGATCTGGTTCTCCAGCCGGTCTGCGAAGTCCGTCGCGTAGAACAGGCTCAGGGTGTTCTTGGCGAGCGTGTGGCCCTGCTTGGCCTGGTCCAGACCGTCCTGCGTCAGCTCCGAGCGGCGGAACCCGGTGTTGGATGTCGCGTGTCCCTCGCTCTCCAGCCAGTCCGCCAGCAGGTTGAGCTGCGTGGAACGGCCCACCCGGTCCGGTCCTTCCACCACGAACAGCTTGCCGTTCAGCTCGCCGATGGAGCGGTAGGGCAGCCCCACTCCGTAGAAAGCCGGCTGTCTCACCTCGCCACCACCTCTCTGACCGGGCGCCTGAGCCCTTCGAAGCCCTCCAGCGCGCGGTCCACTATCTCCCGCATCTTCTCCTGCTGCTCTTCGATGGGCAGCGTGCCGTCCATCACCGTGAAGCCGAACTCCTCCGTCATCCCGTCGTACGCCCTCAGGATGCGTTCCTGGAACAGCTTGAAGCTCTCCTCCGGGTCGCGCGACAGGCCCAGGTCCATGCCCGCCTCGTAGTATTTCAGCTTCGTCCGGCCGGTCAGGATGCGGTCGATGGACACTTCCAGCGGCACGCGGAAGTAGAACGCGATGTCGGGCATCGGAGCGAACGAGTAGAGGTTGCGCACCCACTGCGGATGCACCCCTCTCGCCGTGTCCCTTGCGAAAGCGGTGAACGCGTAGCGGTCCGCCAGCACCACCACGCCGGCCTTCAGCAGCGGGATGATATGGTTCACCAGACGGTCGGCGAAGTCCGTGGCATGGATCAGGCTGAACGTCGTGGGCGTCAGGAACTTCTTTTTCTTCCCCAGACTGGTGGTGCTCTTCACCAGCGGAGAGGAGTTCCACTCGCTCAGCGAGACCGTATAGTTCCGGGCTGCCAGGTACTTGTAGAGAAGCTGAAGCTGTGTGCTCTTCCCGGAGCCGTCGATCCCCTCCACGATGATGAGCCGTCCGGGATGATCGTGCTTGTACATATGGAATCGCTCCCGATCAGCAGACCGCGGACGGAGCATATGGAGGAGGTCCTGCGGGGAGGTCCTGTTTCCGGGACGCTGCCGTGCGTTACGGCCGTCCCGGGCAGGCGGTGGGGGAAGAGCGCCTGCGTCCTGCACCGGACTCCCCCGTCCCTCCCGGGCCGGAGCCATCTCCGCCCGGCTCTCCGCGGTGCAAACTGGAGTTTACCCGGATTGCCTCCTCCTGTCACGCGCCCACGGATTACCCGGGGAGGGGCCGCGTCCGCCTCAGGTCGTGAGCAAGGGGAGGGCGTTTGCCCTCCCCTGCGGTCCTGTCCGGCGGGGCCGGTGGCCGGGTCTATCGGACGGTCACATCGAAGCCCAGGTCTCCCGACTGTCCGGGCCCGACGGAGGGGATGGTCCAGCGCAGCACCCGCTGCCCGGCGTCGTACACCCCGCCCGAGTCGGCGCTGCCCTCCACATAGTCCAGATGCTCCGGGACGGGGAAGGAGAGGGTGATATTGGCCGCCGGCTGGTCCCCCTCATTGGTGTAATGCAGGACCAGATGCACGCGGTCGCCGGGCTTCGGCTCGTCGGCCATCCCCCTCACCTCCACGCTCAGGGGCAGGAAGTTCGTGACGCGTCCGTCCGGCTCCACGGTGATGGAGACCGTCGCCGGGGCGGAGTCCTGGAGCCCGTCGTTCACCCTGAACGTGAAGCTGTCCGAGCCCAGGAACCCCGGAGCGGGAGTGTAGGTGATGTCAGGCGGGTTGCCCGTGACGGTGCCGTGCGCGGGCTGGGAGACAAGCGCGAAGGTCAGAGGCTGCCCTTCCAGGTCGCTCCCCTGCAGCGTCAGGGAAACGGGCGTCGCGTGAGCGGTCGTGATGGACGCCGGAAGGGCCAGGGGGGCGAAGTCGAACCCGCCAGCGGTAAGGTCTTCCGGATACAGCTGAGAAGTGGGAATGTAGTTGGTCCTCCAGTCTCCGGGCAGGATCCACGAGAGCGAGAGCCTCGCAACTCCTGTATACTCCCGGTAGTCCATCCGGATGCTGTACATCTTCCCCCCCACAAGATGGATCTGTCCCTCTCCGTTGAAGGAAGTCCACGCATCGACGACCAGCTCGTCTCCGATCCACACTCTCCCCGCGTCATCGTGATGGGTCCTGATTGTGTATGTCCCTGTCTGCGGAGGCTGCAGATAGCCTGTCCAGCGGACCGAGAACTGGTCCGCCGGGACGCCCGGGCCCGGAGAGCCGCTTCCCCAGTCGAACGCGATGACCGGGTCCAGACGCGTGAGAAGGGGGTCTCCTGTGAAGTTGCCCGAATAGTAGCGCCCCGTCAATCCCGTTCCCTGGTTCAGCGGCGCAGGGATGGCCGTGAAGTCGGCCCGGGCGCTTCGCAGAAGGTCGGGGACTTCACGCCTCGGTGGCGAGAGCACGTAGTTGCTTGCGACGAGCACCGGACGTACGGAATACGGCATCCCGCCTTCCAGGTCCGTGAACTCATAGAAGCCGGTGGCATCCGTGGTTGTGGAGCGCTCGACGGTGGAGGCGTCCCGCGACCAGCCCGTCAACCGCATCCGCAACCCTGAGACCGGGTTCCCGGAAGTGTCGCGCACAAAGCCGCTGATGCGGTGGGCGCCCGGCTGCCAGCCGGTGTTGTAGACCTCTATCTCCCGCAGCACCATCTTGCGCGGGCCGGTCTGGCCTCCGGCGTCCACCGCGTCCTTCGTCGCGCCGCCGCCCCATGTGCAGTCGTGCACCAGGACCCTGATTTTCCGGGTGCTCACCGGGGCGAAGGCGTGCTGGAATATCCAACGCTCGCCGTGCATGCGGCATTGGGGAGGAAACTTGCCACCTTGAACGTCTTCGTCGGCTCGGTCACCCGTTCGATGGTCACCCACTCTCCATTGCTCTCGTACTGGATCTCGTAGTCCAGCAGCGTTCCCTCCCATTGCCAGAACGGGAAGGAGTAGATGACCACCCGGTCGATCGTCCGCTCGGTCGGGAACTCCAGCTCCACCCACGCGGGGAAGCCGTCCGTGTCGTCCATCCAGGGACGCCCCGATTCCGGCAGCGGCCAGCGGGACGTCTCCATCACCCCGTTGACCAGCTTCCGGATGCTGTTCGGGATGGACGGGTTCACAGGATGCACTCCTGAGCCCGAAGCTCGCACCTGCACACCCGGCAGCCGGGCCAGATTCGGCCCGTAGTCCAGAGGCTCCACCTCTATCTCCTGGA
>FWWL01007253.1_pt1 | contig 15295 bp, 16 predicted proteins | sample 2228331 | NCBI WGS metagenome assembly FWWL01 (sample SAMEA103939775, study PRJEB20133) | metagenome
AAGTGGTTCTGTTTCTTTCTGAAAATTTTTCTCCTTTTCAAATTCCTTTTCTAATATTTCTCTAACCATCCCAAATGTCATTTTCAAATTTTCAAAACCGCGAAGAATATCTTCAGCTACTTTGCCTCCCTGAGCCTTAACTGTTTTTGCAGCATCCAGTGCTGTCTGATTAGAAATCGATGATCTGAAAGATAACCACCACAAAAAAATAACTACAGGAATAAAACTCCAGAAAAATAATTTTGCCCAGAACTTTCTTATCTCTTCCGGCTGTTCTGAAAGATGTTGAAATAATCTAATAAACTTTACTATAAAATTTTTCATAAAGTTTTATCAAATTTTACTTGACGCAAAAGCAAGTGGCTTCAAAAGCCTAATTGATATACCTTCTTGGGTCAAATCTTTTTTTCGCAAAGATAATCTGTCAAAAACCTCTCTCAAACTATTGCTATCAGCTTCTTTCAAGAATTTCTCCACCCCATCAAGAGGCAATTTCAAGCCAGGAACTTTATAGTGCATAGGAATAACAATTTTGGGCTCAATCTGATAAATTAATTCCCATGCTCCTTTTGCATCAACGGTATAAGTTCCTCCTACTGGAATGAAAAGAATGTCTACATCTCCAATTTTCTCCAATAGATCTTGAGTAAGTTTTTTTGTGCCAATATCTCCCATATGGCATATTCGCATATCTTCTAAATCAATCGTAAAAATAGTGTTTAGACCGCGTTCCTTCCCTTCTACTTCATCATGAAAGGACTGAAGCCCTTGGATAAAAACTCCTTTTATTTCATATTCTCCTGGTGCGCGAAATACTAACGGAGAACCTTCAATCGCAGCAACATTGTTGTGATCGGCATGATCGTGTGAAACAAGCACAACATCGGCCCTAAAATGGGGGACTTTTATAATTCCCCACTCAGGTTTTTTAGAAAAAGGGTCTATTGCAATAACTATATCCCGAGATTCAACTCTCAAAAACGCTTGCCCGTACCACTGTACTACCATTTAAAATTAATTTATCACAAAAAAACTAATTTGACAAATGCTACATTTTTATATAGAATGCCACACGTTAATTTAAAATTATGCCAACAACCTTAGAGTCAACCCAAAAATCAAATCGGCTTTTTGAGGGACTGCTGAAAAAGGTACCAAAGATAGGTGATACTGTAGAAGGAATTGTAATTGCAAAAGAGCCAAGAAGACTTTTTGTAGATCTTGGCCCGATAGGAACCGGGGTAGTTTTTGGACTGGAATTTATTAAGTCTAGAGACAAAATTAAAAATTTAAAAATAGGAGATACAATTAATGTCAAAATTATTTCGTTAGAGAATGAAGAGGGCTATTTTGAGGTTTCATTCAGAGAAGCTGATAAAGATGAAATCTGGAATAGACTTCAGCAACTTAAGCAAGAACGAACGGTTTTAAATCTTCCGGTTGTTGAAGCAAATCGCGGAGGGCTTATCATAGAACTCTTTGGAATAAAAGGGTTTTTACCAGTCTCGCAACTTTCTACTGAGCACTATCCTAGAGTAGAAGGGGGAAAGAAGGATAAAATCCTAGAAAAATTAAAAGAATTTGTTGGAAAAGAAATAAGGGTTAGAATTCTTGATTTAATACCAAAAGAAGAAAAACTTATTTTTTTTTTTTAAGAAGCGAAAGAAGATATCATTAAATCTTTAATTGAGAAATATAATATAGGAGATGTTGTAGATGGTGAAGTGACTGCGGTAGCAAGTTTTGGGGCGTTTGTAAAATTCGGAGAGCCGCCGCTTGAAGGATTAATACATATTTCAGAATTTGACTATAAGTTGGTAGATGATCCGAGAAAATATGTTGCTGTTGGTGATCCTATTAAAGCAAAAATTATTTCCATTGAAAATAATCGCATTTTTCTTTCTTTAAAGGCACTAAAAGAAAATCCATGGGATAAAGTATTAGAGCGTTATGAGAGAGAAGCAGTATATCCTGGAAGAGTACTTAAAATTATTCCTTCTATGGGAGCATTAGTTGAACTTGACCCAGAAATTCATGGGATATCGCATCTTGCGCAATTTTCAGGAAACATTGAAATTCTAAAGCAAAAATTAGAACCAGGGAAAAACTATCCCTTTAAAATTATCTCTATTGAGCCCAAAGAAAAAAGAATTATCCTGGAGTTACATCAACCGGATCAACAACTCCAACAATAATTATTTAACTGCATCTTTCAGGGTCTTTCCTGCTTTAAATTTCGGAACATTTATTGGCGGAATAGAAATTTTCTCTCCTGTGCGAGGATTAACCCCGCTTCGCCCCGCTCGTTTTTTTACCATAAAACTACCGAAACCAGAAATTGAAACTTCTTCTCCTCTCTTTAATGCCTCTACAATCTTATCAAAAATAAGATCAACTACTTCTTTAGCCTGTTTTCTTGTGCCTTGTAGTTTTTGATATACTGCTTCTTGCAAATCTTCTTTTTTCATAAAGGTGAATTCAATTTTTTTGCGACCTTTCTTATCTTTAAAGTTTGACTTCATTCAGCTAATATTGCAATGCTTAACTTATCCACAAATCCTTATTTGGCATAATCTACCACTCTTGTTTCTCTAATTACTACAACTTTTATTTCCCCTGGATATCTAAGCTCTGTTTCAATTTTGTTAGCAATATCCTGAGCAAGTTGCAGCATTGCTAAATCGTCAACTTCTTCCGGTCGCACAAAAACCCTAAGCTCTCTACCTGCCTGAATTGCATAGGATTTTTCCACACCAGGAAACCCATTTGCAATCTTTTCCAGATCAGCCAAGCGCTTAAGGTAATTTTCAAGAGTATCGCGCCTTGCTCCGGGACGAGCGCCTGAAATTGCATCAGCAGCATTAACAATATGAGCTTCAGGAATTTCAACAGGGTAATCTTCATGATGGGATTGCATTGCTTTGATTACCCGCTCATCAATTTTGTATTTTTGAAGAATTTTTCTGCCAAGCTCAAGGTGGTTTCCTTCAATTTCATGATCAACTGCTTTACCAATATCATGTAAAAGCCCTGCCTTTTTTGCAATCTCTTTGTCTAATCCAAGTTCTTCAGCAAGCATCCCAGAAAGAATAGCAACTTCTACCGAATGTACCAAAACATTTTGGCCATAGCTGGTTCTAAACGCAAGTCTGCCAAGAAGCTGAATGATTTCTGCTGGAAGATCTAAAATTCCAACTTCATATGCCGCAGCTTCTCCTGCTTCACGAATTTTTTGATTAATTTCTTTCTTCGCTTCTTCAACTTTTTCTTCAATTCTGGCTGGCTGGATTCTTCCATCTTGAATTAATTTCTCAAGTGCAATTTTTGCAATTTCTCTTCTTACCGGATCAAAAGATGAAATAGTGATAGAGTCTGGAGCTTCATCCATAATAAGTTCCACTCCTGTAAGCCGTTCAAAATGCCTAATGTTTCTTCCTTCCTTGCCAATAATCCTGCCTTTAATCTCTTCAGAGGGCAAATGCACTACGCTTGTTGTAAGTTCTCCAACATGAGATCTTGCATAGCGCTGCAGAACAGTTGCAATAATTTCTTTTGCTTTCTCCTCTATTGCTTCTCTTCTTTCCCTATCCATTTTAAGAATGGTTTCAGTCAGATCTTTGCGATATATCTGTTCAATTTTGGAGAAAAGCTCTTTTTTAGCAGCCTCGCTAGAGAGCCCGCTAATTTCTTCCAATTTTTTAATTTCTGAGTTGCGTAATGCTTCAGCTTCCTTTCTGGCAGATTCTGCCTTATCAAGTTCTTCTTTTAAAGTTGCTTCTTTTTTTTCAATTTCAAGGAGTTTTTTTTCAAGCAACTCATCTTTTTTAATAAGATGGGTTTCAAGCTTTGACAACTTCTCTCTTTCTTGTCGTAAATTTTCTTCTGCTTTAGCAAAAAGTTCGGCAGCTTTTCTTTTTGCCTCAACTAAAATATCCCGCGCTTCCTCTTTTGCGCGTTCAATTCTTTCGCTAAGTTTTGCTTCTAGGGTGTTAGCGCGCTTCTTGACAACTTCTTTTCTGAAAAAATATCCAAAAACCACTCCAAAAAGAAACGTCGCCGCTCCCAAAAGTACGGTTGTGGTAAAAGACATAAGAAGTTCTTAAGATTTCGTAAAACATTTATTGCCAAATCTGATAGAATACAGTCTAATATCAGCATTAACTAAAGTATAGCGGATTTGAAGATAATTGTCAAAATAAGTAGAATTAAAGACGAAATTAATGAAAACAATAATACTTACAATTCTTGACGGCTGGGGAATAGGAGAAAAACATCAAGGCAATCCAATTTGGCAGGTTCAGACCCCAACTTTTGACTGGATGAAAAAAAACTTTCCTATGCTATCACTTCAAGCATCAGGCATTGCAGTTGGACTTCCTTGGGGAGAGGAAGGAAATTCTGAAGTTGGGCATCTTACGCTCGGAGCTGGCAAAGTACTTTTTCAACACTTTCCAAGAATCACAATGGCAATTAAAGATGGTTCATTTTTTTCCAACCCTGCTTTAAGGGGCGCTTTTTTGCATGCAAAAAAAACAGGAGGAAGGGTGCACATCGTGGGGCTTCTGACTTCTGGCAATGTTCATGCCTCTTTTGAGCATCTTATTGCTTTGCTGCAACTTGCAAGAAAAGAGGAAGCAGCAGATGTATTGCTTCATCTTTTTACTGATGGCAGAGATAGTCAACCTCAAGAAGCGCCAAAACTAATTGAAAAACTCAGAAAAGAAATTAATTTGCTTGGAATTGGTAGAATTGCATCAATTGCTGGTAGATTCTATGCACTTGATAGAGATGAACGTTGGGATAGAACTTACCGTGTTTGGAAAGTTCTTAGCCAAGGATCTCCAACAAAACCAACTCCTGAAGAGGTATTAAATGAAACTTACAAACGGGGATTGAACGACGAATTTGTTGAGCCAACAATGATTGGTGATATAGAAATAGCTAAAAATTCAGTGGTAAAACCAGGAGATTCCCTCATCTTTTTTGACTTTAGAGAAGATAGTGCAAGACAAATTGTAGAACCATTTGCAGATCCACAGTTTCAGGGATTTGAAAGGACAATGATAGAAAATCTTTATATAGCAACTATGACAGAATACAGGCCGGGTCTTACTCAAAATGTAGCCTTTCCTCCCCAAAGTATCACCCAGCCCCTTGCCAAAGTTCTCTCTGATGCAGGAAAAAGACAGCTACATCTTGCTGAATCAGAAAAAGCAGCGCACGTGACATATTTTTTTGATGGCCTTCGATCCGAACCATTCCCGCAAGAACTCTGGGTTATAGTTCCTTCACCAAAATCCTTCAAATTTGAAGAAGTGCCGGAACTTGCAGCACATGAAATTATGAATCGCCTAATAGAAGCAATTGAGGAAGGAATTTACGACTTCATTTTAGTCAATTTTGCTAATGCCGATCTTATTGCTCACACGGGCAATTGGGGAGCTGCGCTTAAAGTAATTACATTAATTGATGGATTGATGAATAGACTGTCTAGGATTTGTCTTGAAAGAAAAGTTCCGCTCATAATTACCTCTGATCATGGCAACATTGAAAATATGCTAAACCCGATAACTGGCAGGGTGGAGACAAGACATGATCCAAGCCCTGTTCCATTCCATTTAATTGATCAAAGATTCTATAGACCAAGAAGCGATGAAGAAATAAGAAGATCTGAACGAGAAATTAGTGGAAGCCTAGCAGATGTTGCACCTACAATCCTAAATCTATTCAACCTGCCAAAACCTCCGGAGATGACAGGAGATTCTTTGTTGCCATTGTGCAAATAAGCAGAAATATGGCATTGGTATTTCAACTCAAAAACTTAAGGATGAACCTCATACCATCCTCTCCTGGAATATATTTTTTTCTAGATCATAAAGGCAAAATTTTATACATCGGAAAAGCTGCGAATTTAAGAAAACGCCTATCCTCTTATTTTCTAAAAGAAGTATCTGAGAAAGTTTTTTGGCTAAAGCAAGAAGCAAAGAAACTTCAAATTCTTCCCTTAAACTCAGAGATTGAGGCCTTAATAAAAGAGGCAGCTTTTATTAAAAGCTATAGACCGAAATACAATATCCTTTTCAGGGATGATAAAAACTATTTTTTTGTAGTATTTAGCAAAGAAACTTTTCCTCGAATTTTTATTACCCATCAGATAAATCGTCAAAAAAATCGAAAGCTAAAAATTTCAGAAATTTTAGGGCCTTATGTAGATGGTAGAGCGCTAAAAATAACTCTGCGCTTAATTCGCAAGATATTCCCTTATTGCAGCTGCAAAAAACCCCATGCCAGAACTTGTCTTCAAAATCAACTTGGACTTTGCCCAGGATATTGCTGCAAAAAAAATTCTAACCCTACTTTTTCCCAAATAAAACTTTATGCAAAAAATATCCGGAACATAAAACAAATTCTTGCAGGAAAGAGTACAAAACTCCAAAAAGAACTTGAGAAAAATCTTAAAAGGGCAGCAGAAAAAATGCAATTTGAAGAGGCTGCAAAAATTAGGGATCAACTTAAAGGACTTAGCAAAATTTTAGAACATCGAGGGATAATACAGAATGAATCAAAAAGAAAAATAAAGTCAATTCTAAAATTGCCGCAAAGGATAGAGTGTTATGATGCTTCAGTACTTTCAGCAAAAAATGCTGTCGGAGCTATGACCGTATTTGTGAATGGAAAAGCAGAAACTTCTGGTTGGCGTCTTTTTAAAATGCGCTATCAGGGAAGACCAAATGATCCTAAACAAATCCAGGAAATGATTGAACGGCGTCTTTTGCATCTGGAATGGCCGCTTCCTAACTTAATTATTGTAGATGGCGGAATACCCCAACTTAAAGCAGCACAGCAAGCAATCAAGAAAGCAAATCTAAAAATTCCTGTAATTGCAATTGCAAAAGGGAAAAAGAAACAGGAAAGAATTGTGCAAGATAGCCCCCCAATCGTAAAATCTCTTGCAGAGATACCAGAAGAATTAGCCAATACCCTCAGACGCATTCGGGATGCTACACATCGCTTTTCAATTAATTATCATCGCCGCCTAAGAAAGAAGGAATTATTTGGGAAGTCTTGATTTTTTAAGGCTCTTTAGGATAAAGTAGAATGGTTATGCCTGAAGAAAGAATTTATCAAATTCCTGTTTGGCTTAGACCGGATGAGAAAGGAGAAATAGATGAGGCCAGATTGAATAGAATACGGGAGGAACTACAACGCCTTGGAGCAAAAATTATTAGTGAAACAAAAGCTGCAAAACTGCGCTTAAGTTATCCTATAAAAAAAGTTAGAGAGGGTATATTTTTGGTATTTGAGATAATGCTTAATCCACAAAACTCATCAAAGGTAATTTCAGCATTTCGGCATAATAATGAAATACTTCGAATTGGAATTTTTGCGGTGCAAAAACCAGAGAAGTTAATTCAGGACAGACAAGAAACTGTTCAGAAAAAACCTGAGGCCAAAATTGAAGAATTAGAGAAAAAACTCGAAGAAATACTGCATGGTAAATCATCTAGGATATAATTAAACTATGAATTTCAACAAAGTAATCCTAATAGGTAATCTAACTAGAGACGTGGATTTGAGGGTAACCCCGGATGGTATACCAGTTGCTACTTTAGGAGTTGCGACCAATAGAGTTTGGATAGACAAAACCGGAAAAAAACAAGAAGAAGTTGAGTTTCACAATGTTATTTTGTGGGGGCGGCAAGCTGAACTTGCTAAACAATATCTTAGCAAGGGTCGCCTGGTAATGATTGAAGGAAGACTTCGAACTCGTAGCTGGGATGATAAACAAACTGGTCAAAAAAGATATAGAACAGAAATCATTGCAGAAAGAATTCAATATGGACCGCGACAAAATATTGCAGAAGATATTAAAGATCAAACAGAAAAAACGGAAGATAAGATACCTGAAATACTTGATGAAATACAACTTGAAGAAGAGCAAATACCGGAAGTAGTGCAAAATGAAATTAATGATGTGCCATTTTAAGATATGATGCAGTGTCAACTTTGCACCCAAAATAAAAAAGAAATTGACTGGAAAGATATAGAAACTCTTAGAAAATTTTTATCCGCTGCTTTCAAAATAAAATCTAGGCAAAAAACAGGTCTTTGCGCCAAACATCAACGAAAAGTCACAAAAGCTGTAAAACGCGCAAGAATAATGGGCTTATTACCATTTGTGCCGGAATAGATACCAAAACTTATCCGTCTTTTGCTCAATCCACATAAGCATTAATTATAAGATTAAAAAAATCCCAGCCGTGTGGCTGGGATTGGATAAAAAGAGCAGGGCTGAAGCTATGGCCCCCTTAACCGCCCAGAATGCCCTGGACAGCTAAGAGGAAGCACTGACCACGGGTCTCCCTCCCGTGGCCAGCTCTGCCACGGAAAGAGGAGACCCCTTCCCCAAAATAGGGGGTCGGGCTTCCCAACCGCTGCGGTTTTTGTCGCATATTTTGCAGCGGCTTCGCTCCAGCCCCTTCTTAATCTCTTGTTTAAGAAATTAAGAAGAGGCTGGAGGCAAATTTAAGCAAATTTAAAAAACTAACTTAAGAACTTTTTGCTCTTAAATTATAGCATATCCTTCAAATTTGTCAAGAGCCTGTGCTCATTCAAACATTCCGTACACTTTTTAAGATTCACTAACAATAATTAAGAACTGTTGAGAAAACCTTTGAAGATTTGAGGGTTTACCCTTGATTTTTTTATAATATTCCATCAATGACAAACTGTCAAGAACCTAATGGAGTCTGAGAAAATGGATTGAGATTCCAGTGTAAAGATTACCATTAAAAAATTTGTACTCAATGGGCTTATTACCATTTGTGCCGGATAGGATGCACAATATAACCAACATTTTAAACATTTTAGCAAATCCGAGGTTATTTCCTTAAATTCAATCCAATACTTTCGCCCAATCCAAGCCATGGCTTCAATTGTGCGAAAGTTCATACTTTAAATTAATACTTTAAAAATTAAATTCATACTTTAAAAATTTTTCTTAACCACTAATTATAAATTAATTTTCACCAAAACCATTCGCCTAATTAAAGCCATCGCCTTAAATAGGCGAAAGTTTTTTTGTTAAATTAATTGTTAACTTAACTTTCGCCTAACTTATACTTTCGCCTAATTTAGGTCATGGCTTGAAATAGGCGAAAGTTATGAATCAGGGCTCGGGTTCACTTTCTCCTTTTTCAGCTGTTTCTTTGGTTGATTTTATAATATCTGCAATTATTTTTGGATTTTCTTTCAAAAATGTTTTTGCTGCCTCAAATCCGCTACCAAGACGCGTTGTGCCAAAAGAATATGTTGCGCCGGATCTTGTTACAACTCCATATTTTAGCGCTGTGTTCAAAACATCTGCTTCATAAGAAATTCCCTCATTGTAGAAAATATCAAATTCTGCAGTGCGAAATGGCGGTGCAACTTTATTTTTTGCTACTTTTGCTTTAACGCGATTTCCAATCACCCCCTCCCCTTTCTTGATCTGAGCAGCTCTGCGAACTTCTATTCTCACTGAAGAGTAGAACTTAAGCGCCTTTCCTCCAGGAGTAGTTTCCGGATTTCCATACATTCCAATTTGCATCCTAATTTGATTAATGAAAATAATGATGCAATTTGCTTTTGCAGCAAGACTGGCAAGTTTTCGCAATGCCTGCGACATCAAACGCGCCTGAAGCCCAACATACTGGTCACCAATCTCACCCTCAATCTCTGCTTGAGGAGTAAGAGCTGCTACAGAATCAACCACAATAACATCAATAACTCCTGACCTTACTAAACTCTCAACTATCTGCAATGCCTGCTCTCCTGTATCTGGCTGAGAAATCAAAAGTTCATCTACATCTACCCCAATTCTCCTAGCATAATCAGGATCGAGCGCATGTTCAGCATCAACAAATGCAGCTCTTCCGCCTGCTTTTTGCGCCTGAGCAACAACATGAAGTGCAAGCGTCGTTTTTCCTGAGCTTTCAGGACCATAAATTTCAACAATCCTCCCCCTGGGAAGCCCCCCAACTCCTAATGCCAAATCAAGCGCTAAAGATCCGGTGGGAATAACATCAACATTCACCTTCCTTGCCTCGCCCAATTTCATAATTGCACCCTCCCCAAATCTTTCCTTGATTTCTTTAACTATTGCTTCCAGTTCGCTGCGCTTTCCATTTTTTTCTTCCTTGTGTCTTGGCATATTATTTTAGTTTAGCTGATAAATTATTTTTCGAATAATGGTTGTGGTTTTTCCGCGAAAGTTAGAGGCTCTCAACTCAACAATATTCTCCCCCTCCTCAAGTTCAATTAGGTATCTAAAACGTCCGCCTGGATCTATCCCAATTCTTTCTCCATTTATTGCAAGACGTGAAGCATTGTTTAATCTTCCGGAAACTACAAACGCTGCTTGATTAGTAATAATAGTATCTCTTGCCGGAGACTCAAGATCAATTATAGGAGGTATAAAAAACTGACTCAATTGCAAAACAAGATAAAAAAATGCAATCAAGCCAGCTAAAATTCCAAGCTCTTTTGTCCCGAACGAAAGTACATATCTTTTTCCTGCCCTAAAACGATTCTCTGGTAAGATATCCAAAGGACCTGAAGTGCAACACTTAATATTCTTTCTAAACTCTTCTAAATACTCTTCAAGAATTTTATTTGGCTCAAGTCCCAAAAAAGCGGCATATTTTTTAATTATGCCGCGTAAATACACTTCAGGAGGAAGATTAGAATAATTTCCTGTCTCAATATATAAAAGCAATTTTGCAGGAATTTTCAGTATTGAGGAGGCGTTATCAATAGTAAGATTTTGAGAAATTCTTGCCTCCTCTAAAATTTTACCTGGATTTTTTCCCTCAATTTTATCAAACATAATTATTCTTTAACATCTTGATCAATTCCATAAACTTCTCTTGGTTTTGCGCCTTTAGCAGGACCAACCACTCCCCTTGATTCCATAATATCAAGAAGTCTAGCTGCCCTAGCATAACCTATTTTAAGACGTCTCTGCAAAAGAGAAGCAGATGCTTTTTTTGCTTCACGAACAACCCGCACTGCTTCATCATAAAAAGGATCATCAGCCAAATCATTAGCTACTTCAGTAGATTTTGCAAAATCATCAACTTTCTCTAAATCTTCTATCTTCTGCCCTGTTTCAAATTCCTCACCAAGCTCTTCTCCTTGGCGTACCAAAAACTCAACCACGCGCTTAATTTCTCTATCTGACACATAAGGAGCTTGAATTCTCCTTGGTTTAGAGGTATCTGGAGCTAGAAAAAGCATATCTCCAAATCCCAAAAGCTTTTCTGCTCCTGCCATATCTAAGATGGTCCTGGAATCTACTTGAGAGGCAACTTGGAATGCTATCCTAGATGTGATGTTTGCTTTAATAAGGCCGGTGATGACCTCAACCGAGGGACGTTGGGTAGAGACTACAAGATGAATACCTGTTGCTCTTGCCATTTGAGCCAACCTTACAACTGCACCCTCAATCTCTCTACCAAATGTCAGCATTAAGTCAGCTAATTCATCAATTACAATAACTATAAAAGGCATTATTTCTTTCTGCAAATCATTTCTTGAAGCATTATAGGCAAAAATATCGCGAGCTTTTGAGTCTAAAAGAGTAGCATATCTTCGCTCCATTTCATTAATTGCCCAACGTAAAACCCCAACAACTTTTTTGCCATCTGTAATCACAGGAGATATAAGATGCGGCAAACCTTGGTATTGTGAAAGCTCAACTCTTTTTGGATCAATAAGAATCAATCTCAAAAGATGCGGGGAATTTCGGAATAAAAATGAGATTAACATACTATGAATAAAGATAGATTTCCCAGAACCAGTTGCTCCTGCAATCAAAAGGTGAGGCATTCTAGAAAGGTCTGCGCTAACTGGCTTTCCCATCACATCTCTACCAAGAAGGAATGAAAGTGGAGATTTTTCTTCAAAAAATCTTGCATCTTCAAAAAGAGTCCTCATTCTAACAATTGAAGCTGCTTTATTTGGCACTTCAATTCCAACCAGAGATTTTCCAGGAATCGGAGCTTCAATTCTAATAGGATGAGCTGCAAGAGCAAGCGCTAAATCATTTTGCAAAGCCACAATCTTCGCAAGTTTTACTCCTTGTGCTGGTTTAAGAGTATATTGAGTAACAGTGGGGCCTACATTCACCTCTGCCATTTCAACAGGAATACCAAAGTTCTCAAGGGTACGACGTATAATATTTGCATTAATTCTTATATCTCCTGCGCTGGGCGATGAACTATCTTTTTCAAGTAAATCAAGAGGGGGAAGGTCCCAGTTTTTCAAAAAAGTTTTGGCAGAAAACACAATACTCTCTGTATGGTCTTTTGGCTGAATTTTAAAACTAGAAGATGAAATTTCCTTCTCTGTTGTCTTTTCTTCTTTTGACGAAGCTCTTACAATTTTTGAAAGATCTTTTTTAACTTCTTGCTTATCTTTCTCAAAAACTTTATCCACTTTTCTATGAAAAGCAAGAAAAACTCCTGAGATTCCTATTGCTGCAAGTATTACCACGCTTGCCCAAAAACCAAAAAGCACTGAAATTGATCCTACTGCCTGACCTAAAAAGCCAGCATGATATGGTCGAAATTCATGAGAGATTCCAAGAATCGAAAGAATAGCAAGCATAATTCCCAAAATAGGAGTCAAAATATTTTCTCTAAGTCCATAAACAAGAATAAATGAAGTTGCAAAAAAAGAGACAGGAAGCAAAAAATATCCCCAGCCCATCAAAAAAGAAAATGTTTGCCACAATAGCTTTCCAACCGGTCCTGCAAGCTGAAAATTGGCAAGAATAAATACCAAGCCGAAGGCAAAAAGAATAATTGCTGCGATAATCCGCTTAGTTTCGGGAGGAATATTTAAATGTGGCTGAAAGTTTCTTGGTCTTTTTGGCATTGCCTATTTGGATTTTTACACTATTTTGACCGAAAATCAAAAACCAAAACAAACTCCCCTTTTGATCTTTTTCCAGTTTTTATATATTCTAAAAGCTCATCGGCTTTGCCAAATTTCGTTTCCTCATGAAATTTTGTAAGCTCTTTTGCCAAAAAAATCTTAAGATTGGGAAAATATTCAGCAATAACCAGCAAGGTTTTTTCCAGGCGATGAGGAGACTGATAAGCTACAGCAACAGCATCTCTTCTTGCTAAATCCTCAAATAGCTTCAAAAGTTCACTTTGTTTTTTGGGCAAAAATCCCAAAAATTCAAAATGAGAAGTACTAATTCCTGAAACAGAAAGGGCTGCAACAAATGCGCAGGGTCCCGGCAGTGCAAAAATTTTAAAACCTGCTTCTCTGCAGGCAGCAACTAACTTGCTACCCGGATCAGAAATTGCCGGTGTCCCAGAATTGACCAAAAAAGCGGCCTTTTTATCTTTAATTCTATTTAAAATTAAGGGAATTTTTTTATTATCTTTTTCGCGATATCTTATAAATTTGGGAAATGGAATTTGATATTTTATGAAAAGACGTTTGCTGACTGCAGGATTCTCGCATACTGCATATTCAACTTCTTTCAGAACCTCCAAAGCTCTGAGAGTAATATCAGAGAGATTGCCAATTGGAGTTGCAATAACATAAAGCACTGACATATCATTCCTCTTTGAAACCAAAAATTTTTTCAAATAATCCTTCTTTATGCGTAATTCCTGCTTTGCGCAGAATCTCATGTTTCCAAGCCTGAACCTCTTCAATTCCTACTTTAATCCCTGCCTCAACTTTACTAAAATCAGTTGGAGCAATATGTCCAACTTTTGGAGTGAGTATAATATCTTCTGAACTACGCTGCATTATCACCAATTGATGCTCAATTACTGACAAAGCATTATCTAAAACATTAAAAAGTTGCCAGGGCTTCCAAAAACCCTTTGCTGCAATAGTTCTTCCTGCCTCTGATATTACATCAGAAGAAAGGTCAACCCCGATTACAAATTCAGCACCTAACTTTCTGCAAGTTTCAAGAGGTACAGGCTCTACCAATCCTCCATCTACCAAAATTCTTCCGTCTTTTTCGACAGGAGGAAAAAATATAGGAACTGCAATTGAAGCAAGAATAGCATCAACCAACTTGCCGCTTTTTAGAACCACTTTTTCTCCTGAAAGAATATCGGTTGCGACTGCTGCAAAACTTATTTTAAGATCCTCAATTAAAGGATCTTTAGTAACTTTTCGCAGCCATTCTGTTAAGCGGGCAGTGTTAAAAAATGCTCCGACCTTGCGAGGAGAAATATCGCGAAGCCCCAAAATCTCCTGCAAAGTTTTCTTTCGCGCCTCAATTTCTATTTCCTCTATAGAACCTACTGCTGCGTACCAACCGCCAATTAAAGCACCGATAGATGTGCCTGCAATAATCTGAGGAAAAATACCCATTGCATTGAGTTCTTTTAACACACCAATATGGGCAAGTCCTCTAGCTGCGCCTGCGCCCAATGCTAAACCTATTTTCTTCATATTTTTATTCTACATCAAAAGCGCTCCAATGGAGCGCTTTTGATTTTAAATTAACGCCGAAACGCTTGTCTACGCTTCGCGTTACAGTCCCGACAATATACAGGCCTTGCTGGAGTACCATCTTCGTTCATCATTGGCCGAAAAGGAAGCTCTTTAATATCTACTCCGCACTCAGCGCATTTAAGTTTCAGGTCGCCAACATCAAAGGGTTGATACTGTCTAGGACCTCCCTGCTTATGAGCCGCCACTTTAAATTTTAATTTTACATAAGCAAGTCCCGGACCACCATCATATTTTTATGACTATTGCGACCGCGCAGGAAGCTAAATCGCCTTGATGCAAATTTGCATTGTTGCGTAAAAGCCTTCTGCGATTCCGGGTTGCACCAAGCTAATCTTGGCCTAAATATCCTACCATGTTATACCATTTCTTGCAAGAATGCTCTTTGCTGTATCAAGAATCTTAGCGCCTTGCCCTACCCAGTACTTGATCCTTTCTTCCTTAAATTCTCCTTTCTTAAGATAAGGGTTCCACCAGCCAAGATACTCTAATGGCTTACCTCTTGCAGCTGATCTTTTTTCCGTCAAAATTAGACGGAATGTTTTTTGATTTTTTCTGCCAATTTTTTTAAATCTTATTACAAGCATATTGAAAAGAATTTCTCTCTCAAAAATTTATCTTAATTTTAGCAAAATTTTTTAAAAAAAGAAGTGGTTGTAATGCACTAGATTCCCAGCAAATAACTTTTCATTGAGCAAGAAGTCATTATCCCTTTATAACCCCAACTGGTTTTAGTCTGACTACTTTTTTTGCAATCCCCGCT
>FWWL01007257.1_pt1 | contig 15290 bp, 12 predicted proteins | sample 2228331 | NCBI WGS metagenome assembly FWWL01 (sample SAMEA103939775, study PRJEB20133) | metagenome
TATTAGGGATGGTAGTGGAATGGTGTATAATGGTGAGGGTGTGGGTCAATCGGAGACGCTGAGGTTTGTTATTGGAAAAAGCATGCATTGATTTACGAGATACTTGATCAATTAACAGAAAGAGGTCGCGAGAATGAATTAAATGTAATGCTCAGATGGGAGACCTCAATTTCTGGGAGACATAAATTCCCGGGGACATCAATTTCTGGGGGATATCAATTTCTGTGGACATCAATTTCCGGAAGACCCCAATTTCCGGGGACATCAATTTCGGGAAACTTCAATTTATCCTTTTATTTCCGATTTTTATATAGAGGATGGCAGATATAAGGAATATTCTTATTGGAGGTAAGAACGGTCTTTTTGCATATCGATCTGCCCTTGATATAATATCAAGGAACATAGAGAATGCAGGGACAGAGGGATACACGCGTCAGACACCTCTGCTCACCCCATTGCCGCCAAGTCAAGTAGGAGTTCTGTTTGAAGGAGCAAAAAGAGAAAGATTTTTCTTCCTTGAAAAGAGAATGCACGCAGAGCTTCAGATACTCAAAGATTTCGAGACACAACAAGAACTGATAAACAGAATAGAATCTATATTCAGCGATCTGGAAGGCGGAGGTCTTTTGAATGAACTTGACGAGTTTCTGAACAGCTTTGAGGAGCTATCCACAAATCCAGATAGTATAGCAATACGTCAGGATATAGTGCTGAAAGCAGAGAGATTTTCATTTCGCCTGCGCGAAGTTGCGGAATCTATGGCGGAAATCCGAGTTGAAGCGGATAAAGCAATACAGAACACAGTAAAAGAGATAAACACACTGATAGAGAGGATAGCAAGCCTGAACAAAAAGGTAGCAGAACTCAAAGCGGCTAAAGAGAACGCAAATGAAGTTATGGATCAAAGAGACCTACTTATAAGAAAACTATCCGAACTTGTTGACATCAACACTTTTGAGACAGAGAACGGTATGATAAATGTATATTTGAGGCGCGGAGGACATGTTTTAGTAGATAGAGATAGAGCTTTCTCCCTAAAACTCGAACTTGACCCGAACAATGAATCAAAGGTAGTCAAGACATCGCAACTTTTACATAAGATAAAGTATGTTGATGGGAAGGGGAATGTATGGGATATAACGCCTTTCATAACAGGCGGGGCGCTCAGCGGATTGATTAAAATAAGAGACAAAATTGCTCCCGACATCATAATAAAGCTCAACAATTTCGCAAGACAGGTTATAAGTATTGTGGGAAGCAGGCATGCGCAGGGAGTTGGAGCGTCACATGCAAAATCAATGGTATCCTCTTATTCAGCATCAGACTCATTTTCCCCGATAAACTCTGCCGGACTACCTTACAGTGCGTCAGCGGGTAGTGTGTCAATAGCAGTATATGATGAAAGCGGAAATCTTATAGCAACTTTCACGGTTTCATATGACCCAGATGTAGATAGTATTGCGAATATAGCAGCTCTCATAAATGGTGCACCAGATAACGCAGGATACGTATCTGCTTCCATAACCGCAGACAACCGTTTGAAACTTGAAGCGGCAGACGGATTTACGTTTGACATATATCAGGATACAGGAGGACTTGCAGTTGCGCTTGGAATGGACGTGCTCATCAAAGGAGAGACAGTATTTGACATAGGAGTTGAAGATATATTCAAGGAAAATTCGGGACTCGTATCATCTTCTGGAGACCCGACATCTCCATATGCCAACGATGTAGCTCTCTCCATAGCTGCGCTAAGGCATGAAAAAATAGATGGTGTGAGAACACTTGCAGACATATATCTTCAGATACAAAATGATGTAGGTAATACCGCTGTATTTGTGAGAAATGAGTTTGAAGCAAGAAAACTCGTTGTGGAGACACTCGAAAATCAGATACAGCAGAGATCGGGAGTATCTCTTGATGAGGAGTTTGTGAGGACGATCGAGTTTCAGAGGGCTTTTGAAGCTTCCGCTCGTGTCGTGAGGATCGCTGATGAAATGCTCCTTACAATACTCGGACTTGTCGGTGGTGGATAAGGACGTGAGGATTGAGGATGATGACGGATAAAAAATTGATGATGACTGTAGGGGGAGAACAATATGGGGAACAATAGGGAGAACGATAAGGAGGTTTTGATATGAGGGTGCCGACGAAGTTTTTGTTTGATACGAGAAAAGATACAATAATTGAAAATCAAGCTAAACTTTTTGAGCTTCAGAAGAAGGTCTCAAGCGGGTTGAAGCTCGCAAGACCTTCGGATAATCCGTCTGAATATTCACTTGCAAGGACTATCGAGGTTCATATATCAAAAATCGCAAGGGATATATCAGACTCCAATGAAGTTCTGCATTTTTTGAAAGCTAAGGAGGAGGCGCTATCCAAGTTATCTGACCTTCTCGCTAAGGCGAAGATGCATGCGGAAAGAGGGATTGATGCTATATCATCTGAGGAGTTCGCATCGCTTGCCAGCGCAGTGGAAGAACTCTTCACGCAAGCGGTTCAAATCGCAAATACCTCTGTAAGAGGGAGGTTCATATTTGGTGGAACAAAGATAGTACCTATATTAAGGTCGTTCAAGGCACCGTATGAAGATAGAGAGGTTGTAAAACAGGAAAGTTGGGAATCGCAAAAAGGAATAGAAACCACAAAGAACCTTGGACAAGCACTGGGGATAAAAGAGGGGAGATTTCGTCTCGTCGTGTATGATGATAACGGGAACGAGATCCTCTCAGATGAAATCAGGTATTTTGATACTGATACGATACAGGATATTGCGGACAAGATAAACGCACGAGGTGGTGGCCTTGTCATTGCCAGCACATCGGCTGATGGAAAGCTAATTGTGAACACCACCACACCAGGTTTCACTTTTTCAATACTTTCAGACAACATGGGACTTATAGCAGAAATAGGGGGAGACGGTATACCTGAGTATCATGGAAATGATGAGGTAACATCTGTTGAAATACAATCTGCTCTGGTGAACATAACAACAGTAGGGAGGGAAATATTTGGAGACCCGTCAAAGGGCGTCATGGGAGTTCTCACAACACTCAAAAAGCTATCTGATATTTTGAGGTTCAAGGTAGAAGGGAATACACAAGAACTTCTCAGAGCTATGACCCTTGAAATCGAAAAGATGTATGAAGTTGTAAATGAAGAACGCACAAAACTTGGGGAAAATATAAGCCTTGTGGAAAAGAGGCTCGATCTTCTGAATTTTGCGAAGACAGAGGAGACGATAAGGAAATCTGAGATTGAGGATCTTGATATGGCTGAAGGAGCTACAGAACTGACGCTTCGTGAGAGCATTGTTCAGGCATCAATGATAACTGCGGTGAGAGCATTTGAACTCACACTTATGAGATTTTTATAAATTTACAGATCATTGTTCAAATCATTGTTCAAATGTAATGACACTTATTCTCAGCCAACCTATGCTTTTTCCGTCAGTGACTTTCACCCATTCGTTCTGCCTATCGAGGATGAGCACTCTCTCACCCCCGTTTATCTTCCCAGCCTGTGCAGCGACAGGACTCGGATTATCGCGCAGAACCACGCTTGTGTATTTTGAAGTTATATAGCCATATTTTTGCACCTCAAGAGGGGGTTTTTCCTCCGGAACTTTTAACTCAGGACCTTTTATCTCTCCAGTGGTAAAAGTAGGTTGGACCTTTCTTTTCTCATCTTGAGCTCCTTTTATCATCGCCTCCTGATAAAACTTTTTGAACTTCTCAATATCACCCACAAATTCTATTCCATTGATAATGGATTTGAAATCTGGAAATCTTCTGCCAAGGTGAGCTGGAATTTTCAGTATAGGGGTTTCAGCGGACATAAAACCAACTTCCGCGTCTTTTTCTATATCAAATGATGATATGAGCAATCCGACTTTCATCCTTTTCATGACCTCCGATGCGTCACGGGCGAGCCTATATGTAAATCTCTCGCTATCATGTTTTTTAACCATAAAATCATAGTTGATTTTGAGCTCATCTGTCAGGTAAATCATACAAGGCGAATATATCGCAAAAGGTCCTAAAATGTATTGAGACACCGTTGTTGAGAACTCTACAAAAAAATTATCAACTTGTGCGAGGAAGTCGGAAAGTCTCTTTTCATAAAACTCCTCAGAAAAGTCCGGGGAAAGTTTTCTGAAAAATCCAGATAGTATGACAGATATTCTTCTTATATTCTCCTTATTGAGCATAAAACAGTTTGAACTATCTTTAAGACTGAGATACTTTGATATGTTTATGTGTCCTTCTTTTCCTTCAACTATTTTAGGATTTCTGGCTTTCCATATCATCTCATCAAGCCACTTTTTCTCATAAGTTCCATTATGTATGAAAACATCTGCACGGTTTAGGATCCTTATATGCACATCCTGAGGTTGGAACTTCCAAGGGTCAGTTTCAGTCTCATCTACCAGGTAATATACCTCATGAGACGGATCCACCAACGCCCTTGCGATATAATAAAGATCGTAATTTGACGTCACTATAACTGCAGATAAAAAAAATATTGAAAAAACCCCAACCATCTCAAAAAAAATTAAAAAGTTTAAATTAAACAATAAAAATCAAAAACAAAAATCAAATCAAGCAAGAAAAAAATTATAAACTAAACATGGTCTGCAAATATATTATATTTTGTGGGAGGGCCTTTTCAGAAAAGTTTCCTGTCCACTGAAGTCTTATCTTCACATTATCTTGCGGGATGAACGTTGCGGATATAGAGAGTTCTAACATCTGTGGGCGAGTTTCTGAGCCACCCTCTCCGAAAAATGTAGCGGAAGGAAGTCCGAATATTTCAGGTCTTATCCCAACAGCGAAAAAACTTACAGGAGCTATGACAAATTCAGAGAAAATGCCTCCGTCTACATCAAGTGTTCCTGGGCCTTGCAATCTCCTCAAAATATACCCAAGGTTTATTGAGAGAAAAGGAGAGAAATTGAAGTATACATCTCCACCAAAGAAATCGGTGAAGTTATCCGATGCAACTTGGGGTAATTTTTCTGTAAGTATCAGTCTTTCAGAGCTTCGGTTTTTCCCGGTAGCCCAAAATAGTCCAAAACCCCCGGATCTTCTTTCATCACCAAAACCATTCCTCAAAGATATGAGGTAAACGAGCTCAAAACTACCTATTGTTCCCCAAGATTTTTCTGAGCCATCAAAAATCTGCCCCACTATCTCAAGAGTCCAAGGTAAAGGTGGGAATATGGATAATTCAAACCCCTCGTCAAGTAATCCATCGGTTCCGAAAAATTTTCTTATGGTAAGAGGTCTTTCAACAAACCATCTTTGGAAAAATGTTTTTGAGTTTGCGTCACCTATTCTTCCATAGAACCTCCCGAGCATAAATCTGACGAATGGAAGACCACGTGTTGACACGAAAGCCTCCTTTACTCTGACAAGGGTGTTGGGCAACAATGTGCTTTCAGGTGGTGCACCAGTGTTAGCCTTGAAATAAGATTCCATTATCGAGTTTTCTTGCTCTACTACATCTGAAAAGAGCTGATACGTAAATGGATTTATATCAAGCACTCCTTTTGCGAAAAAGTATTCTCCACCAGCTTCTGCCCCTGCTTCAATGTTTCGTATGGAAAAAAGCATAACATTATTTCTTCCCAAGAAAACAGAGAAAAGACTATTCCCTCTCAGATATAATTCTGCTCCTGTGGCGAAATTTGATATACCGACAAAAACAAAAAAAGAAAGAAGGATAATACGGAGTATCATTCCATAGAACCTCCGCTTAAAATTTTAAAAATCAGATTTGAATTATTTAGTCGGAAAGTTCTGATTTTTTGTTTAGCAGATTGAATGAATTAATAATCAAATGGGAATAAGTTTTCTATCGCATATTTTTCTGAAATTGCAAACCCTGCATATAGAAGATGACTCTGCGATTTTCGGCTCCCTTTTGGCAAGCCAAAAGTCAAGAATATCTGTCAATTTCTTCTTAGTCTCCATCTTTATATCACCCAAGAAAAATGTTTTCGAAATCTCATCATCGTTCACTATATTTTTTACCCTTATCTCAAGTTCCACTTTATCAAGGGAGATATCCAGCATTTTCTCAATGCATATCCCATATATTCCAACCTGCAGCACATCAGAAGAATGGACTTCTGAGTTTCTTCTTGTTTTGAGTTCAGTGATCTTTTTCACTCCATCTCGCGCAAATAAAATACTATCTGGTTCTCCGGACAACATAACTTTTCTCCCGGTATCTTTATCAATCCAGATGAACCCTACCTTCATAGTAAATGATAGCTCTTTACCAGAGGCTAAAAGTTCATCCGCATAACGGAAATCAATATGCTCATACCTGAAATAATCCTGATGTATCATCTTTCCTCTTATCATATCTTGTGTTTCCTCTGTTCCATATTTGATCTCAAGATATTTTTTCCATTCGCAGAACAGAGAACTTGATATGTCTGATACGAAGATTTTAGGGATTGAGTTAATATATGCAAAAGAAGATAAGGAAGAAAATTTTTCAACTATTGTAGTAATGATGCCCATAATTGGGGGTATTCATCTTTATTGAGAGTATTCATTTTTATCTTTATACTATTTATTATTTTTTTTGTCTCTTTTGGGGGGTATGAAAGGTTCTACATCTCCTACAAGCTCGCCCTCAACAACAGTCCAAGAGTACATAGTAGGTTCAGGTTCAATTCTGCCGTAAGAGTCTATTCCTCTTATTTGGAGTATGTGAAGTCCCGGTTTCAGTTCTGATATAGTGAAGGGGGATGAGCACTGAACCCAACCCGCTCCGTCAAGATTGCACTCGAAAGTGACATCTTCTTCATCGGAATCGAACTCAAATACTGCCTGAGCAGAATTAGTAACACGAGATGGAGCATAAAGGATAACCGTTGTGGGAGGTCTTGCGTCAACTCTGAACACATATTCTTTTACCATCTCTTCATTTCCCGCAAGGTCAACGGAGTAAACTTGTATTTTGTGCCATCCGTCCTCCAAATTTGTAAGTGATATTTTACCTGATGAGCAGTCAAGCCAAAACCCATCGTCAAGTCTGCATAGAGTATACTCAACAGGTTCATTCACTCTGAAACTAAAGGTCGCAGAAGTTTCTTTGATAATATCAATAAAATCCTCAGGTATTATTTCTGTTATGGGAGGAGTAGTATCAACAACAAATGAATATTCGAGAATTTCATTGTTACAGATCTTGAATCCAGCATCGTTGATGAGGACACGGAAATTTTTCTCTCCATCTTCCCTGAAATCGAAACGAAGCCTTGGAGATACGACACCACAGGGGAATTGATAATCTTGTATTTTGCAAGTGAGAATTATACCCGGAGAGAAGATAAACTCAGCAGACCTTTTGTTCCAGAATTTTTTAGGTGCAAGTAGAAATTGTGGAGAAACAGAGATGCTATAGCATGTTATTTCGGATGGAAGTGCTTCTGTTGCTTTTTGGACAAACGATTCTTCTTCCTTCTTCTCTATTTTCCTCTCCTCCATCTTTAATGGTTCTACTTCTTTTTCCTCAATAAAGATTTTAGGTTTAGCTTCCTTAGGTTTCATTATGCCTTCTTTCATCAACTCTTTCTCTTCCTTTGCGATTTCTGGCTGTTGTTCAGTAGAGGGACATTTTCCCATAATTATGCCCAGTAAAAGTCCAAGAATAAAGCTGATTATAGTAAAGATGATGATTTTTTTTCTCCCATCAACATTAGCTCCTCGTTCTCTATTCTGTATAAACATACCAAGCAAATTTTTCTGTTTAGATATTATTTTATATTTTTTAATAGTTTATAAAAATAATGTTTATAAAAATAATATGGTTTCGGAGCTCTAAATCTGATGAACTTTCAAAAATAAGATGAACGGAGAAAGCGGAAACAATACAACCAAGAAACGTTCAAAAGAGACAAGATGCTCGTTGACCCAGGAGAACAAATACAAAGAGAGCAAACTGCGTATGAGTAAGAATAAGACAAAGAGAAAAGGACGTAGAGATTGTGAGGTCTGATAAAGAAGGTAGTAATGCTAAAGGTAATCAAAATTAAATATTTTGTGGTGATGGATATCAGGGATTCAGGTTATTAGTACTTTAGGTGTTCGGAAGTGTGAGGTACAATAGGTTTTTGGAAAGTATGAATAGGCAAAAAGAATTGTAGGGCAGAGCTAAGGTTAAAATATAGCAAAAATTACTAACTCAGAATCTTTCTTTTTCTTCTGAGGAAAGAGGGTATGTCGTATAGGTCTCTTCCTTCTCTTGATATATCCGTTATTTGTTCTCTGCTGTTTTTTTTCATTTCATCTTCCTCTATTTTTATCTTCTCGCTCATTCCGGTTGCTATTATTATGACGCGCACCTTATCTCCGAGAGATTCATCTAATGATACTCCAAATATTATATTTGCGTCTTCTGATACGCGCTCTCTTATTGCTTCTGCGGCTTCCTTTGCGTCGTGTAGTGAAAGTGATCCACCCCCTAAGATGCAGAGGAGCACATTACTTGCTCCATCTATTTTTATGTCGCCATCAAGCAGTGGGTTTTCAATGGCAACTCGGGCAGCTCTGACCGCTCTTCCGTCTTTTGTTGAATCATCACTTTCACCCACACCTATGAGTGCATATCCTTTATCCTGCATCACAGACCTAACATCTGCAAAATCAATATTTATAAGAGCGGGAACAGTTATAAGCTCTGATATTGATTTTACCGCCCTAACAAGGACATCATCTATGAGTCTGAAGCTATCTCTTATTGATATGTTCTTTCCACATGTCTCAAAGAGTTTATCGTTTGATATCACAATGAGTGTATCAACATAGTTTTTCAGGAGCTCTATTCCACTTATGGCATTACTCATCCTTCTTTTCCCTTCAAAGAAGAATGGTTTTGTAACTACTCCGACAGTCAGTGCACCGATTTCCTCCTTGGCTATCTGCGCCACAACAGGTATAGCACCGGTTCCGGTTCCTCCTCCCATACCTGCGGTCAGAAACACCATATCCGCACCCTCAAGAACCTGCTTTATTCTCTCCGCATCCTCCTCGGCGGATTTTCTCCCTATCTCTGGATTACCACCAGCCCCAAGACCGCGAGTGAGTTTGACACCTATCTGAACTTTCTGGGGAGCCTTGTTTACTGCAAGAACTTGAGCATCTGTATTTATGGATATAAGTTCAACCCCTTCAACACCGACCTCACATAAAGTATTTATTATGTTACAACCCGCACCCCCTACACCCACAACCTTGATAGAAGGCTTAAACTCACTAAAATGCTCCATAAACATTCACCTCCATTTTATGAAAAGAGAAAAGCAAACCAATGCTTCACTTTTTCCCTAAATCTCCTGAAAAATCCCCTACCCGCACTATAAGGTGTATCCTCATATACAGGTAAGTTCTTGTTCGCATAAAGTATAAGTCCAACCGCTGTTGAGAAAACCGGGTTTTCTATCTCATTTATCCCTGCTATGCCTTGAGGGAAACCATGTCTGACAGGAACGCCTAAAATCTTCTGCGCTATCTCGTCCACATACGGGAGTGACGAACTACCACCCGTTAAGACCGCATTCTTCGCGAATTTTGGGAATGGTCCTGCGTCAAGCCCCGATTTTACCCTGTCAAATATCTCCTCAACCCTCAATTGAATTACCTCCGCAAGCTCCTTTCGGGATATATCTACTTGCTGATAAGGTCCTGCTCTTTTGACATTATGTATTACTTCCTTTTCGTTCACCCTCGCAGAATTTGCACAGCCATACTTTATTTTTATCTCCTCTGCAACTCCTCTTGGTATACCGAACCTCACAGCAATATCGTTCGTTATGTGGTTCCCAGCTATATCTACTTCAACGGTATGCACAAGGCTCCCACCCCAGAATACAGCAACATCAGTGGTTCCACCACCCATATCTATAAGGACAGTTCCAACCTCACGTTCATCATCGTAAAGCACCGCTTCCGCTGACGCTATCGACTGCAAAACTATATTCCTGACAGAAAGACCAGTAGCTTCACAGCATCTTATCAAGTTCTTTATGGAATGTAAATTCCCCGTGATGATATATATACTTGCTTTAAGCTTTCTCCCATACATCCCGACAGGTTTGAGAACACTACCCTGGTCATCAACTATGAATTCCTTTGGTATTATGTGGATTATCTGCTTGTCGGGAGGTATGTTGTTCACCTTAGCACTCTCTATGACTCTTTTTACATCTCTTTCCGTCACAACACCCGATGGGGTTGTCACTATTCCCTCAGAACTAAATCCTGATATATGCTCTCCCGCTATGCCTATTATAACATCGTGTATCTCTGAATCTATCATCTGCTCCGCTTCTTCCACTGACCTTCTTATAGCCCTGCTCACTTGTTCCATATCATATACCATACCTCTTTTCATGCCCTCCGACCTTGCTAATCCCATACCAACAATCGCAAGACCAGCATCCGTCCTCTCCGCAACCACCGTACAAACCTTTGTCGTTCCTATGTCCAAACCGACTATATATTTTTCATTCCCAGACCGCATGTGAAAAACCTCCCCTTTACTTCAAAAAAATACCTCAAAAATTTTAAAAAAATCTCCGAATAATCTTACAAACAATTTTACAAAATCACTTCACAAAAATTTTTTCAACACCTCTTACATCTATCTCACTTACACCTTCCATCCCCTCCTTCAATCTAACGAACTTTGCAAAAGCGACTTGCACATCATCCTTTGGCAGAATTACCCTATAACCCTCATCTGTAAAAAGCTCAAAAGAAAAATCAAAACACACAACCTGGTCTATGTAATTAGCGCCCAAACTTCTCATATAAGAGATGAGCGAGACAATCTCATCAAGTGAACATCTTCCCGACTCAATTTTTATAAAAGGCAGAGATAACTTATTTAGTCCGAGCTCATATATATGCGATATAGGTATGGACGAAACCTTTTGAGCGTCGGTGGAGATGAGAAAAACTTTATCTCCGTCAAGGAGGAACCCTATAGGTTCAATTTCAACAAAATTGATGACAGCAAGTCCCGGAAGTAAAAAATCAACCTCACATTTTTTCGTCCACACACTCAGCTGACAAATCTCATATATGCTTTTGAGGATAAATCTTGGATTAAGTTTCTTGCTATCCAAATTCTTGCTATCCAAATCCATCTTCTTCTCCTTTATCAAATCACCCATGTTCTCAAAAATATCTTTCTTCAAAAGTTCAGACACAAAGGAAATATTCTCAAACCTCAAACGTGAAACAGAAAACGAGAAAAAAAAGGGAAAAACACCAAAAGAAAAAAGCAAAAATGATGTTATGATTGGAATATATTTGTTAACTCCTCCCAACCCTCTCTCCGCTCTCTTTATCTCATCTCCCTTGAAATCAACCCTCACATATAAAGATTTTACAAATTTAAAACAGGGAAAAATCTACAAATCTCGAACAAAGAGAAGATGAAGAAAGAAAAAGAAAGAAAATAAAGAGAGAGAGAAAAAAGAAAAAGAAGAAAGAAAAAAAGAAAAAAGAGAGAGAAGAGAAAATGATGAAGGGAACAATGAGGTAAAGAAACGAAGGAAAAATGGAGAAAACAAGGAGAAAGAGACAAAAATGAAAAGGCAAGGATGAGAAGACAAAGTGAAAAGACAAAGGAGAGAGAACAAAGTGAAAAGAAAAAGGAAAAAACAACTATAGAAGAATACAAAGAATGAATAAAAATGAAGTAAACGGGGATGAGAAGAAGTGAGAAAGGAGGAAGTGAGAAAGGAGGGAAAGAATAAGGATTAGGTGGAGAAGAAAGATGGATAAAGATGAAGGAAGGGTGGGAATTTGGAATGGTGAGAATGAAAGGTGAGAATGAATGATGAGAATACAGGAAGGAGAATGTAGGGTAGAAGGAGAAGGGGGTAGAAAAGGTAGGATGGAGAAGGCAGGAGTGAGAATTTAGGAAAGAGAACGCATTAAGAGGTAAGAAAGAAAAATATGAAGGAAAATACAGGAATGAGAAGGCAGGAATGTAGGAAAGGCGTAAGTAGGGAAGGCAAGGCGGAGAAGGTAGGATGGAGAAAGCTAAAAAAAGCGAGAAAGAGTAAAGATTTTGTGAAGGCATTCCGATTTCATTTTTATAATGGAGACAAGGGAATTTTTCACTCTCATTGATGAGATAGAAATAATGATGAAGGAGTTATTTACGAGGGTGAAAGAAGGTGAGCACAAAAAAAGCGCTGACATGCTTGAAGGGATGCTCTTCAAAATGAAAAGGGCTCAGCTACTTTCAGGGGATATTCTTAAGACAGATAAAACCAAAGTTGGGAGTATAATTGAGAAGATAAAAAGAGCATCGAGCATGCTGAAAATACTGAGGAGATATTATGAGATAGTATCAACGATAGAGCTTGAAGCAAATATGCAAGCAGTAAAAGAGATAAAAAGAGGTTCAATCATAAATAGGGCAGAATAGACAAAAAAAAGAGCAGATAGACAAAAAAAAAGAGCAGGTAGAAAAATAAATCAAAACATAAATAAAATCAAATACATAAAAAATCAAAACATAAATAATCAAATTACAGAAAATAATTACATTCTGAAGACTGGGTATTTTGTTTCCTCAGGCATTGAGTTGAGGGCGACCTCAAGGCAAGTTGAGAGGACATCTCTTGTATTCTCAGGGAAAATGATACCGTCATCCCATAGCCGGGCTGTTGAGTAAAGCGGACTTCCCTCCATCTCATACTTTTGAAAAATCTCTTTTGTAATTCTTTCTTCTTCTTCCTGAGATAGGTTTTTTCCTTCTCTTTTCAGCTGATTTTTTTTGATGGTAATAAGCACGAGCGCTGCTTGGCGAGCTCCCATGACAGAAATTCTCCCCGTCGGCCACATGAAAAGAAAACGGGGTTCATATGCTCTTCCTGCCATAGCGTAATTACCTGCACCATGCGATCCACCAATTATAACCGTAATCTTAGGCACAGATGCAGTGGAAACAGCCTGAACCATCTTGGCTCCATGCTTAACTATTCCTCCCTCTTCATATTTCTTCCCAACCATAAAACCTACTATATTCTGAAGGAATAAAAGTGGGACTCTCTTTTGGTTGCATAGCTCTATGAAATGTGCTCCCTTGAGCGCAGATTCCGAAAACAGAACACCATTGTTGGCAAGTATTCCCACAAGAATACCTTTTATTCTCGCAAAACCACAGACCAAAGTTGTCCCATAATCTTTCTTGAATTCCAGAAAACGAGAGCGGTCAACAATACGAGCTATGATCTCTCTCATGTCAAAAGGTTTTCTGAGGTCCGGTGGGATAATTCCAAGAACTTCTTCCGGAGAGTATAGAGGTTCATCCCAGCTATCTTGGGCTCCCTGCTCTCTCCTTATTCTTGCTGGATTTGAAAAATTGCCGAGGGTGGCAACTATGTTTCTTACGATTCTGATAGCATCTTTGTCATTCTCAGCGAGGTAATCAACGACGCCTGAAACTCTTGCGTGCATTAGAGCACCTCCGAGTTCTTGTTCATCAACATCCTCACCAGTTGATGCTTTCACAAGAGGTGGGCCTCCCAAATATATTGTTCCTGTGCCTTTGACTATGACACATTCGTCACTCATGGCGGGGACATATGCGCCACCTGCTGTGCACATGCCCATGACCGCTGATATCTGCGGTATACCCTTTGCGCTCATCTTTGCTTGATTAAAAAATATGCGTCCAAAATCATCTTTGTCAGGGAAAACTTCAGATTGAAGTGGGAGAAAAGCTCCGCCAGAATCAACAAGGTATATTGCCGGGAGGCGGTTCTGTTCCGCAATCTCCTGCGCCCTCAGGTGCTTTTTTACAGTCTCAGGAAAATATGTCCCACCCTTGACGGTTGCGTCGTTCGCAACTATAACACAGTAGTTCCCACAGACCTTACCTATTGCAGTTATTATTCCAGCTTGCGGAACATCATCTTCATACATACCATAGCACGCAAGGGTGGATAGCTCAAGGTATTCACCGCCATCAACAAGTTCACGAACCCTCTCATGAGCAAGAAGCTTTCCCCTCTCCCTATGCAATTTGACAGCCTTCTCATCTCTCTGAAAACGAATCTTATCAATCAACTCCTTTATCTTGTCTACAACTTCTTTATTTTTTGAGAAAAACTCCCTGTATTCATCAGAACTAACTTTTACCCTCGACCTTATGACCGGAAAATCATCATGGATAAAATCATCCATTGAAGATGGATTTAACAATGTGAGAAAATATTTCAAAAGATACAAAAAGGGAATAGTCAATAAACACAAATCCAACATGAAAACAAAAAAAATTGGCGCAATCTACATGGAAAAAATATGGCAATCAGCAAAATCTAAAATAAGAATAATTCGGTCTCAGAAAAAATCGATAGCAGAATTGAAATAAATCAAGAAAACTTAAAATTTCACCAATTAATTTAAGATACACTTATGTCAGTTTTTAAATTGAGTTTGAGTTGTTTGGCTTCATTTATTATTATTTTTTTTACTTTCATTTTTTCGTTCTTGGTGACGCAGGGATGCTCATCTGATGTGTCGAACATGGAAAGAGGGATTAGGCTTGCATCAGAGGGACGCTGGAAGGAAGCGATACCAATCCTTGAAAAATATGTGCAGGAAAATATAAAGAATATGCCACCTGTAATTGAAATAAATGAAAAAGTAAAATTCTACAAGATACAGAATAAGGAGCAATACCGGGATTTTCTCGAAGCAGTTTTCTATCTCATTTCATCATATCTTGGCGATGCAGGCTTTGATATAAGAGAAATTCTTGATCATGTGCTGGAAATATCAAAAATAAAACCAGATGAAGAAGATTTTGAAGTAAAAACATCAAAGACAATCCTTAATATTTTCAACAATAAAAAAGAAGATGAACTGAAACTTGCCCTGAAAGAAATATACACAGCTCAGAGGCTTTACGAAAAGGTGATGTATGGGGAGGAAGGAAAAATAGATAAAATCGCGAGAGCGGAAAAAGCTGACATAGCCGGGATTGAGAATCTCGGAGAACTCAGTGTGAGTGTTAATGAAGATAGAACACTCAACGAAATAAAGAGGTTGATAAATTCAATTGAATATGCAGGAAGCAAAATCCTTGCATGGAAAACCGTCGTTATATCTATCCTCCTCGAACATCCTGATTATTTCATAGCTGAGAAAGAAGGGAAAGAAGAAGAAGAATATCCCCCTCTTTGTTGCCTTTTCAGTGGAAGCTACCCTTTCAGTGGAAGCTACCCATATATCGTAACCACGCAGAAA
>FWWL01007259.1_pt1 | contig 15280 bp, 15 predicted proteins | sample 2228331 | NCBI WGS metagenome assembly FWWL01 (sample SAMEA103939775, study PRJEB20133) | metagenome
TGTATCCGATGTTTCAGTACCCTCAGACGGGTCTACAGGTGGTGTAACTGCTGCTGTCTGGCACGATGTTGCTGGGCGACGATTGTTTCAGTACCCTCAGACGGGTCTACAGGTGGTGTAACGGAGGGACGGCTATGGCGGTCACAGTACCCAGCGATTGTTTCAGTACCCTCAGACGGGTCTACAGGTGGTGTAACGCGTACGCAACGATCAGTGACTTGAAAGCCTACCTGTTTCAGTACCCTCAGACGGGTCTACAGGTGGTGTAACTCTGTGCCCGCCACGGGCGTGATGATATCTGTCGGTTTCAGTACCCTCAGACGGGTCTACAGGTGGTGTAACGCACCGCCAGCGCCGGCGCGTGCGATTAACAGTACAGTTTCAGTACCCTCAGACGGGTCTACAGGTGGTGTAACTGTTGGGGTTTGCAGACAGGTTATAGTAATGCTCTGTTTCAGTACCCTCAGACGGGTCTACAGGTGGTGTAACTCATACTGTCCCGTGGTTGCGGCGCGCGATTGATATTGTTTCAGTACCCTCAGACGGGTCTACAGGTGGTGTAACCGTTCTACTACGCGCGCAGGCGTCAGGGCAGGAGGATGTTTCAGTACCCTCAGACGGGTCTACAGGTGGTGTAACCGCACCAGTGCTGAGGCCAACACTGCCGGGCGTAGCGGTTTCAGTACCCTCAGACGGGTCTACAGGTGGTGTAACCTGGCTGCCTCGTGTCCGCATTGACGCTGAGCATTGAGTTTCAGTACCCTCAGACGGGTCTACAGGTGGTGTAACTGCCATGTCGTGCCTTGGGATACGCCTTGAGGCGTTGTTTCAGTACCCTCAGACGGGTCTACAGGTGGTGTAACTTTTTGAGACCGCTATGCGGCTGACGGCGCAATTAGGTTTCAGTACCCTCAGACGGGTCTACAGGTGGTGTAACTTATGGGGCGTTCAGCCGAGGTTCGTACGTGGTGTTGGTTTCAGTACCCTCAGACGGGTCTACAGGTGGTGTAACTGTGCAGCGGGGAACAAGACATCCGTCCCGCTGTCTGTTTCAGTACCCTCAGACGGGTCTACAGGTGGTGTAACCGCAGGCGCGATTCTCTACCCTGTGCTTGTGTTTTGACCTTATATCCCCCAAAGAGGGCTTCTGCGGCCCTTCTGCGCGGTCGCTTTGGGCCCTTAGATTGCTTATATTATAGGCCATTTCCTCCATTTGGCAAGACTCCCTTTTTGCGCCAAAAACGGGGGGAGTTTCGCAGTACTCACCATACCCCACAACGCTCCCTCACTGCCACCTATTCCCCCCGCCGCGCGCGCGCTTCCTCACGCAGCTGGTTCAGGTTGAGGATCTCCGCCACCTCAAAGCGCGGCACCAGCGCATCCTTCACCGGCCTTAAACGCAGGCAGGGTGGGAAGTATCCCAGGCGTCCATGCAGTTCGGCAAGTAGCACCGCTGTGCTGAAGTTGAGAGAGGGGGGGTTGATCAGCCACTCCTCGCTCTGCCAACGGCGCGGCGAGATGCCCAACTGATCCACAAGCGCCACAATCTGGGGGATGAGTGGCTGCTGGGGGTCAATCTGGCTGGGTACCTCTATCACCTCGGCGACAGCTTCGCCAACAAGAGCAGTGATCTGGTTGAGTTGCTCGTCGGTCAGTGGATGGGCAAAGTTGAGGAGGATCATGACTCACTCCAGGCAGATATCGTTATCGCGGTGGAACCAATCCTCGTCCGCAACAAGTTGGTCAAGGGTGGTAGAAGCGGGACGGCCGCTCCCCATTGGTTCGGGGATCGCTTCGTAGTAGCGTTCCAACACCTCCCAGCGTGGCCCCAGGCTCACACGTCCCGTTGCGGGGTCCAGGTCAATAAGCCGCTGGGCGCGCAATTGTACCAAATAGCGCAGCTGCAGCTCCTCGGGCGATCCAACATCCTCAAACTTGAGTGGTTCTTGGCTTTTCAGGAGGCTGTACAGCTCGCTGATGCGAGAACCAGGAGGTTTGGGCAATTGCATTAAGATCAGAATGTGCTGTTCACTCAAGGCAGCGTAGACGACCGGTAACTCCACCCATTCAGTCTTCTTCGTGTGGCGCACATATTGGTCGCCCTCCGCCAGAATGTAGTACATACGCGCTGGAATGCCCGTCAGCGCACTCGCCAACTCAAAAGCCGAGTTGAGCACATTTGACCCCCCAGTGAGGTTGACCCACACTTCCTTTCCCAACTCCCCAAGTGGTTTAGCGGCCAGCAGCACGCGCACCACACGCTCAAAGGTCTGTGTGGGGCGGTTGCGATCGTAATCGCACCAGTAGAGCGCGACGCGCTCACGCCCGCCACTCAGCCCACGCAGGACGTCAGGAAGCAGCCTGCCAAGCACCTCTCTCATCGGAAGGGCATTGACCTCCCTGCCCCGCGCGAATCCGGCGCGGTTGTCGCAGTACGGTTTGGCCGGAACCTTCCCCTGGCGCACCTCGGGCGTTGTGAACAGCACAAGCGCCTGCACATCGCCTCGCTTGCCGCTCTGCCCAATTTCGCCCGACACCGCGAAAATGTTCTTGCCCTCTTCATCCCAACGCTCGTAATGCTCGGCCAGGTAGGAGAGCGCCACCGTCACAGCGCCGGGCGATGTCCCCAATCCCATAAAGTGATAGACACCCATTGCACTCAGCCTTTCTGTGCAGCGATGCCCAGCCGCTGGCTGATCTTGGCACGCAGACGGGTTGTATCGTCCGCGTCAAGGCGCCGCTGGTTGCCAAAACTCCGTAACTCAATAACCGTGATGCCATATGCCCGTGCAAGCCGTTGGCTTGCCTCGGGCACCTTGTGGCCGGAGACAAGAAAGCGGTGGATATACGTCCCCAGATACTCGCGGCTTGTGGGGGTGGTGAGTTGGTCAATGGCACGCTTGTCCGCCCTCTTCTTGATCTCAAGCAGGCCGATCTGATTGCCAATTCGCACGAGGGCATCAATTTCCAGGTTCAGCGTCGCCCGAGGTCGCACACAGGTAAGGATTTCATCAACAGGGGAGGCAGGCGGCCTCAAAGCAGCCACCACAGCCCGCTCAAACTCGTCTCGAGGCTTGTCGTGCTGATAGTCCCCCACATACACCCGCAGATACTCATCCAGGGTAATGGTCTCCTCGGCAGTCTCTGTACGTATTGGCGTGAGTACCCCGTTCTCAAACCCGTACCAGTAGAAATCGTTACGTCCGCCCTCACTGACCACGTAAAGGCAGCGGCTACCTGTCTCCTGCGCCACGCTGTAGGCTGCCAGCATCATCAACTTTGTGCCGCCAGTCAGATTAAAGGTCCAGGGCTCGCCTTCCCAGCCGTACTCTTTCAGGGCCCTCCTCAATCGCTCGCGGATTGTCTGTACATCGTAGGGGGGAACCTTCACCCGCACCACTTTCCTTACCGAGAGGACCTGCTGCAGGTTCGTGGCAATACGCTCAGAGAGTTCCGTATAGAGCAGAACAACGCCTTTGGGCCTGTACTGCCGCACGGGGAGCAGGTTCGGCGCAGGTTGCTCTCCCACTAAAAGGACCATGATCTGCCCATCCATACGAGGCACCTCCCGCATCTTGGGAATAGCACAATTGGCTATCAAGTCCATCTGCACAATTACGGATTCTTCCCTGCCTGCCCATAGTGCGTGGGATAGCCCAAGGCATCTATCAGCTCAAAGTAGGGAAAGAACTCGCGGATGATGTCGCGACGATTGACGTTCCTCTCGTATTCCAGCCAATCCGTCACGCGCCTGATGAGGTCCTCCACTTGCGAGCGTGCTGTGCCCTCCTCGGTAACCCGTATCGCTGCGATCTCGCGGTTGGTTTTGCCCCGCGCCACCAGCTCCAACACCTCAGTCAGTGCAGGCGGCAGCTCGCTGATGAAGCGCTCCTTCTCCAACAGCCCCATCCGCCACGGGGGGATGGGCAGGCGGATCAAGAGCGCCTCATCCGGGCGGGCGGCGTGCATCTGCCTCCCACTGAGCAGTTCCGGTGCCGACCACAGGTTCCAGAAACAGTCGTTTTCGTCAAAAAGGAACTGCGCCGAAAGCAGCGCATAGCTGGACATGGCTTTGCGCCCACCTGCTGCTGAGAGGTGGACGGTGTGTCCTTCTTGTTTGACGCGCTTGAGCGTCTCAAAGATGGTGCGGAACACCGCCTGCATATCCTCAGGTGTGACAACGTCCGGCAAGGGACGCCCCTGTGCGTCCCGGAAGCACATCTCCTCATGCTGGAGGTGCTGGTAGGGAGGATACTGATCCAGCTCCTTTAGCAAGGCGCCAAAGCTGCTGGCGATCGGTTCCTGTGAGGGGTCAGTGTGGAGGACGATCAGCTTATTAATGGTATAGCCGCGTTGTAAGAGCAGGTCTAACGCAAGGGTGACCACCTGCGCCTCTGACCCCAACGTGGCGATAAGCACCTGCTGCCCCATCTACACCCCTTTGCTCTGCCGCTGGTCGTGCGCTTCAGACCTAATTATAAGATCAAACGCCATGCCCCAAAATCTGTATTTCTACAGATGTTGCCCCGCCGCACAAGCCATTATACTGCTTTGTGCATTGCGCAAACATCTACTATGCTAGTTTGTGCATTGCACAAACATCTACTATGCTAGAAGGAGGTCTCGCCTTTCAAGAAGGGTGACAAGTGCTCTGTCTGTTCTGTCCTCTACTGGGGTGGAAAGGGACATGGGTCCCACCTTAAGGAGGTGCAGGTGTGCCCATTCTAACGCTTACCTTACGAACGCTCACGCCGCTTATCACCAAAGGGGCGGCCAACGATGCAAGCAGAGACCCGGCGGAGCTGCGCGCTGCTCCGTTTCGCGGCATGTTCCGCTACTGGCTGCGCGCTCTACTGGGCGCCCGCGTGCAGGGTGACATTGACCAGCTGCGCCAGTACGAGAGCTACTTCTTTGGCAGCGTAGAGCGCGGCTCGGCAGTGAGCATCCGCACAGTGGGGCAGGCCAAGAGCGAAGAGGGGCAATCTGTCCTGCCGAAGACAGTGCGCGGCGGCAGCCCTCACAGATTCCACGCTATCCCTAATGACTGTCAGTTTCGGTTAGTTGTCCAATCGCACCCGCTGGGGGAGATACCAGCAGAGGTACAGGCTGCCATGTTGTTGGCCCTGCGGCTGGGCGGCGTGGGGCGCCGTGCACGGCGCGGCGGCGGCAGCCTGGCCATCATCCGCGCTCTCTACGATGCGGAAGACGGCAACAAGCCTCGGAAGGTGGATTGGTTGCAGCACATACCCGCCAACTTTGATGAACTCTGTCAACGGCTCCAGGAAGATATAGAACGCGCCCAGAAGCCTTTTAACATCCTTTCTCCAGGGAGATCTTTCAACACATTACCCTCTTACCCCGTGTTTGATGCGCAGCACGTCAAGGTGTTGGTTGGCCCAGCGCAACCCGATTACCAGAGTGCACTCGAGGCAATGTGGAACATCCGCAAACAGCAACCCTACCACAATGCTTCGGTCTTCGGTGGAATCAAGCCACGTTTTCAGTCTCCTGTGCACATGCGTGTGGCGCTCAGCGGCGAGCCTGGAGTTCAAGAGGCCTACCACCCGCTGATGACCATCTTCCGCACCAACGCCGACAAGAACTGGGGAGTGATGCAGGAATTCATTGAACAGTGCCAGCAGCGTGGCTTCCGCCTGATCTTTGGCACAGGGAGGTGGCAATGAGCAGCGAGATCGTCATCGTGGCATTGGGGCCGGTACAACAGTTTATTAGTCAGGCGCGCCGCACCAGTGACCTGTATGTGGGCAGTGCGCTGCTCTCCCACCTGGCGCAGCAGGGCGTGCAAACCGCCGAAGGCTACGGCGGTAACATGATCTTCCCTGTGCGAGTAAACGGCCAGCTGCCCCGCAGCATTCCCAACCGTTTCGTGTTCACCACGTCCGCCAACGGCGTCACCATCGCGCAGGCGGTTGAGCAGGCTACCCGCGAGGCATGGCACAACCTTGCCAACGCAGTGCAAAATGCGCTGGCGCGCCATGCCCCCGATCTGACCTGGCGCAACATCTGGCAGCGACAAGTGGAGAACTGGCTGGAACTCTACTGGACGGTCACGCCGGAGCAGGGTAACTATAAGGCAACATCGGAATACGCCAATCGGGCGATGGCTGCGCGCAAGCTGGTGCGCCACTTCCACCGAGAGGGTGAACCTGGCTGGAAGTGCTCTGTGTGCGGCGAGCGCGAGGTGCTGCATGGCCCAGATGGGCGCTACCCGGCTGTGCGGGAGTATTGGGAAGCGCTGCGCCGTTCGCTCAAGCAGGGCACATTGCGTGAAGGCGAGCGGTTATGCGCCATCTGCACCATTAAACGCCTGGCCCCGCAGGTTGCGGAAGGGATATTCGGGGATGTAGCGGCCTTCCCCTCCACCAGCAGCATCGCCGCCGCTTCGTTCAAAGCTGACATTCTGCAACATTGGGACACCGTTGGGCGCGCCGCCGAGGACTTTGCACAGCGTGCTTTCAGTCTGGGAGTACCGCACATCTATCAATCGTTCCCCTATCTGGATAGCCAGTATGGACAGGTAGCGATGGGAAACCCTGCCCGGTCGCCGCTGCTTGCTCTGGATGGGGAGTTCTTCTACCCCGTCGCACCTTCCGAAGAGGAAGGCATCAGCGAGCAGGCAGCCCGCCAACTACGTCAGGCACAGCGCGATCTGTTCGTTGTCACGGATAAGGCCGGCATCCCCCGCCCGCATACCTACCTCGCTGTGCTGAAGATGGACGGCGACCACATGGGAAAGTGGGTCAGTCAATGCCAGAGGCGCGAGGAGCACCAGCACCTGAGCGCAATACTGGCAAGCTACGCCGAGAACGACGTGCCCTATATTGTAGAGAAGCAATATCCCGGGCGGTTGATCTACAGCGGCGGCGACGACGTGCTGGCGTTGCTGCCCGCCCGCTATGCCCTTGCTGCCGCTGACGATCTGCGCAGGACCTTTGCCCAGCGGCTGGAGGAGGGCGGTTTCCACAAGAGCGCTGACTTCCCCGACAGGCCACATGCCAGCGCGGGCATCGCCCTGGTGCACCATACTCACCCCTTTGGGCACGCGTTGGAGGCAGCACGTAGAGCTGAGAGCGCGGCCAAGCACGATCACGGGCGCAACGCGGTCGTTGTGGTGTCCTTGCGCCGCTCCGGCGAACAGAAGCAGGCCGGCGCCAAGTGGGAGCCTGATAACCTGCGGATCGCCGACATAGTGGGGGAACTTGAGCAAGCCTTCGCCAGCGGTGAACTGGCGCGCGGTTTCCCCTACGATCTGCACATGCTGGTCTATGCCACAGGCGGTAACAAGGTACCGCATGAAGCACGAGAAGTCCTGCTGAAACGCCTCTTGTACCGCCGCGTGGAACGTGGGAAGCGCGAGAAGGTCGCCGAGGCCTATCGGAATGATCTTGCTGCGCTGGGCAAGGCCATTGGCTGGGAGAACATGGCGCGGTGGGTTGAGCTAGCGCGCTTCACCGGGCAGGGAGGTGAACGATGACGTGGGTTTTCCTGGAAGCCGAGGATGTGTGGCTCTTCCGCGATGGGCGGCCCTTCTCCGCTGGTGAGGAGCATGCCGCTCAGAGCGTATTTCCTCCCTCGCCGCTCACGGTACAGGGCGTACTGCGCAGCCACATTGGGTCGCTGTGGGGTGTCCTGTGGGATGAGTATCGCCATCAGAATACCCCCCGCGCTCAGCAGGTAGCGGCGCTGATTGGCCAGCCACCCACGTTGCATTCGGTCGGAACGCTGGGACAGTTTGCCATGGCTGGGCCGTATGTCGCCCGTCTGGTTTCCCGTCGTGAAAAGGGTATCTGCTACTATCGCTACTTCCCCTTGCCGGCGGACGTGGCTGCCTTAGAGACAAAGGGGAACGGCAAAAAGGCGATCCTCCTCGCTCCCCAGGAGGACAAGGCCTTTGCCAGCAACTGGCCCGCTGAAGGCCTATGGCCCCTCTGGACCGATGAGGATGTGGAGGATAAGCTGACGCGCGATGTGTGGGTGCGTGAAGATGCCTTCGTTGATTACCTGCAGGGCATCGCACCCAATCCGAACGATCCGGACAGATGGGTAAAAGGCCACTTGCTGTATCAGGCCGAGAACCGCTTTGGCATCGCCATTGACCCACAGGCTGGGCGCACCCGCGAGAGGCTGCTCTATCAGGCTACTTTTGTGCGTCCCCGCGAGGGGGTAGGGTTGTTGGTGTGGCTCTCGGATGAGATGGAGCTGCCGCAGCAGGGCTTTCTGGCGATGGGTGGCGAGCGGCGCGGCGCTCGCTATCAGATCGTTGCGCCCGAGTTTATCTATGCCGAGCGTGTAGCATGGCCACAGGTCAGCGGAAAGCGCCAAAAGGTCATCTTCCTTACGCCTGCCTACTTCAGCGGCGGCTGGCAACCCGCAGGCGGCGACTGGTCGCCCTTCTTCGCAGGAGCACGCCCCTATTTGGTGGCAGCAGCCCTCAAGCGCCCTCTGGCCATCGGAGGATGGGACTTGGCGACCCAGCAGCCGCGGGCCATGCGCCACCATGTGGCACCCGGCAGCGTGCTGTACTTTGAGGCAGACGGTGAGTTTGCGCTCAACGCACGGGCCATCACCGAAACGCCGCCCGACCTGCCCGACCTCGCTGCCATAGGTTTTGGGCTGGTAGCGGTCGGCACGTGGTAAGGTTCGGAGAGAGCAAAGAGAGAGGAGAGCACCATGTTTTTGCAATCCCGCATTCTGTGTATCTACGCTGAGAGCGCCCTGCACGCCGGATCGGGTACCAGCGTGGGCGCCGTGGACTTGCCCATCCAGCGTGAGGTGACCACGCAGTACCCCATGATCCAGGCCTCCAGCGTCAAAGGGGCACTGCGCCAGGCAGCGCTTGATCCTAGTGAAGTTGACGCTGTCTTTGGCCCAGCGGACAACCCTGACTACGCAGGGGCCGTCTCGCCAGGAGATGCGCGCATCCTGCTCTTCCCTGTGCGGGCGCTTAACGGTGTCTTTGTGTGGACAACCTCGCCGGATGTGTTGGGGCGTTTTCAGCGCGAGGCAGTATTGGCAGGATACACGGGCGTGCCCGAAGTTGTGCCATCCCTAGTGGATGGTGAGGCGCGAGTCTCCGCCTCAGCATTGCTGCTGGACGGCAACAGCATCGTGCTGGAGGAGTTCAGCTACGATGCCTATTATGACGAGACCGTCCGCCAGTGGGCGGAGTATCTGGCCGCCTATGCCTTGCCCAGCAACGGCGCTTTTGAGTTCTGGCGTGGGCGTCTCACAGGTAATCTGGTGGTGCTGCCCCGCAACGACTTCCGCGACTTCGTGCTCTACAGCACCGAGATCGTGACGCGCATCAAAGTCAGCCCAGAGACCAAGACGGTGGCGCAAGGTGCGCTCTTCTCGCAGGAGCTGCTGCCCGCCGACAGCGTGCTATATGCCCCTATCCACGCCACCGCCGTGCACACCACAAAATCGTCGCTCTACGCGGAGGATGCGATGGCGTCGGCAGCAAGTGTTATCGGTTGGGTGCAGCGGTATGTGCCGCCGCGGTTGCAGATCGGCGGCGATGAGACGGTAGGACGGGGGTTGGTTCACCTGCGTTGGCTGGCGGAGGGGTAAGATGGCCGAACAGCGATCCAAACGACAGACGACGGAGCAGGAGCGGGCGGCGGCGGCGTGGTTGGCCATTTCCGAGGTGGAGGAGGCTGCGCAAGACAAATACAGCACGTGGGTGCGCAAGCTGCCCGCCCTCATCCAATCCAACGGGCTCGGCTCAGCGATGGCCTTCCTGTGCGTCAAGTGCCCCCAGCTCTATGAGCACGTCTCGCGCTGGGTGACAGCGCACTTGAAGTACACGAAAGGCGACCTCTTGGACCTGATCCGCAACAGCTCAGCTGAACAGTACCGCCGCGCCACAGCAGAAGCCATCGCCTATACCATCTGGCTGAAGCGCTACGCGGAAGGCCAAGGCTGGAAGGAGGAGAAAGCGTGATGGTGGAGGTAAACCAAGCGCTACCCGCCATAACGCATCGGCTGGTGTACAAACACGTAGCAAGCTGCCAGCACCTTGGCCTCGCCCTTGACCGCTTTGCCCCTTGGACGCCTCAACGAAACCCCAGAGGGGCGCGCTGGGACCTGCGAGTTTCCTCTGAGGGCAAGCGTGGGACGGAACCAACCACCGGTGGTGCGGCCAAAGGCCTCTGGCTGAAAAGCCTCCTCACCACAGTTAAACCAGACCCGGCCCTTATCCGTGCCCAGCGCGAGCGCTGGCAGCAATCTGTGACTGCGCGCGGGGGCATCGTGATCACCCACCTGCAGCTGGCCAGCCGCCTGCTGGTGGGTTTAGGCGCCTCACATGTGCTGGAGACGGCGCTTACGCTGGACCGCACCAGCGGGGCGCCCTTTGTGCCAGGCAGCGCCTGCAAGGGGCTGGCACGCACCTACGCCCTCTACGAGGTAGCACGGGAATTGGGGATCAGGGCAGGCATCGGCGGGAATGACAAAACACAGCTGGAACAGCTGGATGAAGACCTCAGCGATCCCAACAAGCATGTGGAAGGCGAAACTGCCGCGTGGTTCCGCGCTGTCTTCGGCACGTTGGGAAACGCCGGCGAGGTGTGCTTTGTGGGCGGCATCTACGCGAGCGATGACGCCCCTCGGTTTGTGGTGGATGTGATGACGCCCCACTTCCCCTTGTACTACCGCGGAGAAAAGCCGCCGGCGGATACCGACAATCCCAATCCAGTGGCCTTTCTGGCTGTGGAGGCAAAGAACCTGTTCTGGTTTGGGCTGCTGCCACGCCGCACTGAAAGCAGCATATGGCTGGAAGTGGCGCGAGATTGGCTTATCGGTGGATTGACGCGTCTGGGGGCAGGCGGCAAGACGGCAGCAGGTTACGGGTTCTTTACCCAGAGCCAAACCTGATTAAGATGCTGTTGCTTTTGCCGATCATCAAGAGGGGCGTGGTTCACCACAGAGCCGCGCCCCTCGTCCTATCGCCGCTCCCTCACCTGCCCCATTTCACGCACGTCATACCCCTCTAGCGATGCCACCGCCGCGCGGAAAGCGTCATCATACAGCAGCGCCAGCAGTGGCTTGAGCAGGTCGCTTTCGTAGTGTTCGCGGGGGATGACCAGATCGTAGCGCTCCCACCCCACTGGCACGAAATCTAAGCCAAGCGCCCGCGCCGCCGCCCGCACCCCTAACCCGCAATCCGCTGAACCGCTGGCCACCGCCACCGCCACGGCCAGATGCGTGTATTCCTCACGCTCGTAGCCGCGTACCTCCTGCGGTGCGATGCCGCGCCTGCCCAATTCGTAATCCAGCAGCAGGCGCGTGCCCGCCCCACGCTGGCGGTTGACAAACGACACATCCGCTCGGCGCAGGTCCTCAAAGCCTGCAATGCCCTTGGGATTGCCCGCCATAACGATCAACCCTTGCTCGCGGTGGGCCAGTGTCACCAGCACCACCTCACGCCCGGGCAGATACTGCTCAATATAGCGCCAGTTATATTCGCCGCTCTCGGGGTCCAGGAGGTGCGATCCGGCCAGATGTGCCTCGCCGCGCCGCAAAGCGATCAACCCACCGAGGCTGCCCACATTGGCCGAAGAAAGGCGCATCCCCGGCGCCCGCTCGGCCAGGTACTGCGCCAGCAGGTCCAGCGTCATATCGTGCGAGCCGATGGCAACGATGGTACGGGCGATCTCCTGCGGGGAACGGTAGAGGTGCACGGTGACCACTGCGCTGGCGTCCAGCCCTTCAGAGAAGCGCGGGATGCGCACAATGCCATCGGCGCGCACCAGCGAAGTAATCACGCCCGCCCCGCGTGAGAGCGGCGTGGCGATCACCTTATCGCCCACCTTGCCCACCGTGACGCGCACGTAGTCATCATCGCCTGCCGGGGAGGTCAGTTTGCGGCTGAGGACGGCCTCAAGGGTGGGCGGCTCATGAGGCGGGCGCCCCAACCAGTGGCTGATGAGCGGTTGGATGAAGAGCTCGCCAGTCAGCGCAGCCGAGACGGGATAGCCCGGCACGCCGATGACAGGGGTAGGAGCCTCGTTCCCCAATCCCCGCTCCTCATCAACGGAGGACGAGGCCCGCACCATGCCAAAAATCACCGGATGCCCCGGCCGGACGGCAATGCCGTGCACCAACACCTCGCCGAGGGCCTCAATCACCTGCGCAGTGTAATCCTCCGTCCCCGCACTGGACCCCGCGTTGACGAGCACCAGATCGTGCGTGCGGGCGGCTTCTATCACGGCGGCGCGCAGGGCGTTGGGATCGTCGGGGACGATCGGCCAGCGCGTGGCTTCGCCACCCCACTGTTCAACCTGCGCTGCCAGCACCAGACTGTTGTACTCAATGATCCGCCCCGGCTGCGGGGAGGCCTGCGCCGCTTCCTCCACTGAGACCAGCTCCGAGCCGGTAGGGATGATCGCTACGCGCGGCTTGCGCCGCACGGCGAGGGTCGCGTGGCCACTGCCTGCCACCGCGCCGAGGTCCACCGGACGCAGGATGTGGTTAGCAGGGAGCACCAGCTCCGTAGCGACCATGTCCTCGCCCATCTGGCGCACATGCTGCCAAGGGGTCACCGGCGCACGGATGATGAGCTCATCCGGCGCCTGCCCGCGCTCCACATGCTCCACCATGATCACGGCATCGGCCCAGCGCGGCAGGGCATGCCCGGTATTGACGGCCTGCGCCGGGCGTTCGGTGCGCTCCAGATCTGCTTCATCCTCAATCAATGTCAGGCGGATGGGGGTAGTCTCGGAGGCCCCCAGCGTATCCCGCGAGCGCACGGCGTAGCCATCCATAGCGCTGGCATGGTAGTGCGGAGAGGAAACCACCGCCCATACTGGCTCGGCGGTGACGCGCCCCAGCGCTTCGGTCAGCGGCACCACCTCAGCAGGGAACGGCTGCCACAGCCCTGCCTCTTGCAGCGCTGCCACAAAACGCGCCCATGCTTCATCCATCGGAATATCGTGCAGGTACACTTTGCGCCTGGTCATGCGCGCTCTCCCCCTCATATGCCATTGTAACGCCTCACCCCTCAGTGTACCGCGCACGTCCCTCGGCCGCTGTCCCGCCTTCTCTTGCCCGCACACGGGAGGCATGATAAAATTATCAACGGTTGGAGCGATGGCCGAGTGGTTTATGGCGGCGGTCTTGAAAACCGCTGTGGCGTTCATCGTCACCGGGGGTTCGAATCCCTCTCGCTCCGCCTTGCACTTGAACAACACGGGGAGGTGCCAGAGTGGACGATTGGGGCCGCCTGCTAAGCGGTTGTCGGCGATTTAAGCCGACCGCAGGTTCGAATCCTGTCCTCCCCGCCTGAAGTAAGCAGCAGCCGCCTCTCGTCAGAGGCGGCTGTGTTTTTCGCTGCCGGCGTTCGGCCAACCGCTCATCAATCTACCCATTGGCTGCACCTTGCTTCCCTAACGCAGCGAGGCCTTCCTCCAGTGTGGGGTAGATGTCCAGTAGCTCATGGAACCCCGCCAGCGAGAGCACTTCCATCACGTGGGCGGTGGGGGCGGCGAGGCTCATGCTGCCGCCGTGGCGGCGCAGCGCCTTGGCCTGCACCAATAGCAGCGCCAGACCCGCTGAGGAGATAAATCGCACTCTGCTGAGGTCCACCAGCACACGCAGCGGGGCAGGCGGCAGAGCCGCGGCGAGGGGTTCCTCAATAGTGCGCGCTCCCAAGGAGTCTAGATCGCCGCGGATGTGGATCACTTTTACCCCATTGGGGTGTTCCTCAACGCTCAAAGTGGTCGCTTCGCTCATAGGCCATTTCTCATCTGGATGATGGTTCTGTACAATATAGCCACCGCTCCGGCAAGGGCGGAGAGCAGGGCGCCGATGCGGTTGTCCCTATTGTACTCGGATCGCGCGAAAGGGCAGGTCAACGGGGAGAAGCACCATGAGCCGAACGTTTGATGAACTGATGAAAGTGTTGGAGGAGAAGGGGGAGATCCCCGATGAGCAGGCGCGGGCTATCATCGCTGAGCATGGCCCGCTGAGCGATGAGGAAAAGAAGCAGATCGCAGCAGCCATCCGCATGAAGAAGGCGCTGACGGCTAAATCGGCTCCCTCGCCTGCCGCCGCCCCTCAACCCGCCGGTGAGCAGGCTGCCGAGGTCAGCATGGACGATTACCTGCAGGCGCTCAGCATCCTTGACTCCAGCGAGGCCAGCGAGGAGGAGAAGCAGCAGGCCCGCCGCATTGTGGAGCGCTTTGAGAGTCAGTAAGACCCATCCACCACTCCAAACAGGCCCCGCCGGGGGATGTGCCCTCTCCCCGGCGGGCTTGTTGTCTCCGCTGCTTGACTCACGCAGCTGGAGGGGTGGGCGTAGCGGTTGCTTCCTCAGGCATTACCACCCACAGGATAATGTAGAGCAGGATGCCCGGCCCGCCGGCCAGCGCGAACAGGACGAACAGGATGCGCACCAGCACGGCGTCAATGCCGAAGTATTTGGCCAGCCCGCCGCATACACCAGCGATCATTTTGTCGCTGGCTGAGCGGGTGAGCTTCTTCTCTTCCATGTCTCTCGCTTCCTCCATGATAGGCTAAGGTTAACCATCCGGCGGGCGTGGCCCGCACAACCTTCCGTGATGTAAAACACCGCTTCAGTGGGGCCGTTGCGGCCCGCCTTCAATCCTCTTTTACGCACGGCCCGCGGCAAAGTTGCAGGGACAAAGCCCTTTTGCCCCCCACGCCAGCAGCGGGAACTTTTCGGCGGTGGGGGGCGTCTTGGTTGATAGAGGTCGCCGAGAGCGCCCCATGAGGCGGAGGAGAAGGTTCAACGGAGGGAAAGGTGAGAGCCATGAATAGCAAACTGTTGAAACAATGGCCTTTTCTGTTGATGGCGGCGCTGCTGCTCGCCGGCTGTGCCGCTTTGAGGGCAACCACGCCGCAGCCGATTGTTGAAGGGGGAGGGGGAGCCCGTGAGGACGTGGAGGCGGGTGGGTATCCCCCCGAGGTACCCGCACAGCCGCCCCTCGCCGCTCCCACGGAGTTCAAGGGCGTGGCACCGCTCCCTGAAGCTGCCTCCGTGGAGGAAGCGCCTGCCGTCGGCGCGGATGCGGGAAGAGGCCCTGCTGTCTATCCCCCTGCGCCCGCCGGCGAAGGTAACCCCGTTGTGCCCCCCGACCAACAGTTCTTCGGGCCGCTGCAAGCGGGCGAGATTGATGACAACGCGGAGTTCGCAGCCTACCTGCAGTACCGCTGGGATTATCACCAGTACCTCAACTATCCAGTGGAGGAGCTGGACGTGAGTGAGCGGCATATCATCCGCGTCACCAACCGCGAGGGC
>FWWL01007260.1_pt1 | contig 15279 bp, 7 predicted proteins | sample 2228331 | NCBI WGS metagenome assembly FWWL01 (sample SAMEA103939775, study PRJEB20133) | metagenome
GCATTGAATGGCAGGAAAGCCATAAACTGCTGAAAGTCAATTTCCCGGTGAATATTCATTCCAATGAAGCCATTCACGAAATTCAGTTCGGTCATATTCGCCGTCCCAATCATGCCTCTCGGCAATTCGATGCCGACCGGTTCGAAGTCAGCCAGCACAAATGGACGGCTTTGGCGGAAGAAGGGCGTGGTGTGGCTGTGCTGAATGATTGTAAATATGGAGTCAGCGTGAAGGGCAGCAGTATCAATTTGACCCTATTGAAATCTCCTCTGGCTCCGGATATGCTGGCTGACAAGGGGTTGCAGACCTTCACGTACGCCCTTTATTTCTGGAATGGGAGCCTGCTGGAGAGTGGAGTGGTCCAGGAAGCCTATGACTTGAATGTGCCGGTGACAATCGTCCAGGGGAATGGCGGTGAAGGGTCTCTGCTTCAAACCAGTTGTGCGAATGTGGTTTTGGAGACGGTTAAACTCGCGGAGGATGGCTCGGGAGATATCATTTTGCGGTTTTACGAAGCCATGCGCACCAGCACCCGTTGTCAGGTGAAGATCAGTTTACCCTTCAAGTCCGCCGTTGAAACGAATATGCTTGAGGAAGGAGCGGATCCTGTTTCGCAACAAGGGGATGTATTGCTTCTGGACTTTCGTCCATTTGAAATCAAAACCATTCGGCTGAAGATGAATTAGGAGAGGGACCATGAAGAAAACATTTGTATGGTGGTTGATTCCCATCCTCTTGCTCTGTGTTGTGCTTTCTGCCTGTGATAGCGAATCCAGTAATCAAGACCCGCTGAATGGAACTGTATGGGCGCTGGAAACCCTGGGAGAATCGGCGGCTTATCCGGGTGTGGATGTGATCATCGATTTTGGAGAGGGAAAGGTTCAGGGGAATACCGGCTGTAATGATTTCAGCGGGAAATACAAGGTGAAAAAAGAGACCATTGAATTTGATGATATTTCTACGACGATGATGGCATGTCAGGATTCTGCGATTTTTGCTCAGGAAAATGCCTTTTTAAATGCCTTGCAACTGGCGCGATCCTTTCGAACAGATGGAATTATGCTGGAGTTGCTGGATGAATACGGGGAAACGCTGATGATCTTGAGGCGATATTAAACCTAATCCAGATCCATAAGCGGAATAGAGTTTTCAGGTGGAGGGTGATGAAGTTGCCCTCCACCTGATTTTTATGGGGTGAGATGGTAAAGAAAGAAAAGCCAAAAGATCACCCGTATTTTTCGTAACTCCATTGTTCCTCGGGTGTTTTCAGGCACAGATGGTTTTCAAACAGGGCTAATCCTGTTCTGTATATCTGTTTTGTTAACATCAGAAACCCATTCGTTGCGGTTGAGGTTAATCCTTCAAAATATCCCTTGTAAAAACAGGAGGTGTCATGACAGCAACAAAACCTGTAGCAGTGGTTGGTTTGGGGGTTGTATTACCGGATGCACCGGATGTGCCGACGTTTTGGGATAACTTAAGATCGGGTAAATATTCCATCGGTGAAGTGCCCCCTGATCGCTGGCGCATTGAGTTGTATTATGACCCGGATCCAAAGGCACCCGATAAAACCTACTCCAAAATTGGTGCGTTTGTTCGCCATTTTCAGTTCGAACCCTATAAATGGGGGATTGCTATTCCACCGCGGGTGATTGAGCAAATGGATCAGACCCAGCAATGGGCAATTTCCGCTGCCCGGCAGGCACTGGTGGATTTTGGGTATCCACAGCGACCTCTGGACCCTCAGCGAGTGGCGGTGATTTTGGGAAACGCATTGGGGGGCGAGAGACATTACCTGACCAGTATGCGTATTCGCGCGGCAGAGTACCAGGCGGCGCTGAGTGCCGTACCGGAATTTCAATCTCTACCTGCTTCGGTACAGGAAGCCATTCTCGAGGGCATTCGCAAACAGATCCGCGCTTCTGTTCCGGAGATCACTGAAGATACGATGCCGGGGGAACTGGGGAACATCATTGCAGGGAGAGTTGCAAACGTTTTTAATTTCCAGGGTCCGAATTTTATTACGGATGCGGCGTGTGCATCCTCGTTGGCGGCAATTCAGGCGGCAGTGGATGGATTGAACAATTACCAGTTTGATGCTGTGCTTACCGGGGGAGTGGATCGCAGCATGAGCGTCGAAGGGTATGTGAAATTCAGTAAGATTGGCGCATTAAGCCCTGATGGCTCGCGCCCATATGCGGATGGCGCAAATGGGTTTGTTCAGGGGGAAGGAGCGGCAATTTTCTTGCTCAAACGGCTTGAAGATGCCGAAAAAGACGGTGACCGCATTTACGCTGTCATCCGAGGCGTTGGGAGCAGCAGTGACGGAAAGGGGAAGGGCATCACGGCGCCCAATCCAACCGGACAACAACAAGCCATTGAACGTGCCTGGAAAAACGCCGGGGTATCGCCGGCTACTGTGAGCATGATCGAGGGTCACGGGACTTCAACACGGGTGGGCGATGTGGTTGAAGTCAATAGTTTAAACGCCATCTTCGGACAGTTTGGCTTAAAACCGGGTAGTGTGGCGTTAGGTTCTGTGAAATCGAACATTGGACATTTGAAGAGTGCGGCTGGGGCTGCCGGGCTAATGAAAGCCGTTTTGGCGCTGCATCATAAAGAAATTCCCCCTACGTTGAATGTGGAGCGTCCGAACCCCAACATTGATTTTGCCCATGTTCCATTCTATCCCAACACTACCTTGCGGGCTTGGGAGATCAAGGCGGGAGAGGTTCGACGCGCGGGAGTCAGTTCTTTTGGATTTGGCGGAACGAATTTCCATCTGGTGGTGGATGAGTATATCCCGGGAATTTTACAGGCGGAAAAGAAGGTGTACTCCGGGGTGGATTTGACCACCAGGGCTGAGACTGTCCCTGTTGAGATGACACCTGTCACAGAAAGTTTGCCATCCCCATATCGCGGGTTGTTCTTTGCCAGCGCTGACACGGTACAAGGATTGAAAAATGAAGTGGAAAACGCACTCCGTCAGGCTCAGGAAGGGAAGGTACCCGAGAGCCGCATTCCTTCGGTGGAAGAACTGGAAAGACCTGAGCGGATTACCATTGATTACGGTGACCGGGAAGAGTTCATTAAACGTGCTGAGCGGGCTCTGAAAGGCTTTGAGAGCGCACCGGATACCAATCCATGGCAGGCGCTGGTGGCGCACGGCGTCTTCCGTGGCAGTGGAACTTCGGGAAAGGTGGCATTCCTTTTCCCCGGACAGGGTTCTCAGTATGTGAACATGCTTAAAGACCTGTGTGAGGTTGAACCTGTTGCGGCTCAAACCTTTGCAGAAGCGGATCAAATCATGAAGCCAATCCTGGGAAAACCCCTCACAGATTACATTTACGTTGCGGGAGATGAAGCCTCTCTGGCAGAAGCCGAAAAAGCCTTGCGCAACACTGAAATTACCCAGCCTGCGATGTTGACCGCGAATGTTGCCATGATGCGTTTGCTGAATAAATTTGGCTTTGCTCCGGATATGGTAATTGGTCACAGTCTGGGTGAATACGCCGCATTGGTTGCAGCCGGAGTGTTGACGTTTGCTGAGGCTCTGGAAGTGGTTTCCGCCCGTGGGCGTGAGATGAAACGCGTTGCGATGGAAGATAATGGTGCCATGGCGGCTGTCTCCGCGCCCATTGAGAAAGTGGAGCAAATTCTAAAGACCATTCCCGATTACGTCGTCATTGCCAACATTAACAGTCCGCTTCAGTGTGTCATTGGTGGCACAACTCGAGGGGTAGATCTGGCTTTGGAAGCCTTCCAGCAGGCAGGGTATCAGGGAACAAAAATCCCGGTTTCTCATGCTTTCCATACCCGCATCGTCGCTCCTGCCAGTCAACCCTTGCGGGAGGTGATTGCCCGCATGAACATCCAGTCTCCTCGTTTGACCATTGCCGCAAATGTAACCGGAGAGGTTTATCCCACCACAAGAGAAGAGATTCTGGACTTGCTTGCCGCACAGGTGGCTTCTCCTGTGCAGTTCATTAAGGGGATTGAAACCCTGTACCGCGAAGGAGCCAGGGTATTCATCGAAGTGGGACCCAAGCGCGTATTGAATGCCTTGGCAATGGATATCCTCAAGGGGAAATCGGATGTAACCATTCTGGCTACCAATCATCCCCGGGAAGGTGCTGTGGTCAGTTTCAACAAGGCGCTGTGTGGTCTTCTCGCTGCCGGGGTCAAACCAAAAGGGGTGCGACTTTCCAGCGCTGATTCGGCTGTAATTCCCTCAGCACCGGTTGTTCAAGAACCGCTTGTAGCCCAAAAGTTCGAATTGCAGGTGACATCTATTTCCCGGGTATCGGAAAAGCAGAATAAAGAGGAAATCAAGCAGTATGTCTTGAGTCTGGTCAGCGAAAAAACGGGCTACCCTGTGGAAATGCTCGATCTGGAACTTGATCTGGAAGCCGATTTGGGCATCGATACGGTCAAGCAAGCGGAACTCTTTGCTGCGATTCGTAGCCATTACAACATTCCCAGAAGGGAGGACTTGCGACTCTCTGATTACAACACCCTGGCGAAAGTTATTGATTTTATGGCTGAAGCCCTGCCACAAGCCTCTGAAGGGCAGAAGGAAAGTCAGGCAACTTTTCCTGTGTCTCAACAAAAGGCGGAACAGCAAATCTCTGCTCCTGAAATGAGCGAGGTGTCATCTCCTCGGCAGGTGTCTTCTGCTCCTTTGGGCGGGGATGGCAGGCTCCCGCTTACGGGATCTGTGGTGATCAGTGGTGCTGGTTTGGGACTGCCCGGGAAGAACCGTCACGTATTTGATGATGCGAACATTTCCAGCATTCTTCGCGGGGAAATTCGGATTGAACCCCTCTCTGAAGAATTGAGAGAACGCATGGCAAAGAAACGGGCGATCCGGTTGGTGAAGAGTGAAGCCGGAGCCATTCAGGAGGTAATCGATCGCGTCGAACAGACGGTGAAACTGGGCGGACAACGGGGCGCGTTTGATTTGATTGATGAATTTGGCGTTCCGGCTGACCGGGTGGAGGCAACCGACATCAGCACACAACTGGCAATTGCCGCAGGCATCGAAGCCTTGCGGGATGCCGGCATTCCATTGGTAATGGCGTACCGCCGAACCAGCAAAGGAACCTATCTACCGGATCGCTGGAAACTGCCTGAAGCCCTTGCAGATGAAACCGGTGTCATCTTCGCCTCTGCATTCCCTGGCTTGGATCGAATGGCAGAAGAAGCACAGCGATTCTACGAAGTCCAAAATCTGGAAGCGCAGATTCAGCAACTCAGGGAAATCCAGAATCTTTTACCGTCGGACTCTGATGCTGCTCGTGAGATTCAACGCCAAATTGACTCCCTTAAAGAAAGATACCATGCTTTGGATTATCACATTGACCGGAGATTTGTCTTTCGGGTACTGAGCATGGGGCATTCACAATTTGCAGAGTATATCGGCGCGAGAGGACCCAATACCCATGTCAACGCCGCTTGTGCAACTACAACCCATGCAATTGCCATTGCGGAGGATTGGATTCGCACCGGCAGAGCCCGGCGGGTGGTGATTATCGCCGGAGACGATGTCACCTCTGGTCCGCTTTCAGAATGGATCGGCACCAGTCTGATGGCAAGTGGTGCGGCAACCGTGGAAGGAGAACCTCGCAAAGCCATTTTGCCGTTCGATCGCCGGCGTAACGGCATGATCATGGGAATGGGCGCTGCTGCGCTGGTGATTGAATCAGAAGACGCAGTGCGGGAACGGGGCATGCACGGGATTGCGGAAATTCTGGCATCTCAAATTGCCAATAGCGCCTATCACGGTACTCGCCTGGATGTTGAGCATGTTGCCCTTGTGATGGAGTGTTTGATCCAACAGGCTGAAGAACGCTTTGGGCTCCGGCGCGCGGATCTGGCGGAGCAAATGGTTTTCGTGTCTCATGAGACCTACACCCCGGCAAGGGGAGGAAGCGCTTCGGCTGAAATCCGTGCCCTAAGGCAGGTATTTGGTTCTTATGCGCCTCGGGTCATCATTGCCAACACAAAAGGCTTTACCGGTCATTCGATGGGGGTAGGCATTGAGGATGTGGTGGCTGTGAAATCTCTTGAAACCGGCATTGTCCCACCGATTGCGAACATTCATGATGGCTTTGAACCGGACCCTGAATTGGGCGATTTGAATCTGTCCAAAGGGGGGCAATACAATCCAATTTACGCGCTCCGGCTGGGAGCAGGATTCGGCTCACAACTGGCGATGGTGTTGCTGAGGAAGATTCCCGTACCACAGCGCGTGGAAAATGACGGGTATATCAATTGGTTACAGGAGGTCAGCGGCTATGAAAAAGTGACGCTGGAAGTTGAACATCGCACCTTGCGAGTCCGACATGACGGTCCGCCTGTAAAACCGCCACGGAAGTCTCTCTGGCAGTATGGCTATGGACCTACCATGTGGGCAGTTTCTCCGGAACAGAGTCAACTTCTACCCGTGCAGGAAATGACATTGCCTCTTAATCAAACTGCAGTCCCGCAACCAGTGGCAGAGCAAACCTCGACTCGGGTAGATTCTGTCTCCGTTCCTGCGTCGGGTGCTTCGCATCCGGGGTTGGAAGAAGAAATTAAGCAATTTGTGCTGGCGGTTGTCAGTGAGAAAACAGGATATCCTCAGGAAATGCTGGACTTAGATCTGGACCTGGAAGCCGATTTGGGCATTGACACCGTCAAACAGGCAGAACTCTTTGCCACCATCCGCACGCATTACAATATTCCCAGACGGGAGGATTTGCGCCTTTCGGATTACAACACCCTGGCAAAGGTCATTCAATTTATGAAAGAAGCACTCGTCCAGTCTGCGGTGGTTCAATCCCAACCCGGGCAGGTGAATGTACCTGCAGAGCCGTTGCCTGAATCTGATGGGACTGCTTCTCCGGATGAGGAAACGATCAAGCAGTTTGTGTTGAATGTGGTAAGCGAGAAAACAGGCTATCCAATCGAAATGCTCGATCTGGAGTTAGACCTGGAAGCCGATTTGGGCATTGATACGGTAAAACAAGCCGAACTGTTCGCAACCATCCGCACCCATTACAACATTCCTCGAAGGGAGGATTTGCGGTTGTCGGATTACAACACGCTTGCCAAGGTCATTGCTTTTATGCAAGAGGCATTGCTGGAACAGGCAGCCGCGTCAAAATCCTTAGAAGGGAATGAGGAAAAGGGTTCAGAAGAAATTGGAAATGGAGACTCTTCTCAACCGCCGGTTGATTCTGACCATGGGGGTGTACTGACCCTTCAGGAGATGTCCCTTTCAGACGATACCTCAGCCGAGAAACAGGATGCTTCTCAAAACCCTGCCATTCAAGTGCGCGTTCCTGTTCCGGTTCTTCTTCCTCATCCTGCATTGAGCATTCCGTCAGGTGTGAATTTGAATGAGAATGCCCGCATTCTTATTCTCGATGGGAAGGATGGCGCAGGAGAAGCGCTGGAAGAACTTCTCAAAAACAAAGGGGTTCGTCAGGTGCATCGTTTTCATCCGGAATCAATGCGCGAGATTAGCGAAGAAGTAACGAAATTCGCCTCTCAAGGGGAGATCCATGGGGTGTATTTCCTTCCTGCGCTGGATGTCCAGCCATCTATTGCTACGCTCGAACCACAAAAGTGGAAGGAAGGTGTGGAGATCCATGCACACTGGCTGTTCACCCTCATTCGCTCGTTGAACGGAGATCCGTTCGTCATTGCTGCCACCCGAATGGGAGGACTGCATGGTTTGGAAGGTATGCTACCCGGTGGCGTTTTTGGAGGATTAACTTCGGGCTTCATCAAAGCCTTGCGCATGGAACGCCCCAACGCGCTTATCAAAGTGGTAGATTTTGAGCAAGATGCCCGGAACGAATGGGTTGTTGAACGGTTGATCGAAGAAACCCTCTTTGATGCTTCTACCTGTGAGGTGGGGTGGAAAGAGAATCAGCGCTTTACCTTCATCTTGAAAGAAGCCGAATCGGCTCCACTGCACAATCTGGATCATCTTCATACCTTTGTGGTCACCGGGGCTTCCGGTGGAATCGTTGGACCCATTTTGCTGGATTTGGCGAAATATACGCAGGGTACTTTCTACCTGCTCAGTCGTACTGCTTTGCCCGATCCAAATGATCCTGATCTTCAGGTGCTTGTCCGGGACCGCAACGCTTTCCGCAAAGCCCTTGCCGAGCGACTGCATCAGCAAGGTGAGCGGGCTACGCCTTCTGTGGTGGAACAAAAAATCGCAGCCATGGAACGGGGTATGGCTACCATCAGCATCATTGAAGAAATGAGGAATTTGGGCGCAAAGGTGTATTACCTCCCTTGTGATGTTACCCACCCTGAATCGGTGGAAGATGTAGTGGACCAGATTTTGAAGGAAACCTCCACCATTGATGTCGTTCTTCACGCTGCCGGGATCGAGAAAAGTCGCAAAATTGAGACCAAACCGCTGGAGGAATTTGTCCAGATTCTCTCGGTCAAAGTCAACGGGTTTGTCAACCTCTTTAAAGCCTTTGAGTCCAGAGGGGCGTTGCCTAGCCAGATGGTATTCTTCTCGTCCGTTGCCGGTCGTTTTGGAAACTCCGGGCAGACGGATTACAGCGCGGCAAATGATTTCCTTTCAAAACTGGCGAGTGCCCTTTCGCTGGAATACCCTCAAATGAGTTGTGTGAGCATCGATTGGGGGGCTTGGGCAGAAGTTGGTATGGCAAGTCGGGGCTTTTTACCCGAACTGATGAAACGTGCGGGCATTGAAATGCTCTCTACGGAAGTTGCTTCGCCACAAGTCCGTTACCTGCTTGCCCAAAGGAAAAAGGGAGAGGTGGTCGTTGCCGGGTCATTAGGTGTTTTGGAGTCCCAAAGACTGGAGCAGGGGTGCCTGAATCTGGAGCATGCCAATCAACTGCTGGCGGACCCTGCACGGAAGCACTTCTTATATGACCGCGTTACAGGATTCAATTTAGGTGAAGGGCTGACTTTAGAAGGCGAACTGGACCCTAACCAGCATCCATTCTTGCGTGACCATGCGCTGAACGGCATTCCTTTGTTGCCGGGCGTCATGGGTATCGAAGGTCTGGCATTGACGTCTCAACAAATGGCAAATCTGTTTTCGAATCTTCACAAAGACTATCGAATTGTCTCGCTTTCGGATATTCACTTCCTCATGCCTTTGAAGTTTTACCGGAATCAGCCGAGAAAGTTGATCTGGAAAACTCAACTGACCTATCACGACAATCAACTGGTTGGGGATGTGCGTCTGGAGTCGATCATTCAGCGTTACGGTCGAGACCCTGAAACCATGGTGCATTTCACCGCCCGTGTTTTCCTGGTGTCAGATGGAGTAAGGAAGGGCGAAATTCGGAGCAATCCACCTTACTGGAATGGCTCCCATCAATTATCTGCTGATGAGGTGTACCGGTTGTATTTCCACGGTCCATCCTTCCAGGTGATCGAGGCGGTTCAGAGAAAAGATGGAAAACTGATCGGAAAGTGGAGAAAAGATTTACCGCCGGTTACCGATTCCATGACCGAATGGGCTACTTTGCCCATGCTGGTAGAACTTTGTCTGCAAACCGCCGGGGTTTGGGAAATCGGCAAGACGGGAGTCCTTTCTCTGCCAAGGTCCATCCAAAGATTGGATGTTCACCGCACCTCAATTCCAAGACAATCGGCTTTGTTTGCCGAGGTTGAACCCACTCAAACTGGGGACGGCTCCATGAAGTTTGATGCACGCGTGGTGGATGGCAAAGGGAAAGTGTATCTGGAACTGAAAGGCTACCAGACGGAAGCGCTCCCGTATCCTGTAGAACAGGGGTTGCTTTCCACTTTGACCCAGTGGGTTCAGATGCCTGAGATGTGAGGATCATTTACGTTCTGTTTCGTGCTTTCGAGGACGGTCAGGCGTTCTGGGAGGAAGCCGCGGTTGATACCTGGCTTTCTCCAATAGAAAAAGAACGCCTGACTACTCTTCGTTTTCAGAAACGACGGGATGAATGGTTGCACGGACGCTGGGTTGCCAAGCATCTAATGAAGCGGGTGCATCCTTTCTGTGAGTTCCTGCCTCCTTCGGAGATCCTCATCGTAAATCGCCTGGATGGTTCTCCGTTCATTCGGATACAGGATCAGGATGTTCCAGGTGATCTTTCCATCAGTCATCGGGATCTGTGGGCAGGTGCTGCGTTCACACCCGGGGAGTATTTTCGCATAGGAATAGATATTGAGAAAGTCGAAAAAAGGGAACCCGGTTTCTATTCGGATTACTTTACCGAGAAGGAAATAGACAGTGCAGGAAGATTTCCTCTTTCCGGGGAAGAGTACTATACCCTTCTCTGGAGCGCGAAGGAGTCGGTAGTGAAAGCGCTTAAAACTGGATTGCGCATAGATGTGCGAAAAATTGAGATTTTCCCACAAAGGTTTGATCGTGAAACTTTCACCAATCCCTATGATTGGTTATCCTTTTCCTGCCGGGTTTCAGAAATGGATGGAAATTGGATGGGGTTCTGGCAAATGCGAGAGGATTTCATCATTACGCTGGCATGCCATTTTTTAAATCAAACAGAGCCTGTTTCCCTTCGAGAAATCAGGCTCTAACTCTTTTTGTCTTTGATTTATTCAGGCTTTAAGCCAGAGGGGTTTCAGGTTTGTAATCCTTCAAGGGGGTTGGGACTTCTCCACCTTGAATCTCGATCCATCGAACTCTTGCCAGATACGCCGCGCCTTTCATGAGATGCAGAGCCACATCTACAACATGGCGATTTTCCGGCTTTTCCAGATAACTCCCACGAACCCAATCGTTGAACGAACCCATGGCGGGACCGCACCAGATCTGATAATCCATTTCTCTCCCTTTTTCGCCCGCGTTTGACCACCTGGAAGAAAGTCCAAGGTACCAGCGAAACACCAGAGCCATTTTGTGATGGGGATCCTGGTAGGCTCGTTCTAATTGTCGGGGGTCCCTTTCTGCAAAGAATTTTTCTGTATCCTGCCAGATTTCTTCGAACTTGCGTTTGAACACGGTGGTTTCCAATCGTGTCCTTTCTGGTTGGGGGATATCCTCCCACTGAGAATATCGGGAATACAACTCATATAATTTTGAAGCGCGACTGGCAAACATGGTACCACGTTTGAGAACCTGGACTTTCACCCCCATTTCAAACATATCTGCCGCTGGAGCCATGGCTACATCTGCCATATCAGCCTGGGCAAGCAGATTGCGGGTGTGTTCCGAGGCTCCCGATTCCACGCAAGACTGGTTGACGGAGCCGGTAACGACATAGGCGGCTCCCATCATGAATGCGGCAAGCACTGACTGTGGGGTGCTGATTCCGCCTGCTGCCCCGATGCGTACAGGGGTTTCGTAATGATATCTGGATTGCATCTCATCTCTCAAGGCTAACATGGTGGGAATCAAACCCACAAGAGGGCGATTATCGGTATGACCTCCGGAATCTGCCTCAACGGTAATGTCATCAGCCATAGGGATTTGCGATGCAATTTGTGCCTGTTCATGGGTAATTTTCCCTTCTTGTAGCAGTTGGGATACGAGATCCTCTGGGGCAGGCGAAAGGAACCTTGCAGCCACTTCTTTTCGCGATACCTTGGCAATGATTCGGTTTTTGATCCTCATCTTCCCATCTGAATCATATGACAACCCGCTCAATCGATACCATACCAGTGGGTAGGTGATATCAAGATACGCAGAAGCCTCAATGACTCCGACCCCATATTTCAAGTACAATTCCACCGCTTTTCTTTCGAGGTAGGGCTCGTTGGGGCTGTTCAGCAGATTAAAGGCATAAGGTCCCGTTGGGAGGGCTTGTTGGATTTCTTGGATGGCGTGTTCGATTCGTTGTGGTGAACATCCGCCCGCTCCAAAAGATGCCAGTATCCCTGCTTTTCCCAGTGCAATGACCATGCGTTCCGAGGCAATCGCATTTGCCATAGCGCCTGTATAATATGCCATCCGGATCCCATAGGTTTTCTTGAAACCGGGATCTCCAAAACTTTCTGGAAGCACTGCCGGGACAAAAATGCCGGATTCTCCCAACGACAGGTTGGTAACGGGTTCTATTTTCCAGATTCCAGATTTCTGAATCATCCAGAAAGGGGTATCCAGAGATTCCAGATTGGATTTCAAAGTCGTTATTGAGTCCATAGAGGCTAAATTCGGATGCTCGTGTGGCAAAGAGGGATGAATCATACCAACCTCATCAATTTGGTGGGATACAATCAATATAACCCTGTGAAACGCTGACCGATGCGCTGGGGGATGGAAACATCTTTGATTTAGAACAAAGCAGAATGAGATTTCATCTGGTAGGATACATTCAGAGAGTGGAGGGATCACATGCATCGGAGAATGGAACGAGAGAGAAAAACCATTGCGGCAATGTCGAAAATTTATTGTCGGGACTACCATGGTTTACCCGATGGAAATCTTTGCCCATCGTGTCAGGAACTGTTAAATTATGCCTATTTTCGGTTGGAAAAGTGTCCCTATCAGGAGAAGAAACCCACCTGCGCCAATTGTCCAATTCATTGTTACAAACCCGAAATGCGCGAGCGGGTGAGAGCCATGATGCGGTATGCAGGACCACGAATGCTTCTTCGGCATCCTATTCTGGCAGTTGCTCATTTACTGGATGGGCGAAAGAAGGTCCTTCCTCCCGGAAAAGCCGAATCCGTTTCAAAACGGGTACTTGATAAGACCAATATCCGCTGAAAAATCACCCGTTTTTAGGGTCTTGAAATTAGGACAAAACATGGTATATTAACGCCAACAATTGAATATCAGCACTCTTATCCAGAGAGGTGGAGGGACAGGCCCGATGAAACCTCGACAACCAGCCGATATGCGGCATGGTGCCAATTCCTGCAGAAGTATTTCTGGAAGATAAGAGGAGATTTAGCCGGATTTGCTAACCTCTTCTTACTGACAGAAGAGGTCTTTTTTTATGTGATCAAGACATCCAGTTGACTTGATTCCAATCTAGAAAGGGTTTGGAGATGCCGATCCGAATTCCGGTCAATCTCCCGGCTCGGGAGATTCTGTTGCGAGAGAATGTCTTTGTGATGGATGAAGAACGTGCCGACCATCAGGATATTCGCCCATTGAAAATTGCCATTCTCAACCTCATGCCCACAAAAATTGCCACCGAAACGCAGTTATTGCGTCTGCTGGGAAATTCGCCTCTGCAGGTTGAGATTACCCTCATGCGCACATCGTCCCATCAATCCAAAAACACCCCCGAGGAGCACCTGTTGACGTTTTATCAGACCTTTGATGAACTCTGCCATTTGAAATTTGACGGATTGATCATTACTGGGGCTCCTGTGGAGCATCTGGACTTTGAGGAGGTTGATTACTGGAAAGAATTAACGGAAATCATCGATTGGAGTTGTTCCCACGTGACCAGCACCTTTTTTATCTGTTGGGGTGCACAGGCTGGGCTGTATCATCAATACGGGATTCCCAAATATCCTCTACCTCAAAAAATGTTCGGGGTGTTTGAACATCAAGTACTGAGAAATCATATTCCCTTGTTGAGAGGATTTGATGATGTATTCTACGCTCCGCATTCCCGACATACCGAGATCCGCAGAGAGGATATCCAGAAAGTTCCCGATCTGGAAATTGTGGCAGAGTCGCCTCTGGCGGGAATTTACATTGTGATGAGAAGGGATGGACGTCAAATTTTTGTCACCGGGCATTCGGAATATGACCCTCTGACCTTACAAGCCGAGTATGAACGGGATGTTCGCCTGGGAAAGCTAATTCATATCCCTTTGAATTATTATCCGGATAATGATCCTGCCCGCCAGCCTGTGGTGCGCTGGAGAGGGCATTCCAATCTGCTGTTTGCCAACTGGTTAAATTACTACGTTTATCAGGTCACGCCTTTTAATCTGGATGACCTTGCCGAATAATTGTCAAAGGAGGAAACATGTCTCAACAAACGCCATCGCGTCATCGTCCATTTGGGTTTACGACCCGTCAGGTTCACGCCGCTCAGGTTCCGGATCCGGTGACCGGGTCTCGTGCTGTTCCCTTATATCAAACTACCTCATATGTCTTCCGGGATACCGATCACGCGGCTCGTTTATTTTCCTTACAGGAAAGTGGAAATATCTACACCCGGATCATGAATCCTACTACGGATGTTCTGGAACAACGGCTTGCGGATCTTGAAGGAGGGGTGGGAGCGCTTGCCGCCAGTTCCGGTCATGCCGCTCAAACCATGGCGATCCTCACTCTTTGCGGGCAGGGGGATCATATTGTTTCTGCTTCTACTTTGTATGGCGGTACTTACAACCAGTTCGCCTATACATTCCCGCGTCTGGGGATTGATGTGACCTTTGTGGACCCGTCTGACCCGGAGAACTTTCGGAAAGCCATTCGCGATAATACGAAAATCATTTACGGGGAAACGCTGGGAAACCCACGCATCAATGTTTTTCCTTTTGAGGAAGTCTCTGCCATTGCCAGGGAATATCAGATCCCGCTGATGATTGACAACACTTTCGCAACACCCTATTTATGCCGTCCCATTGAATGGGGAGCCAACATTGTTACCCATTCCACCACGAAATTTATCGGTGGGCATGGAACCTCCATCGGTGGCATGATCGTCGATGGGGGTAATTTTCCATGGAAAGATAATCCCCGTTTCCCCAATTTCAACGCTCCGGATGAGAGTTACCATGGACTGGTATATGCGGATACGGGTCCTGCGGCATTTATTCTCAAGGCGCGGGTACAGATCCTCAGAGATATCGGCGCTTGCCAATCCCCCTTCAATTCATGGTTGTTCCTGCAAGGTGTGGAAACTCTCAGCCTGAGAATGGACCGCCATGTGCAGAATGCTCAGAAAACGGCAGAGTTCTTAGCCAGGCATCCAAAAGTCCGTTGGGTGACCTATCCGGGTTTGCCTGATCATCCGGATTACCATCGCGCAAAGAAATATCTACCTAAAGGCGCAGGGGCAATTCTCGGCTTTGGAATCGATGGCGGTCTGGAAGCAGGGAAACGGTTTATCGATCGCCTACAATTATTCAGTCATCTGGCAAATGTAGGAGACGCCAAAAGTCTGGCAATCCATCCAGCCAGCACGACCCACAGTCAATTGAGCCCTGATGCGCAAATCAGCGCTGGGGTCACTCCCGATTTTATCCGTCTCAGTATTGGGATTGAAGATATCGAAGATATTCTCTGGGATCTGGATCAAGCCCTGTCTGATTAAAAGGCTCTGCAACCTCATCAGGATAACCCTCTGAACCATTCTCACATCAGAGGGTTTTTTACTTATG
>FWWL01005923.1_pt1 | contig 15273 bp, 17 predicted proteins | sample 2228331 | NCBI WGS metagenome assembly FWWL01 (sample SAMEA103939775, study PRJEB20133) | metagenome
TCGGTGATAGCCGCAAGCAGCTCTTTGACGCCGATATTCTCGACATCGCCGAGCGCGTCACTGGTCGCGCTATTGACATCATTCCTCGCGAGATCGAAGCCATGGTGATGTTGGAAGTGGAGTCGCATGTTTACACCACGCTGGTTGTGCGCCGCTTGCGCAGCTTTCGCAACGTCAAAAACCTGTTCGAGATTAGCGGCGAGTTCGACATCAGCGCGATGGTGAGCGTGGAAAACGTCATGGCTCTGAATAACCTGATTGAGGAAATCCGCCGCCTGCCGGGTGTCAAGCGCACCGAAACCCGTCTGATTTTGAAAAAGTATCCGAGCAACGGGAAGGTGAACGGAGCGATGCAAGCCATTGGCCACCATAACTAGTCTAGGTGGTGCGTCAGCAGGTTGAGCGGGAGATAAAAGTTATGCAGATTACATTGCCATTGCTGATTGTGATTACCCTGCTTGCCATTTGGGTCGCCACAGTGGTGCTTACGTTGAGCATTCGTACGATCGTACGCTGGCGCGCAGGTTTATCCCCAGAGGAATTGAAAAATCACTGGCCGCAAACACCCAGTACCTTTAGCAACCGCTGGCGCATCTTTGTCGTCGAACCTCTGCCTTACGTCATCCAGATCATCTCAGCAACCATCTTGATGTTCATCCTGCCACCTATGCTAATTCTGCTAGTGGGGATTACGCTCAATGCCCCACCCGTTGTGACGGTGGTTGGGGTGGTGATTGGCGCAATCGGAATCGTCATCTGGCAGATTCTCCGTCCACCCCCTTTTCTAAAACAGTTTTGGGGTACCTCGACCGAGCAAGAGGAAAAACCCTTCTTACCGCTAGGTCCGCCTGCCCTGAACGATGAGCAGCCTTATCCCCTTCAATTTGTCCGTCCGCAGGGTGACGACAGCGATTTGTTTGCCGAACAATCCAAACCCTTTGTATTATGGGCAGAGTGCCGAACACCTCAAAACTATGCTTGGGTCGCCGGCATTGCCAACGCCGGCGAACTGACTGCCCTGTTCTCAGGAGCAATTGACCTAGACCTTGTCGAGGGACATTTTTATCTTGGGGTGCGCTGGGAGCTGATCCCGGATTGAGGGCAAGCCATTCGGCTTCCTCAACCGCGCAACATCATCACCCATCCAGTGCCTAACCTCAAAACAGACACAATGGTGGTATCCCTATGGAACCCAAAGCCAATGGAAAGCTATCTGGTCATGGCTAACCTAGCGGATGCAGTTTGGCGGGTGGGACTGTATTCATCGCAGACGGAGTTACTCAGCGGACTTCGTAATCTTCGGGCGCGCGATCTGGGGGCAGCATTTCTGGTGGTACGTTTATATCAATACGTTTATTACCACATGCGCATGTTCTGACGCCCAGCGGTCCCTCTTTATGCAAAGATGCCGACGGACAGAGGGCAAAAGAGGACAAAAATCACAATTGACGTTTCCATCAAAGCGGACTACAATGCGATAAAGACGACAGACGTCAGACCTCTATGTTGGCAAAACCAAAATCCATCACCCAACAAATCCGTGAACAAATCTGGGAGCGCATTCGCAGAGGCGATTTCGACGTCAGCGGCCGCTTGCCCGGCGAAGACCAGCTTGCCCTCGAATTCAACGTCAGTCGAGCGACCATCCATAGCGCTTTAGATCAACTGGTTGCTCAAGGTTTGTTGATCCGCCGCCATGGCGACGGCACCTACGTCAATCGCCATCTGATTGACATCACCACCCAATTAAATACGGTTTGGGAATTTACCCAGTTGATCCGCGCCAGCGGCAAAGAGCCTTCCATTCGCTTACTGCGGCGCGAGCGCATCTCACCCACTGCTGCCCAAGCCGAAGCCTTAGAAATTACCCCGCAGACAGCCCTGATTCGCTTTTCGCGCTTGTTTTTCGCCGATGATAAGCCAGTGATCTACTCCATCAATATGATCCCGGAGACGATCCTGCGCCAACCAATTCCGGATGAAGCTACCCGTTTTTCCATTTTGACCATCCTTGAACAATATTGCGGTCAAACATTCGGCTACGCCATTGCAGACATCAGCGCAGTGATGTTGGATGATCAACTGGCAACGATCTTACAAAGCTCGCCCGCTACTCCCCTGCTGTGTTTGAATGAGATTTTCTACAGCGCAGTTGGTTTGCCGCTGATGATGGCAGAGAACTACTACAACGATAAGGTCATCCGCTTGAATATCGTGCGGGCAAGACCCTAAGCCAAAGTGAAGATTTTGAATGATATGGAGGTTGAAGGCTCAATAAAAACAAACTCTCAGACACCCAAAACATGTCAACCATTACTCTTAAGGAAAGGAAAGTATTCTATGTTTCGAAAATCTCTTCTCGCCCTTTTGACCCTTGTTTTGATTCTCAGCATGGTTGCCTGCGCCTCGCCGCAGACACCGGCTGCTCCTTCTACCGAAGACACCGCTTTTCGTGTAGCGATGGTTTTCCCAGGTGCAGTCAACGATCAATCTTGGAACCAGGCCGGTTATTCGGGCTTAGAGCGCATCAAAAACGAACTCGGCGTTGAAACCGCCTATCTTGAGCAGGTGCCAGCGACTGATTGGGAAGAGTCACTGCGCACGTTTGCCAGCCAGGGCTATGCGCTTGTGCTCGGCCACGGCGATCAGTTCTCCGAGCCTTCCAAGAAGGTCGCCCCGCAGTTTCCCGACACCAAGTTCCTTGTCGTTAACGGCGCCTACACGGATGCCAATTTGGCTTCCATAGCCCTGTTCGATGAACAAGTCTCCTTCCTAGCCGGGGTGGTAGCTGCCAAAATGTCCCAATCGGGCAAAGTAGGCTATATCGGCGGTTTGGAAATCCCCCCTGTCATCCGCAACGGTAAAGGTTTCGAACAAGGCGCAAAGTATGTCAATGCAGATATCCAGGTCTCGCTCACTTACTTAGGCGACTTCAATGACGCTGCCAAGGGTAAAGAAGCCACGTTGGCGATGGCTGAAAATGGTGTTGATGTGATCTTCTACTATGTAGACAACGCCATGCTGGGCATTCAAGAAGCTGCCAAAGGCGCCAATGTCAAGCTGATTGGGTGTATCTTCGATCAATACGAGATGGCGCCCGATTTGATCTTGACCAGCGCCATTCAGGACATCTCAACCGCCATCTTCGAAGCCGCCAAGACTGCCAAGGCAGGCAACTTCGAAGGAAAAGCCTATCTTTTCGGATTGGATAGCGGCGCCATTGCTTTAGCTCCCTTCCGTGAGAATGTTCCTGCCGATGTCGTGGCGTTCGTCAATCAGGTACAACAAGATATCATCTCCGGAAAGCTAACCATTGAACGAATGAGTCAGTAGGTTCCAAGGTTTCTCCTTTCTATGCCCGCTCCATTGCTTGAAATGCGCCAGATCGTTAAGGACTTTGGATCGTTGCGTGCCAACGACCATATCGACTTCGACGTGCAGGCTGGCGAAATTCATGCCCTGTTAGGCGAAAATGGAGCGGGCAAAACCACCTTAATGAATATCCTTTACGGGCTTTATCAGCCCGATGGGGGTGAAATCTACTGGAAAGGTCAAAAGATCAGCCTGCACTCGCCGCGCGATGCAATCCGCCATCGTATCGGGATGATTCACCAGCATTTGATGCTGGTGCCAAATTTCACCGTCCTTGAAAATATTCTGGTCGGCATGCCGTCTCCTAGAGAGCCGCTTTTGCCCATTCGAGAAACCCTCTCCCGTTTACAGGAATTTGCCGCCACGTATGGCTTACCGATCGATCCATCCCTGAGGGTCAGAGATTTGCCGTTGGGGTTGCAACAGCGGGTGGAAATCTTAAAAGCCCTGTTCCGCGGCGCAGATTTGCTGATTCTCGATGAGCCCACCGCCGTGCTCTCTCCCCTTGAGGTAGAAGAGTTTTTTGCCGTGCTGAAAAACCTGGTCGGTTTAGGCGTCTCGATCATCTTTATCTCTCACAAGCTCGATGAGGTATTGCACATCAGTGATCGCATCACGGTACTGCGCCAAGGCAAGCGCATCGGCACGATTGAGACCCGCCAAGCCACGAAAACCATCTTAGCCGAAATGATGGTGGGACGAGAAGTAGCGATCGACCATAGCTTTCCCAAAGGTGCAGCCGATCAACCCATCCTTGAACTCAAAGGCGTATCGCTCACCCGCCCCAAAACGGGTCGTGTCCTAAACGGCATTACCCTCACCCTTCACCGCGGCGAGATTTTGGGCATTGCCGGCATCGACGGCAACGGTCAAGAAGAACTCGCCGATGTAATCTGCGGATTGCTCCCCTATAGCGAGGGACAAATTCTATTAGATGGCAATCCCATTCCAAGTCCAACGCCGCGCAAGATGAAAGCCGCCGGCTTGGGGTACGTGCCGGCCGACCGTCAAAAGGTGGGTTTGGTGAAGAACTTTTCCATTGCTCATAACTTGATCTTGAAAAGCTTTGATGATCCCCCATTTAATGCCTATGGATTCATGCGCGAAAACATCGTCCGTCTGAACGCCGAACAGGCAATGGAGCAGTTCGACATTCGCGCTGCCGATCCCCTTCAGGCGGTGGGAGAACTTTCGGGCGGTAATCAACAGAAAGTCATTCTCGGCAGAGAGCTGACCTTAGCCAAGCGGCTTTTGGTTGCAGTACATCCGACCCGCGGCTTGGATGTCGGTGCAACCGAAAGCGTGCGCCGTTTTCTACATTCCCAAAAAGAAAAGGGGGTTGGGATTCTATTAATTTCCGCCGATCTGGATGAACTCCTGGCGATGTCCGACCGCATTGCCGTTTTGTTTCGTGGGCAAATTATGGGCATTGTCAGAGGCGAAGCGGACTCTCTGCCGGCCATCAGCCGCATGATGCTGGGAGAACGCTTGGAGGCAACCCCGTGAAGGAAAATCCTTCTTCCTCGGCAACGCTCCCCGTCGCGGCGCGGCGTGTCCGTTGGGTAAATTGGCTGCAATCTTGGTTATCGCCCATTGGAGCGGTCTTGGCGGCCTTGCTCGTGGGGGCAATCCTGATCGCCTTGACCGGCACCGACCCCTTCTTCGCCTATCAAAAAATGTGGGAAGGCATTGCCAAAAGCAATTATCAGATCGGTCTGGTGCTGGTAAAAGCCACGCCGCTGATGATTATTGGCTTGGGGTTAGGGTTTGTCTTCAATACAGGTGTGTTCAATATTGGCGCCGAGGGGCAACTGTATATCGGCGCCCTGCTCGGCACAGCAATTGGCATTCAGGATTGGGGGTTGCCGGCTTGGCTGCACATTTCACTGTCCTTAATAGGCGGATTTATCGGCGGCGGACTCTGGGGACTGGTGCCTGGCTATCTCAAAGCCCGCCACCGCATTAACGAAGTGATTACAACCATTCTGCTCAATTACATTGCCATCTATCTGGTCAGTTATTTCACCCACGGGCCGCTGCGGGATAATCCACTTGCCGAAGCTGCTTTACCCCAGACCCCTGAGGTGCAACTTTCCAGTCAGCTACCCTTGATTTGGCAACCCACCCGCCTACATGCTGGCTTCCCGCTGGGTTTGCTGTTCGCGGTGGTGCTCTATCTGGTCACCTATCGCATGGCTTGGGGTTACAAAGCCCGTGCGGTAGGCAGCAGTCCCGCCGCCGCCCACTATGCCGGTATGAACACAACTCTTATCATGATCATTGTTATGGTTGTCAGCGGTGGATTAGCCGGTGTGGCCGGAACAGTAGAAATTCTGGGAGTGCAACACCGTTTACGAGATATGTTCTCGCCCGGTTTAGGATATTCTGCCATTGCCATTGCGCTCATGGGCAACAACCACCCCTTTGGCATCATCTTGGCTTCGCTGTTGTTCGGGGCGCTACAAGTCGGCGCCAATAATATGCAAGCTCTCGCTGGGGTACCGGTCACGATTGTAGATGTCATTCAAGCGACGGTGATCTTTTTTGTGACCGTCAGCGCCATGATCCGCTGGAGGGTGCCGTTGCTAGCACGCTTCAGACGGAAAGCAGAGGTTAGCGGTTAATTATGGAAGACGTTTTGTTGCTCAGCTTTTTGGTCTCTCTGCTGGCTGCCGGAGTGCGGTTGGCAACACCACTGGTGTTTGCCTCGCTGGGCGGTATCACCAATGAGCTCTCTGGCGTGCTGAACATCGGCTTGGAAGGGATGATGATTGCCGGCACCTTCGGCGCATATATCGGCGCCTTGCTTAGCGGTTCCGAATGGGGTGGCGCGTTGGGTGGCATGTTAGCCGGGGCGCTTTTGGGTTTGCTGTTCGCCTTTTTGAGCATCACGTTGGGCGGCGATCAGGTCGTCTTGGGCACCGGCTTGAACATCTTTGCCCTCGGTTTGACGTCGTTCTTCTTCCGCAGCATGTATAAGGCGGGCATCTCTCAATTTGTCCCTTCCTTCCAAGTTTGGAACGTGCCGCTGCTGTCCGACCTGCCGCTGATCGGTCAAATCTTCTTCCGTCAGGTGCCGCTGGTCTATCTTGCCTATCTTCTTATCCCCTTGTTTACTTTTTTGCTGTATAAGACCACCTGGGGTTTGAAATTGCGCTGCTGCGGCGAGCATCCTCGCGGCGCAGAAACCGTTGGCGTCGATGTCGTCAAAACCCGCTATCTGGCTTTGTGCCTGAGCGGCATGTTGGCCGGTTTGGGAGGCACCTTCCTTTCGCTGGGTCAGATCTCCGCCTTCACTGAGGGATTGGTCAGCGGGCGCGGCTTTATTTCGCTGGCTGCAATCATTTTCGGACGCTGGCGACCGTTAAATGTCGCCTTAGCGTGTCTTTTATTTGGCGTCGCCGACGCATTGCAATTACGCCTGCAGGGGTTTGGGTTACCAATCCGCTATGAGTTCTTATTGATGTTCCCCTATGTTTTGACTTTGATTACATTCGTTATTTTTGTCAACCGCGGCGACTCACCGGCAGCGCTGGGAAAACCTTATCCGGAAAAATAATCACGGAGGAATGGTATGTTATTTCACAATGCAACAATCCTTACAATGAACCCGAAACGAGAAATCATCTTGAACGGCGCAGTTGCCGTTCAAGATAATCGCATCTTAGCAGTAGGAAAAAGCGGTCAATTATTGGAAAACTATCCTGAAATGGAGCGCTTTGACTGCAACGGCAATCTCTTGCTGCCAGGCTTGATTGATACACACATCCATCTTGCCCAAGCGATGATTCGCGGTTGCGCTGACGATCTTGGTTTGCTGGACTGGTTGGGGAAGCGCGTCTGGGTATTGCAAGGCAATTACACCGCTGAGGATGGCCGTGCCAGTGCAGCATTGTGCATCCTCGAGATGATCAAATCGGGGACTACGGCGTTTATCGAAGTCAACCTCGCTGAGCGATACGGCTTCGATGGCGTGGCAGAAATCGTGGCTCAATCGGGGATGCGCGGGGCGATCGGCAAAATCGTTATGGACTTGCCTTCTTATGCCAAAAAGCAAGGTTTGATGTACCCCGGCATGGTGGAAGATGGCGAAACCAGCCTACGCAATACCCTCTTGGCGCATGAAAAGTGGGATGGCGCAGCGAATGGTCGCATACGGGTGTGGTTTGGCCCGCGCACGCCCGGCGGCGTCACCCCCGAGCTGTATCGCGAAGTGGCGCGCTTAGCCAAAGAGCGCAAAATGGGGATCACGATGCATCTATCGGAGGTGCGCGAGGATCACGATTACGCCCATGAACTAGGCTATCGAACGCCGGTCGAATTTGCCCTCGATATGGGTTTATTGGGCAAAAACACGGTCTTGGCGCATTGCGTGTGGACGGACGAGCAGGATTGGAAAATCCTCGCCGAGACGGGTACGCATGTCTCTCACAATCCAGCTTCGAATGCCAAAACAGCTACCGGCATTGCCCCCGTCAAAGGCATGTTGGAGCATGGGGTAAACGTCTCCATCGGCTGCGATGGCGGGCCGAGCAACAACACCTACGATATGATTCGCGATTTGCGTCTCACTTCGTATCTGGCAAACCTGCGCGAACAAGACCCCACGGTGGTGCCGGCCGAAACCGTGCTGGAGATGGCAACCCTTTACGGAGCAAAAGCGCTGGGGATGGAAGATCAACTCGGTTCTATAGAAGCCGGCAAATTGGCAGATTTTATCATCGTCAATACCGATGCTCCTCATCTGACTCCTTCATGGGATCCGGTTTCCCTGTTAGTGTACGCTGCTCACGGCAGCGATGTCGATACGGTGGTGATTGACGGAAAGATTGTCATGCAGCACCGAGAGGTGAAAACCTTGGATGAAGAAGCGGTGGTCAATGAAGCCCGTCGCCGAGCCGGCGAAGTGGCGCTACGGGCTGGGTTGAAATTAGGTTCACGCTGGCCGACCATCTAATCGAAGATTTGCCATCTGGATTTCTCAGCGTGTTCCTGTCCCGCGCTGAGAGCTAAAGTGAGCCTGCTGTGCCCGCTTCATAGCTGCAAAACCAGCAGGCTCACAATTTATTCTCTGGATAATCCCATCTGATTCAATAACGTTTCCCAGTCATCGAAACAGGGTACACCTTCACCCTCGAAGGTCGCCCGTTTCAGGGAATTACCGTCCGCTAACCCCCATGCGAAGAAAGTCACCTGATAGCCGCTTTGGCGCAGCAATTCGGCTGCTGCGCAGGCAGACCGGATACCCCCCAACGTATCTTCGACTACATGCAACTCAAATTCTGATGGCAAATGATCAAAGTTCGGCGACAGGGGGGGCTTAGCAGTCCATGCAATCGCTGCTTGCACTGCATGGAGTTCACTGCATCCGCCAGCGACCAAGGTTGCTGCCAAGGCTTGGGCTGGTGCAGGTTTGAGCAAGCTCTCAACCGGGATATTTGCTTGACGGGCAACGGTATCAAGTTTGCCCAAGCCAATCAGCGGCATCTCTGTCAGCTCTAACAATTCGAGGGCAGCTTCTGCCTCAGGTGGATACGGCTCGTTGAGTGCAGATACCCCGCCGGGCGGTAGCGAAGGGCGGGCTGTCATGGCAGCCGGACGAATTTCCTCGCCACGCCAAGCATTTACCAAGCATTGGCGGCTGAGCGCATCGAGCAGGGGTTGATCATAAGTTTGAAGATAGGAAGGCGTGCTGATCTCGGCGGATAATCCATAAATCTCGCTGAAGCGTTGGTCTCCCAAGACAAATTGTTGGAAGAGGCGCGTCGTGACCGAGCGATAGACATCCCGAGTGTGTAACAACAACCCTCGCCGCAAGGCTTCAGGGATCGAAGGATAAACCCCACTGCGATAGGCTGCCTCAGCCGGGAAACAGCCATCCTGCAAGCGAAAGGGCGGCAGGGACAGACCGTTTGGCGGGGAGGGGTGATAAGCCGATATTTGTCTCAGAGCTTCTACAACATCGTCGGCGAGGTTGATTGCCCCAATGCTTGCCAGAGCCGCTTCGCATAAAGCTCCCACCAAAAGGGGCAGCATGTCAAATTCACTGCTGATTCCTTGCGCTTCTAAACCGCCGATCACCGCTTCATCGACTTCAAAATTGGTCAGTCCCATCCAGGCGGCAAAGGTTGCCAGCGAATCGCTCAGGGCTTTTCGATACCCCAATGGACGCACCAGCACGCCGTCAATATCCAGCAACAGGAACTTGGTCATCGGTGACGACGCTCCAGCTCGTCTTGAATGGCTTGGAGTTGAAGACCGCGAGCTGCCATCAAAACCAAGAGGTGATACATCAAATCGGCAATCTCTTCGATCAGCCGCTGGTCTGGCTCAGCCAAGGCGGCGACGATCGTCTCAGCCGCTTCTTCCCCCACTTTCTGGGCAATACGCGCCGTTCCCTCACGAAACAACTGTGCGGTATAAGAGTCGGCGGGCAGTGTTGCTTTGCGTTCCAAAATCACCTGATATAGCCAATCCAGATTCATCCTAGCTCCTTGGGCTCAAACGCGCGATAGAAACAAGTGGAATTGCCCGTATGGCAGGCTGGCCCGGCCGGCTCGACCCATGCCAGCAGACAATCGGCGTCACAATCTACCTGCAGGGCAATCAGTCTTTGAACGTTACCCGATGTCTCGCCTTTGTGCCATAGGCTCTGGCGGCTGCGCGACCAAAAGACCATCTCGCCGCTTTGCAGGGTCAGTTGCAGCGCGGCTTGATTCATATACGCCAACATCAACACTTGGCGACTGTGCACATCCTGGACGATGACCGGGATCAAACCTTGCGCATCGAATTTCAAATCTTTAAATCGGTCGATCTTTTCCATCAAGTCAGCCTACTCCGTAAGGCGAATGGGGATTCCCTGGCGGTGTAAATACCCTTTGAGTTCGGGCAGGCGCATCCATCCATCGTGAAAAACCGAGGCAGCCAGTGCAGCATCCGCCTGACCCTGGGTAAACACTTCGACAAAGTGCTCGCTCTTGCCTGCCCCTCCCGAAGCAATCACCGGCACCGGCACGCATTGGGCAATGGTGCGAGTTAGTTCGATATCGTAACCGGTCAACGTGCCATCGGTGTCCATGCTGGTCAGGAGAATCTCGCCGGCGCCCAGTTCGACACCTCGTTGCGCCCATTCCACAGCATCCAACTCGGTTGGGGTTGTGCCGCTGACAACCACCACCTGCCACCCCTTCCCATCTGGGCGCCGACGGGCATCGATGGCTAAAACGATGCATTGCGAGCCGAAGCGCATTGCTCCCTCCTCGAGCACTTGGGGTTGTCGGACGGCGGCGGTATTGATGCTGACTTTGTCTGCGCCAGCCAACAAGAGATTGCGGATATCCTCTACCGTGCGCACCCCGCCCCCGACGGTCAGGGGCATGAAGACATGATCGGCAACACGGCGCACGAGTTCAAGGGTGGTTTGCTTGCCGCGCGGAGTCGCCGAGATGTCCAAGAAGACCAACTCATCCGCGACTTGCTCTTCATAAGTGCGAGCTTGCTCCAGCGGATCGCCCGCATCGCGCAGATTGACAAAACGGACACCCTTGACCGTGCGCCCATCGCGGATGTCTAAACAGGGGATCAGGCGTTTGGTCAACATGGCTCAGCCTCCATTTTCAGGGCAGCTTTTAGGTCGATTCTTCCATCGTAGAGCGCTTTGCCGATGATGATCCCGGCTGCACCAAGCTGAAGGACGGCGCGCACGTCCTCCAAGCCTCGAACCCCACCGGAGAGAATCAGTTCAACCGGCAGCGATTGTAGAATCCGACCAGCAAACTCGACGTTCAAACCGCTGCCCATGCCATCCCGCGAGATGTCGGTGTAGATCAGGGTTTGCACGCCGTTTTGCACCATTTGATGACAAGCTTCGAGCGCGCCGAGGCGACCGGTCTCCTGCCAACCGCGCACAACCACCTCTCCCTCTTTTACATCCACCGCTACGGCAATCGACTGAGCACCAAAGCGATGCAAACATTCTTCCAGCACTGCCGGTTGTTCGAACGCCAATGTCCCTAACACCACGCGGCTCACTCCCTGCGCCAAAGCCCGTTCCACATCCGCCGGCGAGCGCAAACCACCTCCAAATTGGATGCGCGTATGGATTGGCTGGAATTGCTTGCAGAGCGCTGCTAGCGCTTCTTGATTGCGTTGTCCCCCCTCGCCAAAGGCACCGTCCAAGTTGACCACATGCAGCCAGCGCGCCCCGGCTTCCACCCATTGAGCAGCCACAGCAAGTGGATCATCCCCATACACGGTCATCCGCTGCGGGTCTCCTTGTTGTAAGCGCACCACCCGCCCGTCGCGCAGATCAATAGCCGGATAAACCGTAAAACCGCTCATGGTTGCCACTCCACAAAGTTGCTCAGGATTTTTAGCCCTACTTTCTGGCTTTTCTCAGGGTGAAACTGTACGCCGCACAGGTTATGGCGCGCCACCGCGCTGGCGAAGGTCAGTTCATGATCGGTTTCTGCTAGGCAATCGGCATTTTGGGCAACCTCGCAGTAGTAGGAATGGTTGAAATAGGCATAGGGATGTTCGGGCAAACCGTCGAGTAAAAAATGGTCTTTTCGAATCGTTAGCTCGTTCCAGCCAGTGTGCGGCACCTTGAGCATAGGGCGATTGGGAAAGCGCACCACCTTTCCCGCCAACAACCCCAGCCCCCTATGCCAACCCATCTCTTCGCTGTGCTCGAACAGCGCTTGCATACCGACACAGATGCCAAATAAAACCGCCCCACGCTGCAACGCTTCTCGGATGGCATCTTCCAGCCCCAAGCCGCGCAATCGGTTCATAAAATCGCCAAAGGCACCCACGCCCGGCAGGACAATCTTGTGGTAAGCGGGCAGCGCTTTTGCCGAATCGGTGCGCAAGACTTCTGCACCAACCGCTTCGAATGCCTTTTGGACGGATTGCAGATTGCCTGTGCCGACATCGAGAAGCAAGATACGTTTGGTCGCCTTCATGCCAAACTTCCTTTCGTTGAAGGGATACGCTCTGCCCGACGCGGGTCGATGCGTGTGGCTTTCTCCAAGGCACGCCCAAGCGCTTTGAACAGCGCTTCGGCTTGATGATGGTCATCACGTCCGTATAATAAGTGGGCGTGCAGGTTACAGCGCGCTGCCATAGCAAAGGACTCGAGAAAATGGGTTAGTAAACTAGTCGGAATCTGGGCGATGGCGGCGGTCTTCCATTCCACGTGGATGACAGCGTAAGGACGCCCGGACAGATCCACCACCACGTGAGCTAGACTCTCGTCCATTGGGGTGTAAAAATCTGCCATGCGCACAATCCCCTTGCGCTCACCCAATGCGCGGTCGAAGGCGCTGCCAAGCACAATTGCTACATCCTCCACCGTATGGTGTGGATCGACGTGGTAGTCACCTTGCGCCTGCAAGCGCAAGTCGAATAACCCATGCAGGGCAAAGTTTTGCAAAAGGTGATCGACAAACCCGAATCCGGTTGAAATGTCCGTTTTACCAATCCCATCGAGATTCAATGAAATCGAGATGTCTGTCTCATTGGTTTTACGCGAAAATTCAGCCACACGCATTAGAGAACCTCCTGTGCAATTTCATCCAAAGCACTCAACAAAGCCTGACTATCTTCGGGTTTACCGACACTGATGCGGATGCAATCCCGCAGGCGAGAGGTGCTAAAGTAGCGCACTAAAATGCCATAGTCTGACATCAGACGGCGTTTGAGTTCTGCCGCCTCAATCCCCTGCACGCGCATCAGCAAGTAATTGGCCTGAGAAGGATAGAGCGAGAGAAAGGGATAACGGCTCAAGGCTTGTGCTAACCGCTCTCGTTCGGCAATTAATCGCTTGACCATCTCTTTCAACGATTCGCTGTGTTGCAGCGCCGCCAAAGCGGCTGCGCTGGCGGCGACGTTGACGTTGTAAGGCTGTTTGGCTTTCCACAAAGTGGGCATTAGCCACTGCGGGAAGACACCATACCCAACGCGCAGCCCCGCCAAAGCAGCGAGTTTGCTAAAGGTGCGCAGCACAACCAAGTTTTGGCGCTGACCGACTTCCCTGACGCGGCTGATGGTGCGTCCCAGTTCCCCTTGCGGGTCGGCAAACTCGATATAAGCTTCGTCTAAAACCACCAGCATTGGCAAGCTCAAGATTTCGTCCAGCTCTGCGTCGGAAGGCAAAGAGCCATCCGGGTTATTGGGAGTGGCTAAAAAGAGCAATTTCGGGCGCTCCTCTTGGACAACTTGACGCAAGGCGGGCAAATCGAGTGAGAAATCCGCTTTGCGGGGTACTTCGATCACGCGGGCGTTATTGAGCCGCCCGTCGAAATCGTACATCCCAAATGTGGGCGGGCAGATGACCACACCATCACCAGGCTCTAAAAAGACGCGCATCAGGAGGTCGATCAATTCATCGGCGCCGGCGCCTGCCAGAATGGCTTCGGGTGGCACTTGAATGAATTCGGCAATGGCTTGACGCAAGGCGCGGCTTTCGGGATCGGGATAAATATGGATAAAGGGCAAGTTGCTCAGCGCTTGACGAACGGCGGGCAGCGGCCCATAGGGGTTTTCGTTGGCATCCAGCTTGATGATCTGTTCAGGAGGGCGCCCGAGCCGGGCGGACAGCACTTCAAACGGCTCAATGGGGGTATAGGGGGGAAGCGTTTCGATATGGGGGCGAATTTGCATTTAGTCCTCCGGGTTCTCTAGTGAAGCTAACATGGCTTTGTAGCGAGGGGGCTCTTCTTCGAAAATATAGGTTACGGGGGTCACGATGATGCCGCTCCCACCGATAGAACGCAATTCAGCAATGGCCTGAGTAAGCTGATCGCGGCGCACCACAATCGTCACCGAGAACCAGCTTTGCTCTCGATCCCGCACAACCACTGGACTGATGGTTGGGCCCTGCAACCCACCGATGACTTGTTTGGTGAACATCGCTTGGGCAATCTGGCTAGGGCTTTGACCGCGCATATTGGCGATCACCAGCAGGTTTTCCTTCGCCCGCAGATGGGCTTCGATATATTCTAAGAGCTGGCGACCCATATCTAAAACAGCCGCGTTGTCTTTGAGCGCTTTGCGATTGGCAATCAGGGCAGCTTCAGAGCGCAGGATCTCGCCATCGTTCAAGGGACGCAAACGATTATCTTGCAGGGTTTGCCCTGAGGAAACCAAATCGGCGATGATGTCGGCGTAACCGATATTCGGCGCCGTTTCCAGCGTCCCTTCAGCCGCAATCAGGGTGTGCGGGATGGCATGGCTCTCTAGGAAGCGTGCGGTGAGGATGGGAAATTTGGTTGCTACCCGCAGGGGGTGACCGAGCTGGGCAGCTTTGTGGCGCAAACTTTCCAAATTGACCACCTCGCTCCAGCTTTCGGGAACGGCTAACTTCAAGGCGCACTGGCCAAACCCCAAGCGGTCATGTAAAACCAACACTTCGCCATTATCCCCGCGCTTCTCTTCGATGGCGTCCAAGCCGGTGATACCGAACTCCACGCTGCCCTGACGCACGCTGACGACAATATCGCCGGCGCGTTGAAAGATAACGCTCAGATCGGGCAAGGCGGGGATGGTGGCTTGGTACTGGCGTGGATTGGGCTTGAAGATTGGCAAGCCTGCCATGCTCAAAAAGTCTAAGGCTTGAAGTTCCAATCGCCCTTTTGAAGGGAGGGCAAGTCGAATTTGAGTGCGCATTGTCATTGTTCTTTCCTTTTGTTGCCCAAGATAAAAAAAACGCCCCGGTTGGTGACCGGGGGCGTTATCGATAAAACCACTGGCATATCGCTAGATCAATCCACGCGCCAACACCACCCGGCCTGCCGGGAGCGAAAATGATGATGGGCGTGGGCTGAAAGGTGAGCCATCTTGGGTGCGAATTATACCAACCTTCTCGGATTTGACAAGGTTAAAAAACAGGTTGCATGG
>FWWL01002840.1_pt1 | contig 15271 bp, 13 predicted proteins | sample 2228331 | NCBI WGS metagenome assembly FWWL01 (sample SAMEA103939775, study PRJEB20133) | metagenome
CATTAGATAATAAGATGATGTTCGATGGTTCTTCAATTGAAGGGTTTGTAAGAATTGAAGAATCCGACATGTATCTTTTCCCTGATTTCAATACGTGGCTAATTTTCCCTTGGGGTCCTAAGGAAGGAAAAGTGGCAGGACTTATTTGTGACATTTATATGCCAGATGGAAAACCGTTTGAAGGAGATCCTCGTGGTATTCTTAAACGTAACCTAAAAGAAGCAGAGAAGTTAGGTTTTACAGATATGAATGTAGGGCCAGAGCCAGAATTCTTCCTCTTTAAAGCAGATGAAAAAGGGGAGCCAACGTTAAACTTGAATGACAAAGGTGCTTATTTCGATTTAGCCCCTGTTGATTTAGGAGAGAACTGCCGTCGTGACATCGTACTCATCCTCGATCAAATGGGATTCGAAGTAGAAGCTTCTCATCATGAAGTCGCTCCAGGTCAGCATGAAATTGACTTTAAATATGCAGATGCGTTAACGGCTGCTGACCGCATTCAAATATTTAAACTTGTTGTTAAAACGATGGCACGTGAACATGGTTTACACGCGACGTTTATGCCGAAACCGCTTTATGGTGTCAACGGTTCGGGAATGCACACTCACCAATCGTTATTTACGAATGGAGTGAACGCCTTCTACGATGAAAGCGATGAACTAGGACTTAGTGGAACGGCACATTATTACATTGCTGGAATTTTAAAGCACGCCCGTTCGTTTGCTGCCATTACAAACCCGACTGTTAATTCGTATAAACGACTTGTACCTGGATATGAAGCACCTTGTTATGTTGCTTGGTCAGCTAAAAATCGTAGTCCACTCATTCGCATTCCTGCATCACGTGGTTTGAGTACTCGAGTTGAAATTCGTAATCCAGATCCTGCTTCGAATCCGTACTTAGCGCTTGCCGTTATGCTAAGAGCAGGATTAGATGGAATTCAGAACAAATTAGCTTTACCAGCTCCAACTGATCGTAATATTTATGTTATGAATGAGCTGGAACGTAGAGATGCAGGTATTGATAGCTTGCCTTCTACATTAAAAGAAGCGATTGACTTGATGGTGAGAAATAAGGTAGTCGTGGAAGCGCTAGGTGAACATGCGGTTAGCCATTTCGTAGAAGCGAAACAAATAGAGTGGGATATGTTCCGTACGCAAGTTCATCCATGGGAACGCGAACAATATATGGCGGCATTCTAAGGTACCCACAAAAGTGAAGAAGACCATTCAAAACAATAAAGCAATTTACGAAAAAACCGATTCAATGTCTTTGAAGACATTGAATCGGTTTTTTACATTTCATATGTATGAAAATGACGTTGACTTAATGAATAGAACGATACAATCCAATGACTCGACCGAGAATAGACACATTCGGTAATAGAATGGGCTCCATGGATGAGTTTTCCGGTTGAAGACGAATGTGAGTTTTCTCTTTAAAGAATCGTTTCACCGTAGCCTCTTCTTCCTCTGTCATCGCAACAACGATATCCCCGTTATTGGCTGACTGCTGTTGTCTAACAATGACCAGATCCCCATCGTGAATGCCGGCTTCAATCATACTGTCTCCTTGAATCGTTAACATGTAAACTTGGTCATCACCCACTAAACTCTCAGGTAGGGGATAATATTCTTCTACGTTCTCAATAGCAGTTATAGGCGAACCTGCCGTAACTTTCCCGATAAGGGGAACTCTAATTGTTCTCGCCTCATATTGCGGGAAATGAATATCGTTAAGAATTTCAATCGCTCGTGGTTTCGTAGGATCTCTTCTAATAAGTCCCTTTTTCTCTAATCGTGCTAGATGTCCATGAACGGTTGAACTAGAAGCAAGTCCGACAGCTTCTCCAATCTCTCGAACAGAAGGTGGATAACCTTTTGCTCGGACTTCATTTTTAATAAAATCTAAAATGGCATTTTGACGGTTAGAAATTTTACTCAACGTGGCTCACCTCATTTTTTAAGAAGATGCTATATAAGATCATCTTTTGTGGTTATTTACAGGTTAATAATACCATGGGTATTCAATAAATACAAACATTCGTTCGAAAAATGCTTGACCAAAACGTATGTTCGTGTTAATCTACTTTCAGAACACTTGTTTGGGGGTATTGTTAAAATGAGAAAACTATTCATGGTTACGTTAATTTGTTCTATTCTTGTAGGTTTGAGCTCCTTTGTCTATGCGGCAGCATTTCCAGAAGAAGAACTGGTATTTGTTGCATATAAAGTCGAGCAAGGAGATTCAATTTGGTCAATTGCTAAACAATTTCATCAATCAACGGGGAATTTCCAAGAACTCGTGTATGATATTAAGAAGATAAATGATGTCCAACAATTTATTCAACCGGGCCAAGTGTTGAAAATTCCGGTTATCTCTAAATCGGTTTAATTTATAGAACGAAGTCTATTTATATTTTAGTCCTAATAAGGCTAAACTACCTCTACGTTACTTTTTGGAGGGATGTAGGGTGAGCGACCGGACACCATGGTTAAACGAAGGTAATTTTCCTTGGGAAGAATACCAATACAGTTATGTAGAGGTTGACGATACAGGTAGAGAAATTGGCGCACATGCGATTCGAAGAGAAGAATTCGGTTATATGCATGATGCCAATCCAGACCGCGTGTATCTTATTGGTCAATTTCCATTTCACGTCTAAAATCAAATCAATCACTTTATTGTCAATCTTATACTTCTCCTGTATAGTGTGAAATGGAGGTGTGAGAGATCATGATATCCGATGAGATGATTAAGCGTATTAATGAACTATCACGCAAATCTAAAGAACAAGGCCTTTCTGATGCAGAACAAGAAGAGCAGTCACGATTACGAAGTCAATATGTTGCTGCTTTTCGTTCATCAATGAAATCCCAATTGGATTCCATTAAAGTTGTTAAAGTGGATGATGATGGTAAGTTGCTTCATTAGCGGGTATAATGACCGAGACGATACTCGTCTCGGTTTTTTGCATGTACATATAAGAAAGATTGACTTCACGTTATGGGGTATACAGAGGGGGGACCAGTTTAGTGGAACTAGTAAAAGATGAAATAAAAAATAAAATCCAAGCTTACGGTGCAGACGATATCGAAATTTTAGAAGGTTTAGTCGCTGTTCGCAAACGTCCAGGTATGTATATAGGATCTACAAGTAGCTCAGGGTTGCATCATATCGTTTGGGAAATCGTTGACAATGCAGTAGACGAACATTTGTCCGGTCGATGTTCGAAAATCGATATGATCTTAAATAGCGACGAGTCGATTACCGTTCAAGATAACGGACAAGGAATACCAACCGGAATGCACAAAAGTGGGATTCCAACACCACAAGTTGTATTCACGATGCTACATGCGGGTGGTAAGTTCGGAGGAGCAGGCTATAAAAAATCTGGTGGTCTTCATGGCGTAGGCGCTTCGGTTACGAATGCGCTTTCAGAATGGCTTGAAGTTGAAATCTACCAAAACGGACGTATTCATCGACAACGTTTTGCCTATTGGATCGACGAGAAAGGAATTGAACACGTTGGTGAACCCGCCACTGACTTAGAAGTAATCGGCAATACGAAGAGATCGGGAACAAAAGTGACGTTTAAACCCGACGTTAAAGTTTTCCATAATAACATTACAGTTAACTACGAAGTGTTGGCTGAGCGGTTACAAGAAATCGCTTTCCTAAATTCTGGTTTACACATTACTCTAACTGACCAAAGATTAGGCAAACAAAAAGAGGATAACTTCATATATGAAGGTGGCGCACGCCAATTTGTCCAATATTTAAACGAAGACAAAACAGTGCTTCATGACCCTGTTCATTTCATCGGTGAAAAGGAAGAAATTGAAGTGGAAATTGCTTTTCAGTATCATGATGGCTACACGGAAACAATCGCATCATTTGTGAATTCCATTCCTACCCGTGGTGGCGGAACGCATGAAACCGGTTTCCGTACTGCATACACGAGAGTAATGAATGAATACGCTCGTAAAGCCAATTTGATAAAAGAAAAAGATAAAAACCTTGAGGGCGGAGATTTGCGTGAAGGGATGATGGCTGTCATCAATGTGAAAATGGGTGACGTTGAATTCGTCGGACAGACGAAGGATCAGTTGGGAAGCGCATCTGCGCGAGCCGTTGTCGATAGTATCGTTGCAGATAAGATGGCGATTTTCTTAGAAGAAAACCCTGACATTTCTCATCAGCTGCTTAAAAAAGCTGTACAAGCTGCTAGAGCAAGAGAGGCCGCTCGTAAAGCAAGAGAAGATGCCAGAAATGGTAAAAAGGGTCGTGGCGAAAGTGCGAACTTGAACGGTAAACTTACACCTGCTCAATCGAAAGACAGCGAAAAAAATGAAATATTCATCGTTGAGGGAGACTCGGCTGGTGGTTCAGCGAAGCAAGGACGAGATTCACGGCATCAAGCCATTCTTCCCCTAAAAGGAAAACCGATGAATCCTGAAAAAGCGAAGCTAGAAGACATTTTAAAGAATGAAGAATATAAAGCAATCATTCATGCAATCGGTGCAGGTGTCGGACCGGATTTTTCATCAGACGACGTTAATTATGGAAAAATTATCATTATGACAGATGCCGACACAGACGGTGCCCACATACAAGTGTTACTACTAACGTTTTTCTATCGTTATATGAAGCCACTTATTGATATGGGAAGAATCTACATTGCGCAACCGCCATTATATAAAGTTTCTAAAAAAAGTGGAAAAACGGAAACGATGGAATACGTATGGGATGAAATGCAACTGAGCAAGGCTATCAAAAAAATTGGAAAAGGCTATGATATTCAACGTTACAAAGGGCTTGGTGAAATGAACCCTGACCAGCTGTGGGAAACAACGATGGATCCAGAGCAACGGAACTTATTATGCGTTGAAATTAAAGATGCTGCGAAAGCAGAACGACGGATCTCAACACTTATGGGTGATAAAGTAGATCCTAGAAAGAAATGGATTGTCGACAACGTAGACTTTACGGCAGTTCAGGAATAGGGGGACATAACTTGAGTTTATTAGAAAATATCTCACAAATTTACTTAGAAGAAGTCGTCGGTGATCGATTCGGTCGCTATTCGAAATACATTATTCAAGATCGTGCCATCCCGGACGTGCGTGACGGACTGAAACCGGTTCAAAGACGTATTCTATATTCGATGTATGATTCGGGTAACACCCCGGACAAGTCCTACCGTAAATCTGCCAAAACTGTCGGTGACGTCATGGGGAATTATCATCCGCACGGGGACACGTCGATTTATGATGGAATGGTTCGGATGGCTCAACCATGGAAAATGCGCCATGTCCTCGTAGATGGTCATGGTAACTGGGGTTCACAGGATGATGATCCACCAGCAGCAATGCGTTACACTGAAGCAAGGTTATCTCCTATTGCAATGGAGCTTTTAAAGGATATTGAGAAAAACACCGTTCGGTTTCAAGACAACTTTGATAACAGCACTCAAGAGCCTACCGTTTTACCATCAAGATATCCGAACCTATTGGTCAACGGCGTTAGTGGAATTTCTTCTGGTTTTGCAACTGAGATTCCACCTCATAATTTAAGAGAAGTAGTCAACGGGTGTATCGCCCTTATTAATAATCCGGACTTAACAACCGAGAACGTGATGACCTATATCCAGGGACCTGACTTTCCTACCGGTGGAACCATTATGGGCGGTGAAGGAATCGCTAATGCGTATAAAACAGGAAAAGGGAAAATTTACATACGTGCGAAAACCGTGATTGATGTTCTCAAAGGTGGTAGACAACAGATTGTCATAACGGAAATTCCATACCAAGTCGTGAAATCAAGACTCGTTACGAGCATTGATAACCTTAAATTAGAGAAAAAAGTAGAAGGAATCGCCGAGGTGCGAGACGAGAGCGGCCGTAACGGTCTCCGAATCGTGATCGAATTAAAAAAAGAGGCAGATGCGGAAGGAATTCTCAATTTCTTATATAAGAAAACCGACCTGCAAGTAGTTTACAACTTCAATATTGTTGCCATTGTTGACAAGGCTCCCGTGCAGCTTGGGTTAAAAGAAATGCTTACCGCATACATAGCTCATCAAATTGAAATTGTGACGAAGCGTTCGGAATACGAATTAGATCGCTATAAAGATCGAGCGCATGTGATCGACGGATTAATTCGTGCCCTTTCGATTCTAGATGAAGTCATTCAAACAATTAAGCAATCGAATAACCGATTGGATGCTCAACAGCAATTGATGAAGAAATATGATTTTACAGAAAGACAAGCAGATGCCATACTCGTATTGCAATTATATCGCTTAACTAATTTGGAAATCACATCGTTAGAGAAAGAGTCCTTAGAGTTGAATCGTAAAATCTCCTACTTAGAATCGATCCTTAGTCACGAAGGGAAATTAAGACAGGTCATTGTCAATGAAATGAAACAAATCTCGGATACGTATGGCAATGATCGACGTTCGATCATCCAAGATGAAGTGGAAGTACTCAAAGTAAATGTTGAGGTTACCGTTGCTCCGGAAGATGTGATCGTTGTAATGACAGCAGAAGGATATATGAAAAGAACATCTTTTCAATCTTATACCCGTTCAGGCGCAGAGGTGGGATCGATCGGCTTGAAAGAAGGAGATGCCGTCACCGACGTTATTAAGTCTAATACGTTGGATTCGCTCTTACTATTTACGAAAAAAGGGCATTATTATCTTCTTCCTGTTCATCAGATACCTGAATACAAGTGGAAAGATGCTGGAACAGCTATCGTTAACGTCATCCCAATTCCAAAGGATGATAGAGTCGCTAAAATCATCAATGTCAAAGATATTAACGATGACATCACACTGTTATTTTTCACGAGAAAAGGACAAGTGAAACGAACTTCATTGAATGAATATTATACTACCCGGTCGAACGCCGTTAGTGCGATCAAACTAGGAGCTGAAGATGAAGTCATTGACGTTCAATTTAGCAAGGGCAATCAAGAGATCCTTCTCGTTTCGAAGAAAGGGATGGCAATCCGGTTTTTAGAATCAGAAGTAAATAATATGGGACGCAACACGATGGGAGTTAGAGGAATCAATCTGCAAGAAGATGATGAAGTGGCCGATGTCATGCTCGTATATGGGGACGAAGGTGAAATATTAACGATGTCGGATCGAACGTATGCTAAACGCTCTTTTTTATTTGATTATCCGATTAAGGGGCGAGGAGGGAAAGGTCAGCTGACATTTGAATTTAAAGAAACGGCTCGTGGTATAAAGAAAAACGGGGATACGATTATGAGAGCATTCTATGTCAAGGAAGCCTACGACATTGTATGTATCACGACAGAACAGTCAGTCACTATGAATACGGAAAAAGTGAAGATTGAAGAGCGTCGCAGTCCTGGAAAAGAAATGGTCAAAATGAACAAAGATGAATCGCTAAAACTCGTATTTAAAAAACCAGAACAGCTTGAAGAGACATAAACGATAGGATTTACTAAGTCCCCGCCTAAACTTTGCGGAGGACTTTTTTTGTTTTGAGGGTATATATCAGAATTTTTTAGTAAAAAGTATAAGGGGAATATTACGCGAAAAGAAAGGGGTTACCTTCATGAATCAACCAATGAATAATAACCAATCCATGCAAAGAATGACAACTCCGCCAACCGTAATTACAACAAAGGATTTATTGTATGTTAAGGATGCAATGTCATGGCAATTGATTGCGATGAAAAAGTGCAAATTCTATGCTGATCAAGTGAAAGATCCAAGAGTGAAGCAAGCAATTGATAAAGCTGGACAAATCCATCAACGGCATTATCAAGTGTTGCTCGGTCACACGAAAAACAACAACACTCATCAAATGGTTGAAGTACAACATATCGTTCAACAAAACCAACAGGCTAGCCAACAACAGCAACAAATGCAACAAACCGTTCAGCAACGACAACAGTAAGTTTTTACAATGATCTAAGGGAGGTATATAGAAGTATGCCACAGAATCAAAGCCAAAATCAGAATGTCATAAAGAATCCAAAGTCTGCTAATGAACCCCAAACGAAAGGTCCAGAAATGAATGATCGGGACTTTATGAACGATATGTTAGCTACGGAGAAATATTTGACAGATAGCTTGAATGTATTTGCCCGTGAAGCGAGCCATCAATCATTACATACTGATGTGATGCAGATGTTAACCGAATCACATCAATGTCAGCGAGATTTCTTTAATCTCATGTTTGAATTAGGTCACTATAAGTTAGAAGCGGAAGAGCAGCAGAAACTGGATCAAGCTCATACGCAATTCCAAAACTACAGCACCCAGTTCCCGTACCCGACGAATGGAATGGTTCAATAATCAATGTAACTGTGATACATTAAGGTCATTACCATATGGTAATGACCTTAATTTTTTATCGTGTATTTGAAAGGAGTTACTTAATTGGACTTTTTTATCTTTAATCATAGACTTGGTATCCCAGTACCGGATGTAGAACGAGATTGGGCAATGTTTTCTAAGCAAGAGCAAGAAGAAATTTTGATAAAGTGGGAAACGATCCGTGGTCGAATTCCGGATCGAATTATTATACTAGAGAATGAAATTAATCGTAAGCAGAACCAGTTAAATCAAGAGGAGAATTTTAAGCTTTCCTGTCAACTGAATTCAGACATTAGTGAGTTAGCAAGCAAGATCAATGATTTACACCTTTGGTACCGAGTGAACCAAGAAACATCGGTGGGGAAGATGCACAGCTAATAATGATCGTAAAATTTTTAAGAGTTATATAAAAATGTAAATAAAGTATATTCACAGACCCATGGTTATGATATTTTGAAAGAAAATAACTATGGGAGGTCCTATGAACAAAAAAGCGATTTATGGGTGGTCAATGTACGATTGGGCAAGCTCAGCTTATACGACGACAATTATGGCAGCCGTACTACCGGTTTTTTATTACGACGTTGCGTTTAAAGGCTATGACCAGACGATGGCATCATCATACTGGGGCTATGCGAATTCGATTGCAATGCTAATTGTGGCACTACTAGCGCCGATTCTTGGTACGATCGCTGACTATTCAAGTTCAAAGAAGAAGTTTCTACGCTTTTTTACGTATATGGGGGTAATTGCAAGTGTCTTGCTCGCCTTTGTAGGAGAAGGAGATTACATCTTAGCGTCGCTCTTATTGATCATAGGTACGATTGCCTTTTCAGGAGGGAATACGTTCTACGATGCCTTTTTACCTGAGATTACGTCGAAGGAAACGATCGACCGCGTTTCCGCTCGAGGCTATGCGTTCGGTTATATCGGTGGAGGAATATTATTATTTATCAACTTGATTATGATTATGAACCCGCAATTATTCTTTATTCCTAATGGAACAATCGCTGTCCAGTTAGCCTTCATCTCCGTTGGTATTTGGTGGTTCGTGTTCTCCATTCCGTTGTTTCGTTTTGTTAATGAGAAGAAAAACGAAGTCGTTAAACTAGAAGGATCATACGTACGAATAGGAATGAAACGCCTCAGTCATACGTTTAAAGAAATCAGGCAATATAAAGAATTGTTGAAATTCCTATTTGCCTTTTGGTTATTTAACGATGGGATATCCACCATTATTAAAATGGCAACGATTTATGGAAAAGATATCGGAATCGGAACGAATGACTTAATTGCTGCATTGTTAATCACTCAATTTGTCGGAATCCCATTCGCTTTCCTATTTGGCTGGTTAGCAAAGAAAATCGGTGCAAAAACTTCGCTCTACATCGCACTTGTCGTTTACGTCCTCATTTTACTATTAGGGTATTTTATGCAAACGGCGCTTCATTTTTACATGCTCGCTATTGTGGTCGGTTTCGTCCAAGGGGGAGCTCAATCATTAAGTAGGTCAATTTATGGAACGATGGTCCCCGATAATCGAAATGCTGAGTTTTACGGATTTTACGGTGTGATGGGCAAGTTTTCCGCGATCTTTGGACCGTTCCTGTTTGCCTTAGTGGGACAATTAACAGGGTCAAGTCGCCTTGGTATCATTTCACTTGTTGTCTTCTTTATTGCTGGTATTTACTTGCTATCACGTGTAAATGTCGAGAAAGGGCAACTTGAAGCGAAGGGTAACAACGCAATTATGTAAATTTAAGATTTTTACACAATCGGTTCAAAGTATTTGTTATCTATTGTTAAAGTACAATCCTTTCCCGTGTCATAAGATATGTTTCCGATTAACGATATTAGCTTCTCATAAGTATTTACATCACCGTTATTCCATAATTCAATGATAAGAGAAAGAATGCTTACTCCCTCTTTTTCTGCACGATCTAGCAATGCCATAAAGCTGTCGTTATATTTCTCATTAGTATCGGTAGGATGGGTCCATTCTGTTTGTTTTTCGTTGAGATAGTCTATATTGTCCGTGATTGGTTGATGAGAATATGAAGAGACCTTCTCTTTTAACAACCTATTTTTTTTTCCAGTCGGATCGTAAAGAATTCGATGAGCTTTAATCATATGCCTATATGCTAGATTTATGTAGTCCGAAGGAAGGGGATTCACTTCCTTAGAGAAATGCCGATCAATCAATGTTGCGAGCATGTCACGGATTGGTGCATAAAGATGCTTTCCTACGTCAATTTCTTTATAAACCGGCGATTTCCACGTATCAATCCCATGCAATTTCTTCATGATCAGCGTGTCGATAATCGTTTCTAATTTCGTATGCTTTGTTCCTTCATTACCGGACCGGTAAATAATATACGGATGAGCATTTCGATCCAAAATATGATGTGTCATGAAACCTAGTATATACGCTCTTACCTTATTATCATTCGGTCGGCTCTTGCCGTAGTCAATCATATCCATTAGAAACGTACCGCATGAACGGTAGTGAATCGCTGAACCAATCGCCGACACTGATTTATCCTTTTTCCACGGCCAGAAGTTGTGATAGAAGAATGGATCGGGCCCCTGGGTCCCAAGTTGAAAGAATGGCTTGAGATCGAGATCGGTAGAAAACCCGATCTGATCGGCAACTTTCCGACCAAACTGAATATGAGTCCAAACATTAGGCATATGAAACCTCCCCAATACGGATTTTTATTTTATGTATTAAGATTGCGGATAAAAATAAAAGGAATAGCGATTCTCTTCGCTATTCCTTTTATTTTGCATGAAATAATGGAGTTAATTCTAGCTGCCGCCTGTGCGACGACGTTGATTGTTCGGTTTTTTGTGAATTTGGTTGTTCATCGTCAAGTTACCTGAATTTTGAGCATGATTCGCATTGTGGTCATTAGCAGCCTTTTTTTTCTGCTCTAGTTTATTTTTGATTGCTTCTTTATAGCTGATCTTCTTCGGTTCATTCTGATTGTTTGTTTGGTCAGACATATAAGTCACCTTCTTTGTTATTGTTGTCCTAATCTTACTAGGGATTGGCAATCACTGCAAGTGGATTTTAATAACTCGTTGACAGTAGCACAAAGATTACATATGATAAGGATATAATAAATAAGGGGCTGTGTTGATGTCCAGTGTAGTTCTTAACTAATCCAAATTTCATAGCGTTCATTTTTAATTATAGTTATGAAAGAAATCTGTCTGAATACAGGTTTATTTCAATATACTTTAAATGAATGAACGGAAATTTAGTTAAGAACATCGGTAATCATACATTGCTATGGCTCATCCTATTAAACGGGAACCGTGCTCTTTGAGCACGTTTTTTTATGTATGGGGGATGACCAAAGAAGGCAGAGAATGAACTATGTTCATTTCTCTGCCTTTTTTCTTTATCTAACTATAATTATATATCCACAGGGAGGTTCCAACATTGAATTCAGAGACAATGAGATCTTTAGAGTATGACAAGGTGAAAGAACAATTAAAAACGTACGTCATGTCTCATTTAGGACGTAAGCACATCGAAGCGTTAGAACCGTCATTCGAATTGAAGAAGATCGAGCGCTGGTTAAGTGAAACAGAAGAAGCACGAAAGATTATACAGCACGGTTCGAGCGTACCACTTCCAGCATTAGAGGGCATTGAGCCGATCATGGGCAGTTTAGGAAAAGGATACAGTCTAACCGTCAAAGATATTTCCGCCATTTATATCTTGCTTAACAGTTGCGGTCAAATCAAACGATTTATGGTAAAGAAAGAAACGATCGCCCCTATTGTCTGCTCGTATGCCCACTCCCTTTATGAGTTAACTGGGTTGATTCAGGAAATCGAACGTTGTATTCGTCATGGACAAATCAGTGATGCAGCGAGCAGTGAACTAGTAAAGATCAGAAAGAAAATTGCGGTCGTCGAAGAAAGAGTAAAGAAGAAGTTAGATACGGTTCTTCAGAAGAACCGATCATATCTTCAAGAGAATATCGTCAGTATTAGAAATGGTCGCTACGTTCTCCCAGTGAAAAAGGAATATCGTAAGTCAATAAGAGGTACGGTTCTAGACGAATCCGCGAGTGGACAAACCGTATTCATCGAACCGAGCGACATTTCTGATTTGCAAACAGAACTATCAGAGCTCCAAATAGAAGAATCAAGGGAAGAATCAAGAGTGTTGAGTTATTTAACAGGATTAATTGAAGCTGAACAGCATGAGTTAACGATGAACTTAGAAACGATCGGCTACTATGACTTTATATTCGCTAAAGCGAAGTTCGCTCATGCGATAGGGGGGCGATCCGTTACCCTTAACAATGAAGGAATCGTCGATATTAAAGGTGGAAGACACCCATTACTGGGGACGAAGACCATACCGTTAGACTTCCAGATTGGACTCGATTACCGAGCCTTAATTATAACGGGACCGAATACAGGTGGAAAAACCGTAACACTGAAGACTGTCGGGCTACTAACGATCATGGTGCAATCGGGACTGCTCGTCCCGGTTGAGCAAGGAAGCATGTTCTCGCTGTTCCGAAACGTTGCAGCGGATATTGGGGACGGGCAGAGCATTGAGCAGTCACTGAGTACATTCTCTTCTCACATTAAAAATATCATCCGTATTCTAAAAGTCGCTGACTCGTCTACGCTAATTCTTCTCGATGAATTAGCGACTGGAACGGACCCTGGGGAAGGGATTGGTTTATCGATTGCAATCCTAGAAGAACTGTCAAAAAGGAAATCTACAGTTATTGCTACTACCCATTTTAATGAGATTAAGAATTTTGCCGAAGTGACACCCGGCTTTCAAAACGCCCGGATGGAATTCGATGTCGACACGCTCCAGCCGCTTTATCGTTTACACATTGGGGAAGCTGGTAACAGTTACGCATTCCTTATTGCTTTGAAGCTAGGCATGAACCCGTCCATTATCGAGCGTTCGAAACAGATTACGTATAGAGAAACGATTCCAAGTCAGAATCGGATCGCTGCTGTACTCCCAACCAAGGTAGGTAATGAGCTAAAGAAAGTCAAATTAGCGGAGAAATCGGAGCATCAAAAAACATTGAAAATCGGGGATTCTGTTTGGATTCACTCTTTGAAACGCCACGGAATCGTATACGAGCTGGAGGATGCCCGTGGAAATGTAGGTGTCATGATTCAAAAGGAGAAGTTGAAAATCAATCATAAGAGATTATCACTCTATATTGGTCGCGAGCAACTCTATCCAGATAACTACGATATGGATATTGTATTTGAGTCGAAGGAGGACCACAAAAAGAGAAAAAAAATGAGCCGGAAGCATGTTGAAGGGTTAACCATTCAACACCTTCCAGAAGAACTATAACGTCTTCACTACCTAAATCCTGTCAATTTCGACAGGATTTTTGATTATGTTGCAGGATTTGACAACGATAAGTAGAATATTTTTTATAGAATCCAGTACTTTCCGGAAAATACAGCAAAATGGGTGATCAGATGAGTAAACGTAATATCAGAATAGATAGATCTAAAGTGTTGAATGTGAAATGCGATCACAGTCAAATACTTAAAGAAATTAAAGAAAGTGAAGAACGATACCGTAGCCTTGTGGAAATGTCACCGGAATTGATTGCTGTGTATAGTGAAGGGACGATTAGTTACATAAATAACATTGGTCTCGATATGGTTGGAGCAAAGTGTAAAGACGATGTGATCGGAAAACCGATCGTAGACTTTATTGATCCGGAAGAAAGAGAAATCGTCCTTGAGAAATTGAAACACTTAGATGAAAATAGGCAAAAGCCAACGGAATATAGATTAGTCAGAGTAGACGGCAAGGTTATTAGTGTAGAAGTAATGGGCGTACCGATAACGTATTTAGGTAAATCTTCGATCCAACTCGTGATCACAGACATTACGAATCGCAAAATAAATGAAGAGCTACTTCTTAAGTCTGAGAAACTAAATGTTGTTGGACAGTTAGCAGCCGGGGTTGCTCATGAACTTAGGAATCCATTAACATCATTAAAGGGATTTCTCCATTTACTTCGAACGAATATAGGAAATCCTTCAGAGTCTAAAAAATACATGGATATTATGTCGATGGAATTTGATCGTATCCAGCAAATCATCAATGAATTTTTAGTTATATCAAAGCCAAGTGTTGTGAAATTTGAGATTCAAAATGTACGGTTCTTGATCGAGGAAGTCATTAGTCTGCTTGAGACAGAAGCAAATCTGAACAATGTGCAAATAGACACTTCCATTCATCCAAACATTCCATCCATACGGTGCGATGCAAATCAGATGAAACAAGTATTTATAAATGTGATTAAAAACGCGATTGAAGCAATGCCTAATGGAGGAAGTGTTAGCGTAAACATAAGACCTGAAGATGACCATCATATTTCAATCTCGATTATGGATGAAGGAATGGGAATAGAGAAAGAGCGAATCGATCGATTAGGAGAACCGTTTTATTCAACGAAAGAGAAAGGAACAGGTCTAGGCTTAATGGTCTGTCAACAAATCATACATAGCCACAGAGGTAAGATCATATTCAATAGTAAACCGGAAAAAGGCACGACCGTAATGATTACCTTACCAGTGAGATAGTAGTGAGGGGCATCCGACTGAGGATGCCCTTTTCCTTTGTTTAGAAATTGTTATTTTAAAATGTAAAAATTAGGTAACAATGTAAATGAAGAAGACTTGCGAGGAGGACTTATTCGTGTTTTTTGTTATTCGTTTTATTTTATCTTGGGCTATATGGGGGATCTTTGCCGATAGATCCCGTTGGAGAGAGATTTTACCCGTATGCATTTTGGCAATGTTTTTAGGAACATTTACAGATGTCGTCGTGCAGCATTATCCGTTATGGGGATACAATCCCGAAAGACTTATTCCCGAAATAACAGA
>FWWL01007265.1_pt1 | contig 15263 bp, 14 predicted proteins | sample 2228331 | NCBI WGS metagenome assembly FWWL01 (sample SAMEA103939775, study PRJEB20133) | metagenome
TTCTTTATACGAATAATCCTGCAAGTCGGACATGATTACTGGAATCCGGAATTCTGGTGGAAGTGAATCCAGTGCCTTTCGCACAGGTTCGTCTAACAGTTCCAAGAGATGTTCGTATCTATCAGGAGTCCCTGTTACTCCTGGCACCTGTGAATCGGGCACAGAAACTTTTGCAGGCTCATTCCCTAACAATTCTACCTTTATAGGTTCCTTAGACTTTTTGCGATACTCATTGATAAAAGTGTTACGGAGTATGGTCAGGAGCCATGCCTTCATATTGGTTCCTTTTTCAAATTGCTCGTGGAACCGAAAAGCTTTAAGCATGGTGCTCTGCGTCAAATCCTCTGCGTCCTCACGGTTTCGTGTCAGACGAAAAGCCACACCAAACACGAGGTCTATATATTTTACAACCTCCTGCTCAAATTCAGGAGAATATTTCGCTATATTCTTACCCTTTCTGCTCAAACAATTGCCCTTTCCACAAGAGAATGGATAAATCAGGTTTTCATTTTTTACAATCCTTCCTGCATAAGTTTAACAGTTTTTAATATCTTTGAGCAAACCAGATGGAATAAAAGACTTTTTTCTGCCTTTATTATGACTATTCCATATCTGAATTCAATTAATTATTTAATTATTTTTATCCTTTGTCCTATTTTGTTTTTCCGCCTCTTTCGTTATAAATCCTTTTTTCCACCACAGAGGGCACGGAGAAGTATGGAGAGCCATAGAGGGATTAGCATACTTTGTTTCGTTTTTTTTCATACTCGTCGTCGGTTTTTGGGCTTTCCGAAGGGAATATGGGCGAAAAATTTTTCGCCCCCCTACTCTTTATTATCAATGTGCCTTTGGGGGAGTGTTTGGTTTATACTATTGCATTTTAAGGGATAAGGCGAAGGAAATATGATTCTAGATGAAATTGTTCAACATAAAAAATTAGAGGTGGAAAATCAGAAGAAGGAGAAATCTCTACATTCCCTTTGTGAGGAGATAGAAAGTAAGGAAAAGCCTCATAGTTTTATCTCGGCGTTATCTAAATCTGCTCCTGCTCTGATTGCGGAGATTAAGAAGCATTCGCCTTCACGGGGTTCTATCTGGGAGGATTTAGTCCCATCGGAATTGGCAAGAAGATACCAATCTGCTGGTGCAGATGCTATATCTGTGCTTACTGACGAAAAATATTTTCACGGAAGTCTAAAGGACCTGGAAGAGGCACACAATTCGGTGACCATCCCATGTCTCCGCAAAGAATTTATCGTTGACGAGTACCAGATTTACCAGTCGCGTGCTTATGAGGCGGATACTATATTATTGATTGTTCGGATTCTGTCTGACCAACAGTTGAAAGATTTTATTACATTGAGCCGTGAATTGGAAATGGAACCTCTCGTTGAAGTGCATAATGAAATTGAGGTAGAGCGGGCTATTTCAGCAGGGGCAAAGATAATCGGGATTAACAATCGTGACCTGGATACATTGGAGGTAAACATAGAAACCACATTGCGTTTGAAAAAAGGCATTCCTGAAGGGTATATTGTAGTAAGTGAAAGTGGGATAAGTCATCCGCAAACCATCCAGAAATTTTATGAATCTGGTGTTCAGGCATTCCTGATTGGTGAGTCCATTTTATACAGTCGTAAGCCAGAGGAATTTATCCCATGGCTGTTAGGAAAAGGCAATTATGAAGGTTAAGATTTGTGGAATAACGAACAAAGAGGACGCTATCATGGCTTGTGAAGCAGGTGCCGATGCCATTGGTATTGTATTAGCACCGGAAGCCAAAGCACGCCACCGATATGTTCCATTTGAGGAAGCGATTGAAATTTTAGAGGTTATCCCTCCATTTGTTACGACGGTCGCGGTAATAGTTAACGAGCCGATGGAGAAATGGGTTCAATACCTGAGTTATTTTGACCTGATACAGATGTGTGGTGAAGAGTCGCCAGAAGATATCCCATTAGGACAATCTATTATCAAATCATTTGCAGTAGATGTAAACTTTTCACTAAAAGATATGCTTGCCTATAAAGTGCGGGGATATTTACTGGATGCGAAAGCAGGCGAATCGCATGGAGGCACGGGAAAAACCTGTAACTGGGAGAAAGCCCGAGAAGCAGTTGAAACAGGGAAGCCCATTATCCTTGCAGGTGGTTTGAATATAGATAATGTAGTGGAAGCAATTAGAACCGTTCGCCCCTTTGCTGTGGATGTATCCACGGGGGTTGAAGAATATCCAGGAAAGAAGGATGCATACCTTGTTAGAGAATTTATTTACCGAGCCAAGAACGCCTTACCCCGATAATAAGGGAAGGTATGGTGAGTTTGGAGGCCGTTTCGTACCCGAAACCTTATTTGTCGCCCTGGAAGAATTAGAGCAGGTATTTCGTTCTGCCCGTGAGGATGTAGAATTCCAGCGAACTTTCCATTACTATGCGCGGAATTATATAGGAAGACCCACGCCTCTATATTTTGCCAGGAGATTAACCGAACATTTAGGCGGTGCTAAAATCTACTTCAAGCGGGAAGACCTTGCTCATACAGGTGCCCATAAAATCAACAATGCTTTAGGGCAATGTTTGTTAACTAAACGAATGGGTAAAACACGAGTCATCGCTGAAACAGGAGCAGGGCAACACGGTGTTGCTACCGCTACCGCATGTGCACTGTTGGGACTGGAATGTTGTATCTATATGGGCACAGAGGATATGGAGCGACAGAGGTTGAATGTGTTCCGTATGCGATTATTAGGAGCACAGGTTATTGGTGTGGATAGTGGTAGCAAGACACTCAAAGACGCCATCAATGAAGCATTGCGGGATTGGTCGCTAAATGTGAAGACTACACACTATGTGTTGGGCACAGTTCACGGTCCACATCCTTTCCCGTGGATATGCAGGGAATTCCAGAAAATTATCGGTATGGAAGCACGCCAGCAAATCCTGGAACAGGAAGGCAAATTGCCCAATCTCCTTGTAGCCTGTGTTGGCGGAGGTAGCAATGCAATTGGACTATTCTACGAATTTCTCAACGACAAAGACATTGAAATGGTTGGAGTAGAAGCCGGTGGTAAAGCACTCGTCCCCGGTATGCATGCGGCACGGTTCGCCGGCGGAAGTTTCGGAATGCTCCACGGGGCACAAAGTTATGTCTTACAGGATGAGTTTGGACAGATTGGAAGCACACACAGCGTCTCCGCAGGGCTGGACTATGCGAGTGTCGGACCAGAACACGCATGGCTATACAAATCGGGCAGAGTTAAATATACCTATGCAATGGATGAGGAAGCATTAGAGGCGTTCCAGTTATGTGCACGATTGGAAGGGATAATTCCCGCCTTAGAAAGTTCCCACGCTATTGCGTATGTGCTGAAAGAGGCACCTCATAGACCCTCCGACCAGATTATTCTGGTAAACCTTTCAGGACGCGGAGATAAAGATGTTGAGCATGCATCAAAATTCATAAAACTGGATACCTAAAAATGAACAGGATTGAAAAGAAGTTTGAAGAACTAAGACAGAAAAACGAAAAAGCGTTTGTGGCATATATCACTGCGGGACATCCTTCGCCGGCTTGTTTTGAAGACATTATGCTTGCTCTGGATTCCGCAGGGGTAGATATTGTAGAAGTAGGCGTTCCATTTTCAGACCCGGTTGGTGATGGACCCGTAATACAGGAGGCTTCCTACTGTTCATTACAGCAGGGAACAACGCCAGCAAAAGTTTTGGAGTGGATAGCCAATGTTCGTAAGAAGACCGAAATACCTATTCTCCTATTTACCTACTTTAATCCTGTTTTAGTGCAGGGGATTCCTTCGTTCTTGCAAAAATCCGCACAGGTAGGTGTAGATGGTATCCTCTGCGTAGATTTGCCAGTAGAAGAGGCAGAGTCCTACAGAGCGGAAGCGGAAAAGAATGGTCTTTCTACCATTTTCCTCATTGCCCCAAATACACCCGAACCGCGAATAGAAAATATTGTCCAGAAGTGTTCTGGGTTTGTATATTATGTATCGCGATTAGGAGTAACTGGCGAAAAAGATACCTTAGCAAATGACTTGTCAGACTCCGTAAAAAGAATAAAAAAATACACATCCTTTCCTGTCCTTGTAGGGTTCGGCATATCCAAACCAGAACACGCTTCATTCGTTTCCACAGTTGCAGATGGCGTTATTGTCGGCTCTGCCCTCGTCCGATTTCTAAAAGAACACGCGGAAAATCCCCAATGGAAAGAACTATTTACACAATATGTAAAATCCTTAGTAACCGCCACTAAAAGTAAAGTGTAAAAACTTATCGTAAAAAGATAATTCCCCTATACTACTCTACGAAATTCCCAAAAATATTGGTTGAACTTTTTAACCACAGAGAACACGGAAAGCAAAACGGAGAATCACGGAGTTAGGTAACATCTTGTCATCACATAACCTTTTACTAATATTGTTACGATACACTAATTAGTGTATTGTAGCAACTATCCTCGTCATACTTATCCCTATTTGTTTCTATGTGGTAAAGTAAAAACATTTTTCAGAATACTATCCTTTTGTGCTCCAGTTAAAACATCATTGTAATAAGTATATTAGGAAATTTAATAAACTTATACAACGGCCTTATATTATTTAGAGTTCCCTCATATTGTAAAGTTATGCGAGATTCTGCTTAAGTTATGGTTCTTTATCAGGTAAGATAAGTCGGGAGAGGTAGTCTTTGGCTTTTTCTGTTTCGCCTAATTCAAGGAGGATACTACCTATGGCGAAAATGATTTCGCGGTCATCAGGATGGAGACGGAGTGCTTCCTGTAATGTAGATAAGGCTTCACTCCATTGCTTCGCCTCTATGTAAAGGAGGGATAAATTTCGCCAGGCAGGAAAGTAATCCGGATTCATTTTAACGGCGATTCGGAAGGATTGTTCCGCTTCTTTTTTGTGGTTCACGATGAATAAGAGACTGCCAATTTCACACCACCAATCCGCATGAGAAGGTTCTATTTCCAGTGCTTTACGGTAATACTCTAAAGCCTCAGGGAAGTGTCCCATTTCAGCATATTGGCTTGCCAATTCTGCATAGAAAAATGGATTTTTAGGGTATTGCTGGATTTTCTTTTTCCCGAGTGTTATATACATTTCCTGTTTTTGTTTTAATTTTTCTTCTGAACCGCGTTCTCCGTAATGATGAATAAGAATCTCTTCGTTATCAATCACAGGGATATTTAATTGTTGTAGTGAAAATAAAACTGTTTCGTGAACATGCCCTTCAAATTTTATCTCTGGACGATTGGGGAATAGACGAACTTTCGCACTCGGGAACCAGCCTAAAAATTCTTGACACCACTCATCATTTTCCTCGGCAAGTAAAAAATCTGCGCGGTCCACTCTGTTTGTATAGTTCCTTGTCCATAGACGATATGCACAGAGATTGTCATTCTCTGTAATTCGACGGAGTTTTTTTCCGTCCTCTTCTGAGATTCGCTCATCCGCATCTATAATAAAAATCCATTTACAGGTGCATAGTTTTAATGATTCATTCCTTGCATACGCGAAGTCATCATTCCATCTTATAGTCCCTATTTTCGCTCCTGCAGATTTTGCTATCTCCAGTGTATTATCTGTTGAACCCGTGTCTACAATACAAATTTCATCTGCAAATGATTTTATTTGTTCCAGGCATTCAGGAAGGTTTTCCTCCTCATTTTTTACAATCATTGCAACAGAAAGTAATGGCTGGGAATTACTCATGTAGCATTCTCATTAAAAGAGTCGTCGTCTATTCGTAGTTGGTTAGTAGTTTGACTCCGCAGTCTTATATCCACACCCGGAATAGGAATAATAGCCCCCGCCTCTAATAGTGCTTCGTAAACAGCACGGTTTACCCGGTCACCACTGGTAACCACATGTACCGAGCCATTCACCATCACCGCGAACTGACGAACAATTTTATTTCCTCGCGGGACATCGGTTCCTTTTAACATCATCTCTCGCTCAATTAAAAAGGTTTCGGTCTCTACTGGTGTTTGAGATTCCTTTACTTCTTGATTTCTCAACAGTTGTGTAAGCCAGGTTGGCCGTTTCTTCCGAAACAGCATAAAACAATTCCTCCAAAAAATTTTTTATATATTATACATCAAACAAAGTGGGTTGTCACTTTTTTACTTATTCTGCAACAGGAGAAGGTGAGGAACTACTGTTTTCCATGCGAGCGTGGACTGCGTCCAGTGCACTCTGTGTCAATTCCTTTATGCTATTATCAATATCCGTGTCTAATATTTTTTTGAGGACATCATACTCCTCATCCTCGCTACTCTTACCGTATCTTCCTATTTGCATAATGGCTTCGCGTCGGACTGTTAGCGATAACTGTGTATCCTGTGCAGATTCTCGGAACAGTGGCAAGAAATTAGGTATCTCTGTTGAGGGTATAGATAATAAAATATGTTCTCTTTTATCCGGATTATCCTTAGATTTTTCCCATAATGATTGTATTCGCTGAATTCCTTCTGGTTCTCCGCGTTTTGCTAATGCGGTTAATACCTCAAATTGAACGCGTTCTTCAGAGTCATTTGCTAATTTCTTTAAGTGGTTCGTAACTTCAGGGGTTTGAATTAAACTCAACAAGGCAAGGGCACACACTCGGGTATTTACTTCTTTATCCGGTTCAGTCAGAGGAAACAATTTTCCTGCCCAGTTTTCACGGATATAAGGCGTAAGAGCCATCACAGCCAAATATTTCGCCAGAGGTTTTTCTTGTTGATTCTCCAGAACCGAGAAAATTTTGTTTATTGCTTCCTCTCCGTATAGTGAAATCATTTGTGCAGACAATGAAAGTGTAGTTTGGTAATCTATATTTTCCTTCTGCAGAGTGGTCTGCGTATACCATGCCTGATACAAATCATTAAGGGCAGGCTTAGTAGTTTCATTAGACTGTTGTTTCGGTTTACAGGAAAAAATCATCCCTAACAGCACGCATAAAATAACGGCAGGGATAAAGCGTTTACAACTTTTTCTTTTTACGAAATATAACATTATTGGAAAACCTTATGACTATGTAAATATTTAACCATAGTATACACTATATCGCATATCTTTATAAACTACATGAATATTTCTATGACGGATATTCGGCACTTTGACAATCAAAATATATACTTTATCTTAAACTGACAATTGTAATTCATTCATAAAAATGCAAACTATTTTATAACAATAATTTACAAAGCACACATAATAAATTTATCCTGGCATAACTATTGCTACCAATTAATTGCAAACTGAGCAATAATAACCAGCAACATAAGGAGTAGAACGATGAGTACACTCAGCACCCTACAAAAAAACACAGACCCACTTGAAAAGATAGTAATTTCCGACCACCCTATTCTGCTCAGAGTTGTTCTGGAAACGCTTCGTGAAGACCACACCACAGACACCTCTAATTTAACACCCCTCCATAGAGCAGTCCAATTAGGGCTTACAGAGGCAGTCCAGAGTTTACTGCAATTTGGAGCTGACCCAAATGAAAAAAATCAATTGGGAGAAATTCCCCTTCATGTGGCTGTCCGTATGAACAGAGTGGATATAGTGGAAATCCTCCTGCCCGTCTCTAAAATTAACTCGGCCAACTATTACGGTTTAACTCCACTTCACTGGGCATGCATTTTTGGATATACATCTCTGGTAGAGATGCTTCTCTTACATGGTGCAGACCCATATATTCAAGCCGTAGAAATGGATAGCCTTTCCCCCAGAGACCTTGCAGAACTTATGGACTATAAGGACATTCTCTCCCTGATAGATACCATTGTCCCAGAATACTAATCCGTAGTCATCCTCATTATAAACTTCTAAAGATGCTCCAGAAAGTACACACTTCCATGCATAAAGAAACAGCACCAGAAAATATCTGGTGCTGTTGACATCGGGTCTTCTGAACGATTGGATTAGACACCAACAAGTTCTACAACGGCTCCAACGCTCTCTAATTCTTCCTTCAGTTTCTTTGCTTCTTCTTCGCTCACATTCTCTTTGATAGCCTTCGGAACAGCGTCTACGAGGTCTTTGGCTTCTTTTAGTCCCAGACCTAATAAGTCTTTGACCTTCTTAATCAGGTTAATCTTCTGGGAACCTTGTTCTTTCAGGATGACATTGTAAGCACTCGGACCTTCCTCCTTTGCTTCAGCACCTGCACCTGCAGAACCTGCAGTACCGGGCATCATCATCGGCATTGCCATTGCCATCGGAGCGGCGGCGGTTACGCCAAATTTTTCTTCCAGTGCCTTAACCAATTCACTCAGTTCCAGAACATTCAGTTCTGCGATTGCATCAATAATGGATTGTAATTTGTCTGACATGTTTTATCTCCTTCTTGTTTTGTTAATTATTTATCCATTGTTGTTAATTGTTTTCATTGTTTAAGTTTAAGTAAATACTAAGCGGCGGGTTGTGCTTCTTCTTTCTTTTTCTTAATCTGGTTCAGCACATTGACCAGATTGGTCGGTATCGCATTAAGCACCGTAACGAGATTGCGTAGCGGAGCGGCAATCGTTCCAATGACCTGAGCCTGCAATACTTCTTTCGGCGGTAAGTTTGCAAGGTTAAGCACTTGGTCTTTGGTAAGGACTTTTCCTTCCATAACACCGCCTACGATTTGCACGAACGGAACTTCCTTGGAGAACTCCTTCAAAATTTTAGGGGCGGACACTGGGTCGTTACTGAATACCCACGCAGTAGGTCCATTCATTAAATCTGCAGCAGATTCCGCACCGATTTCTCGCAGGGCAATTCGTGCCAGGTTGTTTTTATATACCTTATACACGATACCTGCCTCACGGAGTTTCCTTCGCAATTCGGTAACCTGTGCGACATTAATCCCTATATATTGGGTCATAATGGAAAGAGAATGAGTTTCAAGCCGTTCTTTGATTTCCTGTACTGAATTAATCTTTTCCTGGGTAGGCAAGGTATTCACCTCCTTTCAAACCGTAGTTGGTTATTAAACAAAATGTCCGTGTCGTCCAAAGACAACACGGACACACATTTCTATTCTGAGAAAGTTTCAATGTAATGTCTTGTGCCTCTCGGCTGGCAATATTAAGGTTCATAAGAACCGCCGGCTGTCTTTGACGCACAAATATATTATAGCACATATAAAACAGGCTCGTCAACCTATGCAATCACATCTTTTCTAAAAGGAGAATCCATACTTCGTTTTTGCTATAATTACTCCAAAATATAACTGGTAAGGAGATTATCTTTATGGGCAGGAAGATTCTTTTTTCAGTCGCAGTTGTCTCTCTACTTATATTGTTAGGTTGTGCTCATGTAGGTCACAAAGCGGGAGACAGTACAGCGAGGGTAGAAAAGGTTGTATGCACAGGATTTATTAACAAAACCCTGGACGAAGGTAAGTTGATGAAACGGTATGTCGTTTATGTGCCGTATGAATACACACCGCAAACACCTATACCTATGATAGTCTTTTTACATGGAGCAGGTGAAAGAGGGCAAAATGGTTTGTTGCAAACGGAAGTAGGATTAGGGACAGCCATAAGACGCAATCCGGAACGCTGGAAGGCAATCGTAGTTTTCCCACAATGTCCTGGCAGTAGATTCTACAACGAGATAGAAGAAGATATTGACCTGTGTATAAAAAAGACTATGGGAGAATACAATATTGATAAGAAACGAGTTTACCTAACTGGATTATCCATGGGCGGGTTTGGAACCTGGATTTATGGGGCTAAACATACGGATTTATTCACTGCACTGGTTCCGATATGTGGAGGGGGAGAACTTTCATTCATCAAACAACGGTTGGGATTGTCACAGATACCGGATGAAACGCCTCAAGAGGTTGAAGAGCGAATACAGCGATTGAAGGATATCCCTATCTGGGCATTCCATGGGGCAGACGATGATGTGGTTCCACCCGAGTGTTCACGTAACTTCGTCCAGAAAATCAAGGAAGCGGGGGGAACGAAGATACAATATACGGAATATCCGGGGGTGAAACATAATAGTTGGGTCAAAGCCTATGACGATATAGAACTTTCTAAATGGTTATTCTCGCAACATAAATAGAGCATTTCTTCCTATAGCAGAAAGTGAAAATACATGTTCAGACAAAAGAAAAAAGGATTGAGGTCTCTCCGGAATACTGTTATTCTGCTCACGATAATACTACTATTTCCCCTTATTATTTTATTCCTTGCAAAAGTGTATTTTACTGCCCCTCCGATATTTCCCGAGTATCAGGAATGGGTATCCAAAGCAAACACAAAAGATAATGGATATTTCTATTTCTCAGTTGCGGACAAAATTGCTAAGCGGATATTTTGCGGATTTTTCTCATCTATGTTGTGGAATGTTCAAATGCCTGACAGTCCCGATACTTATAGGTATACCAAAAATGAATACAAAGTAGAGAAATGGGATGCCTATACCTATCTCTACTTTTATGATTTTCTAATTAAGGAAAATCTGTTCACACCCGAAGTGGAATCTTATGCAAAGGGAAAATATCCTATTTCACAACTTCAAGGTGTTTTTATGGAAAGAATATGTATTTTCCCGCGGGGGAATTGGGTAAGAGATATCCTAAGTAGTTCCCGCGAAGTTTTGAACGATATACAGACTGCAACCCATCCAGATTTTTCATTCTTTTTAACCTACGATAATATAGACTCCCAAGGAGGCGAAACAATACCATTTTCCACAGAGATGAGACTCATCGAATTAGTGAATATTTTACTATACTTACAAAAAGGTGATTACAAAGAGGCTATAGAATGGATTAAATCTTTCAATAAAGTTTGCATGATTCCGGATACTTTTTGGATGAAACCTATGTTCCAATTTCTTGTGCTGGAAATGGTAAGCAAATCTTCTCTGGCAGAACCGATATTAGACGATTTAATATGTTACATGATGGAACTAAAAGATAGTTTTAGGTCTATGGAGGTTAAGACCATATACAGGTATGAATTATTCAATTTAGAAGATACTTTCAACGAATCCCAGAAACGATATTTGCAATCTCCTCCTCAGATAGGTATCCCCAAAGTCATATCTTTATTCTTTGCTTATAACCATATTTCACGAAGTTTGGATAAAAATAGAGACGCATTTGAAAATGCTACATGGGAAGATTTGGAAAATGCTATTGTTCATAAAAAAGGGAAGTTATATGAGGCTATTAATGCAATACAATCAGAGAACAGGGAAATGAGAAGAATAGAGATGGATGTTAGTATTTACCGAGATTTTCGCACAGGAGAAGTTTTCCAGAAGATTCTCAGAAATTACAATTATGTTCTCTGTCACGCATATAGAGCATTGTTTACCACTATTTTGAAAAAATATTACATAGAACATGGAGTATATCCAGATAGTATAGATAAGATTCTTACAACTTATTTCTCCGAAGACGAGCATGAGTGGTTTAAGAAACATGTAGATTTTTATTTATCGCCTGACTACTATTATATTGTCTTACGAGCAGAATCCGATTCTACCTCCCGATTGAAAAACGCATATACAATCTGGACATATTAATTAGGATTTTCTTCACGATTCCTTTTTCAGATAAATGTATTTGCCTTGAAAGGGTAAAACTATGTAAAGTAAAAGAAATAACTCCTTTTTTATAATCTATGTCAGGAGTTTCATAAATGAAGACAATATATAACAGTGATAAAGAAGAAAAAGTTTGAAGTGATTCTTAAAGTAACAAATAGAGAATTAAAATAAGAAGAAAGAAAAACTTAAAACAAAACTTAATTATCAATAACAGATAAATATAAAGGAGTTGTGCATGTCTCGATTTACGATAATTGACTGGATTGTGCTTGTGGTGTATTTCCTATCGATGGCTGCGATGGGTCCCCTATTTGCACATCGCGGTAAGAGCACCGAAGGTTATTTTCTTGGTGGTCGCTCCTATCCCGGCTGGCTCATCGGTTTATCTATGTTTGCCACAAGTATTAGTTCCATAACTTTCGTGGCATATCCTGCAGATGCATATAAAACGGCGTATCTCCGTTTCCTTTTATGCTTGATGCTTCCCGTTGGCGTATATCTTGCCAGTCTAATCTTTTTACCTTTTTACAGAAAAGCAGGTATCGTCTCTGCGTTTGAATATCTGGAGGGACGATTTGGCACAGGAACTCGTGCGTATGCGGCTACAGCATTCATCATCGGACAATTAATCCGTATCAGTTTAATCCTGTATTTGGTGAGCCTTTTGGTCTATGAGATGACACATCTGAATCCCTATTTGTGTGTTCTCATCGGCGGGATTGTAACCTCGTTCTATACAGTTTTAGGGGGAATTGAAGCAGTCATCTGGACTGACTTTGTACAGTCCTTTTTATTATGGGCAGGTGGGTTCGTATGTTTAGGAATGGTGCTATACAGTATCCCTGGCGGACTGGGCACAGTTATACGCGAGGCAATCGCCGATGGAAAATTTATGTTGGGCGACTTAAATCCCGCAACAGGGGCACTGGAACCTGCAAAATGGGGATTCTCACTCACCGAAAAAACTGTCCTGATGCTACTCATAATGGGTGTGGCTCAATGGCTCACAGAATATAGCAGTAACCAGAATGTGATTCAAAAATATGTAGCGACAAAAAGTGAAAAAGATGCTTTCAGTGCGATATGGATTTGCTGTCTTTGCAGTGTGCCGACATGGGGTTTCTTTATGTTTCTCGGAACAAGTTTGTATGTATACTACAAAATCTTTCCCGACCCACAGGCTCAAGCAATGCTCACAGGTCAGGCAAAGGCGGAACAGATTCTCCCCTATTTCGTTATAAATGTTCTACCTACAGGATTATCCGGGCTGGTTATTGCTGGCGTTCTTGCGGCGGCAATGTCCTCACTGTCATCCAGTATCAATGCCATTTCCGCTGTAAGTATAACGGACATATATAAACGACATCTGGTAAAAGGGCGTTCTGACCAACACTATGTCATCGCAGCAAAATGGATTTCTATCATTAGTTCAGTTATTATGATTGTCGGTGCAATTCTATTGCTAATTGCAGAAAGTAAAACGCTTCAGGACACCGCAACAAAACTTGCCTCCATTACAGGCGGAGGATTATTAGGCTTATATGTATTGGGATTCATGACAAAGCGAGGCGATGGACGAGCTGTGTCAATAGGAATTATTGCTACTATCCTTTTCTCAACTTATATTGCTTTGATAGAACTGAAAATCATTACAAAAGAACTGTTCTTGAATTGGGGATTATCGGAAGGGATGAGCAAAATGTTTGCTCAACCTATTGATACATACTACGCAGGCTTATTGGGGAACATCATCATTTTTGTGATTGCTTATGTGCTGGCAATTACGATATTACCTGAAAAACCCAGAGATTTGAAAAATCTCACCGTGTGGACGCGAGATTAACATAAACGATAAGAGGAACAAAATCTTATTTTTGGGGTTTAATTAACAAAAAGACGAACCCTGAAAATAAAAGTAAGGTCTGATGTAATGGAAAAGAGATTTTTATCCCGTCGTGACTTTCTATCTACTTCGTTCACATTAGCAACCTTAACCCCTTTCGCGTTTATGCGTCCCATCAGCGGGGAAACAGAGAATAAGAGAAGTCTGAAAGGCTTTATTATTTCCGATGCTCATTTTGGCTGGGATAATCCTAAACAGCCGTCAACCGAAGTTTTAATGGAAAATGTAAAACGGATTACCCATTCTTTTCCCGATTTAGACCTGGTGATTGATACGGGTGATGCACATCACAACTCCGCGCAGGAGGAACATCTCGCACAATGGGTTCAGGTCATCTCCGAAGGTTTCGGGGCGATACCCTTATTTTATGTCCCCGGCAACCATGAGATTTCGCATAACAACCGTGAGAACAGAGAATGGCGTTCCGCCTGTATGGGGAGTTTACCCTGTCGTCCTTATTATAGTTTCAGCATACAAGGAATCCACTTCGTCTCACTACCCCAAATGATGGGAGCAAACTATATCACTCAGGAAGCATTAGACTGGGTCCGTTTAGACCTCAAAGTTCACAAAGAAGAAACAACCCTCATACTCAGCCATAACGCACTCAAAGGCACTACCTGCCCGCATGATGATACAGGCTATCGTATGGTTGCCAATTCGGAGGAAGTCCTTTCACTATTACGAGATACTCCACAGGTTATTCTCTGGCTACACGGACACAATCACACCTGGGAAATTATGGAACGCTGGCAGAAATGGTTCGTCTCCAATGGTAGATTTGGAGGTTTCCCGCCTCAAGACAAATTCGGCGGTGAACGCATTGGCGGTTTGTATTTTGAAATTGCAAACGATGGAATCCTTGTCCGTGCGTGGAGCAGTTCCGACCAGAAATTCCTGGACGAAATAGATGCAAAATACAAACATTTAAACCAATACATCCCTATTAATACCTCGTATGACGAAAAGAAACCGTGTTCCATCGCGTATGGGATAGGATTGAGTCGTAACGGACAGAAAACATCTGTTTATAGACACTATATTGGTAATGAGATAAAAGCAAAAGTTTACTTCAAAGGTGTGGATGACGCATGGTTCAATGAGAACTCCGACCTGACCGCTTATGGTGAACGACCTTCCGGTGCAAAAATGTTATCCGCCATAGATGTGGTATCCTACGGGAAGAAGAAGGATATAGAGTGGCGGTGGAATAATCCCGGATTAATCCTATTAGCAGGCGATAACTATACCGGTGTTATAACACCACGGAGAAGCGATTCCCGATTCGCATATTATCCGACAGCACCCGGCGAAAAATATGTGGCTCATCTACGAGCCTATGCACATACCGAAGGAACCGAAGTATATATCGTCTGGCGGATACATCAAAGCAATGGCACACTGTTATTAGAAAAGAAAGACGAAGTTTCCCAATTAGATAAAGGTTATAACGAGATTTTCTCTAAATTCCAGGTACCTGACTTTCCCGATGTGGAAACCGTATATACCAACGAGAATAGCGACCTGCAATTGCTCATCTCCGCAGAGAGTGTGTTCCGCAATACAGGCGAAGGGGTTAGAGTGGAGCAATTACAAATTAAATTAGACAAACCAGAACCATTCACAAAGAATCCGGGAATAATCGTAAAAGGTAATACATACCAGTATCAAGGAATATTAAAAAATGGCGATGTGGCGGAGTTGCCCATCCCCACAGACAACGATGCACGATTTGTAATAACTTCCATAGCAGAAGGAAATGGACTGCTTACTTACCTGATAAAAGAAGAAGGG
>FWWL01007268.1_pt1 | contig 15259 bp, 16 predicted proteins | sample 2228331 | NCBI WGS metagenome assembly FWWL01 (sample SAMEA103939775, study PRJEB20133) | metagenome
ACCTCCGGCCACAAATTGAAGGAGATGGGGCTCACCCCGGGCGCCGTGGTCAAGGCCTGGTGGGAAGGGATCGGGGATTATGCCTTCGGAATCCGCGCCGCCGAGGGGACGGCGATCTTCCGCACCCCCACCGGCGACCGGGTGGTGACATTCGAGGGAGAGTTCCGGAAGTAACCTCCGCTGCGGACGAACCCGCAGGGGCTGGGGGACGGCCTCGGCTGCCCCTCAGCCCCTTCCCCGGTGGCCCCGGCCACTCGCGGGAGCGCCTCCGTGCTTCGCCGCCGGCATGGGCCGTCCTGAGGTCCGGTTTCGGAGGGGGAGCCCCAATGGATCCGCTGGCTGTTTATCAGGAACGGCTGTTCCCATCCGTCCAACGAGCCATCCGACGGGCTTACCGGAACGCCCCAGGCTTCCGGGCCCGGATGGAAGCCGCCGGCCTGCGCCCCCGGGATCTCCGAACGCCGGCGGAGCTCCGCCACCTCCCGGTGCTCCGCAAGGACGACCTCCTCCAGCGCCAGCAGGCGGATCCTCCCTTCGGCGGGCTGCTGATGGGCCCGATGGAGCGCCTGCGTCGGATCTTCCAGTCCCCAGGCCCCCTCTACGAGCCTGAGCCCCCCATCCCGGACCCCTGGCGCTGGGCCCCCGCGCTCCGGGCGGCCGGTTTTGAGCCCGGCGACCGCGTGCTGATCGCGTTCTCCTATCACCTGAGCCCGGCGGGCGCCATGTTCGAAGAAGCCCTCAAAGTCATCGGCTGCCCGATCCTGCCCGGCGGCATCGGCCAGCAGGAGCTTCAGCTCCAGGCCTTGCGGGCGTTGCGGATCACCGGCTACATCGGCCTGCCCAGCTACCTCTACAACCTTTTGGAACGCGCCGTCGCGGCGGGCTGGGATCCCCACCGGGACCTCTTCCTCCGCAAGGCCTTCGTGACGGCGGAGCCCCTCCCCCCTTCCCTCCGCCAGGACCTCCAGCAATTCGGGCTCGCCGTCCGCCAGGGTTATGGAACGGCCGAATGCGGCTGCCTGGGCTATGAGTGCGAGCAGGAGGATGGGCTGCACGTCCCTGAGGACGCCTACGTGGAGATCTGTGACCCCCAAAGCGGAGAGCCCGTCCCACCCGGGGAGATCGGGGAGATCGTGGTCACCCTCTTCCATCCGGTTTACGCCCTCATCCGCTTCGGAACCGGGGATCTCTCGCGCTGGGTGCTGGAGCCGTGCCCGTGTGGGCGGCCGACCCCGCGCCTTGGGGGGATCCTCGGCCGGGTCGGCGAGGCCGTCAAAGTGCGGGGGATGTTCCTCCACCCCCGCCAGATGGAGGCCATCTTCGCCCGCTTCCCGGAGGTCCTCGCCTACCAGGCCGTCATTGATCGCGAGGCCCACGTCGATCGCCTGACGTTCCGCGTGGCCCTTCGGGAAGGGACGCCGGATCCCGAGTCTGTTCGCGCCCGCCTTCGGGAAGCGATCCGGGATGGCCTGCGGTTCCAGGCCGAGGTCGTCTGGGTCCCCGCGGAGGAGCTTCCGGCGGGCAGCCCCCGCGTGGTGGATCTCCGCCGCTGGGAATAGCGCTGTCGTTCCACCGGCCTTCGGAAGCCGATGCAGGCTTCTGCGAGCGCTCACCACCCCGCCTTCCCTCATTCTCTTCCCTTCATCATTTGTGGTAAAAAAGAAGATGGGATGGCTCCGCATCCGCTGAATGCCATCCCCACTCGCAGCGTGCTTACGCTGCGCTTCCAATCCGAGGCAGACCCATCGCCCGCTGAACGCGCCCTAAATTTCTAAGGGAGGGCGAACTTGAACTCGAAGAAAATCTTGATCATCGAGGATGATACGGAACTGGCCCGCTTCCTGGCCTGGCAACTGGAGCAGAACCGATATCAGGTCGCCATCGCCCACAACGGCCCGGAGGGCCTCGATCTGTTGCGATCTCAAAACCCTGACCTGGTCCTCCTCGACCTGATGCTGCCCGGCATGGACGGCTGGGAAGTCCTCCGGGTGATCCGCTCCACCCGGGAAACCCCGGTGATCATCATCAGTGCCCTGGGGGCCGAGTCCGACATCGTGCGCGGCCTCGAGGAGGGCGCGGATGACTATCTGACGAAGCCCTTCGGCCCTCGACAGCTCCTGGCCCGGGTCCAGGCCGTGCTGCGGCGCTACGAAGCGACGACCGCCCGCGGGGTTTACGACAACGGACGCCTTTACGTGAACCTGATCACCCAGGAGGTCCGGGTCGACGGACGCCCGGTCGAGCTCACGCCGACGGAGTTCAAGCTCCTCTCCACCATGGCCCGCTTCCCCGGCCGCCCTCTCACCCATGATTTCCTGCTGCGCGAAGTCTGGGGGGAGGAGCACATCCAGGATCGAGGCTACTTGAAACTCTACATTTGGTATCTCCGCCAGAAGATCGAGCCGGACCCCAACCACCCGCTCTTCATCCGAACCGAGCGGGGGATCGGCTACCGGCTGGTCGGCCCCGACGAGCTCGGGGCCCTGGAATAAGTGGGCGGATCAGAGGTCCCACCCTGCGCGCCGCATCCGATCTTAACTTGAAGGACGGGAGGAAACCCTGTGGGCTTTCCGGGGACATGGCGATTCGATCCCCTCTCCGCCTTGATCGGGGCTGTCGTGACAGGGTTCGGGATCGGCCTCCTTTATTTGGGCCGACATCCATTGAGAGGACTTTACGTCAAGGCCAAGGAGCGCCTGGATCAAGCCCAACAACGCCTCCGCCTTTCCGCGGAAACCCAGTATCGGCACTGGCTGCTGGAACAGCTCCCCCATTGGATCGCATGGTCCACGCTGGATCCCCGGCTGGCCGAATGCCTGATCGAGCCGTCCCTGATCCCTCCCCTTCCCTACCCCAGCCTGCAGGTGCAGGAGCTGCCCGAGGAACCCGATGTGCCCCTCGGGCGGATCGCCCAGGCCGTCCCCCGGCTCTTCCTCTATGGCCCGCCCGGGAGCGGCCGCACCGGCGCCCTCTGCTGGCTGATCCACAAAGCCCTCCGCCCGCATCCGCAAGGACAGGAGCCGCCCTCAGTCCTCCCCCTCTACATCCGCTTGCCCCTGCTGGCCCCGGACCCCACCGCTCCGCCGGAAACCGCTCTGGTTGAGGCCCTCAGTGGAATGGTCCCCCTGATCCTCCGGCCTCGCCTGAGCCCGATGATCCATGCCGCCCTGCGGGCGGGATCGGCCCTCCTGCTCCTGGACGAACTGGAGGAAGTCCCCCCGCCGCGTCGGCCGGAGATCCTGCGCTGGCTGGGTCAGCTGCTCCAGGCCTATCCGACAGCCCGGGTGGTGCTCGCCGGCGATCATGCGGCCACGCGGCCCGTGGAGGAGCTGGGGTTCGTCCCCTTACCGCTGGCCCCATGGTCTGAAAAGAAGATCCAGGCGTTCATCGAGCGCTGGGCATCCATCGCCGGGATATCGCCGTCGGAGCGGGAAGAGTTCCAGAGGGGATGGGGGATCCCTCGGCCGGTCCGCCTGCGCCCTGCCGATGTGGCCGCCGCAGTTACGCTGAGGACCGCTCGCCCCGGGGACCCCGCGCTCTATGACGCGATGCTGGACCGGATGCTTCAGGGGATCGTGGGCAAAACGGCCCTCACCATGCCCACCGCTCGCCTGGTCTTGGGCCGGTTGGCCCTCCAGCTGCTGAACGAGGGGCGCTTCCTCATCACGCTGGAAGACCTGGAGCAGGCGTTGGCCCGCTCGATCCCCGAGCTGGCCCCGCCGGCAGGGCGCCGGATGCTCGATCGCGCGATCGAAGCGCTCACCGCCCCCGGGCGGCCCATCGTGCCCATGGACGAGCAGCGAGGGCATTTCCGCCACCCGCTGCTCCAGGCCTACCTGGCCGCATGGACGCTGGCCCAATCCGGCGAAGGCGCCGCGCTGGCATCCCACCTGGACGAGCCACGCTGGAAGGAGGTCCTCGATTTCTACGCCGCCCTCGGCCCGATGTCCGGGATCATCGAGCGGGTCCTCACGGAACCGGACGACGCCTTCCACACCCGGCTGCGGCACACGGCGCGGTGGATCGCCATCGCCTCCCCCCAGGCCCCCTGGCGGCCGCAGGGGCTGGCCGCCCTGGGCCGGGCGTTCCTGAAGCCGGGCCTGCCGATGGCCCTCCGCCTGCAGTTAGCCGAGGCCTTAGTGGCGACCAGGGATCGCGGCGTGCCGGTCCTGTTCCACAAAGCCTTGCGCCATCCGGACCCTGAGATCCGCATCGCGGCGGCCCGCGGCCTGGGATGGCTGGGACAGGAGAGCGACCTCCCTTTCCTCGAACAGGCGCTGTCCGATCCGGAGCCCGCGGTGCGCCAGGCCGTCGTCGCGGCCCTGGGGGAACACCGGACCGAGGCGGCGATGCAGCGGCTCGTCCTGCTCCTCCTCGAGGCCGAGGAATCCATGCGCCGGCTGGCCGCTGAAGCCTTGCGGGCCTACCCGGAAGGCGGGCAGTTGCTTCAAGAGGCGACGGAGGAGGCGGATTGGCGGGTCCGCCGGGCGGCGGCATTCGCCCTGGCCCGGATCCCGGAGGAATGGGCGAAGGCCCGCCTGGAGACCATGGCCCGGGAGGATCCGGCGTGGCTGGTGCGATCGGCCGCCCAGGATGCGCTGGCCCTGTGGGAGCAGAACCGCCATCCCCCGCTCCCGGACCTCCGCCCGGTGGTCCTGGAACAGCAGGGCTGGCTCATCGAGTGGGCGGTTCAGGAAGGGGAGGCCGTGGGGGAACGATCCTCCGCCCTCCAGAGCCTCCACCGGGCCTTAGAGCGCGGAGGCGAAGGGGTGCGCCGGGCGGCCATCCTGACCCTCGCCCGCCTAGGGGATCAAGAGGCGATCGCCCCGCTGCGGGTACTCGCCTTTGACCCCCAGGTGGATCCGCTCACCCGGGATCTCGCCTTCCGGGCCCTGGAGGCGATCGCCCGCCGCACGGGAGCCCGCGTGTTGTGAGCCCGCGGGCAGGCCCCTCGTCCGGTCACGGCCACAGCCCATGGGCCTGTGCCCAGCGCGCCCATCCACCCTCCATCTCCATTTGCGGGAAGGTCACCACCAGCTCCCCCGCGAATCCGCTTCCCCGCAGGGTCGGGCCACCCTCCCGGTCCCACCATGCTATGGCGTCCGGCTCACAGCGGAACAGCACCATAGGCGTATCAGGCACGATGGCCGCCCATAGCGTAGGGAAATTCCCCGGCAGTGCCCCTTCCAGATCCAGGGCGATCCACGGCCGCGCTGTCCCCTGAAACCTCTGGGGCAGCACCTGGAGCAGGGGACTGGATTCGGACAGCCGGACCCAAAGCGCCAGGCGAAGGCCAGTGAAGGCCGGGAGCAGATCCCGCACGAACGCGATCGAGTCCTCCGGCTCCCAGCGCTCCATCCCCTCCAGGAGCAACCCGGGGGCTCCCAGGAAAGCGGCGGCGGCGGCGGCCGTCAACGCATACCGGCGAACGGAGGAAATATCTCCCGAGCCGGGCGGGCGCGGGGCGATGGCCCAGCCGGCGAGGCCCACTCCTGTCCGCAGCCGCTCAAAGCGCAGCGTGTGCAAGCGCCGGCGGCTGTAATCCAGGGCCTCCGCCCGCTGCGAGACCCCGCGCCAGCCCCCCATCGCTTGCCTCTTTAACGGCCACGGCCAGCGCCTTCGGATCGGGCGCAGATGCTCATCGCGCAGCAACAGGCGGGGGATCCCCACCCGCCGCGCCCGCTCGAAGATCGCCTCGGGGGAAGCACCTGGGAACGACCGATCGGAGAGCGCCAGACGCCACATGCGTCTCCCCCAACAAAAATTCCTGGAGCCCCTCCCGGAATCCAGGCCGGGGCGAGCAGCCGCTCGCCCCCTCATCCCGTTCGGATTTTTTCACAAGAACCCGCGGAAGGGGAAAATATCGGCGGGGAACAGCGATCCGCGCTCCCTTGCCTGACCTTCGGAGAAGGGAAGCCTCTCCGACCCATTGGAGGCGCAAATGGCCCACTGGTTTCTGGCCATCGAGGGTGTCATCGGCGCCGGCAAGACCACCTTGGCGCGCATGCTGGCCCCCGCGCTGGGCGCCCGCCCGGTCCTGGAGCAATTCGAGGAGAACCCCTTCCTGCCCCATTTCTATCGGGATCGCACCCGCTACGCGTTCCCCACCCAGATCTTCTTCCTGTTGAGCCGGTATCGGCAACATCAGGAACTGGCCGCTTGGCTGGACCATGCCCCGGTGGTCAGCGATTACATGTTCGCGAAGGATCGCCTCTTCGCCCATCTGAACCTCGAGGGAGATGAGCTGGCCCTCTATGAGCAGTTGCACCGGGCGCTGGCGGAGAAAACCCCGCAACCCACTCTGGTCCTTTACCTGCGGGCGGATACCGACACCCTGATGGCCCGGATCGCCCTGCGGGATCGCCCCTACGAGCGCGGGATGGACCGAGCCTACATCGAGCGCCTCCGCCTCGCCTACGAGGCCTTCTTCGCCGCTTACGAGGGGCCCCTCCTGATCGTGGACGCTACCCGCAACTTCATCCAGGACGAAGAGGTGTTCCAGGAGATCCTTCGACAGGTGCGCGGGGCGTTAGGCCTGGGCCCCGCCCAGCAATCGCTTCCCGTTTTCACCCGCGTCCCTCTCTCCCCCGCGTCCGCTGATGAGGCCCTCCTCCGGGCCTTCGCCCAGCTCTCCCGGGCGGTCGGCTCCCTCCGTGAAGCCCTCTTCGCCGAGCCCCGCGATCCTCAACAGGTGGCTGCGGCCCTACAGCGCTGCCATCGGCAGCTCGCCGCCCTCGCCCAGGCCGCCGGAGTGCCGGAAAGCGCCCTGACGGGGACGAACGCCGACGCTCCCCCGCCCAGCGGAGCCGCCATTTGAACGCCGCCCGGTTGAATACGGCCCCGCCGTCCCCCAACGGGCCGCAGGGGACCCCAAAATTCGCCCGGTCCTCCCCAAAGGTATAAAATAAGGTTAGAAAAGGTCGGATCTCGGGGATTGGTGGAAGCGGCTGGAAAGGGTGGTGAGCGCTCTATGGTTCTGCGAATCACCGAGCGTGCGCAGCGCGCGCTGGATGAGCTGCATCCGAAGCATCGGGAACAGGTGATGCGACGGATCCGCCAGCTGGCGGCGGCTCAGCGCCCGCCGCTGACGAAGATCCGCCATGATCGGGGGGAGTTGCTGTCGTATCGGGCTGGGGAATATCGGATTTATCTGACCTGGGATAGGCAGACGCTGCAAATCGAAGACATCCGTAAGCGCAATGATGCCTATCGCTGAGAAAGGCGGAGGCCGATTTCGCCCGGGCAGAGAACTCCATGCCCCTGCAAGTGCATGCTCCCTTGGCCCATCCGTTAGGCCAGGCGAGGGGTGTGGGTTTTTTCCCACGTGCCCCCTCACCCCCCACCGGAAAGACCCTCCGGAAGGAGGTGATTCTTTTTGCCTCGCTCAACGGATTCGATCCGCATGGTGCAGGAGCCCCTCTCCGGCTCCGCTGATCTCATTGACCTCTACATGCGTGCCTATCAACCTTTAGGGGATTACTATTACCGCCATCGCGCCGAAGTGAAGGCCTATCTGAAATGGCTCCGCCATCGGGATCCGCGGGGATCCTTCATCGCGTATGATGGAGACCGGCCGGTGGGATTCATCGCGACCGACTCCCGGTGGGACCATGGGGTGGGTGCGATCCACGAGCTGGTGGTGGACCCGGAATACCAAGGGCGTGGCCTGGGGCGGGCGTTGTTGCGACGCGGGATGGCGTATCTGCGCGCCCAGGGCTGTCGGCAGTGCGAGCTCTGGGTGGGGGAACACAATGAACGGGCCCGCCGGCTCTACCGGGCCCTGGGATTCGAGGAGAACGGGCGCTGGGGCAAGTGGATCCGGATGGTGCGCTCCCTGGAGGATCTGCCGGAGGACATGAGCCCGGAGGCCGCGCCGGCCCAGTCAGTCCCCTCCACCCCGACCCCTCCAGAGGATCGCGGATTCCCCGCGGGATGAGGGAAAATAGGGGAAGAAAGCGGGGTAACGCGGAATGCGTGGGTCTCCGCCGGCCTGAATTCGAGGGATTCCCGCGGAGGGAGAAGATGCCCAGCGCGGAAGTCCTGGCCACCGGCACCGAATTGCTCAGCGGGGACGTCGTGGACACCAACTCCGCCCGCATCGCCCGGGCCCTTCAACCGCTCTCCATCCCGCTGGTCCAGATCACCGTGGTGGGGGACGATCGGCCCCGGATGGTGGCCGCGATCCGGGCTGCGCTGGCCCGGAGCGACATCCTCTTCATCAGCGGGGGGTTGGGCCCCACGGTGGACGATGTGACCCGTGAGGCAGTGGCGGAGGCCCTGGAGCGGCCGCTGGTCTTCGATCCTGAACTCCTCGAGGCGATCCGCGCGCGCTTCCAGGCCTTCGGGGTCCCGATGCCCGAGAACACCCGCCGCCAGGCGTTCCGCCCGCAAGGCGCCCAGCCGATCCCCAACCCCGTCGGGACCGCCCCCGGGTTCCGGATCGAAGAAGGGGGGCGGGTCCTGATCGCCCTCCCCGGCGTCCCCCGGGAACTGGAGCGGATGCTCGAGGAGTCCGTGATCCCCTACCTTCGAAGCCGGTTCCCGCCAGCCGAGGCCCTGGTCTGGCGGGTAGTGCGCACCATCGGGCTGGGCGAGAGCGTCATTGATGAGCAACTGCGCGACCTCCTCGAGGCGGAGAACCCCCAGATCGGCCTGAACGCCCACCCGGGCATGGTGGACATCCGGATCCGCGCCCGAGGGGCCACCCCCGAGGAGGCTGCCGCCCGGGCCGAGGCCGCCGTGCGGCTCATCCGGGAACGCCTCCGCGGGGCCGTCTACGGCGAAGGGGCCTGCACGCCGGAGGAGGTGGTGATCGCCGCGCTTCAGGCGCGCGAGGCCACCCTGGCGACCCTGGAGCGGGGCACCCTGGGGCTGCTGGGGGGACGTCTGGCCGCCGCCGATCCGGAGAGCCATGTCTTTCGGATCGGAGAGGTGCGCGCCCGGCTGGCGGCCGCGCCGGAACACGCCGCGGAGGCGATCCGCCGCCAGGCCGGGACAACCGTGGGACTGTCCGCCGAGGTCCTCCCGAGCGGGGAAGGCTTTCAGATCACCGTCGCCCTGGCCGCCCCGGATGGGGTTCGGAGCCTCCAGCGGGGCCACCGGGGGCCTTTGCCCCACGCCGCCGAATGGGCGGCGAACGCCGGCCTGGGCCTGCTCTGGCGCTGGCTGCAGGAGGCCCCATGACCGCCCCCTTCAAGCCCGCCCTCCCCCCAGTGCGCCTGTCAGTCTTCGAGGGCCCGCTCGATCTCCTGCTCTACCTGATCGAGCGGAACGACTTGGACATCACCCAGATCTCCCTGGCCCAGGTCACCGCGCAGTATCTGGAATACGTGACCATCCTCCAGGCCCTCACCCTGGACCAGCTGGCCGAATACCTGGTGGTTGCCGCCAAATTGCTCTACATGAAGTCCACCCTGCTGCTGCCCCGCCCGCCGGAGCCTGAGGAGCCGGAGGAGGACGTCGGGGAGGCGCTGGTGGAGCAACTGAAGGCCTACCGCCTCTTCCGCAACCTGGCCCGGCAGCTGGCCGAACGGGAGGGGTTCACGGCCTATGGTCGGGCCGCCCCGCCCCCGCGCCTCGAGGCCCCCGGAACGGGGCTGGAAGGAGTGACTCTGGAGGACCTCCTCCGCCTGGCCCGCCGCGCCCTGCTCGCCCACCCGGAGGCCCCCTCGGTGGATCGCTTCCTCACCCCTTATCGCCTCACGATCCACGAAGCGATCGAGCGGATCCTGGAGGCCGTGCGCGCGGAGAGGCGGGTCGCCTTCCGCCGGCTGCTTCAAAGGGCGGAGACCCGCTCCGATCTCATCGTCCTTTTCCTGGGCTTGCTTGAGCTCCTCAAACAGCGACAGGTGGTCGCCCGCCAGGCCCAGCTGTTCGATGAGATCTACATCGAGCCCTATCCGCCGGCCCATGCCGGATGAGCAGGGATCCCGCCGGCTCTTATGCGTTCCGGCATGCCGAGCACAACCCCACCACTGTCGCCTCGATGCGGCGCACCGGATATCCCCACGCCCGCTCCACCGAACGCCGGAGCGGCTCCAGAAGCTCCTCCCCCAGATGCTCGAGCCGCCCGCAGCGCTCACAAAGGAAGTGCCCATGATCCGGCTGCGTCCGCCATCCATACACCCGACGACCACCCCCCAGATCATGCGGCTCCAGCAGGCCCAGATGGGTGAACAGCCGCAGGGCCCGATACACCGTGGAGAGATCCACCCCAGGGGAGCGCTCCTTCAGGGCCGCATGGATCTCCTCGGCCGTCAGGTGCCGATCTGCCATCCGGAGGACCTCCAGCACCATCAGCCGTTGCGGGGTCGCTCGATAGCCATGCTCCCGCAACAGGCGGCGGGTTTGGACGCAGTGCGGCATGGCGCGTGCCTCGCCTCCGGAGAGGTTGGGTTATGGAGGCTCCAATCCATGGGCTTCAAGCAGCACCTTATCCCTCAGGATCCCCTCGGTGGGGCCATCCGCCACCACCCGGCCCTCATCCATGACGACGACCCGCGGGAACAGCTCGGCGACCAGGCGCATGTCGTGGGTGGCCACCAGCATCGTGCGGGGGAGATCCCGCAGCAGCCGGATCAACTCGCGGCGGCCCCGAGGGTCGAGGCCGGCGGTCGGCTCGTCGAGGAGCATCAGCTCCGGCCGCAGGGCCAACACGGTGGCGATGGCGACCCGCTTTTTCTCCCCCACGCTCAGATGGTGGGAGATCCGCGAGGCGGCCCAGGCCATCCCCACCGCCCGCAGGGCCTCGTCCACCCGCTCCCGCACCACCAGCTCCGGCAGCCCCTGGTAGATCGGGCCGAAGGCGACATCGTCGAACACGGTCGGCGAGAACAGCTGGTCGTCCGGATCCTGGAAGACCAGCCCGGCCCTCGCCCGAAGGCGGCGGAGATCCCCATTCCCGATCTCCTCTCCCTCCACCCGCAGGACCCCTGCCGTCGGCCGAAGCAACCCCGCCAGCACCAGCAGCAGCGTGGACTTCCCCGCGCCGTTCGGCCCGACCAGGGCGACCTTCTCCCCCCGAAAGATCCGCAGTGAGATCCCTCGGAGGGCCACATGCCCGTCCGGGTAAACGTAGACCAGATCCTGCGCTTCGATCAGCGGCATCCCGTCCATACCTTCCCCCGCTGGAAGGGCCGTCAGTCACCTCAGAACGCCCATCCCAAAACGAGAACCCCGATCAGGAACAGCCATCCCCCCGCCAGCAGGATCCGCTCCCCGCGGGGCAGCGGAGGAAGCGAGCGCATCCGCACCTCTCCATCGTAGCCCCGCGCGACCATCGCCATGTAGATCCGCTCCCCCCGCTCCAAGGTGCGAAGGAAGAGAGTCCCCACCATCCGGCCGGTCACTTGCGCCCGCCAGGCCAGGGTCCCCCCCACCCGCTGGCCCGGGATCTCCGGCGGCATGCTGCGGGCCTCCCGCGCCTGCAGCATCCGCATCGCCTCATCCACCAAAAGGAACAAATAGCGCCACATCAGCCCAAAGGTCATAACGAGGAAGCGGGGGACCCCCAACGCCCGCATGGCCGCCAGGAGATCCGGAAACGCCGTCGTCCCCACCAGGACCAGGGCGATCTGAAGGGAGAGCCACGATTTCAGGAGCACGCTGGCGAAGCGGACCACCCCCTCGGCCCGCACCGAGATCCACCAAGGGCCCAAGGGGAAGGTCCACCAGGCCGGCCCGGGGGCGGTGAAGATCACGGGCAGGGCGGCCAGGACGAAGGGCAACGCCAGGACCGAACGCCGGAGCACCCTCCGGACCCCCAACCCCGACACATGCTCAACCCCCCACACTGCCCCACCCAGCAGCCCGTAGGCCAGCCACGCCCCCGGGGGCAAAAGAGTGGCGATGGCGATGAATCCCAGGGCCAGCGCCAGCTTCACCCGTGGATCCAGGCGGTGGATCGGGCTCTCCAGCGGCTGATAAGGATCGTGGAAGTGAAAGTGGGTCCCGCTCATCGTCGCTCCAGGCCGCTCACCTCGAGCCGCCCTCCCGGCGCCGCCTCATCGTGAAGGCGGCGATGAGGCCGAACGCCAGCAGCGCGCCGAGGGTCCCAGCCAGGATGGTCGCCAGGGCCTGGTTCGGGAGGCCCGGGATGACGTAATCCGGCAGGGGGGCGCGCCAGAGCGAGCGCTCGGCCTGGATAAAGCCCAGATCCCGGGCGACCCGCTCCAGCCCGTCCGGATCCGAGGAGGCCAGCGGCGCGAGGAGCGTCAGGCCCAACGCGAGGGCCAGCCCGGCGATCCAGAGGGGAACCCGACCGGCAACCGGCCGCTCCGCGAGCAGCCCCCGGCGGACGGCGGCGAGGAAGGCCACCGCGCTCGTCGTGATCAGCCCTTCCACGATGCCGATGAGGGCATGGATCCCGCCCATCGCTGGCAGAGCCACGTTGGCCGGAGTCAGGCCGGAGAGGGAAAGCTCCAGCCCCGTGGCCAGGGCTCCCATCACCACGGCCGTCCATCCGGACGCGAACGCCGCCGCGTAGCGCGCCCCCGGCCGATCCCCCAACAGCCCACGGAAGGTCTGCTGCACGGCATAGGCCACCAGCGCCCCGAGGATCCCCATATTGAAGAGGTTCGCCCCCAGCGCGATTAACCCGCCATCCTGGAAGACCAGGGCCTGGATCGAGAGCACACAGGTCATGATCAGGATCGCCACCCACGGCCCGAAGAGCATGGTGGCGAGAGCCGTCCCGAGCAGGTGGCCGGAAGTCCCCCCGGCGATCGGGAAGTTCAGCATCTGGGCGGCGAAGATCCCCGCCGCCACCACCCCGATCACCGGCGCCTCTGACTCCGTCAGCTCCCGACTGGCCCGCCGCAGCGCATACCCGCCCACCCCTGCGCTGACCCCCCAGAGGGGCAAGGCGACTGTCGGCGAAAGAAAACCGTCCGGGATGTGCACGGCGCCCTCCGTCCTGTCGGATCCCTTCAGCTGCAACTTTATCGCAATTGCAAATTAATTGCAACAAGGGAGGCGCGGCAGGCTCCATCCGGGAAATGGCCCAGGGGTTGCGAACGAGGAGCCGTTGGGGACAATCGGAGGGATCCCTTCGCCCTTACGCCTCGCGCTCCATGATCTCCCAGGCGATCCCGGCCTCCGCGAGCCGCTGCGTCAGGCGGCGCCTCGCTTCCTCGACCTGTTCCCACGCCGCCTCCGGCGTGGGGGCGGCCGTCGAGAGGTAGATCTGGAGGCGGATCCCCGGGCCGAAAGCCCGCGCCCGCGACTTGATGTAAACGCCGGGCTGCTCCCGGTGGACTTCCTCCAGCCAGGGGGCCAAGCGGGATTCATCCCCGCAATCCACCAGCAGCCGGAGCTCGGCGAACCCTCCCTTCCCGAAGCGAGCCTGGAGATCGGGCACGAGGGAGCCCTGGACGATGGCCTTCATCTCCTCCGGGACCCCGGGGAGGCAGATGAGGACGGTGGATTCCAAGGGGAGAAGGACACCCGGAGCGGCGCCGACGGGGTTGGCCAGGGGGATCGCCCCGCGGGGGAGGAGCGCCATCTTGCGGCGGGGCGGGGTAAGTTCTGGACTGGCGACAGCGCCTGCTGCCGCCAGGGCCTGATAGCGCGCTGCCACCATCTGCAGGGCCTGGGGGTGCTCCTCCAGCGGCCGGCCGGTGGCCCGGGCGACCGCGGCGAGCGTCCGATCGTCCTCCGTGGGGCCCAGCCCTCCAGTGGTGAACACGAGGTCCGGACCCCGGCGCAGCGCGCCCTCCAGCTCGGCACAGATGACCTCCACGTCATCGGGCAGGAGGGCCGCGCGCTGCACCCTCCCGCCCAACCCGGTGAGAAAGCGGCACAGCCAGGCCGTGTTGGTGTCGATCACCTCCCCCAGCAATAACTCATTCCCGATGGCGAAGATCTCCGCCGTCGGGGGCCGGGCGCCCATCGCGCTTATCCCTCGCTGGGTTCCGAGGGGGCGAAACGGCTCATCACCCGCTCGATGCTGGCGATCAGCTCCGAGGGCCCGAAAGGCTTGGTGAGGTAATCATCCACCCGGGCGATGTGAAGCCCGAGGATACGATCCACATGCTGCGCTCTCGCGGTGACCACGATCACGGGGATGTTGCGCAGCTCCGGATCCGCCTTCATCTGCTGGTAGACCTCCCAACCATCAATGTCGGGCATCATTAAATCCAGCAAGACGAGATCCGGCTTCTCCCGGCGGATGACCTCGATCCCCTCCACGCCCCCCGTCGCCCACCCGACCAGCTCGTAGCCCCGGCGGGTGACGATCAGCCGGATGAGCTCGATCATATCCGGATCGTCCTCAATGCACACGATGCGAATCTGTCTCCGATCCCCTTCACCCATGAGGTGCTCCTGATCGAAGAAATCGAGGTAGCGCCAACCTTCTCCCAAAGTTTAGCGAGGATAGGCGCCCCCGGCAAGCGCTCGGGGTCCGGTCGCCCTCAGCGATCCCGCTCGTCCAGGGGGAGGACCCAGCATCGGGCGCGCCCGGTGGAGAGCTCAACCTGTTCATACTGCAGGTCCGCCGACCGGATCTGCAGAAGGCCCACGACCGGTCCCCCCTGAACGTAATAATCCGGCGCCACAGGGCCAGGGTTCACCAGCCAGACCCCATCCACCCGCGCCAGATGCGGCCGATGGGTGTGCCCGGAGACGATGAGGTGCACCGGCTCTCGGAAAGCCCGGCGCGCGTAGCGCAGATAGCGCCACGGCTCGAACCCGAGCACGGCCTCTCGGATTTTATTTTTCACATAGGTGGCCCATCCGCCGTGGCCGTGCACCAGCCCGATCCGGACGCCATGGATCTCCACGATCTCCCGCTCCGGCAGCCGGAGCCCCAGGTCCGCGTTCCCCTTCACCGCCACCACCGGGGCCAGCCGGGCCAGCTCATCCAGCACCGGCCAGCGGTTGAGATCCCCCGCATGCAAGATGAGGGCGACGCCGCGGAACACCTCGGCCACCTGGGGCGGCAGGCGCTCCAGGCGCTGCGGGACATGGGTATCCGCAATCAGGCCAACGGTGATCGTTCGCATCGGGCCTCAACGCTTCGCCACGCGCTGGATGAAGCGATGGATTTGCTCGAAAACCTCCTCCCGCTCGACATCCTCCGGGAGGACATGGCCGCTGTGGACCAGCCAATGGATGGCCTTGTCGGAGCTCCCCAGATGATGGTAGATCCGCCACCCCTGATCCGGCAGAACCGTGCGGTCGGCCTGGGAGTAGATCAGCAAGGCAGGGCAGCGCACCTCCGAGAGCCGCGCGGCCGCCGCCCGGACGACCTGGAGCAGCC
>FWWL01007270.1_pt1 | contig 15256 bp, 13 predicted proteins | sample 2228331 | NCBI WGS metagenome assembly FWWL01 (sample SAMEA103939775, study PRJEB20133) | metagenome
ACAACCACGCCCACCCGGACGCCCGTCCCCACGCCCGTTGTCTCGGCCCGGGAGGTCCTGCGGGGCAACCCCCACCGCCCCTGGGTGGCCCTGACCTTTGACGCCGACGCCGCGGCCGACCCGGCGCCCCGCATCCTGGACACCCTCAAAGCCTATGGCGTGCGGGCCACCTTCTTCATCCAGGGGTGGTGGGCGGAGCGCCACCCGGACCTGGTGCGGCGCATGGTGGAGGAGGGCCACGAGATCGGCAACCACTCCAACACCCACCCCGATTTCCGCACCCTGACGCGCGAAGAGATCGTCCAGGAACTGGCCGACACGGAGGCCATCCTCCAGCGGGTGGCAGGGCGCACGAGCAAACCCTACTTCCGGCCCCCCTACAGTTACCGCAATCAGTTGGTGCGGGAGGTCGCTGCGGAAGAAGGGTATCTCACGGTGGTCTGGACCATTGACGCCTTTGACTGGAAACCGGACGCGACCCAGGAGAGCATCCTCCGGGAGGTCCTGGACCACGTGGTGCCCGGGGCCATCATCGTCCTGCACGTGGGCGACGAGAACTCGGCAGCGGTCCTGCCGCGCCTCATTGAGGAACTGCGGGCCCGGGGCTACGAGCCGGTGAGCCTCTCCGAGGTGCTGGCCCCCTGAGGCCGCGGGCGGCCCGTGAGGGGGCTCCTGCCCGCCTGCAGACGTAGGGCACGCCTTCTGACGTTGCCGACAACCTGTCACGCTGACAGCTTGACCCACATCTCTGTAGGGGCACCTCTCGTGGGTGCCCAGGGCAGGCACAAGGCCTGCCCCTACTCCGCCTGCAGGCGTTGCCGAAAACCTGTCACGCTGCCAGCGTGACCTTCATTGCTTGATAATGGGACAACCCTGGCGGCGTACCGACCTCGGATTGCCCCCGCCTGCAGCCCCGTGTATAATTCTCCCGGGCCGGGCTTCCGTACGCAGAGGCCGACGCGCGGCCGGTCGGTCCCGAGGAGGGGTCCCATGACCGATTCCTTCGCCAACCGCTTGATCCTGGTGGTGGACGATGAGGAGAAGATGGTCCGGTTCATCCAGACCAACCTGGAGATGGATGGCTTCCGGGTCATCTCGGCTGCCAACGGTGCGGAGGCAGTGGAGAAAGTGCGCACCGAACTGCCGGACCTGGTGCTGTTGGACGTCATGATGCCCGAGATGGATGGGTTTGAGACCTTGGAGCGCATCCGGGAGATCTCCGAGGTGCCGGTCATCATGCTCACCGTCAAGGGGGAGTTGGAGGACAAGCACGCGGCCTTCTCCCGCGGGGCGGACGACTACCTGACCAAGCCCTTCAGCCCTCGGGAACTGACGGACCGCATCCGCGCTGTCCTCCGACGGACCAGTGAGAAGATCCTCCCCTCCGATGCCCAGGTGCAGGTGGACGACCGCTTGCAGATTGACTTCGCCAACCACAAAGTCATCGTGGATGGGAAGCCCATCAAACTGCGCCCCACCGAGTGGCGTCTCCTCTACCACTTGGTGCAGAACGCCGGCTGGATCATGCCCTACGAGACCCTCCTCCAGAAGGTCTGGGGGTATGCCTACCGGGACGAATCGCAGTTGCTGCGGATGTACATCGCCTACCTACGCCAGAAGATTGAAGAGGACCCCTCCAACCCTCGCTACATCCTCACCGAGCGGGGGTTCGGCTACCGCTTCGTGGACTTCAGGCGCCGGCCGGGCCGGGCGTCGGAAGGGGTTTCCCGGGGAAAGGGGCCGAACTGAGGAAACTCACCCCTCTGGCCTTCCCATCGGGGGAGGTTGCCAGGGGCGGCTCCGCCTGTGCAACGGAGCAACCTCTACTTGCTTCCCCCCTGTCGCTCCGGGGCTTCGGGAGGCCACTGCATCTGCCCCAGGGCGCGCGACTTCTGGTAGGCGGCCCAGATGGCCTTGGAGAGGACCGTCCGCAGGCCGCCCTTCTCCAGTTGGTAGATGGCATCGGCGCTCGTGCCCCCGGGCGAGGTCACCTGGTTGCGCAGTTCGGCCAGGTGCAGGCGGGACTGCATGGCGTAGAGGACCGACCCGAGCACCGTCTGCTGGACCAGTTTCAGGGCCACGCGGCGGGAGAAGCCCAGGTGCACCGCCGCGTCGGTCATGGCCTCCATCATCAGGAAGACGTAGGTGGGGCCGGTGCCGCTGACGGCGGTGGCCATGTCCAGCATGACCTCGTCGTCCACCTGGACGGTTTCGCCCATGGCCAGGAGAAGCGCTTCCACCCACTCCCGCTGCTGGGGGGTGACTTCCGGCGTGGCCATCCAGACGGTCATCCCCTGGCCGATCTGGGCCGGGGTGTTGGGCATGGTGCGGATGACAGCGCGGTGGGCCAGACCCTCTTGGATGAAGCCGATGGGCGCGCCAGCCACGATGGAGACGACCACCGCGCCCGGCTTGATGTGACCGCGGAGTTCCGGCAGGACCTTGGGCAGGACCTGCGGCTTGACCGAGAGGACCACGATGTCGGCATCCTGCACGGCGGCCACGTTGTCCGTCTCGGGGATGATGCCGTAGCGCTCCCGCAGTTCTGCGCCGCGCTCCGGGCGGGGGCCGCTGGCGACAACCTGCTCCGGCGTGACCAGCCCCTTGCGCAGGACCGCCTTGATCATGGCCTCGGCCATGACGCCGCTGCCCACGAAGGCCAGGCGGCCCCTGAAAGGATTCTTGGGTTGCCGTTCTGAGGTCTCTTCCACAGGTGGCTCTCTCCCTCTCCTCCGGGGGTCCATCGCAAAAGGCCACGCCCCGCGCGGGGTCCGAGGTGCCTTCCCCACGGTCCCATGTCTACCCATATTGGACAGAGGAAGCCGTGCTAGGGTTGCGGGCCAGCCTCTGCAGGGTCCCTTCCCGCGCGCCGGTCCCCGCCCTGCGCTGCGGGGAGACGATGCCTCGGCGGGCACTGCCGAGGAGCCACCGGCTCCAGACGCGGACCGCGCTACCCCGGGACTCCGAAGCAGCGCGGCGTTGTGGGGGACGCGATGGAATTTGAACCTATGACCTTACGGATGTGGGCCGTGCGCTCTGGCCACCTGAGCCACGCGCCCTTGCCTCTTCCCATTGTAGCACTGCCCGGCGGAAAAGGCAAATCGCCCCCGCGAACGACCAACTCCATGCGACCGCAGCATCGGTCCCCTCGGCTTGCCTTTCCAGGCCAAGCATGGTATACTTGCACGGAATAAATTATATTCCTTTTTGGAATAGATAGCCCGGCCCCAATGTCCCTGGCTTCCTGGCAGCAGGTGCGGTCTATGAGGCCATATCGGCCTCTGTCCACAATCCACAGGAGGTTGTACCATGTCCGAACGTCTCACCCGTTTCTTCGCCTCGCGCTGGGGCATCGTCCTGGCTGGGGCGGCCATCGGCGTCCTCGCCCCTCTCCTGCAGAAGGCCGGCAACCCTCCCAACATGGGCATCTGCGTGGCCTGCTTTGAGCGGGACATTGCTGGCGGCCTGGGCCTGCACCGCGCCACAGCCGTCCAGTACCTGCGGCCGGAGATCGCCGCCTTTGTCCTGGGCTCCACCGTCGCCGCCCTTCTCTTCCGGGAGTTCAAGCCCCGGGGCGGCTCCGCGCCCCTCGTGCGCTTCCTCCTGGGCGTGTTCGCCATGATCGGCGCGCTGGCCTTCCTGGGCTGCCCTTGGCGTGCCCTCCTGCGGCTGGCCGGGGGCGATGGGAACGCCCTCCTCGGACTCGCAGGGCTGGCCTCGGGCATCGCCATGGGCGTTTGGTTCCTGCGGCAGGGGTATTCTCTGGGACGCAACCGTGCCGTTGCGCCTGTGGCGGGGTGGATCATGCCCGCCCTGATGGTGGGGCTCTTGCTCCTGCTCGTCTTCCGTCCTCAGTTCGGCGAGGGCGGCCCCATCTTCTTCAGCACCAGCGGCCCCGGATCCCTGCACGCGCCGGTGGCCATCTCCCTGGCGGCGGGCCTGGTCATCGGCTTCCTCGCCCAGCGGACCCGCTTCTGCACCATGGGATCCATCCGTGACGTCATCCTGATGGGGGATACCCATCTCATCAGCGGGGTGGGCGCGCTGCTGGTGGTAGCCTTCGCCGTCAACCTCCTCCTGGGTCAGTTCAAACCCGGGATCTCGGCCCAACCGGTGGCTCACAGCAACCACCTCTGGAACGTCCTGGGGATGGCCCTCGCCGGCCTGGCCTTCGCCCTGGCTGGGGGCTGTCCGGGCAGGCAACTCTTCCTGGCCGGCGAGGGGGACGGCGACGCCGGCACCTTCGTCCTGGGGATGATCGTCGGGGCGGGGTTTGCCCACAACTTCGCCCTGGCCGGTGTGCCGGACAAGGTGGTGGAAGGCGTGCTCCAGGTGGGGGGTCCTGGGCCCTACGGGCAGGCCGCGGTGCTCCTCGGCCTTGCGGTGTGCATCCTGCTAGGGTTCACCATGCGGGAGCAGGCGGCCTGACACGCCTTTCCGCTCTGCTGAAGGAGGGATACCCATGCCAACCGTAGATGCGAGAGGACTTTCCTGTCCTGAGCCGGTCCTGCGGACTCGCAACGCCCTGAGACACCTGCCCTCTGGCGAGGAACTGGAGGTCCTGGTGGACACCGTCACGTCGCGCGAGAACGTGCTCCGCATGGCCCAGAAGGAAGGATGCCAGGTCACGGTGGAGGAAACCCCCGAGGGCTTCCGCCTGCGCATCCGCAAGCCGTAGGGATGGCGGTGGGGCTCCGCCTCGGGTTGGCGACCTGCGGCTGGCCCGCGTGCCGGTCGGGACTACCCCGGTAGGGGCGACTTACCGGGTCGCCCCTGCCCATCCGCGCAGGCGGGCGAAGGGCGTCTTCATGTCCGCCTCCACAGGAGGCGGTTCCCGGCGAACTCGGCCTGCACTTCGCCGGCCCGTGCCAGGGAGGTCAGCGCGGCGAGGAGGGAGGCCCGCGTCAGGACGAAGGCCGGCAGCGCCTCCAGGCGGAGGCCGTAGCGCTCGGCCAGGCCCGCGAGGAGGGCTTCCGTCTCCTGGGGCTGGGCTGTGGCCTCCCACACCCAGGACCGGATCTCCCGCAGGCGGGCGCGGGTGGCCGTGGCCACGTCGCCGATCTCCCGACGCCAGGGGCCATGCCCAGCCACGTAGGCCCCATAGGAGGTCGCCTCCAGGCGGGCGAGGGTCTCCTCCGCCGTGTCAAAGTCGTAGAAGTACGGGACGCCGTGCTTCTCCAGCACATCCTGGGGGAAGAAGGCATCGGCGCAGAAGAGGGTCCCCTGCCAGGCCAGGCCCACCTGCCCCGGGGCATGGCCGGGCAGGGCGACCACCTCCACCTGGAAGGGGCCGAAGGGGAGGGGGCCAGGCTCCACTTCCTGCGCCACGGGGCAGGGCGGCGCCAGGAGGAACTTCTGGCGGAGGGCGTCCGGCGGGCTGGCCCCGCCGTAGAGGTAGGTCGGCTCCAGGATGGGGTTGCGGACCACAGCGGCTTCCAGCCCCGAGGCGAGGGCCGGCACACCCGTCCGCTGGACGAACTCCGCTGCCCCTCCGAAGTGGTCGGCGTGGGCGTGGGTGAGGAAGAGGCCCACAGGCTTCGCGCCCAGATCGCCCAGGGCGCGGAGGGCCCGGCGGGCGGCATCCCGGTCCATGCCCATGTCCACGGCCAGGGCCTCCCCATTCTGGACGAGGAACCCCACGTTGGAGCCCCCTTCCAGGACGTAGACCCCCTCCTGCACTTGCTCCAGGCGCGTGGCCATCTCCTCTCCTCCCGACAACAGAAACCGCCCTGGGCAACGCTCAGGGCGGTCCTCGCCTCACGGCGGACCCTGGTTGGGTCAGCCACCCAGGTAGGCGGCCTTCACCTCGGGGTTGTCCCGCAGTTCCCGGGCCGTCCCCTCCAGGACGATGCGGCCGGTCTCCAGGACGTAGCCCCGGTGGGCCACCGAGAGGGCCATGTGCGCGTTCTGCTCCACCAAGAGGATGCTCGTCCCCTGCTGGTTGATCTCCTGGATGATGCGGAAGATCTCCTCCACCAGGATGGGAGCCAGGCCCATGGAGGGCTCATCCAGGAGGAGCAAGGTGGGCTGGGCCATCAGCCCGCGGGCCATGGCCAACATCTGCTGTTCGCCGCCCGAGAGGGTCCCGCCCAACTGCCCCAGGCGCTCCTGGAGACGGGGGAAGGAGCGGAAGACCCGCTCCATAGAGGCTCGGATGCCCTCTTTGTCCTTGCGGGTGAAGGCCCCCATCTCCAGGTTCTCCAGGACCGTGAGGGGGGCGAAGATCTTGCGCCCTTCCGGCACCTGGACGATGCCCCGGCGCACGATCTCGTGGGGAGGAACTATCGTGATGTCCTCCCCTTTGAAGAGGATGCGCCCCCGGCGGGGCCGGAGGAGCCCTGAGATGGTGTTCAGGGTGGTGGACTTGCCCGCCCCGTTGGCCCCGATCAAGGTGACGATCTCCCCCTCATCCACGTGGAAGGAGATGCCCTGCAGGGCGTGGATGGCGCCGTAGTAGACGTGAAGGTCTTCCACTTGCAATAGCATGGTCTCGCCCTCACCCTTTGCTCGGTGGGCTTGGAGGCTCAGCGGGCCTCCAGCGCCACGCCGCGGCCCAGGTAGGCCTCAATCACCCGCGGGTCGTTGCGGATCTCGTCCGGCGTGCCCCGTGCGATGATCTCGCCGAAGTCCATCACGGTGATGGTCTCGCAGATGCCCATCACCACCCGCATCTGGTGCTCAATCAGGAAGATGGTCAGTTTGAACCGGTCGCGGATGAAGTGGATGAGTTCCATCAGGTTGACCACTTCGGCCGGGTTCATGCCCGCAGCGGGCTCGTCCAAGAGGAGGAGTTTCGGTTCCACCGCCAGGGCGCGGGCGATCTCCAGCCGCCGCTGCTCCCCGTAGGGCAGGCTGGAGGCGATGGCGTCCTGGCGGTCCTGCAGGTTGAACACCTCCAGGAAACTCTGGGCCAGTTCCGTCAGTTCCCGCTCCCGGCGGTAATAGTGGGGCGTCCGCAGCACGGCATCCACCAGCCCGTAGCCGGCGTGCTGGTGGTAGGCGATGCGCACGTTGTCCAACACCGTCAGGTTGGGGAAGAGGCGGATGTTCTGGAAGGTGCGGCCGATGCCGCGCTGGGTGATCTCGTGCGGCTCCAGCCCCACAAGGTTCTCCCCCTGGAAGAGGATCTCCCCCTCCGTGGGGGGGTAGATGCCGGTGATCATGTTGAAGACGGTGGTCTTGCCCGCGCCGTTGGGCCCGATGAGGCCCACCAGCGCGCCCTCGGGGATTTCTACGTCAAAGTTGTACACCGCGCGCAGGCCCCCGAAGTACTTGGTCAGCCCGCGGATCTCCAGGATCGGCTTCATGATCCCCGTGCCTCCTGCACCCGTGCCTCGGCCTTCTCCGCCACGGCCTCCGGCTTGAGCCACCACTTCCGTTCCCGCAGGAAACCCCACTCCCGCTTGCCCAGCAGGCCGTCCGGCTTCAGGAGCATGATGACCAAGAGGGCCACTGGGTAGATGACCAACCGCCACGCCTCCGTGCCCGTGGGCAGGAGGATGCGCAAGCCCTCCAGGGTGGCTGCCCAGAAGATGGTGCCCGCCAGAGTCCCCGTCATGCTCCCCAGGCCGCCGAAGACGATGATGATCAGAGGGTCAAAGGACTTGATGAAGTGGAACATGTTGGGGGCTAGGAAGGCCTGGTGGTGGGCGAGGAGCCCGCCGGCCAGCCCCGCGAAGAGGCTCCCCAGGACGAAGGAGAGGGTCTTGTAGCGGGTCGTGTCAATGCCCATCACCTTGGCCGCGACCTCGCTCTCCCGCACCGAGAGGATGGCGCGGCCCTCGCTGGAGTAAATGAGGTTGCGCATGACCACCAGCGTCAGGATCAGGAACGTGTACACCCAGGCCCAGGTGGTGAGGCGGGGGATGCCCACCATGCCGCGGGCCCCCTTCATCTCCGGGAAGACGGCGTCGGCGTTGTCAAAGAGGACCTTCACGATCATGCCGAAGCCCAGGGTGGCGATGCCGAAGTAGTCGCCGCCCAGTTTGAGCACTGGCAGGCCGAAGAGGAAACTGATGAGGGCCGCGAGGATCCCTCCCTCCAGCACGGAGAGGAAGAAGATGGCCTGCATGGCCAGGCCCTCGGGCAGGAGGCGCAGGAACGCCCCGACGGGGCCGCTGAAGGCCATGGACGCCCCGATCCCCGCGGCGGAGCCGACGACCAACATCACCAAGTACAGGGACAGCACCTGCCACTCGGGAAGGCGCAACCCCCGGGTCCAGCGGGGCACCAGGAGGAAGAGGGTCAAGGTCACGGCCTCCCCCACCAGGAGGACGATGAGGGCCGAGGGGTCGCTGTTCTGGTACCAGCGGTAGGTGACGTCGGCCGAGGCGTAAGCGCCGATGGCGTAGAACCCCCACTGCCCCAGGGAGAACTGCCCGTTGAACCCGTAGATCAGGTTCAGACCCAGGGCCACCATGGCCAGAATGCACACGTACTTGATGACGTCCTGGATGTAGGTGGTGAAGATGGCGCTGATGACGGGCACCTCCGCGTCTCCCAGCCAGAAGAGGACTTGGAAGACCAGGTAGACTCCGAACGCGCCCACCCAGAAGCGCCACGATTGACCGAGGAACCTTCCTTGTCGGACCATGTACCGTACCCCCGCCTTGCCTCAGACCTTTTCTATCTCGGGCTCCCCGAAGATCCCCTGAGGCCGGATGAGGAGGACGACGATGAGGACGCTGAAGGCGATGGCGTCGCGCATGGGGCTGGAGATGGCGTGCGCCGCCAGCACCTCCACGAAGCCGATGATGAGAGCCCCCACCAGTGCCCCGGGCACACTGCCGATGCCGCCCACCACAGCGGACACAAAGGCCTTCAGGCCTGGCATGATCCCGAGGAACGGCCCCACCTGGGGGAAGACGTTCACATAGAGCACCCCACCCGCGCCAGCCAGCGACGCTGCCATGAGGAAGGTGAACGAGATCACCGTGTCCACGTTGATCCCCATCAGGCGGGCCGTGGGTTTGTCGTAGGAACTGGCGCGCATGGCCTTGCCGATCTTGGTCCTCCGGACCACGACGTAGAGGATGGCCAGGAAGACGAGGGACACGGCCACCACCACCATGCGCAACATGTTGATGCGGACGCCCCCCACCATCCAGTTCTGGGCCTCCATCTGGATGACCTCGGGCGGCCGGGGCTGGTAGACCCGGAAGTTGGCGGTGTAGACGAAGTCCAGGGCAGCGAAGTATTCCAAGAAGAAGGACATGCCGATCGCGGTGATGAGGGCGGAGATGCGGGGAGCGTTGCGCAACGGTTTGTAGGCCACCCGTTCCATGACCACGGCCAGGAGAGCGCACGACACGGCGGAGAGGAGGATGGCTGGGATCAGGCGAAAGTGGAAACGGGCCACGGCCCAGAAACTGATGTACGCCCCCACCATGAAGACGTCGCCGTGGGCGAAGTTGATGAGTTTGACGATTCCGTAGACCAATGTATACCCCAGGGCGATGAGGGCATAGACAAAGCCCAGTTGCAGGCCGTAGACCAATTGCTGGGCGAACAGCGTGGGCGCGGCGATGGCCGAGGAGGCCAACATGTAGAGGATGCCCGCCCCCAATGCCAGCACCAGGGCCCAGGCGATCACGGTGGCGGATATCTTGCGCACTTGGACCATAGGGTCACTCCAACCCTGAGAACAGGGCAAGAAGGGGCGATGCCAGGAACTTCCGCCCCTGGCATCGCCCGTCTCGGCTTCCCGGTTACGGGTTCACCGTCGCCTTGTAGATGACCTGGCCGTCCTTGACGTGGAGCACCACCGCGCTCTTCACCGGGTTGTGCTTGGCGTCAAAGGTGACCTTGCCCGAGACGCCCTCAAACTGGATCTTCTCCATGGCCTCCACCACCTTGTCCACGTCAAAGGTTCCGGCGTTCTTCATGGCGGTCAGGAGGATGTTGGCCGCGTCGTAGGCCAGGGTCGCCAGGGCGTCGGGCTCGGAGCCGTACTTAGCCTTGTACTTGGCCTTCCACTCCTGCACCACAGGCCGCGGGTCGTCGCCCGAGTAGTGGTTGCTGAAGTAGCCGCCGTCCACCGCGGCGCGGTCCAGGTCCGGCGAGTCCCAGCCATCGCCGCCCAGCATGACGGCGGTAACGCCGGCCTGCTTGGCCTGGGCACCGATGAGGCTGGCCTTCTCATAGTAGGTGGGGATGAAGAAGACGTCCGGCTTGGCCTCGGCCACCTTGGCCACGATGGCGGAGAAGTCGGTGTCCTCCTTCACGAAGGACTCCCAGACCACCACCTTGCCCCCGCCGGCCTCAAAGGCATCGCGGAAGAACTCGGCCAGGCCGCGGATGTAGTCGTTGCCCTGGTCCAGGACCACAGCCGCTGTCTTGGCCCCCAGTTCCTTCAGGGCGAACTTGGCCATCACCTCCCCCTGGAAGGGGTCAATGAAGCAGGCGCGGAAGGTGTACTTCTTGGTGCTGCCGTCGGGGTTCACGGTGACCGCCGGGTTGGTGGAGGTGGGGCTGATCTGGAGGACTTGCTTCTCGTTCGCGACCTCGGAGATGGGGATGGACGCGCTGGAGCAGACCTCGCCGACGATGAACTTGACCTTGTCCTGGTCAATCACCTTGTTGGCGGCGTTGCGGGCTTCCACGGGGTCGCAGCGAGAGTCGCCCACGATCCACTCAATCTTGGCCCCGTTCACGCCGCCCTTGGCGTTCCATTCCTCAAAGGCCAGGATGGCCCCGTCTCGGGTGGATGCGCCAAAGGTGGCCACGTCACCGGTGATGGGGGCCAGGATGGCGATCTTGACCGTCTTCTGGCCACCCGCGCAGCCGGCAAGGGTGGCTGCCAGCAAGGTGAAGACGACGAGCAGACTGACGATTCGGAGCGCTTTCATGGTTTCTCCTCCCGGTGTGTCCCTTCCCTGCCGCTTTCACGGCTCGGGAAGCCTGTGCGAACACTGGCATCTGGCATATCTCGGGTCACGAACGGGGCTGCCACCCCCAGAAGACCCCGTGTCGCAGCACCAAACGGGCAGCACAACACCTCCTTTCCGTCCGGGCTTTCCTGCCCTAGGAACAAGAAGGCCCCAGCACCCAAGACGAACGGCTTTCCATGGAACCCCGGCATGCACTCCTTCGTGTTCCCTCTCGGGCGGAACTGGACTCCGTTTGCCGTCTTGCCACTGGGGTCTCGGTGAAATGTAGGGATAGGGCAACAGGGCTAGTACTCTATTATAGGGGAGGGTGAAGAAATTGTCAAACGTACACGTGCCCGCTCCTGGAGGGCTCAGGGGGCGACACGCCGGCCCTCGTCGGCAGAGGAGGTCCTCGGATTTCCCCCGCCGGCGCCCCGTCGCCCGGGGGCTGCGTCTCAGCAGAGTTGCAAACCCAGGGCGATGGTGTAGAATAGGCACCAGCGGTGCTCGCATCGCGCCCAGGGTACGAGGTCCTGCGGTGGCGGCGGGGGACCTGGCCGCAGGAGGGGGGTCCCCGTGCCCTCCAGGGCGGGTTCCAAAGGAGGAAACATGAGCAAGAAGCCTGCATGGTTCAAGGGTATCTTCCCCGCTCTGGTGACACCCTTCGGGCGGGACGGCCAGGTGGACGAACGCGCGCTGCGCGCCCTCATCCGCCGGGTGCTGCCCCATGTGGATGGCGTCGTGCCCTGCGGCACCACCGGCGAGTTCGTCTACCTGACGCCAGAGGAGCGCAAGCGGGTGGTGGAGGTCACGCTGGACGAGGTGGCCGGCCGTGTGCCAGTGGTGGCGGGGACCGGCGCGCCCAGCACCCGCGAGACCATCGCCCTCACGGAGCACGCCCGCGCCGCCGGCGCCACCGCTGCCCTCATCGTGGCCCCCTTCTACCTGAAGCCCGCCTTCAATGAGGTCTACGACCACTACCGGGCCGTCCACGACGCGGTGGACCTGCCCATCGTCCTCTACAACATCCCCCAGTGCGCGGGGACCCACTTCCGCTGGTGGACGGCGGAGGGGCTGGCCTTCCTGGACCGCGTGGTGGGCATCAAGGACTCGTCGGGGGACATCCCCTTCCTGATGGCCCTCTTTGAGAAGATCAAGGGGGTCATCGGCATCTTCACCGGGCACGACGAGACGGTGGCCGCGGCCCTGGCCGCGGGGGCCGACGGAGCCATCCTGGCCAGCGCCAACCTCATCCCCGACATCTGGCAGGAGATCTACCAAGCGGTGAAGGCGGGGGACCTGGCCCACGCCCAGAAACGCCAAGCCGAGATCCAGAAATTGGTGCGGATTGTGGCGCGCAAGGGGTCCACGCAGGCCGTCAAGGAGGGCCTGCGCCTCCTGGGACTGGAGGTGGGGGACTCTCGCCACCCTGTCATGCCGGGGGACGCCTTTGAGCGGGAGGACTACGAGGAACTGCGCATCCAGTTGGAGAACCTGGGCAAGGCGAGCACCCCGGCGAGGCCCGTCCCCGGGGCCATGCCCGTGCATGGCCTGGAGGGGGACTTGACCCTGCGCGTGGGCGAGGGGTTTGCTGGCCCGCCCTTCTCCGAGGTGGCCCACATAGACCTCCTCCTGGGCCGCCTGGACGGCCCGGTGGGGCGGGCCATGGAGCGGGCCCTGGCCGAAGGGCGGCCCGGTCACGACCTCCAGATCGTCGTGGACCGGCCCCGCACGCTCCTCGTGCCCACGGTCACAGTGCGGACCCAGCGGCAGCGGGAACTGGTGTACGGGGACGCCGCGGCGGGGGTGCGGCTGGCGGTCCAGCACAGCGTGGAGGATGGCTTCCTGCCCCGGGACCGCTTAGACGAGATCGGCCTCATCGCCAACGTCTTCGTGCACCCAGGGGCGTCCATCCGCAAGCGGGTAGAACTCAACAACTACAAGGCCATGCGGGCGGCCATCCGCAAGGCGGTGGAGGGGCGCCCCACCTTGGAGGAACTCCTCCGCGAGAAAGAGGCGGCGCGGCACCCCTTCCGCTACGCGCCGTAGGGCGTGCTTGTCTCTCGCTCAAGAACGTTCAAGACCCCCTGGGCCACCCTGCCCCCTCAATCCAGCCGCTGGCGCAGGGTGCGCAGCGCGCCCAGGAGGATGGCGAGCCCCAGCCCCAGGAGGATGCCGATGCGCTCCCCCAGCACCGAAAGGGGCGCCCCTTTGATCATGATGTCCCGCACCAGGGAGAGATAGTGCCGCAGGGGGAAGAAGTTGGAAAGGAACCCCAGCACCGGCGGCATGTTCTCCACCGCCACCAGGTAGCCGCTGAAGGCCATGTCCATCACGCCCACCAGGAACACGAAGAGCAGAGCCTGCTGCTGGCTGCGGCTCACGGCGGAGATGGCCATCCCCATCCCCAGTTCCACCAGGATGAACAGGGCCGTCACCCCCAGGAGCGCGCCCAGACCCCCCCGCAGGGGAATCCCGTAGTGGTACCGCACAATGGCCAACATGGCCAGGAAGTCCACCAAGCCGATGACCACGGCGGGGATGGCTTTTCCCACGTACAGTTCCAGGCGCGTCAGCGGGGCGATCATCAGTTGCTCCAGCGTCCCCAGTTCCCGCTCCCGGGCGATCCCCAGGGCCGAGACCAGCATGGTGACGATGTAGACGATGAGGCCCAACTGCGCTGGGATGGCCCGGTAGCCGATGTCCAGGTCCTCGTTCCAGTGGACGTGGCGGCGGACCTCAATCTGGGGGGCAACGCCCTGGGAAAGGACCCCGTTCTCAGCCCACAGGTCCTCCTGCAACTGGGCCACCACGCCCGAGATGGTCGTCCGCAGCCGGAAGGCGGCGATGGCGTTGGTCCCATCCACCAGGAACTGGACTGGGACTGGCTCCCGCCCGGCCAGGAGGTCCTGCTGGAACCCCGCGGGGATGACCACGGCCACGTACACCTTCCCCTCGTCCAGGAGGGCCGCCAGGTCGTCCTCCCGCTCCACGAAGTAGCGCGGCTCCAGCGTCTGGGCGTTGCGGAACCCCTCCACCAGCCGCCGGCTCAGGCGGCTCCCATCCCGGTCCAGGACGGCCATGGGCAGGTGGTCCGTCTCCGTGGAGACGGCTCCGGCCACCAGCACGAGGAGGAGCAGCGGTCCGAAGAAGATAAAAGGCGTGAGCAGCCGATCCCTCCTCCAGTGGAGGAACTCCTTGCGCGCCAGGGCTCGGACCCGGTCCCACATGGTCGCTCCTCCTCTACCCCATCCGCTTGCGGAAGGAGAGGATGGCGAGGGTCAGGAAGCCACTGCCCATCCCCAGGAGGATGGCCGCGGCCTGGCCCACCTCGGCCAGCCCCGCCCCCTTGAGGAAGAGGGCGCGACTGATGGCCACGAAGTGAGTCGCCGGCAGGGCGTAGGAGCGGACCATGGCGCCCACCTTCTGGGTGTCAATGGGGTCAAAGAGGCCTGTGAGGAAGAAACTGGGGATGAAGAAAATGAGGAAGTTGGCGATCATGGCCGCGCCCTGGCTGCCGATGAAGTTGGAAAGGAAGAGGCTCAGGGCGAGGCTGCCGAAGAGGAAGTCCATCCCCAGGAGGAGGAAGAGGCCGAAGTTCCCCCGGAAGGGGACCCGGAACCAGACGATGGCCACCGCTGCGGTGAGGATGAGGCTGACGAGGCCGCTCACCAGGTACGGGAGGAGTTTCCCCACCAGGAGTTCCGCCTTGCGGAGGGGCGTGGAGATGAGGGCCTCCAGCGTGCCGTGCTCCTTCTCGCGGGTAATGGCCAGCGAGATGGAAAGGCTGGGCATGGCCATCACCACGGCGATGAGCCCTGGCACCATGCTGTAGAGGACGCGCAGGGCCGGGTTGTACCAGACACGGGTCCGTTCCTCCAAGCGGGGGAGGCGCGCGAAAGCCACGCCTCCCCTGGCCTGGACCAGGAGGGATTGGGAGAAAGCCGCGCTGCGGGCCTGGATCTGACTCAGGGTTTGGAGGCTGCTGGTGGGGTCCGCGCCGTCCAGGAGGAGCTCCACCTGGGCGCGCTCGCCCCTTTGCAAGTGCCGCTCAAACCCCGGCGGCACGACAAGGAGCGCGTAGACGCGCGAGGCCAGGAGGAGGTCTTCCCCCTCTCGGTAACTCTGGACGGTGGACACCACGTCCACCATCCCGTCGCTCGTCAGGAACGCCACGTAGCGCCGGGAGAGGGGGGTCTGGTCCTGGTCAAAGAGGGCGATGCGGAAGTTCTCCACATCAAAGGAAAAGACGTAGGCCAGGAGGAAGAGGAGCAGGGCCGGCGTGAACGTGACCAGGAAGAGGGTCCGCCGGTCCCGCACGATATGCAGCAGTTCCTTCCGGATGATAGTCCAGGTCTTAGAAAGGGACATGCTTGCCCTCTCAGGCC
>FWWL01002943.1_pt1 | contig 15253 bp, 16 predicted proteins | sample 2228331 | NCBI WGS metagenome assembly FWWL01 (sample SAMEA103939775, study PRJEB20133) | metagenome
GCCTACTACAACGCCACCGACCCCGACGGCATCTGCGGCCGCTCGCTGCGGCTGACCTCGCTGGACACCCGCTCCGACGCCGGGGGCGACCAGCAGGCCTACACCCGCGCCTGCGACGAGGTCTTCGCCGCGGTCGGCTCGGTCTCCAGCCAGGACCAGGGCGGGGCCGCCACGGCCGAGTCGTGCGGCTTGCCGGACCTGCGCGCCTTCACCGTCACGCCGCAGCGCTCCGACTGCGCGACCTGCTTCTCGGCCTACTCCCTCTCCCCCAACCTGCACGCCCGCACCATCAGCGACTACCTGAAGAAGGCCGAGCCGGAGGGGTCCGAGGCGCTCTCGATCTACTTCGTCGACGTGCCCGCGGCCCGGGTCAACGCCGAGAGCTTCGCCGCCGCGTTCGAGAAGCAGGGGCTGGACGTCGTCCGCGTGCAGGGCATCGCCACCTCGGAGTTCAACTACGCCCCCTTCGCCCAGCAGATGAAGGACGACGGGGCCCGGATGGTCCAGTACTTCGGGCCCTACCAGTTCACGATCCGGCTGCAGGAGGCGATGCAGCAGCAGAGCGTCGACGCGCAGTTCCTCACCGACCCCACCGTCTACGACACCCGGTACGTCGACCAGGGCGGCGAGGCCGTGGACGGCACCCTCGTCTACTCCGTCGTCCAGCTCTTCGACAACACCCGGATCCCCGAGATGGTGCTCTACCGGCAGTGGCTGGAGCGCACCGCGCCCGGCTCGATCCCCAACTACTACGGGCTCTTCGCCTGGTCCGCGGCCCGGCTCTTCGTGCAGGAGGCCACCGAGCTGGGCGGCAGGCTCACGCGTCCGGCGCTCGTCGAGGCCGTGAAGGGCGTCCGCGACTGGGACTCCAACGGCATCCACGCACCCATGTCGGTCGGGGCCAAGCAGACCCCCGGCTGCATCAAGTTCATCCGGCTCGACGGCACCCGGTGGGAGCAGGTCTCCTCCGGCGACTTCCTCTGCGGGCCCGTCTTCGACTCAGGAGTAGGTGGCTGATGACGGCCCAGTCCGGCCCGACCACGAGCAGGTACGCCGCGCTGTCGCGGACCGAGCTCGCGCGACTGGTCCCCGAGCTGCTGCTCGTCGGCCAGCTCATCGACCGCTCCGGCATGGCGTGGTGCATCCAGTCCTTCGGGCGCGAGGCGATGACCGAGATCGCGATCGAGGAGTGGGCCGGCGCCTCGCCGATCTACACCCGGCGGATGCAGCGTGCGCTCGGCTACGCCCCCGCGCTCGAGGGCCAGGGCGACGTCGTCACGATCTTCAAGGGCCTCCAGCTCGACATCGGCGCTCCCCCGCAGTTCATGGACTTCCGCTACACCGTGCACGACCGGTGGCACGGCGAGTTCCGGCTCGACCACTGCGGCGCGCTCATGGACGTCGAGCCGATGGGGCCCGACTACGTCCGCGCGATGTGCCACGACATCGAGGACCCCACCTTCGACGCCACCGCCGTCGCGACCAACCCACGCGCGCAGGTGCGCCCGCTCCACCGGCCCCCGCGGGTGCCGGCCGACCGCGCACCGCACTGCGCCTGGACCGTGGTGATCGACGAGTCGCACCCCCCGGTCGAGCCGCTGGCGCCGTACTTCGACGTCGCGCGGACGCGGGCGGCCGCACTCGACCTCGAGCCGATCGACCCCGACGACCAGGGTGCGGCCGACTACGCCGGACCGTTGCTCTCCGACCTCGACTTCGCCGCCTTCTCGCACTCCGCGCTGGTACGGATCGCCGACGAGGTGTGCCTGCAGATGCACCTGCTCAACCTCTCCTTCGTGCGGGCCGTCCGCGTCCGGGCCGAGAGCCAGGAGCAGGCGCGCGAGATCTGCCGCAAGCAGCTGGTCGGCCTCGCCGGCATCGCCGCGCAGCGGCTGCACCGGGCGCTCGACCTGCCCCGCGACCGGGCGGCGGCACTGCAGGTGCTGGCGCTGCACCCGATGCTCAACCCTGCGGCGTACGTCGAGGCGAGCATCGACAGCGAGGCGGGGCGCCTGCAGGTGCTCCGCTCGCCCGCCCACGAGGACGGCGCCTGGATCGACCTGGTCGGCCCCGGGGAGACCTCGGCGCTGCAGGCGGTGGTGCGCGCGGTCGACGAGCGGTACGACGTCGAGGTGGTCGGTTCCGCGGACGACTGGACCGCGACCCTGGTCGAGGGCGAGCCCGCGCAGGAGGCCGACGAGGTGGCCGTCACCCGTTTCAGCACCGGCTCCTCCTTCGTCTTCGAGCCGCGCCGCTCGCTGCCCATCACCCCGGTCTGAGCACCCCTCCGACCGCCCCCGTCTAGGCTCGCGACGTGCTCTCCGACGCCCCCGTCCTCGTCACCGGCGCCTGCGGGCTCGTCGGCCGCGCCACCGTCGCGGCCCTGCGCTCGCGCGGCTACCCGGTGGTGGCCACCGACCTCGGCAGCCGGGGCAACCGCGACCACGCAGCCTCGCTGCCCCGCGAGCGCGACCTCTACTGGCGCTGGGCCGACCTCACCTCGCCCGAGCAGGCACGCGGACTGGTCAAGGCCAGCGCTCCCCGGGCGGTGGTGCACCTGGCCGCCGTCATCCCCCCGGCCTGCTACGACGCGCCCGAGCTGGCCGAGCGGGTCAACGTCGGCGCCACGCGGAACCTCGTCGACGCGGTCGCCGCGCACGCGCCGACCGCCCGCTTCCTGCACGCCTCGAGCGTGGCGGTGCACGGCTCCCGCAACCCGCACCGCGGGCTCGGGCTGCTGGGTGCCGACACCCCGCTGGCACCCAGCGACCTCTACGGCCGGCACAAGGCCGCGGCCGAGGAGCTGGTGCGTGCGGCGGCGACGCCCTGGGTGGTGCTGCGCCTGGGCGGGGTGATGACCGCCGAGGTCTCGGCGGCGGGGAACGACCCCGCGACGTCGTACTTCTCCGCGGCGCTGCCGGACGACGGGCGGATCCAGACCGTCGACGTCCGCGACGTCGCCCGCGCCTTCGCGGCCGCGGTGGAGGCCGACGTGGTCGGCGAGGTGCTGATGATCGGCGGCGACGAGAGCCACCGGCTGCTGCAGCGCGAGATCGCGGTGGGCTACACGGCGGCGCTCGGCATGGAGGGCGCCGTGCCGCCGGGGCTGCCGGGCGACCCCGACGAGGACGCGACGTGGTTCGCCACGGACTGGATGGACACCGCCCGCGCCCAGGAGGCCCTGGACTTCCAGCGGGTCAGCTGGCCGCAGCTGCTGGAGGAGGTGCGCCGCGAGGTGGGCTGGAAGCGCTACCTGCTGCGGCTGGCCGGGCCGCCGCTTGCTGCGCTGGCGCAGCGCCGCTCGCCGTACGCCGGCACGGGGCAGCGGTACGCCGACCCGTGGGACGCCGTGGAACGGCGCTGGCCCGCCGCCGCCTCCTGATCCTCCAGGAGGGGCGACGGGCCAGTCCCGTCGAGCGCTGCCGCGGCGGGCAGCCGGGTCAGCGCAGGTCGAAGCGATCCGCGTCCATGACCTTGACCCAGGCGGAGACGAAGTCGTGGACGAACTTCTCCTGGGCGTCGGCGCTGGCGTAGACCTCGGCCAGCGCGCGCAGCCGCGAGTTGGAGCCGAAGATGAGGTCCACCTCGGTGGCGGTGAACGCCAGCTCGTCGGTCGAGGCGTCCCGGATCTCGTAGACGTGCTCCTGGTCCTGCGAGGCCTTCCACACCATGCCGGGCGAGAGCAGGTTGGTGAAGAAGTCGGTGCTGAGCACGCCCGGGCGGTCGGTGAGCACGCCGTGGGCGGTGCCGCCGACGTTGTTGCCCAGTGCCCGCAGGCCGCCGACCAGGACCGTCATCTCCGGGGCGGTCAGGCCGAGCATGTAGGACCGCTCGACCATGAGGACCTCGGGCTGCTGCTTCTCGCCGGACCGCAGGTAGTTGCGGAAGGCGTCCGCGCGCGGCTCGAGGAACGCGAAGGACTCGACGTCGGTCATCTCCTGCGTGGCGTCGGTGCGACCCGGGTGGAAGGGCACGGTGACCTCGACGCCGGCGTCCTTGGCGGCCTTCTCGACCGCGGCCGAGCCGGCCAGGACGATGAGGTCGGCCAGCGAGATGCGGGTGCCGGCGGCCTCGAGCTCGCCGCGGATGCCCTCGAGCTTCTCGACCACGGGCACGACCGGCCGGTTGACCTCCCAGCTGCGCTGGGGCTCCAGGCGGATGCGGGCACCGTTGGCGCCGCCGCGCTTGTCGGTGGCGCGGAAGCTCGCGGCCGAGGCCCAGGCGGCCTGGACGAGCTCGGAGGTGCTGAGACCGGAGTCGAGGACCTTGGCCTTGATGGCGGCCACGTCGGCGTCGGAGACCAGCTCGTGGTCGACGTCCGGGACCGGGTCCTGCCAGAGCTGGACCGGTGCGACGTCGGGGCCGAGGAAGCGGCTGACCGGACCCATGTCGCGGTGCAGCAGCTTGTACCAGGCCTTGGCGAACTCGAGGCGGAACTCCTCGGGGTTGTCCCGGAAGCGGCGGCTGATCTTGTCGTACTCCGGGTCCATCCGCAGCGCGAGGTCGGTGGTGAGCATCGTGGGCTTGCGCTTCGGGCTGTCCGAGGTGGGGCCGGGGATGACCGCCTCGGCGTCCTTGGCCACCCACTGCCAGGCACCGGCCGGGCTCTTCTCCAGCTCCCACTCGTACTGGTACATCAGCTCGAAGTAGTCGTTGCTCCACTGGACCGGGGTGCGGGTCCAGGTCACCTCGAGGCCGGAGGTGATGGCGTCCTCGCCCTTGCCCGAGCCGTGGGCGCTGAACCAGCCCAGGCCCTGTGCCTCGAGCTCTGCGCCCTCCGGCTCGGGGCCGACCAGGTCGGCGTTGCCGGCACCGTGGGTCTTGCCGACGGTGTGACCGCCGGCGATGAGCGCGACGGTCTCGACGTCGTTCATCGCCATCCGGGCGAAGGTCTCGCGGATGTCGTGCGCGGCCTTGAGCGGGTCGGGCTCGCCGTTGGGACCCTCGGGGTTGACGTAGATCAGGCCCATCTGGACCGCACCCAGGCCCTCGGAGAGCTCTCGCTCGCCGCTGTAGCGCTCGTCGCCGAGCCAGGTGTCCTCGGGACCCCAGTAGATCTCCTCGGGCTCCCAGACGTCCTCGCGCCCGAAGCCGAAGCCGAAGGTCTCCAGGCCCATGGACTCGTAGGCCACGGTGCCGGCGAGGACCAGCAGGTCGGCCCAGGAGATCTTCTGGCCGTACTTCTGCTTGACCGGCCACAGCAGGCGCCGGGCCTTGTCGAGGTTGGCGTTGTCGGGCCAGGAGTTGAGCGGGGCGAAGCGCTGGTCGCCGTCACCGGCGCCGCCGCGGCCGTCGAAGGTGCGGTAGGTGCCCGCGGCGTGCCAGCTCAGGCGCACCATGAGGCCGCCGTAGTGGCCGAAGTCGGCGGGCCACCAGTCCTGGGAGGTGGTCAGCACCTGCTCCACGTCGCGCTTGAGCGCGGCCACGTCGAGCTTCTTGAACTCCTCCCGGTAGTCGAAGTCGGGGCCGAGCGGGTCGATCTTGTTGCTGTGGACCGCCAGCGGGGAGAGGTCCAGGGAGTTGGGCCACCAGTCCTTCAGCGTGCGGGGGCGCCCGCCGGTCTTCGGCGTGGGCGAGTCGATGGCCGGGTTCTCGCTCTCCGAACCCTCGGCGGTCACACCGCCCGCGCCGTGGTCGACCGGGCACCGCAGCTCGTTGTCGCTCAATTCTCTGCCTTTCGAAGGGGTGTGCAGGGACGGGGTCGTGCAGGTCTGTCGCTGGTCGTGTCGTCTGTGGTCGTGTCGTCTGTGCCAGGTGGTGCTCAGGCCGCCGCACAGGTGGGGCAGGTGCCCCAGTAGACGACCTCGGCCTCGTCAATGGCGTAGCCGTGGTCCTCGGAGGCGGTCAGGCACGGGGCCGCACCGGTGGCGCAGTCGACGTCGGCGATCGAGCCGCAGCCGCGGCAAACCACGTGGTGGTGGTTGTCGCCGACCCGTGCCTCGTAGCGCGCGACCGAACCGCTGGGCTGGATGCGGCGCAGGAGGCCGGCCTCGGTGAGCGCGCGGAGCACGTCGTACACCGCCTGGTGGCTGACCGAGCCCACCTCGGCACGCACCGCCGCGATCACCGACTCGGTGTCGAGGTGGGGCTGCCGACCCACCGCCTCGAGCACCGCGAGACGCGGCCGCGTGACGCGCAGGTGCGCGCCGCGGAGCATGCTCTCGGGGTCGACGTGGTGCATGGCCGTGACCTTGCCACCTTTTCTTGAATGGATCAAGACTTGGCGAGGGTGTGTCCCACGTCCCCACGCTGGCGGGTCGGGCCTCCCGGCGCACCACCCCCACGGCGGGGGTCACGTGTCGGCGGTCGCTGCGAGCATGGCGCGATGGCGGCGACGGGTGGCACGGGAGCGGCCGGGGGTCCCCCGGCCGACGCGGCTGTGGTGCGCGCGTCGTTGGAGCAGGAGCGCGCCCTGGTGCTGCGCCGCCTCGACGGGCTGGCCGCGGACTTCGAGGAGACGGTGGCGGCCTCGCTCGACAGCAACGCCGACGACGAGCACGACCCGGAGGGCCACACCATCGCCTTCGAGCGCTCGCAGGTGACCTCGCTGTCGCGTCGGCTCGAGCAGCGCCAAGCCGAGGTCGACGCGGCGCTGGGCCGGCTGGCCGACGGGACGTACGGCGTCTGCACCGGCTGCGGAGGGCCGATCGCTCCCGCCCGGTTGGAGGCGCGACCGGCGGCGCGCGAGTGCATCGCGTGCGCGTCGAGGAGGCGGTGAAGCGGCCCTCCTTCCGGCGTACGACTCAGGCCGAGGCGCTCCACCACACCAGCGCGTGGGACACCGTCGTCCACACCTTGCCGACGCAGACGAGTGACCCCCGTCACCACCACCGACGGCGTCGTCACGCTCACCCAGCTCTGGTGGACCGGCGACGGCCCCGCCGACGACCCCTACGCCCCCGACCGCGACCAGCTGCGCGCGCAGCGGGAGCGGGTGCTCGCCGTCGCCGACCTCGTGGTGCCCGGGCACGGCCCTGCGTTCGTGCCGTCGGGGTCGACGCCGCGCTGACGGAACTCCCTGGCCGGAGCCGCGTCGGGCGCCTACCCTCGGCGCAGGACCTCGATCTCCAGGAGTTTTGTGCGTACGTCGTGAGTGACGGCCCCCGTGGGCCGTGAGCCCGTCCGTGCCGTCCGGCACCGATGGGCGAGCCGCGCCCGCCGACCGTGCGGGCGGACCGGCGCGCAGGCGCGCGACCTCATGACGAGGAGAAGAACGTTGCAGCAGCACCCATCCATCCGTCCGGCCGAGCCCGGGGACCGTGCCGCGGTCCTCGAGCTGGCGGTCGTCACTGACATGTTCGCCGCCGAGGAGGTGGGCGGTCTGGGCGAGGTCTTCGACAGCGCCGTCGAGGGCTCCCTTGCGGACCACCACTGGTTCGTGGACCTGCGGGACGCGGCCGTCGTGGCGGCGGCCTACCTGGCGCCTGAGCCGTTCTCCGACCGGCTCTGGAACCTGTACTTCATCGCGGTCCACCCCGCCCTGCACGGGAGCGGGGTCGGCACGGGCCTCCTTGCACACGTGGAGGACTGGTTGCGCCGGCAGGGCGAGGACGTGGCCAGGGTCCTCCTGGTGGAGACCTCCAGCACCGACCAGTACCGCGACACGCGCGCCTTCTACGAGGCCCGCGGCTTCGACCGGGAGGCCCAGGTCCGGGAGTTCTACGGGCCCGGGGACCACCAGGTCGTCTTCTGGAAGGCGCTGGGACAGGACTGAGCCGTCGGGTCCGCCGTCGCCTCGGCGGGTGGCGGCGGACCTCGGCCCGGACGACGGCGGTGGCGGTCGCGCGCAGGGGCGTGGCAGGCCACATCCGGCACCACTCCCCGGTCGAGCCTGACGGAGGCTGTCGCTGGGCGGGCCTAGAGTCCTCCGGGTGAGCCGACGATGAGCAAGGACGCAGCGAACCGCCCCCTGCGCGAGGCCAGGTACGCCGAGACGCGGGCGCGCTCCGCCGGGGCGACACCGGCCCGGGCGGCAGCCCGGCCGGTCGCGGACCGGGTCCCCGTCGCTCCTCCCCTCGAGCCCGCGGCCTCCGCCTCCCCCGCCTACGACCCGGCCCCCGCCACCGAAGGCCTGTGCGGGCACCGGTCGATGAACGGGCGGACCTGCACGCGCGAGTCCGGGCACACCGCGAAGAGCCACCGCTACTCGTAAGCGCGACCTAGGTGTGCCGGTCGGATGAGACGGTTGGACAACGAAGCCGGCTCACTAGCGGCGAAGTGCTGCACGGTCGGCGGAAGATCACGATCCGGTGACAACGAGCCGGGAAACGCGTGCGACAGGGCCCGAGCCCCAGAAATGTCGGTGGGCGCGGCTTGGATGGAGTCATGTCCAGCACCGCAAGACTCGCGCCAAGCGACCTGACCGAGGACGGGATCCTCGAGAGGGCCGGTGCGTGGGCGAGGCTGCAGCAGCGGGCGGGGGCGCAGTTGCTGGCGCTTGCCTACGAGTGGGCGGTCGCGCATCCGGCCGAGAGGTTGGACCCGCACCAGGCGGGGCGCCCGGGGCGGGAACGGGCGACGCTGATCGGCGGGCAGGGCACGCCGCAGGTGACTGAGTTCGCCGCCGCCGAGTTCGGCGCCCGGATCGGGCGTACCAGCCACGCCGGGCGCAAGGTGATGGCCGCGGCGCTTGACCTCCGCTTGCGGTTGCCCCGACTGTGGCAGCGGGTGCAGGCCCTGGAGGTGCGCGACTCCTACGCCATCCACGTCGCCGAGCGCACCCGCGACCTCACCGCGGCCCAGGCCGCGTGGGTGGACGAGGAGGTCGTCGAGGCCGCTGACGGCCGGATCCCGTGGACTCACTTCGAGGCCCTCGTGCTGGGCAAGGTCGCGGCCTCGGCACCGGAGGTCGCGAAGGAGAAGGAGCGTCGCGCCGCCGAGGCCTCCTACGCCCGCGCGCTCAAGCCGCGGCCGGGCGACGAGACATCCGGCATGGCCACCTTCGTCGTCCGCGCGCCGATCCCCGTCATCCAGGCCTTCGACGCGGCCGTCACCACGCTGGCGCACCGGCTGCAGGAAAACCTCCCCGAGCCCACCGGGCCCGACGACACCGCCCCCACGATGGACGAGCTGCGGGTCCAAGCCGTCGCCCTCCTCGCCGCGCCCCAGGTCCACGACCGAGCCCCGACCGACGGGGAGACCGACCTGCGCGACCTCCTGCCGTCGGTCGACCTGGTCGTCCATCTGTACGGCGGACCGCGCGAGACCTCGGCCGCGGGTGAGGAGCTCGACCGGATGGCCCGCCTGCCGGGGCACGGACCGGTCACCGAGAGCTGGCTGCGAGACGTGCTCGGACGGTTCGCCACCTTCCGGGTCCACCCCGTCCTCGACGTCGAGGGCCTGGCACCGGTCGAGGCCTACGAGGTCCCCGCCCGCCACCGCCGCGCCGTGCAGCTCCTCTCCCCCACCGAGAGCTTCCCGTGGGGCACCACCACCAGCACCGGGCCCACCGTCCAGCTCGACCACGTCGTCCCGTGGTACCCCCACGGACCACCCGACCAGCCGCCCCAGCCGCCCCAGCCGCCCCAGACCGGGCTGCACAACCTGGCACCGCTCTCCACGTTCCATCACCGGCTCAAGACCCACGGCGGCTGGCAGAGCGCCATGCCCTGGCCCGGAGTCCAGCTCTGGCGCGACCCCCACGGCCAGGTCTACCTCCGCGACGCCAGCGGCACCCGCTGCGCCAGTGACATCCCGACTGACCGCCCGAACGATGGCCCTCGTGCCACCGTCATCGCAGTCGAGCTCTACGAACCCCCGTTCCGGCTCGAGCACGCCGCAGCCTGACGCCGAGCGGAACCACACCCACCCTCGTCGCGTCCGAGGGCCATGCACGCCACCACGACCCTCGCCACCGCCGCTGTCGGTGCGCTGCTCCTGACCACCACCCTGGCCGCGTGCGGCGACTCCGCGTCCGACCCCGGGCTCGGCGTCGACCCCCGGGCCGACAGCGGAAGCGACCTCGCGCTCCTGGACGATCGCGGACCGTGCCCGGAGCGGCTGCCCGAGCCGACCGACGACAGCGGCTACGGGTTCGGCGCCGAGAGGGCGGCCGAGGACTCCCCGGACCTGCCGGAGGTCGACCGCGCCTGGGTGTGCCGGTACGACGCCACCGACCGCCCCGGCCGCAACCCCGACGGGGCGTACTACACCTGGGACCGCGGCACCCGCCCACGACCGCTGCCTGCTGCGGAGGTCCCCGCCCTGGTGGAGGCTGTCGAGGGCCTCGTCCCGCCCGCGGGCGACCAGGCGTGCACCGCCGACCTCGGACCCCGCTACCTGCTCGTCCTCGCCACGCCCGAGGACCGGGTCCTCGCGGTGTCCGTCGACGCCTACGGCTGCCGCGACGCCCGGCTCACCGCCGACCCGTGGGGTGGCGCCCCGGGCGAAGCACCGGCCGCCGGCGTACCCGAGGGCGTCCTGGCAGGCGGTGAGACCGTGCTCGCGCTGGTTCCGCAGCGGTGAGCCGGTAGGCCCGGCGAGGTGAACCCTCGCTGACGCGACGACGGTGCGACGGCTCAGACCGCTCGGAGCCCCGCGGTGACGAGGACCGCCACGGCGACGCACAGCACCAAGGAGCAGCGCCGCCAGAGCATCACCGCGGCGACGGCCACGCCGACCGTGTGGGCACCTGCGGACCAGGAGCGTCCGTCGGCCAGCACCGAGGTCAGGACCAGCGCGCTGAGCAGGGCGGGAGCCATGAGCACGATCACCCGGGTGAACCACGGCGGCAGCGTCCGACCGCCGAGGAGCACGGGGCCCAGCGCCTTGATCAGCGCGGTCAGACCGGCGAGACCGGCGATCAGCACCCACACCTGCGCGTAGCTGAGCGTCACCTCGGCCTCCGCACGACACCGACGAGAGCCAGCGCGCTCGCGGCCAGGATCGGGACGCCGGGAGGGCTGATCGGGACCAGGGCGAGCGCCAGGAGCCCGCCGCCGGCTGCCACCCAGCGCGAGGTCGTGTCCCGCAGCTCCGCGATCAGCAGCGAGAGGAAGAACACGGGATAGATCGCGTCGAGGCCGAGGCGGTCCGTGTCACCGAGCGCGTTCCCGAGGACCGCGCCGACGACCGACCCGAGGGTCCAGGAGAGGTACTGGGGCAGCGTCGTCCCGAAGAGCAGCCACCGGTCGAACGTCCCGTCGCCACGGTGGGCGAGCGCCCACGAGGAGTCGACGACGGTCTGTCCCTGCGCGGCGCGCTTCACCGGTCCGCCCGGCAGCGACGGCGCCAGGGCGATCCCCATGGCGAGGAAACGGGCATTCATCAGGCTGCCTGCGGTCAGGGCCGCCGGGATGCCGCCTCCCACGGTGACCACGGACAGTGCGGCGAACTGCGCCGAGCCGGCGAAGACGATCATCGCGGTGACGCTGGCCTGGGCGATGCTGAAGCCGGCCTGTCGGGCCAGCACACCGAACGAGGCGCTGAGGAAGAACCCCACCACGCCGAAGGGGACGCCCAGCCGCACGCCACGGCGGAACGACTCCCTGGCTCCGTCGTCGCTGGCGCCCGTCACCGGCGCAGGTTAGCGCCCGGCGGAGGACGCCCGGCGGCCACCCGCCCACACCGGCCGCTTCGCACCCGAGGTCCGCCGGCGGGGCTGGGCGTCACACCAGGGACAGCGTCCCCAGGTCCCGGATCGCCGCGGCCGAGCGCCGCACCATGGCCGCGAACATCCTCATCCCCCGCTCGGTGGGAGCGCCGTACGCGCAGCCGAAGGTGGCCACCAGCGGGACCTGCAGGTGGCCGAACCGGTAGTCCTCCCAGCAGGTGTCCAGGTCGTAGCCGCCGACGCCGAGCTCGACCAGCCGCCGGTGGTAGACCGCGACCACGTCGCGCTCCACCTCACGGCGTACGTCGGGCTCCAACGAGGTCGCCACGAGGTAGGCGAGGTCGCGGGCCGGCAGCGCCAGCGAGAGCGTCTGCCAGTCCAGGGCGGCGACCTCACCGGGCCCGCCGCCGGGAGTGAGCATGAGGTTGTCGAGGCGGTAGTCGCCGTGGACGAGCCCGAACCGCTCGGGCCGGCCGAGCAGCCACGCGCGGGTCACCGGCACGCAGTCCCGCAGCGTCGCCACCGTGTCGGCGTCCAGCAGGTCTCCGAGGCCGTCGACGAACAGGTCCAGCGTCGAGGGGTACATCTCCTCGAGCAGCGCCACGCTGTCCTCGTCGTCGAGGGTCAGCCCCGGCAGCTCCAGCAGCGTCTCGTCGCACCACCGCGGACCGTGCAGGCCCGCGAGGTTCAGCGCCGCGTCGAGCACCTGAGCCGGCGAGGCACCGGCGACCTGGTCGCCCTGCACCAGGGGCGCGAGGTCCTCCAGCAGCAGCACGAAGTGGCCGGTGCCGGGCTCGATCCGGGCGCCGTGGACGGCCGGGACCCGAATGGAGAGCGTCGGGGCGATCCGCTCGTAGAACATCAGCTCCGTCGCGTACGCCCCGGCCAGCAGCTCCCGCGAGCCCGGGTCGGGCAGCTTGAGCAGGAGGCTGGCCGGCAGGTCCGGCGAGCCGGTCGGGCGCAACCGGTAGCAGGTGCCGATCTGACCGGTGCCGACCTGGGTGACGTCGAGGTCGTCGACGCGCACCCCGAGCAGGTCGGAGAGCCAGCCGGGGGTGACGTCCTCGCGGGCGGAGACCGCCCACCCGGGGGCGCTCACGACATCCACCCGGGGTTGGCGGGCAGTGCGTCGAGGCCCGCGGGGCGGACGCCGGCCCACGCCTCGACCACCGGCCGCAGCTCGGTCGGGGTGGCGCCGTGCAGCACCACGGAGTCCGCACCCGCGTCGAGCTGGTCCTGGACCCGGCGGGCGCACTCGGCCGCCGTGCCGGTCGCGGAGGCGGCCAGCCACTCCGCGGGGAGCAGCCGGTCGGCGAGCTGCTGGAGGTCGTCGGTCGTGCCGATGGCGTCGAACGCTCCGCCGTACCCGGTGACGAAGGGGTCGGCGCGGAACCGCTCGAAGACCTCCCGGTCCCAGCCGTTGGCCTGCACCAGCACCTGTCCGTAGCCCTGGAGGTACGTCGCCAGCCGGCCGACCAGCTTGCGCAGCCGCGCCTCCTCGGAGATGGAGTCCTCGACCGTCGCCAGCACCGACCAGACCCGCACCGAGGCCGGGTCGCGGCCCGCGCGCTCGGCCGCGTCGCGCACGACCCGCACCATCCGGGCCAGCGCCTCGTCGGTGAGGAACGTGTGCAGGACGACCCCGTCGGCCACGCGGCCGGCGAGCTCGAGGGAGCGGTCGCCGATCGCCATCATCAGCACCGGGATCCGCTCGTCGAAGGAGCTGTCCTGGTTCAGGTAGGGGTAGGAGCCCGCGGGACCCTCGTGCCCCACCACCGCCTCGCCGCGCCAGAGCCGGCGGTAGATCCCGATCGCGTCCTCCATCTGCGCGCCGGTGATCCGGGGCAGCCCCATGAGGTCGAAGAGCACGTCGAATCCACGCCCGAGACCGAGGGCGTAGCGACCCTCGCTCATCCGGTGCGCGGTCGCGGCCATCGTCGCGGTGACCAGCGGGTGGCGGGTGACGTGGTTGGTCGCCGCGGTCGCGATGCCGAGCCGCTCGGTCACGCCCGCCACGGCGCCGGCCATGACGCCCGCGTCCTTGACGTTGAACCGCTCGGAGAGGAACAGCGAGCCCAGCCCGATCTCCTCCGCCAGCCGGGCCTCGGCCACGACGTCCCGCGGGGAGTCGGTGTGGCCGGCCAGGCCGTAGCCGGCCAGCTCGGGGAAGGCAGGGGTCACGGTGCTCACGCCATGCCTGCCATCTGCTGCCGCACGAACCGGGCGGTCATCCGCCGGGTCAGCCCCGGCGCGAAGCGCCCGACGGCGTACGTGATCCTGGAGCGGCCCGGGACGATGACCAGCGCCTCGTCGCGCAGCACCCCGCGCAGCACCGCAGCGGCCACCACGTCGGGGTCGAGCGCCCGGCTCATGCCCTGGCCCGTGAGGTAGAACCGGCGACCGTCGAAGCCGCCCTGGCCGCCGGAGTCCAGCAGTCCCGTCTCCACCGCCGAGGGACAGACGGCCGTGACGCCGACACCGTGGTGCACCGCCTCGCTGCGCAGGCTCAGGCTCAGGCCGACCACCGCGTGCTTGGTCATGCAGTAGCTCGTGATCAGCCCGGCCGGCATCAGGCCGCCCATGGAGGCGGTGTTGACGATCCGGCCGCCGCGCTGGCGCACCATGAGCGGGTACGCCGCCGCCACGCCGTTCGTGACGCCGCGGACGTTGACGTCGATGATCCGGTCCCACTGCTCGACGGCGAGGTGCTCGGTCCGCGAACCCCAGGTGATGCCCGCGTTGTTGACCATGAGGTCCAGCCGGCCGTGCTCGGCGACGACCGCGTCGACGGCCTGCTGGACGGCCGCTGCGTCGGTGACGTCGAGGTGCCGGGCGACAGCGCGGTCCCCGATCGTCCCTGCGACCCGCTCGGCGGCGGCCACGTCGACGTCGGCGACGACGACCGTCGCGCCGGCCGCGGCGAGGGCACGGCTCAGGGCCAGCTCTGGTCGCCGAACACCTCGTCCAGCCGATGACCCTGGGCCCGACCCAGCCGCAGCGCGTTGTAGAAGCGGGTGTCGTGGCCGCTCACGAGGCGCCCAGCATCCGGTTCACGTGCCCCAGGAGGTCGGGGTAGCGCATGGTGTGCGCGCCGCCGTTGAGGTCCATCACCTCACCGGTCATCCAGGAGGACTCCTCCGAGCAGAGCCACGCCACCGCGGCCGCGACCTCCTCCGGCGTGCCCGGACGACCGAGCGGGGTGTTGGCGACGTAGTCGTCACGGACCCCCGGGATGTCCATCGCGGGCGCGGTGAGCGGGGTGACGACCAGGCCCGGGGAGACGGCGTTGACCCGGATGCCGGCCGGCCCGAGCTCGAGGGCCGCGACCTCGGTGAGCATCGCGAGGCCCGCCTTGGCCGCGCAGTAGGCGCCCATCCCACCGCCGGGCTGGCGGGCGTTGAGCGAGGTCAGGCTGACCACCGCTCCCCCGCGCACCAGGTGTCGCGCCGCCTGCTGCAGCACGAGGAAGCCGCCGGTGAGGTTGACGTCGAGCACCGAGCGGAACTCCGCCACGGGCAGGTCGCGGACCGTGCCCAGCGTGCTCGTGCCGGCGGAGTTGACCACGGCGTGCAGCCCGGCCCCGTCGGGGTCGGCGAGCTCGAAGAGCGCGGCGAGCGAGGCCTCGTCGGTCACCTCGACGCCCGTGGCCGCGTGCCCCGTGCCGGGCAGGCCGGCGAGCACCGCACGGGCGCCGTCCGCGTC
>FWWL01002977.1_pt1 | contig 15245 bp, 9 predicted proteins | sample 2228331 | NCBI WGS metagenome assembly FWWL01 (sample SAMEA103939775, study PRJEB20133) | metagenome
TTCCAGTATGGGTACCATGTCCTTCATTGTACTTATCTTTTTTTCGTGGATCAGGATGTAGGGCTCTTCCAGGTGGACTTCCATCTTTTCAGGGTCAGTTACAAAATATGGGCTTATGTAACCCCTATCAAACTGCATACCTTCCACTATCTCCAAGGTGGTTTCCATGCTCTTTGCCTCTTCCACGGTGATAACGCCCTCTTTACCCACCTTTTCCATTGCCTCGGCAATGATATCACCTATGGAGGAGTCGTTGTTTGCTGATATGGTTCCCACCTGGGCAATTTCTTTCTTCTCCTTGGTGGGTTTGCTTATATTCTTGAGTTCCTTTACCACCAGGTCCACTGCCTTTTCAATACCCCTCTTTAAAGCCATGGGATTGGCACCAGCAGCCACAAGCTTTGAGCCCTCTTTGAATATGCATTGTGCCAAGATCGTAGCAGTTGTGGTACCATCACCGGCCACATCACTGGTCTTGGATGCCACCTCTTTTACCATCTGGGCACCCATATTCTCAAACTTGTCTTCCAACTCTATTTCCTTTGCAACAGTTACCCCATCTTTTGTGATCTTTGGTGAACCCCAGGACTTCTCAATAATTACATTCCTTCCCTTGGGCCCCAGGGTAACCTTCACTGCATCAGCTAGGGTATCCACACCTTTTATGATCTTTTCCCTTGCAACGGAACCGTATTTTATCTCTTTTGCTGGCATTGCTTACCTCCACTTAAATTTTATTCCACTATGGCAAGGATATCGTCTTCGCGCATGATAAGGTGCTCAATTCCATTTATCTTCACCTCTGTACCAGCATATTTACTGAAGAGCACCTTGTCGTTTTCCTTTACCTCCAATGGGATCCTCTCCCCCTTTTCATTTAGCTTGCCGGGGCCAACTGCCACCACTTTGCCTTGTTGAGGTTTCTCCTTGGCAGTATCAGGAATTATAATACCACCGGCAGTCTTTTCCTCTTCCTCAATCCGCAGCACTACCACCCTGTCGTTTAATGGTTTCAACTTCATAGGCCTACCTCCTTCTATATGGGATTATTTGTAAAGAGCCTCTTGGGCTTTCTTGATCTTGTAACTAATTAAAATAACTAGGTTTATAAAACCGTAAAAAAAATAAGCAGCCGCTCCCCTCTGTCAAGGGCCATACAAAAAATTTAAAGGCCTCCTCCAGGGTCTTGGGGTGGATTGTGAATAATTACTCAAATTCTGACACCATCTATCCATCATCCTCATTGACCGAGTCCAGGCCATGATGTACAAACATAGCTCTGGAACTAAGGCCAAAGAGGGAAGGGATATAATGCTGGACCTCAGGTTTGTGACATCTAATCTTGACAAGGTAAGAGAATCCTTAAGGCTCAGAAATTACAGCCTTGACCTCACCTCCTTTGAGGAATTGGATAAAAAAAGAAGGCAATTAATTGCCACCACAGATGAGTTGAGGCACAGACAAAACAAGACAAACGAGGAGATCGTAAGACTAAAGAGGCAGGGCCATGATGTGGGAGCCCTCCTAAACCAGATGAGAGTGGTCTCAGAGGAGATAAGGGAGTTGGAAGCGGCCCTAAAAGAAGTCCAGGCACAGCTCATGGAGATCTTGATGGTGATTCCCAATATACCTGACGAATCCGTGCCCATAGGAAAGGGTTCTGATGAGAATCCAGTGATAAGATATTGGGGCGAGAGGCCACAGTTTGAGTTTGAGCCAAGGCCACACTGGGAGATTGGCCATGATCTGGACATATTGGACCTTCCCAGGGCAGCAAAGTTATCCGGGGCCAGGTTTGCCCTCTTAAAGGGCTGGGGTTCCAAGATGGAGAGGGCACTTATAAACTTTATGCTGGATGTACATACCAAAGAAAACGGATATAAGGAGGTCTGGCCCCCTTTTATGGTAAATACCTCAAGTATGACAGGGACTGGACAGCTCCCCAAGTTTAAAGATGACCTATTCAAGGTGGAAGGGTTTGACCTTTATCTGGTGCCCACTGCAGAGGTTCCGGTGACAAACATACACAGGGATGAAATACTGGAGGAGGATGAGTTGCCCAAGTGTTATACTGCCTATACCCCTTGTTTTAGGGCAGAGGCAGGCAGTTATGGAAAGGACACCAGGGGGATTATTAGGCAACACCAGTTCGATAAGGTGGAACTGGTGAAGCTCACAAGGCCAGATGAGTCCATGGAGGAGTTGGAGAGGCTTACAAGGGATGCAGAGAGCATCCTTAAGAGGCTTGGCCTGCATTATAGGGTGGTATGCCTTTGCACAGGAGATCTTGGATTTGCCTCTGCCAAGACCTATGACATTGAGGTCTGGATGCCAGGGCAGGGAGAGTACAGAGAGATCTCCTCCTGCAGCAATTTTAAAGACTTTCAGGCAAGGAGGGCCAACATCAGGTTTAAGAAAAAAGGGCAAAAGGGCACCTTTCTTGTACACACTTTAAACGGTTCTGGCCTTGCAGTGGGCAGGACCTTTGCAGCCATACTAGAGAACTATCAACAAGCAGATGGTAGTGTTTTAATACCAGAGGCCTTAAGGCCTTATATGGATGGATTAGAGGTGATAAGGAGATAGTTAGTTAGTAAGGGAGGGGGATCATGTGCGGGATTATTTGTTTCATAGGGCAAAAGGACCCCAAAGAGGTCCTGATAGAGGGGCTGAAGAGGCTGGAATACAGAGGATATGACTCAGCAGGTATAGCAGTGTTAAATGGCAAAGATGTCCAGATGTTCAAGATAGCAGGCAGGATTTCTCAGCTGGAAGAACTCATAAAGGATGTGGAGATCAGAGGCTCTGTGGGCATAGGCCACACAAGGTGGGCTACCCACGGACAGCCCAATGAGGTAAATGCCCATCCTCATCCAGATTATCTCATGAACATATATGTGGTACACAACGGCATCATAGAGAACTACCTGCCTCTCAAAAAAAAGTTAGAATGCCAAGGTATTGTATTTAGGTCAGAGACCGACACTGAGGTGATCTCAAATCTCATTGCCTACAATTACAAAGGTGACCTAACAGAGGCAGTGAGAAAGACCATGGAACAGATGATAGGGACCTTTGGCATTGCCGTGATCCACAGGGATCACCCCGACACAATTGTTTTGGCAAAAAGGGGGAGCCCTATGATAATAGGCTGTGCTGATCATACCCTATTGGGTGCCTCGGACATAGCTGCACTGTTACCCCACACAAGCAAGGTAATATATATGGAGGACAACGAGATAGCCACCCTAAGGCACGGCTCCTATAAGATCACCACTGCCCAGTCAAGGCCTGTGCAAAGGGCGGTCACCACACTGGAATGTGGGCTGGAGGATACCTGTCTAAATGGTTTCCCCCACTTCATGCTAAAGGAGATATTTGAGCAGCCAGAGACTATCCGCAATGCCATGAGGGGAAGGCTGGATGTGATGGAAGGTGTGCCCAAACTGGGTGGTATAGTCCCTGTCTGGAATGAACTTAAGGCCTCAAAGAGCATAGTTTTGGTGGGATGTGGCACATCTTATTATGCAGCGCTGGCTGGAAAATACATCTTTGAAAGGTTAACAGATATTGATGTGGATGCAGAACTGGCCTCTGAATTCCGCTACAGAAAAATGAACTTTCCGCCCAACACCTTCGTGATTGCCATAAGTCAGTCAGGGGAGACTGCAGATACCCATGCTGCCATTAAGGAGGCAAAGAGAAAAGGGGCCAAATTATTGGGCATAGTAAATGTGGTGGCCAGCTCCATAGCAAGGGAGGCAGGAGCTGGGGTTTACAACCATGCAGGCATCGAGGTGGGGGTTGCCTCCACCAAGATATACACCTCCCAATTGGTAATACTTACATTGCTTGCCCTGCTCTTAGGACGACACCAAAACCTTTCCCTCACTGAGGGGATAGAGATAATCCAGGAGATGGAGACCCTACCTGAAAAGGTGGCCAAGATCTTGAGCAAGGCCGATCAGATAGAGGAGATTGCCAGAAAATACCACAAGTGCCAAAACTGGCTATTTTTGGGCAGAAAATACAACTATCCAACGGCACTGGAAGGGGCACTGAAGTTAAAAGAGATCTCTTACATACATGCAGAGGGCTATGCAGCAGGAGAGATGAAGCATGGACCAATTGCCCTAATAAACCCTGAGATGCCCACAGTGGCAATAATCCCAAAGGATGAGATGTATGAGAAGATGCTGAGTAACATAAACGAGGTAAAGAGCAGGAAAGGACCTGTAATAGCCATTGCCACCGAGGGCGACGAAAAGATAAAGGAGTTGGCAGACGAGGTCTTTGAGGTACCTCCCACCCTCCCCTTCCTTACCCCAATACTAAATGTGGTACCATGCCAGCTACTGGCATATTATTGCGCCAGGTTCCTTGGAAGGGACATAGACAAGCCCAGAAATCTGGCAAAGTCAGTGACAGTGGAGTGAGAAGTGGCAAAGCCCGCAAAGAAAGATATTTTAGAGATAATAGATAATTACAGAGATCAGGTGATAGATATTCAAAGGGAATTGGTCTCCAGGCCTGCCCTTTCTCCAGTGAATGGCGGAGAAGGAGAATGGGACAAAGTCATGTATATGAGGTCATTAATGGAAGAGCTGGGGCCCAGGGAGATCATCCAAGTAGATGCCCCTGATCCCAATGCCAAATACGGGGTAAGGCCCAATGTCCTTGCCTATTATGGGCCTGAGAAAGGCCCTAAGGTGGTAGTCCTTAGCCATGCAGACATTGTACCCCCTGGTGACCTGGGTTTGTGGGAGTCCAATCCCTTTGAGTTGAGAGTGGAAGGAGATAAGCTCATTGGCAGGGGGGTTGAGGATAATAACCACGGATTTATAAGCCCTTATATTGCCTTGAAGGCCATGTTGCAAAATGGGATTGGGCTTAAACAAGGGATATGCCTTGTGGTGGTCTCAGATGAAGAGACAGGGAGCAAATACGGGCTCAATTACATCCTGAATGAGTATCCACAGCTTTTTTCCAAGGATGACATAATTGTTGTACCAGACGGCGGCAACGAAGAAGGTACCATGATAGAGGTGGCAGAAAAATCCATGCTATGGCTTAAGGTGGCGGTAACAGGGAAGCAGTGTCACGCAAGCACCCCCCAAAAAGGTAATAATGCCCTGGTGGCAGCGGCAAAATTCATAGTAGGCATGGAAAAGATTAGAGAAAGGTTTTCCACAGAGGACCCAATCTATTCACCCCCCTGTTCCACCCTTGAACCCACAAGGATCCTGGAAAATGTGCCCAATGTGAACACCATCCCCGGGCATCAGGTCTTTTATCTGGATTGCAGGATATTGCCCTCTACTTCATTAAAACAAGTCCTAGAAGCATTTCACCACCTTGCTTCCCAGATAGAACAGGAGAGAAAAGTTAGTATAGAAATAGAGCCCGTTCTGTATCAGGAGGCCCCATCCCCTACCCCCGTGGATAGCAAGGTGGTAAGACATCTAAGTGAGGCCATTAAAAAGGTCAAAGATAAAGAGCCTGTAATCAAGGGTATTGGGGGAGGAACAGTGGCTGCCTTCTTTAGACAAAAGGCACTTCCTGCAGCAGTGTGGCATACATCCCACGAGACCGCCCATCAACCCAATGAATGGTGCAGGGTAAGCACCATCTTAGAGGATGCAAAGGTCTTTGCCCTGCTCTACAACATGTGATCCAATATCAGACCTTTTAATATTTCCTTTTCATATTATAAGCAGGCACCTTATTTTAGCCCAGCTTGGATGAAGAATTGAGATTTTAGCAGTTCCTCTGTAGAAAAACCTCTTTTTCTTAAGATAAAATAACAGGATATTAATAAAAACAAAAAACTTCATGCCAATCATATCTGGGAAATATGTGGAGAGAGGTCACAGTGAAGCTTATACACAAACTAACGAAAAATGATAAAAAACAGCCAAGGTCTTCAGGATGTTTATCACTAAATGATGAGATGATTAGTGCCATCTTAAAACATGCCAAACCCTTTGGGCATTATGAAGATGAAGATACCCTGAATCTGGGATTTGGCTTTTTATACTATAGCCTTGCCAGGATATTGAGGCCAGATCACATTTTGATAATAGGTTCTGGCTATGGTTTCAGTGTAGTTTGCTTCGCCCTGGGACTCAAAGATAATGGTAAAGGATTTCTCAGTTTTGTGGATCCCTCTTACTCTGTACTAAAACAAGGGCCTTTTAAAACCATTGGAGGAAGGAACTACTGGAGTGACTCTGATAAGGTAAAGAACCATTTTGAATTTTTCGGAGTAGGATCTTTTATAAAGCATTATAAAATGAGAAGTGATGAATTCTTTAGTCAATTTGAGAAATTAAACCTTCCACCTCTAGACATAACCTTCATCGATGGTAGCCATACATTTAAAGATGTAAAAAGTGATTTTTGTAATAGCGTAAGCTATTCAAGTAAGAATAGCTATATTTTGCTCCACGATACATACATATATGTGAGAGAACTTATTGGCCATGCTGGTGTGAAAAAGCTACTAAACAAAATCAGGTCCCAGACTAAATATTTTGAGCTTGTGGATTATCCTTTTTCTTCTGGGGTGGCCATAGTGAGAGTAAGAAAAGTGCCATCCCAAGAGCAAATGGAAAAATGGTTTGGTTAATTATATTCCTGGTCGTCTCTTCTGCCTATCTTTACTGGAGGTATATTTGGTTTTTCAGGAACCCAAAAGTACTCGTTCCCTCAGGAGACAATGTGGTAAGCCCTGCAGAGGGTACAGTGGTATATGTAAAGAGGCTTCAACCCAACCAGCCTGCCATAAGCATAAAGAAAGATACTGTAATAAGCATCAATGATATTGCAAAGGAGGATCTGGAGAAGCCAAGAATACTTATTGGAATTTTTATGAGCCCTTTCAATGTTCACTACAATAGAAGCCCAATTTCAGGAAAAATTGTTTCAATAATACATCACCCACCTAGCCCAATAAATATGAGTATGTGGCATATGCACCTAAGGTCAATGATTAAAAAACACCCATTGTATGAAAAAAGTATGCATATAATGAGCAATGAGAGAAAAATTATTAAAATTTATGGTGAATTAAAGGATAAACCCATTTCTTGCTATGTTATTCAGATAGCAGGGAAAACTGTTTCAAGCCTCAAGACATATGTTAATCCAGGGCAGAGGATAAGCAAAGGCGATATTATAGGAATGATTTGTATAGGGTCACAGGTTGACCTTATAATAGAATGGATTGAAAACATAGAGATATTGGTGAAACCTGGCGATAAAGTAAAAGCTGGAGAAACTATAATAATAAAATGAAAAGGAGAGAGTAAATGAAAATAGATTTACACTTGCATTCTAAATACTCTATGAGGCCATCTCAATGGATTTTGAGAAAGATTAAAGCTCATGAATCTTACACAGAACCAACTAAATTATATGAACTTGCAAAAGCAGCAGGGATGGATAAGGTAACTATAACGGATCACAACACAATTGAAGGATGCCTTGAGATATCTCATTTGCCTGATACTTTTATTAGTGAAGAAGTCACTACCTATCTTGGCCCTGAGCAATGTAAAATTCATGTTCTGGTTTATAACATAAAAGAAGCACAGCACACAGAGATACAAAGAATAAGGAGAGACCTATTTGAACTGGTATATTATCTTGAAGGTGAGGGGTTATTTTTTGCCCTTGCCCATCCCCTGTGGAGGATAAATGGGGTTTTAAATTCTACACATCTGGAACAGTTAATCCTGTTATTTAAAAATTTTGAAGTGAATGGTAGCAGGGGTGATGATTTAAATGGAACCTTGAAGTTGATATTGGAATCTTTAACACCTGATTCTATTGAGAGGCTCTCCAAAAAGCACGGGATACTCCCTATCCACCCAGAGCCCTGGAAGAAGAATCTTATTGGCGGGTCCGATGACCACAGTTCTTTGGAGGTGGGAAGGGTTTATACCCAGGTGCAAGGTGCAAGGGCCTTAGAGGACTTCTTTGAGGGTATCTACCAGGGGAGGTCAACTGTGATTGGCCCCTCAAGCACAGCCTTGACCCTGGGGAGGGGCCTGTTTAGCCTGGCTTATCAGTTTTACAAGAGCAGGTTCAATTTGAATGGGCAAAATGGAAGTGGGCAGATCATTGACGCCCTTAACAAGGCCTTATTACCACCTTCAAACATATCAATGGGTGGGATTAAAAAGAAAATCAGTACATATACACGGCAAAGAAGAGGGGCTTCAGAAGAGGAGGTCCCCATGGCAACCAAGATAATAAAAAACGAGGTCCATAAACTCTTAGAGCAGGACCCTGTTGTGAAGGTCCTCCTTGGTAGCCTCAAGTCAGGGAACAAGGACCTTGAAAAAACCTGGTATAATTTTGTTGAAAGGCTTACAAGAACTGCCCTTTCTTCCTTTACAAAGCAACTGGTGAAAGGACTGTCCAGTGGCAATCTCTTTGAAGTGATTTATTCCATGGCAGGGTGTGGTATATCTTATTTTCTCCTCGCACCTTACATAACTTCATATTCTTACTTTGCAATGGACAGGGCTTTTTGTAAAAATATAACAAAAGATTTGGGATTAACACAAATAGATAAATCTAACAGTGATATCAGGATCGCTCATTTTACTGACACCTTTAACCAGGTTAATGGAGTAGCATTGACACTAATGCAACAGGCACAATGGGCAGTAAAAAACAAAAAAGTATATCAAATTATCACATGTAGTGACAATGAATATTTGATGGAAAGGGTAAGAAACTTTAGCCCACTGGCCATATTTGATATACCCGAATATCCAGAGCACAAAATCTGCCACCCACCCCTTATGGAAATACTGGCATATTGTTATCATATGAACTTTGATCAAATACATACAGCCACACCAGGTGCGTTAGGCCTTGTGGCACTGGTGGTTGCAAAGCTCCTCAATATCCCTATTTTGGGCACTTATCATACAGCTATTCCACAATATACCAAATATCTCACTGAGGATCCATCAATGGAAGAGCTCATGTGGCGATATATACTATGGTATTATAGCCAACTGGATGTAATCTTTGCTCCTTCAGAGCATACAAGGCAGGAGCTCATAGCCAATGGGATGGATGCCAGTAAAGTGGTCGTCTATCCCAGGGGCATAGATATAGAGAGGTTTCATCCTGCTAAAAGGAATGGATATCTACAAAATCGCTATGGCCTCAAGGAAGGGACCAAGGCCCTGTACGTGGGTAGGGTCTCCAGGGAAAAAAACCTCCAGGTCCTTGCAAAGGCCTATAGAGAGGCACTTAAATCCAATCCAGACTTACACCTAATAGTTACTGGGGATGGGCCCTATTTAGAAGAGATGAAGAGGGAGCTTATGGATACCAAGGCACTCTTTACAGGTTATCTAGAAGGGGAGGACCTAAGCGCTGTGTATGCCTCCAGTGACTTCTTTGTCTTTCCCAGCACCACCGATACCTTTGGAAACGTGGTGTTGGAGGCCCAGGCCTCTGGGATACCTGTTATAGTAACCGATGAAGGAGGCCCAAAGGAGAATATGGTGCCTGGTGTCACTGGCCTTCTGATCCGGGGTAATGACGAAAATGCCCTTTCTCAGGCAATGTTGGAGTTGAGTTTGGATCTAAACAAAAGAAAGGAGATGGGGAGGGCTGCAAGGATTTACATGGAGTCCAGGGGGGCAGACCTGGCATTTACCCACACCTGGGAACTGTACAGAAGGTATTCTGTTCAACCTTGATTGCCTTGGTACCTTTGGCCTCAGGAAGGCATGGAAAAAGATTTCCCAAAAAAGAGGTGGGAGGCCCATTGATTGGTGCCTCCCCTTAAGTTGTTGTGTTAGATCTTAGTTACGTTGGCTGCTACAGGTCCCTTTTTGCCTTGTTGCACATCAAAGGTAACCTTTTCACCATCATTTAGGGTCTTAAACCCAACACCCTTAATGGCAGTATGATGGACAAATACATCAGGGCCGTTTTCTTGTTGGATAAACCCAAAGCCCTTGCGCTCATCAAACCACTTTACAGTTCCTCTTGCCATGGCGTTGACCTCCTTTCTCTCAAAATTTTGCTTCTTTTCTTCAGGTCATCGCCCTGACAAAGCGGCTGGCTATTTAGGCAATAACACCTGAGTTCCTGGATAGTCCTAAGCTGGGCCTTCCGTGTTCTCAAGAAGCACCTCCACAATAGCCCTTACAAGATATCTGTGTCAAGGAAAAAATTTACAATGGTGCAATAAAAAAATAAGTCAGTAGCTTAGAAATGTGAAATAAACGAAAATTTTCTATCGTGGAAAGATCTCAATCTTATACGGGCCTCGGGAAGGATTAGGAAGCCCTAGGATTTTAATAGCGGGGCTTCTTTTAGGGCCTCTCAATAAAACTGAGTTAAAGACCCTAAGGACTATTATATGAATTTAATTGACATAATCGTTAGATTTTTATACCTAGTTGCAAGCATTATCCAAGCCAGTTTAACCCTTGGAGGAGCCATGTCTTTAAAAGTCAAAAGTCTTGTGTTTCTAGTCTTTGGCCTTGTAACAATCTTCTTATCAACAGCCCAACTTTCCAGCCAAGGTTTTTTGGCAAAACTGGAAGGGGATGAGATAGAGATCTCCAAAGACCCTGGAGACCAACAAAACCCCCATGTGATCTATCTCCCTGACAAAAACCTCTGGTTTGTGGCCTATGAGGATTGGTCAGACCCTGCCAAGGGCTCAGAGATAAAAGGGGTATTTATCCGACCTGATGGGAGCAAATGTGGAACTGACTTTTATATCTCCTCCAATACACAGGGAAATGGTAACCAGACCATGCCCAGGGCTGCATATAGGGATGGTGCCGGGAAGCCAGATCCCACTGATAGGATCATGGTGGTATGGCAGGATACAAGATCAAGTTCTGTGGATGGCTATATTTACTATGCATCTTTGGATGTTAGCTCTTATACAGCCACTGAGGCCTTGTGCACGACACCCACAATCTCTACGGAGACTCCCATTGATTTTGAAGACGATGACCTTTCTACCCCTGGCACCCAACCTGCAACTGTGGCCAGGTCCATGCCAAAGGTGGCCTATGATCTGCCAAAAGACAGGTTCCTAGTGGCATGGGTATCATCCAAGTCCCCAAGAAAGACCGTAAGTTATGTACCTTTTACCACACAAGGAGGGGTTATAACCTGGGTTTACGGGGATGTGCTCTTTCCTGGGTATTGTGCAATTAAAGGGGACATGTCTGGCTACGACAAAAGCCCAACAATAATTGTTCAAAGAGACGAAGGCGGGAATAATTATACAAGGGCAAGGGGGCTTTCCTCATCCGAAAGCAATTACGAAGAAACCAGGACTTACGAGATATTTGATGAAGTGGCCAATGTGGATGTTGCCTGTGATACCACCACCCAGGAATGCCTCATAGTCTGGGAGGGGAAGAAAGGTATTGTATCCATAGAAAACACCTGTACTGACGATGCTGGTGAATCCACATCTAACGGTATCTGCGATGCAAATGATATAGTTACAAGTGACTCATCCATAAGCTATCCAAATAGCCAGAAGTTGATTTATGGATTATTTGAAAAGAACTTTGACCTTGCAGTTAATTCAATACAGGTTTCAGATTCCACATCTGATTGCTACTATCCATCTATTGGCTTTGACCCTGTCTCTCATAAGTTTTTAGCAGTATGGGAGGATCTCAGGGATGGGCCAAATACAAAGATCTATGGTCAGCTGATTCTATCTGGTGGTGGTTTGTATAATAAGAATTTTATTGTGAGCTTTCAGGACACAGATGGCGATAACAATCAAGACAGTAATGTGGCTAACTCTAGGCAGACAAGGCCTTATGTCAGCTTTGATTCAGTTAACCAGAGATACTTTGTTGCCTGGCAAGATGGAAGAAATGGAAGCGTAAGCATAGAAAACCTTGATATATATGGTCAGTATATTGATTCTGAAGGAACACTCAGGGGTACCAATTATGCCATATCCACAGCACCGTCAAATCAGCAATCTCCTGCCATTGCTTATAATTCAAAGGAAAACCAGTTCTTGGCAGCCTGGAAGGATGGAAGAAATACCACTGAAACTGGGTCTGATATATATGGACAGAGGTTTTCATTGGGGCAGCCCCAGATAACATTGCTCAAAATAGATGACACTCCTTTGGCCCCGGCACTAATTGATTTTGGATCAACAACTGTAAATAAGTTTTCAACTTATTCTTTCAAGGTTAAGAATACAGGGGATACATATGTGAATATTGATTGCATTGATCCCCAACCTTCGTCTCCTTTTGGTTTTGAAAATCTGCCCAGCCAGTTACTTTTATGTTCAGAAGGTGGGGCTGAGCCCACTGTTTCCCTGGTCCCAAATGCAGAGCTAACCTTTACTGTAAAGTTTAATCCTACTGAGAAGGGGACATTTACAGATTCATTTACTATTATAAGCGATGCAGGGGATAGGACCATTAATCTCCAGGGCATTGCAGTATCAGCTGAGTTAACCGTTGAAGAAGGAGATGGAACTAATGATAGTACATTGGATTTTGGTAATGTTAAACTAGGGCAAAGCAAGGATGTTACATTTACCCTTATCAACAATGGAAACATAGGCTACAACATTACATCAATAGCAGGTTTGCAAGAACCGTTTAGCTATGTTGGTACTGTGAATTTCCCAATAAATCTTAATCCTGGTTCACAATATACAATAATTGTACGGTATTCTCCTTCTGAAAAAGGGATCTCCCTGAGTCAGCTTACAATTAATACGGATCAAACTGGTCTTTCCGCCACCTTAAAATTGCAGGGCAAATGTACTGCACCTGTACTTCAGGTATTGACCACCAACTATGACTTTGGTGTGGTAACAGTGGGCGAAGCAAAGTACTTTACATTGACACTCAATAACATTGGTGATGATGATCTCAGTATTTCATCATGTGGGTCACTGCCTGCTGGGTTTTCCTTTGATGGGGCCTGTCCAACCACTGTGTCTGCGGGTGGCAGTGCAAGTGTTTCAATTAAGTTCATGCCCCAGGATATTGCTTCGTATGGTGGAAGTTTTCAAATAACAAGCAATGGAGGGAGCCAGACAATTAGTGTGTCAGGGCAGGGAGCCGGTCCCAAGATAGAGGTAAGCCCGGCGCAAGTTGATTTTGGAACTATAATGAAAGGCTCATCTAAAGGGCAGGGCGTCGTTATAACAAATATAGGCAATGCCACTTTAGAAATTAGTAATATCTCATCTCCTTCAGCACCCTTTGCGGTGAAATATGAGCAGCCTTTGGACCTCATTAAACTTCAGCCAGGGACATCCTTTAACCTGTTGGTAGAATTCAGCCCAACTACTAAAGGATTTTACTCCTCCAGCTTTACTATCTCTTCCAATGCTGTGAACTTAACGAAAACTGTATATGTTCAAGGCACTGCCATCGAACCTGAAATAACGATAAATCCAAACCCTGCTATTTTTGAAGACACAGGTGTTGGTTCCACCAAGTCTGTAAACATATTGGTTAAAAATGACTCCACAAAAGCCATAACTATACTAAAAGTAAATGAGCCATCAAGTCCGTTTAAACTGGAGACTCCAGATATAACTAATTCCCAGGTAGGACCAGGGGAACAAGTCAACTTAGTTGTGTCATTTTCACCAACTGTTGAGGGGGTTTTTAATTCATCTTTAGAACTGCTTTTTGATTTCCAGCCCTCCCCTGTTTCCATATCTCTAACAGGGATAGGAAAATCCCAGGCTGCTATTGTTGAGGCTGACCTTAAGTTTATCCATAATGGGGCAGTCATTACCTCGTTATCATTTGGAAATGTTCTGTATGGTGATGTTATAACAAAACAGGTTGTTGTATCTAATAGTGGCACTAGTCCCATTGAGATCACCAAAATTTCCACAAATACCAATGCGTTTATGGTTAATGTTAGCACGCCGTTTACACTGGCTGCAAATAATCAGGGGGCTTATACCAAAGCGGTTGACATTAAGTTTCTCCCTAAAGAAAAGCAGACATATTCTGATATTTTAATGTTAACGGACAAGTCAGGACTTGTTTATCAATTAGAATTGGATGGAACTGGTGCTGCTCAATCAGCAACCCCAACAGACCCTGGTGTATCGTTAATTACAGATGGCTATGACACATCTATTTTGCCAAGCATTCCAAGTAGTTTTACTCCCACTGATGCAATTGTAATTTACATGACCAATGTTAATCAGTCTGCTGAAATTTCAGTAAAGTTTTTATCAATCCCATCCTCACCTGTTTTTTATAAAATCAACAAGTATAACTCCTGGTGTAAGATTTATCCCACTAACTCCTGTTCGGGCGTTTCCAATGTTTCTCTTGTGGGGGCGACACTAAAACTCACTCTCCATGACAACTCCGATGCGGACAAGGATCCTGACAGCGGCGTAATCTATGATCCCATAGTGGTCGGAGCTGAGGGTGCTGCAGGGACTACCACTACTACCACCATTCCCACAGGTACTGGAACTGGTGCAGGTGGAGGAGGCGGTGGATCTTGTTTTATTGCCACTGCAGCTTATGGAAGTGGCCTACATCCCTATGTTATAGAATTAAAGCGGTTTAGGGATGAGATCTTGATGAAAAGCCAGTTTGGCAGGAGTTTTGTGGACTTATACTATCACATTTCACCCCCTGTGGCAGAGTTTATCCAAAGGCATGCCATGGCAAGGGCCGCAGTAAGGGCAGGGCTATATCCTGTGGTCTTTGCAGTAATGTATCCAAAGGCAGCCTTAGGGATTTTTATTTTTATTCTTCTTTCATTGTGTGCTGTTAATATTCGGTTAAGGATAGACAGTACAAGATAGAACCCTAGTCTTTGCTTGGGCTTAACCACCTTGCCTAAGCAAGGGCCAGGGGTATAGGCTATGGGCTGTATAATAGCCTCTGAACCCTGCTGCCAACAGTGGCCACCAACATCCTTTCATGGCACCACCCCTTGGGAATAACATCTCCTTAGATACTCATAGGGTGATAAAAAACCAAGGCTCCCTTACAGTCCTTGCCTGTTGTAAAATATTTAAAGGAGGAACCGGGGCCGTAAGATAGAAATGCTTAGAGGACTCATAACCAGAAATCACAGGATAAAGCACGGCACCGGGCAGCAAAGATGGACTGTCATTTCGACGAACGAAGTGAAGAGAAATCTTATAAGGGTGCAGTTTTTTCGTTTAGGGACTCACTAAAAGGCGTAACACCGTAGTCAAAACTACAAGA